>Ga0194119_10009168_pt1 | contig 13370 bp, 12 predicted proteins | sample TA2MahC100mmetaG_FD_148620 | JGI IMG/M metagenome (GOLD analysis project Ga0194119, IMG submission 148620) | Freshwater microbial communities from Lake Tanganyika, Tanzania - TA2015018 Mahale Deep Cast 100m | ecosystem: Environmental > Aquatic > Freshwater > Lake | place: Tanzania: Lake... | reverse complement strand
TTCCAGGGTGAGGTTGGTCAGGGAGGTGGAGACGCCGCTGCCGTCGGCATAGTCGTATGTGCCGTCAAAATCCAGGCAATTGCCGGCGCTACTGACTGGCAGAGGCAGGGGTGCCGGAAAGCGCGGCGAGGCTGGCCACCAGCAGCGCGGCGGTCACCAAGAGACGAAAGGTTTTGATGATGGTGCGGTTTGGGCGTTTGTACATGGTGCTGTCCTTTCCTTTGTCGGAACGAGTCAATGAGCTAACGGGCGCCTCGTTGCCTCGTTACTCGTGGCCTCATTACTCTTGTCCAAAAGGCTCTGGTTGAAATTCTACACCTATTTCTTGCTTTGTCAACTGCTTGACAACCTCATTCAGGTGTGATATAGTTATCAACACTTTCGCCGGAGGGAATGAGTATGAAATATGGAGCCTGCAACTGGATCTTCGGAGATGAGCCACTGGTGGAGACGGCGGCCCGTCTGGCTGGCTTTGGCTACGATGGGCTGGAGCTGAAGGGCGACTCGGAGCTTTACGATGCCGCCGAGGTCAAAGCTGTCCTGGATGACCACGGGCTGGCGGTGCTTTCCCTCACCCCGGAGGACGTGGACCTGCCGCACCCCGACGCCGAGGTGCGGGCCGAGGCGGTGGATTACTACCTGCGCCTGCTAGACTTCGCCGCTGCGGTAGGAGCGCCGATGGTGGGATGCCACGGCGCGGTGGGCCGTATCCGCCCGGCGACCACCTACGAGCAGGAGTACGTGAACTACGTGGTGGGCGTCCAGCGCATCGCCGAGCGAGCTCAGGAGCTAGGCTTGCGATTGGCCATTGAGGTGCTCAACCGCTACGAGTCGCATTTGCTGAATACCGCCGAAGAAGCCATGCGCTTCGTGGAGGAGGTGGGAGCGCCCAACGTGGGCCTTCTTTTGGACGCCTATCACATGAACATTGAGGAGGCCGACCTGGGCAGCGCCATCCGCACGGTTGGGAAGCACCTGGTTCTTTTCCATGCCGCCGACTCCAACCGCCAAGCGGTTGGTCGCGGGCATACCGATTTCGCGGGCGTCATGCGTGCCCTCAAGGACATCGGATACGACGGTTCGATCATCGTCGAGTGCACCGCCTCCGGCCCAGATCCCTTCACGCCAGTCAAGGGGCAAGGTTGGCGAGAGGAGGTGGCGGGCTACATCGAAGAATCCATCAGGCTATTGCGCCATTATGAAGAAATGGTAAAGTGACTACTCAGGCTGTCATTGCGAGGAGGCGGTTTTTGCCGACGAAGCAATCCCCAAGCAACGAGCAGGAGATTGCTTCGCAAAAACCGCTACCCAGAAACTTGATGTATAAGGAGTCAAGCGGCTTGTGGCGTGAGTGTGAAGCCGAGTTTGGCGGCTTTGCGCGTCAACTGGGTGACCTCACGCTCACGCACCTGCCGTTCATAATCTTCCCGTCCCATCTCCTGATAGGGTTCGCGATACTTTAACAAGTGATAGACGATGCGGGCCAGTTTGTGCGCTGTGGCCACAATCGCCGCCTCAGGCCCGAACTTGGCACGCTGGCGCCGATAGAGTGCGCCAAGGCCTGTATCCGTGCGCCCGACCGCTTGCGCCGCCAAACGAAAGGCCTGGGCTGCGCGATTCTTGCCCTTGAGCGTGCGACTGCGTATCACCTTGCCACCGGTGATGTCATTGTGGGGCGCCAAGTGGAGCCACGAGCAGAAATGCTTCTCAGTAGACCATCTGCTCATGTCCGTGCCGATCTCGGAGATAATGATCTGAGCGGTGACCTCATTCAAGCCCTCAATGGCGGTCAAATCCACCCCTGTCAGACGGTACAGTTGGGTGCGCACATCAAACGATGGGGCGTTCTTGCTGTGAGTGTTCTTCTTGCGTGTGGGCGGCAAAGGGTTTTGCTCCGCGTCCACCACAGGCTTGAAGACCCTGTAGTGCCGTTCGATCTCGATGTCGCAGTCTTGGATTTGCGCGGTGTAGAAGTCGTACAAGGCCAGCGCTTGCTTGAGGGCGAACACATGCTCCGGGCGATAGTGCCCCGTCAAGGCTTTGGCGATTTCATCTTGGCTGTGGGCACAGCGGGGGTTGCGCATCTGCGCTAACTTCACGGGGTCACGCTCACCCGACACAATGGCCCGGATGATCGCCAGGCCCGTCTCGCCCGTGATGTCACTCAACACCTGCGTCAACTGTACGTTCATCTGTTGCAGAGCCTTCTGCATGTGTTGAATGTGGGCGGCACGATAATCCACCAGATTAGCGCGATGGCGCAAGTAGGCGCGCAGGGCACACATCTCGGCTTCGGGGCGAAATGAGGCACTCAACAACCCGTAGGTGTGCAGGCGCTGAATCCATTGGCAATCTTTTTCGTCCGTCTTGCGCCCCGGCACATTTTTGACGTGGCGGGCGTTCACCAGATACACCTGGAAGCCACGTGCTTCCAAGAGTTCGTAGACCGGAATCCAGTACACGCCGGTGGATTCCATGGCCACGGTCTCGATGTCGCAAGCTTGCAACCAGTTGGCCAGGGCCTGCAAATCGGGCGTGAAGGTGCCAAACTTGCGCACGGGTTGGGGGGCACGGTCGGCGGGCACGCAGACCCAAATCTCTGCGCTGCCAATGTCGAGACCGGCAGCGTTGGGGTTGACCAAGCCAAATGGTTCATGGCAGGGTTGAGGGGCTTGGGTGGTATTCATTGTTCGAGTCCTCCTGAGATCAAAGATGGGAGTGTCAGACCAGGTCAGGCTTGAACATCTGTATGCTACCCAACGGGGTCTCGGCTTCCAGCTTGCCAGAGCCACCAATGCTTGAATCACCCCCTGACCTGAACCAAACTCGCAAGCGGGCTAGGCACGCACCAGTGCGGTTCACGGTCTTGACTGTCTGAGCACTCACGCCTATTGTACACGTACTCGCGCTGGGCGCAAGTTTCTGCCACCTACGGATGGCGCGATGCGCCATGGAAAACTCGCAATGACAACCGTGGCTGGGCAGTTACAAGAAATGGTAAGGAGGGAGAAATGATCGAGACCAGAGAGATCAGTTCAGAAAACATCGCCGATCTCTATGCGGTGTGCATCCCGCCACAGGATGAGTTCCTCCGGGCGGGGAGGGAGTCAGGCGACTGGTTCGTGGAGAGAATGGGCCGGGGTTCGGGAGGCTTTGTGGCCTACGAGGATGGGAAGCCGGTGGGCAGGGTGGAGTTCCATCCCCTGGAGGAGAGCCTGGCCGCCATCTCAGGCGACGATCTGTACTTCGTGCCCTGCATCAACGTCGCAGAGACAGCACAGAAAAAAGGCTGCGGGCGGGCGTTGATGGAGGAGGTCTTCGAGGCCACCGCCGACAGGAAGGGCGTGGTGACGGTCGCCGCCGAGGGTTGGATGCCCAAGGAGTTCTTCCTGGAGATAGGCTTCGAGATCGCCCAGCAGATGGGGCCCAGCTACCTGTTGCTGAAAAAGCACCAGAGCGATGCCCGGTGTGCCTGGATGCCGCCCGTCTTCTCCGCCCGCGACGAGCCGGACAGGGTGAATGTGGAAGTGGTCATGAGCTATCAGTGCCCCTACATGCTCGCCAACTACCGCAAGCTGATGACCAGGGCCGGAGAGCTCTCTGATAAGGTCGAAATCACCGAGTACGTTCTAAGCGACAGGGAGAGCTTCCACCGGTACGGTGAGATGAACCTCTACATTGATGGCCAGGCGCCCTTTTTTGGCCCGGGTAGCGAGGACGACCTGGAGAGGATCGTCAAGGAGCGGTTGGAGAAGAAGGGGTTGTAAACTGTCATTGCGAGGAAGCGGAGCGACGAAGCAATCTCTTGCCCGCAACGGAGGGGATTGCTTCTCTCCCTGCGGTCGCTCGCAATGACATGTCTGAGGAGGATAGACATGTTACTCGGTTTCAACGGCGCTACCACCATGAAGGCCACGCTGCCGGAGGACATCGCCGCTGCTGGCCAGGCTGGCTTCAAAGCCCTGGAAATCTGGGCGGCGAAGATGGATACCTATCTGGCCCATCGTAGCCTCGACGACCTCAACGCCCTCTTCACCCAGCACCGCGTCCAGCCTGCCAGCATCAACTCCATCGAGTTCGTCACCTTCCGCTCAGCGGACGACTACGCGCTGATCAAAGCCCGCTGCCACGAGCTGTGTGCCAGAGCCGATGCCCTGGGCTGCGACAAGATCGTCGTCGTGCCCAGCCCTACTCCGCAGGGAGGCGCCTCCTGGGATGAGATCAAGGCCGAATCGGTGCGGGTGCTGCACGACCTGGCCGACATCGCCGCTCCCTTCGGAGTGAACCTGGCCTTCGAGTTCCTGGGCTTTGGCTGGTGCTCGGTGCGTACCCTGGCCCAGTGTTGGGAGATCGTGCAGGCGGTCAACAGGCCCAACGTCGGTCTGGTGATAGACACCTGCCATTTCTACGCCGGCGGCTCAGAGCTTTCGTCCATCGAAGCTGTGGATCCGGACAGGCTCCTGATCTTCCATATCAACGACGTCGAGGACCGGCCCAAGGAGACCATAGAGGATGCTCACCGCCTGCTGCCCGGCGAGGGAGTGATTCCGCTGGACGATTTCCTGTCTTGCCTCAAGGGAATCGGCTTCGACGGCCTCTGCTCCATCGAGCTGTTTCGGCCCGAATACTGGGAGCGCGATCCAGTGGAATTGGCCGCAGCAGCGCGAGTGGCGACGATGAAGGTGCTGGAGCCGCATTTCAGGGTGGAGTGAGTACAGCCCGTCGCTCCCTCCCCCTCACAGGGGGAGGGCTGGGGTGGGGGTGGAGATCCCCCTAGAACCACCCTCCCCCGTCCCCTCCCTGTGAGGGAGGGGTGGGCGGTTTTGACAAACTACGGGCAAGGTGATACATAGGCAATGAGGCAACAGGGCAATGAGGTAACGAGCGGCTCTCTTACTCATTCCCTCGTTACTCATTCCCAACGAAGGTTCGTGGCCGAAAGGGGGTGGTGGCAAGGCAAGCGTGGAGGTTAATCAACCTTGTGAGGGTTATGGTTAAACCCTCGACAACTTCAATGACTGAAGGAGGCAAAATGTCAAGCAAGAGAACGTGGTTCATTAACTTGGTTCTGGTGTTCGTGATGTTAATGGCAGGTATGGGTGTAGCCAGCGCTGCCCCGCCGGCCCAGGAAGAGACGACCTACACCGTGAAGCTGGGCGACACTCTCTGGACCCTGGCGGAGAAGTACCTGGGTAGTGGCGCAGCCTATCCAGCCATCATTGACGCCACCAACAAGAAGGCCGTCGAAGATGAGACCTTCAACTTCATCATCAACCCCAGCCTGATCCATCCCGGCTGGAAGTTCCTCGTCCCCAGCGCCGAGGCGGCCACAGAGTTCATGACGGCCTACCGGCGGTGGTTGCCTGGGCCCGACTCACCCACCGAGATCACCCTGGTAGACACCAACTCGGGGGCTAACTTCCAGTGGTACTTCCAGACGATGGTCCTGCCGCAGGTGGAGCAGGCCATGGGCCTGAAGATCAACTACGTGGTGGGCAAGGGATCGGAGCAGATCGAGAAGATGAAGGCCTGGGAACCGGGCAAGGGCGATGCCCACGTCTTGTTCATCAAGCCGGCCGACATCGCCAACATGGTCAAGCAGGACATCCCGCTGGAGACCCTGTATCCGGATAAGTTAGTCGCCATCCCCAGCCTGGCCAAGTGCCGCCAGGACTACCTGTTGACGGCCCAGGGGCAAGACATCCTGGGCAAGGGCGCACTGTACTGGAGAAGCCAGTACGCCCTGGTCTACGACTCGGCCAAGGTTACCAATCCGCCCAAGTCTTGGAAGGAATTCTACGACCGCCGGGCGGAATGGAAGGGGCACATCGGCCTGATCCGGCCCAACTCCAAGTCCAGTGCCGGGCGGGCTCAGCCTTACGGCTTCCTGAACACCTTCCTGGACCTGTCCAAGCCCGTGTCTGAGCTGGAGAAGACCCAGGCGTGGGCTGACACCTGGACCAAGATGGCTGACTTCTACTCCTACGCCACGCTGCCTCTGGCCCCCGAGCCGACCAACCTGTTCGAGAACTTCAACGCTGGCGACACCTGGATCAGCGTCTACGCCATGGACTACTCGCTGTGGTCGCGCAGCCAGGGCACCATGCCGCCGACGGTGAAGGCCACCTTCCTGGCCGAAGGCATCACTGAGGGAGCCGATGGCTACCTGGTCGTGCCGGGCAACATCCCCGAGGCCTACAAGCCCGTGGCCTACCGGCTGATTGACTACCTGCTGTCGGACGACCAGCAGATTCAGTTGATCACCACTATGTGGCAGTACACCGGCACCGAGATCTGGGACAAGATCCCCGCGCAGGTGTGGGACGTCATCCCGCCCTGGAGCGAGATGGAGAAGGGCCGGGTGCGCATGACCAACAAGGATGTGATCGCCTACATCACTGACAAGGGGCCGGAACTGCTGGTGCCCAAGTAGGTAAGTGGCAAGTAGCAAGTAGGCAAGTAGCAAGTAGACAAGTAGACAAGTAGACAAGGGCGGATGATCTCTGCTCCTTGTCTACTTGTCCCTTGTCTACTTCTCGAGGAAGACAATCCATTGAAACGAGTCAATCTGACCACCCTCATCCTGCTCCTCCCCGGCTTCGCTGCTTTCTTCGGGCTTTTTTTCTATCCCATGCTGGTTACGGTGTTGCAGAGCCTGAGGCCGGAGGGGCAGAGCACAGGATGGACGCTGGAGAACTACGTCAACTTTCTCACCCAACCTGGTGCCCGTCAGGTCATCACCCTGACCTTTGTCCTGGCCGTCGCTACCACCCTCCTGTCCATTCTCCTCAGTGTCCCCCTGGCTCTGGTGTTGCGGGAGAAGATCCGTGGGCATCGCATTTTCCGGCTGGCCATCCTGGTCCCCATCACCGTGCCCGGCCTGGTCGGCGCCCTGGGACTATTGCTCTTCTGGGGCAGCCGTGGCTGGGTCAATCTTTTCCTGGTGCAGTTCATCCCCTTTATCAAGGAACCGCTGCGGTTTAACTATACCATCCACGGCCTGATCCTGTTCTACCTCTGGCACTATTTCTCGTACACCTGTGTAACCACCCTGGCTACCCTGGAGGGGCTGGACCGCAGCATCGAAGAAGCGGCGTCGGTGGCAGGGGCCAACCGCTGGCAGGTGCTGCGCCACATCGTCCTGCCGCTGATCACCCCCGGCATCCTGGCCGGCTCGGTCATCACCTTCATGCTTTCCTTCGGGGCCTTCAGCATCCCTCTGGTCACGGGCGGGAACTATCGCCCCCTGGCAGTAGAAATCTACACCCAAATTGGGGTTCCTATTCCACCACGGTGGTCATTGGCCAGCGCCATGGCCGTGGTCATGGCGGTTCTGCAGATCGCATTTCTCTCGGTCTACATGAGGGTTTTGAGGAGGCCGATAGCATGAACCTGGCACGTCAGTATCTGCGGGCGGTGTGGAACGGCCGCACATTGCTGATCTACACCTTTCTCGTGAGCTTTTTGTTGTTCGTCATCAGTCCCTTCTTCATGATTGGCCTGAAGTCGGTGGGCAAGAACTGGTTTGGCAGGATGTGGTTCCCGCCGACCCTGACCACGGACTGGTTCCGCTGGGCAGTGGAGGTGACGCGGATTCCCGAGATCCTGAAGAACACCCTGGTCATCGCCGTTCTGGCCGTCACCATCAGCACCCTGATTGGCATCCCCAGCGGTTGGGCCTTTGGCCGGCGGCGCGTGCCCGGCAAGGAACTGCTCATGGCGCTGATCCTCCTGCCGCGCATGATTCCGCCCATTACTTTTGCCCTGGGCGTGGCCCGCATCTTCTACCGCCTCGACCTGGTGGACACTCACCTGGGGGTAGCTCTGGCCCACGTGGCCATCTGCGCTCCGTACGCTATTCTGGTGCTCTCTTCGACCTTCGAGGGACTGGACGAGCGGGTACTGGAGGCGGCCAGCGTGTGTGGGGCCAACGTCGTCCGCACTTTCTTTCACGTCACTTTGCCCATGGTGTTGCCCGGCATTCTGTCGTCCATCATCTTCACCTTCACCACCTCGTACAACGAGTTCACCCTGACCCTGATGACCTACGGGCCGCACACCATCACCCTGCCGGTGAGGACCTACCTGGCGGTGGGGGAGGGCTACTGGGAGGTGAGTAGCGCCATGTCGGTCATCCTGATCATCCCTTCGCTGCTCATCCTGTTTGGCATTCAGCGCCAGGTAGCGCCGGAGAAGCTGGTGGGAGGGTTTAAGGGGGTGTGATATGAACCTATCGGTAGACGGGGTGATTGTTGCGCATCGAGGTTGATCAGAGTGTGAAGATCGAGCAAACATCTGGCGACACCGTTCTGGCCTATTCGGATAGCAAGCAGTTTGCCATCTCGATCCCTGCTCAGGTCAAGCGGAAAGCTTTGGTCTATCTGCGAGGTAGAGGTTGGTTCGGTAAGCGGGCGGTGCTACCATGCTTTGCTGCTGGTCTGTTTCTGCTCCTGAAGGATATTGCCGGCCACGTAACGCTGATCATCATTGACCAGGAATATCAAGGCCATGAGGCTGACATCAAGACAATGCTGCTGCGTCACATGAGGGAGGTTGGGCTAGAACTCGATCCGGAAGTGATTACGTTTGAACGACTGGGTAAGAAGTCAAGGGCGCACAAGCAAGCATGGGGGGTACAGCGAGGCAAGATAGCTCCAGACCGCGAAGTCACGGTTGAGGAGTTCCTGGGTGTGTTGAAATAGAAACAGCCCGGGGGGGCTTGCGCCGCATTACCTGGATTACACTCACGGGATGGCTACCGTGAGGAGGCCAGGTCACCGGGCTTACCTAGAGAATACCACAAATCACGTAACTTGTCAAGTCAAATGGAAACGATAGGTGTATTTCAATTTGGGGGCAAGACCGAGGGCCGGCACCGTCTGTCATTGCGAGGAGCGCTTTTTGCGACGAAGCAATCCCCAAATGCGCGGGAGGAGATTGCTTCGCTCCGCTACCCAGAAACTTCCACCTGTCATTGCGAGCGAAGCGAAGCAATCCCCTACGTCGCAAGCTGGAGATTGCTTCAGGCGCAAACCCCGCGCCTTCGCAATGACAGGATGGGCGGTGGTTTCTGTCCCCTACGGATGGCGCGATGCGTCATGGAAAACTCGCAATGACACCCCCATGATGGGCGAAGGTCTCCCGACGTTGGGCGAAGGTCTCCCGACCGAGCCCGCTCCGTCTCGGTCAGAGACCTCGGCGATCAAAGAGGACCCACCCTCCCCCAACCCCTCCCTTCGAGAGAGGGGAGCTTACCTTATTTTGTTTGCGCTAGCCTTCGGGCTGGGGATCACCCACCACGGCTCCCTGGTTTTCCTCATCCTCCCTTTCATGGCCTTTCTGTTGGTGACCGAACTCGAAAACCGATCGTTTACCAGAGCTCGTTCTGCCTTGCCTCCTGCCTCCTGCCTCCTGCATCTTGCATCCTGCATCTTGCATCCTGCCTCCTGCCTTCTGAAGCCTCTCTTGGCCTTCCTGCTCTCACTGAGTGTGCTCCTCTATCTTCCCATCCGGGGGATCCTGGGCGCTCCCTTTGGCCCGTCCGACATCGCTACCCCGGCGGGATTCTTGAACCACGTCCTGGCGCGGGGCTTCCGGGGCGACATGTTCTACTTTGCCACATCCGGCCTCCTGCTCGAACGATTCAAGGTGCTGACCAATATCCTGGACTTCCAGTTTGGCCTGGGGCTGCTCGTGGCTGCTGCCGTGGGGATCCTGATCATGCTGGGCAAAGATTGGCGGCTTCTGCTCCTCTGCGGTGGGGCCATAGCCGTTCAGGCTGTTATCGCCATCACCTATCGCGCCCCGGAAACGGTGGAATATCTAATACCCACCTACGTGCCCGTCGCCATCCTCGTTGGCTACATGGCTGGAGTCTTGCAACGGTGGAGACGATTCCAGGCTCTGAACGCTGTCCTGGTATCCCTTATCCTATTGCTGGGCATCCTACAACTGATGGATCATTACCCCAGCTTCGCCTGGCTGAGGGAGGACCGCTCGGCGCGGCAATATGCAGAAAGCGTGATGTCCAACGCTCCCTCTGGCTCACTGGTCCTGGCCAACTGGCACTGGGCCACTCCCCTCTGGTATCTGCAATACAGCGAAGGGGTGCGACCCGATGTGGAGGTGAAATACGTCTACCCAGAGGGCGCCGAACCGATCTCCGCCACCTGGCTGCGGCGCATAGAGGAGAGCGTGGGAGAACGTCCCCTGATCGTCACCAACTACTATCAGGAGTTCGGTGCCACGCCGTATCGCTTCCTTCCTCTGGGCGAGGCTTTCCTGGTGCAGAGTCTCCCTCCTTTCGACGTTCCGGACAACGCTGCCAGGATTGACGCCACCTTCGCGGACAAGGTTCGGCTGCTAGGCTATCGTCTGTTGGAAGACGGCGTCTCGTCGGGCCAGCCTCTGTACCTGGACCTGTACTGGCAGCCCCTGGTTGAGCTGAAGGGCAATTATTCGTTTTTCGTCCACCTGGTGGGCGATAGTGGGCAGGTGCTGGGTCAGATGGACGTTACCCATGACACGGTTGGTTTCAGGGTAGGGGAGGTGATAGTTGATCGCTACCAGATCCAGATTTTGCCCACGACGCCGTCGGGCTCTTGTCAGCTCATCGCCGGCGTGTACATCACTCTCCCCGAAGGGGGATGGCAGCGCCTGGCGACCGAGGAGGGAGCTGAGACCGTGCCCCTGGCCGAAGTGGAGGTAGTGCCACCGCCCCTCCGCCCTGTCACCCTGCACCCTCTACATCAGCCCTTCGCTAGCGGGTTAACTCTGATCGGGGTTGATTACGACACCAGCCTGGAGGGCACCCGACGGGTCTACCTTCACTGGCATCGCTTCAGGTTTGACGTTAGTGATTACGATGTGCTTTTGTATGCTGATGACAATTTGATGGCCAGGAGCCGTCTGCCGCCAGTTCCCCTGGGCGCCTATCTCACCACGGCCCACGACCTGCCTCTGACAGCCATGCCCTGGCAAGTGGAATTGCGCTCGGCCGACGACGTAATCAGCCAGCGTTTAGGCCCCTGGGGTTGGCCGAGGGGAGGGCGTTTGGCCCTGCCAACCCCACCTCTGCGAAGCCACTATGTGGACCTGGGAGGGGAGATGCTGCTGGTGGGCGCTGAATACCGGAGGCTGCCAGGGGATAGGGTGAGAGTAGAGCTGCGCCTGGTGGCGAAAAAGCCCCTCCTCCGCGACTACGTGGTCTCGGTGCGTTTGACCGACGAGGCTGGGCGACCCCTCTCCCAGGACGATACCGTCCCTGCTCTGGGAGCCATCCCCACCTTGAAGTGGATCCGAGGATCATCTATTTCCGATGTTCATTTCGTGCCTCTTCTCGCCAGCGCTCCGGCAGGCTCTCTCAGACTTAGCTTGGTCGTCTACGACGCCTTCACCATGCGGCCACTGAGTGTCCTGGATGACCGATTGGCCAAGCTGGGTCCGAGCGTGCCCCTTGCGCCATTGGAGCTTCAGTAAGAGGGATTTGGCATAGTTTGTGATGAAAAACCCAAAACTTGCATGAAATCACGAAAAATGCTATAATGTCCTGCAAATAATCATGACGAACTTCATAGCAGCCAGAAAGGAGCACAATATGAGCGAGGAAGATTTGATTGAGCCGAAGGTCAATCCCAATCCGACCTGGAAGGTGAACAAGAAAGAGCGGCTGAGTGCCTGTGACAATCGTCCTGGCCTGAAGAAGATTTATGTCCGGGTCCTGGATGACAAAGGCGAGGGGCTGCAAGGGGTCAGGGTGCGCTTCGATACCGAACCATCGAAGGGCATCGCATACGATCACATGAACATCTGGGGGCTGACTGACGAGAACGGGTACCTGGAATGGGACCACCTGGGAGTGCCTACCCGCTACCTGCTCTGGATGGAGGATGATGAGACTCCCCTGGTCGAGAACATCCGAACCGATCTGGGGAACGAATACTGTCAGCCTTCAGGTACAATCCTTGGCGGTTGGAGGCCAGTCAACCGCCCGGGCATCTACTCCTATCGGCTCGATATCCAGCGGAAGGGAGCGGGCGGCTAGGGCCTGGCCTGTGCCAGCATGATGACCTACAAAATGGCGGGTGTCCGTTTAGACACCCGCCGTTTTTCTTTCGGGGCTGAAACCCGGCCCCAGGGCTTGGCCCTTTCAGCCCCAGGCTTGCCATTGCATCAAAGATGTGTTAGAATCGGCTAGTACAATGCCAGCGAGGAAGTGAGTTTGGCCGAGAAACTGAGTAGGACGATCCTGAGATCGGGATGGAAGCTCCTCCTGATTGGTCTACTGGGGCTTGTGGCTGTTCAGCCGCTGCTCAAACCCGCCATGACCTGCAGCGATGACGGCGGGCATTACCTGGTTCGCTTTGTGGAGCTCGATCACTGCCTGCGCCAGGGCACTCCCTGGCCCCGCTGGGCCCCCGACCTGGTCTACGGCTACGGCTACCCCCTCTTCAACTTCTTCCCTCCCCTGTCCTTCTATCCGGCCGAATTCTTCCACCTGCTGGGCCTCAGCTTCGCCCAGGCCTGGAACGCGGCCCTGGTACTCTACATCTTGCTGGCTGGGATGACCATGTATCTCCTGGCCAAAGATGTCTTCGGCGAGAAGTCGGCCTGGGTGGCGGCGGTGGCCTACATGTACGCTCCTTATCAACTGTACAACGCGCTCTATCGGGGCAACCTGGGCGAGGCCATGGCCTTGCCGCTATTGCCCCTGATACTCTGGGCCTTCCGTCGCCTTCTCATCAAAGGCGAGAACCGCTACCTGGCCGCGAGCGCCCTGTCCTACGCTGGCCTGATCCTGACCCACAACGTCATCAGCCTGGTCTTTACTCCCTTTCTCCTCCTCTACGTTGGCGTTTTGTGGTTGCTAGAGAGGAGGACAACCAGATCGCTATCCCTCACCGCCGCAGCGCTTCTGCTTTCCCTGGGCCTCAGCGCTTTCTTCTGGCTGCCGGCTTTCTTCGAGAAGCAGTGGGTTAAGATCCACCTGGCCTACACCCCAGCCGGCATGAACTATCGCTACAATTTCCTATCCCTGGGCGAGCTCCTCTCCCCGCCAACTCCTGTCCACACCGCTCTCGTGAATCCCGCTCCTCCCCGCAGCCTGGGGCTGGTGCAGTTGGCCCTGGCCCTGTTGGCTATGATCGGCTGGTGGAGCTTCAAGGACAGGGAAAAGCGTTTCACTGTTTTGTTTTTCTCCCTCGTTCTAATCAGCTTGATGTTCATGGTCCTTCCGCAGTCCGTGGCCGTCTGGGATCACCTGCCTCTGCTCGAATACGTTCAGTTTCCTTGTCGTTTCCTGGGGATAGCCAGCCTGGCCGCCGCTTTGCTGGCCGGGGCAGCGATTTCCGATTTCCGATTTCCGATTTTCG
>Ga0194119_10009157_pt1 | contig 13378 bp, 8 predicted proteins | sample TA2MahC100mmetaG_FD_148620 | JGI IMG/M metagenome (GOLD analysis project Ga0194119, IMG submission 148620) | Freshwater microbial communities from Lake Tanganyika, Tanzania - TA2015018 Mahale Deep Cast 100m | ecosystem: Environmental > Aquatic > Freshwater > Lake | place: Tanzania: Lake... | reverse complement strand
GCATATTGTAAATATCCCATTTATGATTTTGAAAAATGATTCGCTTACTAAAGATAGTGCTGTTTTGGAGATTGATTCTGCACCAGGTATGCAAGCATTTGAAATTGTTCAAGCTGAATCAAATCTTGTTTCTAAAATCAAAGGTATGGGTAATAGTAAATTAGATGATCGTCAACATCTTATGAATATCGCAAAAGATCAAGGTCTTAGAGATGTTTACAAGCAATATCGAGAGTTGATCAATAAGGTTAGAGGGTCATATAACTGTTTGTTATTCTTGGATGAATTTTACAGAGTCGATAGTGTAAAAATCAGAAATATTCTAAGAAATATTTTGAATGGAAGAATTGGTAATGATAAAATTCCATCAGGAACTTTTATTTTTTATGCGTCGAACCTGAATGATGCTGGTGTTTCTGAAATCCCAATGAATCATGAATTTATGAAGATGGAGTTCCAAGCTCCAGACAAAGATCAATGGTTCAATTATGTTCTTACCAAGTATGAAGAAAATGAAAATAAAGATCATCCAGCTGTCAAATTGCAAGAACCTGTATTCAATAAGTTTTATCAAACTTTTTCATCAGAAGATTTGAATTTCAAAGATGAAGATAATGAAGTTAGAAGTTCACCTCGTAGATGGGAACAACTATTGTTGTATGTAAATCAGAATTTGCCTGTTGCTAATGTTAAGGAAGCAAAAGTTTTGATGGCGAATATTGAAGTTAATTTTAGAAACTATCTTAATGGAAATACATCGAGTTTATATCCCAAAGTCAAGCAAATGATGATTGAATTGGTCAAAGAGACATCTAATGTTGATTTTGATGGTTCTTCTCATCCGGCTGATGAGTGGAAGGATACGATGCAACAACAGATAGCAACAAAAATTGCTATGGACTCTGAATCAAAAAATGGTAAAGAAGCTAGAAAGTATGTTCCTGTTGTTTCTGGTGAGCCAGGTGTTGGTAAGACTTCGTATTTTAGTCAGATTGCAGATGAACTTGATTTACATTTTATTCATGTTGATGTTTCTTCATTGAATAGAGATTCAACAACTGGTATTCCAAAAGCTACACAAGCTAAAGACGATGATGGAAATCCTCTTTTTGATCAAAATAACAATCCAGTTATGAAAACTGAATTTAGTAAACCACAACTGTTGATTACTATTGAGAATTTGATTAGAGATGAACTTGAAAGAGAAAAGAAATTACCAGAAGATAAAAGAAAGAAAGGTAAAGGAAAATATAAGTTTTTGTTGCTCTTTGATGAATTGACAAGAGCCAATCCAGCAGTTTTCAATACAATTAGAAAGGTATTACTTGAAAAATCTTTTAATGAGGATTTTGATTTACCTGAAGATATAATGGTTGCCGGAGCATTGAATCCTTCTGATTCTGCTGAAGGTGTCAGTGAATTAACTGAACATATGAGAGATGTTGTTGATGTTATTCCAGCGAGAGCGAATTGGACTAAAACAGAAGCCTATATTCTCAAAAATGTAAGTCCTCCTAAACTCAATGAGGAATTGGGTTTTGATTGTAATGCTGCTACTGTTGAAGCGGTTACAGCATTGTTGGATCATTATAAAACTAGATCAAAGGACTGGAAAGGCGAACCAATTCGAAGAGAAGAAAGAATGTTTAATATGGAAGATGATGCAGATGTTGTCTACATCTCTCCTAGAGCTATTACTGATCTTGTTTCTACTACTAATGGTAATATTAGAGATATGTTGCTTTATAAAGGTATTGCAATGACTAATACTGTTCAGGAAATAGGCACAAGAGGTAAATCTTCTGATGATTTTCTTGCTATGATAGATGCCGAAGATGCTGAAGATAAAGGCAAAACGAATGCTAAAAAAGGAATTTATGATAAAAGTAATTCTAATTATTCAAATGAAGATTATGAACAATTTATTAAATCAATGATTACTGTTTTTCGTGATATTTGGGCTGAAAAGTTAGGTTTTATTTGTTCTCAACAGGATGTTGATCCCGGTAATATTACAAGTGTTACTACTGGTTATATTATGAAAGATGAATCTGTTAGAAAACCGTATGATAGAATTAGAGCTAAAGAAAATAAAGAAATTCCAACTATTTCTAAAATGTTTGATACTTATTATGATAATCCTGAAGAGTTGTTTGATTCTCCACATTTTGATAACTATCTTGCGGCAAATAGCACTTCGCCAATCGGTTTGATTCAGGAAATGACTGATTATTTGGCTAATAAAGTTGGTGATCTTCAAAAGCTAACCGGAAGTGGTACAATTACTGTTAAAAACAATAAGGGTGAAGATATTCAATTTTCAAAGCAAACAGCAGAGTTTTTTGATTTGTATTTGAAATTTATGAGTTATGTTAAAGTTATTCTATCTGTTTTAACTACAAAAACCAAACACGTTGAAAGAGTTAAAGAAGCAGAGAGAACTGGTCAATACTTTACTAATTTACATATTGCATTAACCAACATCGGTAAAGAATTTTTGGATACTCATCAATTGGCTAAAGTTGTTGTCAATCAGGCTGGAATGGATGTTGATAGATTTAATAAGGTTAGAACTGTTGTTCTTGCGGTTAAGAAAATTTTGACAGATGCAGGATTTGGTAAAAAGTAATAATGGAGCATAATCAATGAAGAGTTTTCTTAAAGAGATCGAAATACTTACTTCAAAATATATGGCAGAAGCCGGAATCGATTATTCCAGAAAAGAAAAGGGAGAAGTAGGTTTTACTAAAACAGATGGTAGTGAAGATCATATTCAAGCTATTATTAAAGAGTATGCAGCAGCCAAAGGTATTAAATTGCCTGAAGCTAAAAAGATATTTGATGATAAGATAGCAGAAAGAAAAGCAAATATGGAAAAAGCTCCACTTCTCAACGGAACAATGATGGAGAATATGGCTGAATCTGCTGCTTTTGAGATGCTAGAAGATATTCCATCGGAAGATGTTAAATTTGAAAAAAGAGTTTTTCAATCAATATTTGATGAAGTAAAGACTGATTTTCCAGAATTCTACCCATTATCTAATGCTTTTGAACCAAAACGAATTGAACCAACATTGTGGTATACTCCGGACAAGGTAGATAAAAGATTTGATGGTGTTAATACGGCAGCATGTACTCCAACTGCTGAGTTAGCTTTCAATATTCCATTTATGGAACGTTTGATGAAGTTTGCAAAAGTTAAGGGTATCAAAGCTGATGGTACAAAGGTTCATGGTAAAAAATACGTTTCTCAAGGTGGACCTATTCCAGATGAATACCTTTATTGTGAATTTGTTTTGATGCATGAAATTATGCATTACGCAAATGCGGATTTTTATTTTGAAAAAAAATTTAAATTGAAAGGTCATATTGTCAATTATCTTGGTGATTTTATTACTAATTATAATTTGATTAAGAGTGGTTATTCTCAATTACCTATGGGTCTTTTCAGTGAGGAATTTAATTACGATAATCATAACTCATATAGAAAAATGTACGATATGATTGAGGAAGAATTAAGCAAATTGCCTCCTGATCAAAGAAATCGTGTGAAATCACAAATGAGTAATGATGGTGATGACATGCCTGAAGACGGAGAAGGGCATGATCCCGATGAAAAGCAAGATGGCGAGCCACAACAAGGGGAGCCACAACAAGGTAAACCAAAGCCTGGTCAAGGTGAGCCAAAACCGGGAGAGGGAGAACCAAAACCTGGAGAAGGTGAGCCAAAGCCTGGAGAAGGTAAAGGTAAAGGTGGTGAAGGTAAAGGACAACCTGGCCAAAGTGAACCAAAACCTGATGATGACAAGAAAGATGGTGAAGGTGAAGGTGAAGGAAAAGATGGTGAGCCAAAACCTGATGACAAAAAGAAAGACGGAAAAGGTGCTGGTTCTGGTGATAAAGACAAGGATGATATAAAGGATCAGGAACAAAGAGCGAGAGATCAGAAAGCGAACGATAAAACTTCTCAGAATGTACCTGATAATCTTGATGAAATTTTGAATAAAAACAATGATAAATTGGGTAAAGCTGCTGGTGATACCGAAGGAAAACAGGATAGAGCAGATAATGCCATAAAACCAGGTGATATTGCAAAAATAATGCAACAGAAAGGAAGTGGAGGACAACCACAAAAGAGTTCTGCTGACAGTAATCCTTATGATCTTGGTGAAAGAGTGTATAAACCAAAGTTGAATTGGAAGGCTATGCTCAAAAAGATGGTTCCAAGTGGTGTTGAAAAAGAAGAAACGATTACTTCTCCGGACAGAAGAAGTGCTGCTCAAACGATGGTGTCCATTTCTCAAACTGGTGTCGGTAGACTGAAAGCTGGTGAGAGAGATGAACAAGGTGATAAAAAAGGGTTGTGTTTTGTATTAGATAATTCCGGTTCAACCATGGATAAAGTTGGTGCTATGCAAAATGATATTTTGTTGTTATTGAAAGGATTTACAGCGCAACTCGGTAATGATCTATATGTGATGAAATTTTCAAACGACGCACATTTCTTTAAAGTTGATATAAAAAGTAAAAAATTTGGTAGAATTACTACTATTGAAGAGTTTATCAAAAAGGGTAAGGCAAAAGTATCTTGTGATACTCCTATTACTCAATTATTTCAAAAAACTTATGGTGGAGCAACAGTTTTGTCATCAACTATTACTGGTGCTGTAAAGACATTGATTGCTGCTGACTTTAATGTTGTTATGTTTTCTGATAGTGATATTGTCGATGGTGCTAATAATCAGGAACAATTGAAACTGATTTTTTCTTCTGGAAAAAATCAAGTGGCGTTGATTGGATGTAGTTTGGAAGATTATAAAGCATATGTGAAAGTGCTTGGAAGTAAACCGCAAATTACTCATTTATAATCTGTTGACAAACTCGATATTTTTATTGGGTTTCCAGTATCTTATTTTTTTTTGTAAAATATGATTATGAAAATAATTATAAAAAATATTTACATAAACGAGAAATTGTAAGATATAATCTATTCAAATTTGGATTTTCAAATGGAGGCACATAGTGGACGAAGAATCTGCAACAGAAACACTGACTAGGATAAAACTGAAGAAACCAAGTAAGTATGCCGTTTATATTCTAAACGATAATTATACTGCTTGGCAATTCGTAATCGTTGTGTTAATAAAGATTTTTAATAAATCAGAAGAGGATGCTACCATTATTACTAAAACAGTTCATAATGGTGGTGAAGGATTGTGTGGAATTTATACTAAGGAGATAGCAGAGTCTAAGGTTCAGGCGGCAAAGGATTTCGCCCAAGTAAATAGTCAACCTTTGCGAACCGTAATGAGACCAGTGTAAAATTTTTAACGTATAAAACATAAAGGAACATTAAATACATGATTAAATTTTTGAGTCCCGAGGTTGAAGCTATCATAGATGCGGGTTGGCAAGATTCACACAATCGTAAGCAGGAGTACCTATTATTTGAAAATATTTTGTTTGCATCACTTGGAATAAAAGTAGTTCAGGATATTATGACTGAACTGGATGTTGATTGGAAAGCATTAAAAAATGAATTGGATCAATTTCTAAATAATGAAGTTGAGCACCTCGAAAAGCCAGTGCGTCCAAAACGTACTATTATGTTCAAAAATATGTTACAACATATGTTGTTTCATACTCAAAGTTCTGGTAAAATTTCTCAAGTTGAAGATATGTTCTTGGCAATGTATCAAGAAAAAGAATCAATGGCTGTATTCCTTATGAATAAGTTTGGCATTGATGAATACGCTCTTAAAGAATTGGCTGTTAATTCACAAGATCGTGATGAAGATAGTGAAGAAGAAGCTGCTGAAGGTGGTGACGCTGCCAAAGTTCAACGACAAAAGAAAACTGCACTCGAACAGTATGCAACCAATCTTACTAAAGCAGCCTCGGAAGGTTTGATTGATCCTGTTATTGGCCGAGATGAAGAAACTACAAGAATGATCCAAATTCTTTGTAGAAAGAAAAAGAACAATCCTTTGTTGTTAGGTGAAGCTGGTGTTGGTAAAACTGCTTGTGTTGATAAGTTGGCGTTGGATATTGTCAACAAGCGGGTTCCAAAACAGATTGAAAGTTGGGAAGTTTTCAGTATTGATGTTACGTCAATGATTGCAGGCGCAAAATTCCGTGGTGACTTTGAAAAGAGAATGCAAGATATTCTCAAAGAGATGGAAAAACGCGAGAATTGTATCGCTTTTATTGATGAATTTCATACCTTGTTTGGTTTGGGTGCGAATAACGCAAATCAGTTGGATGCAACCAATATTCTGAAACCTGCAATGATGAATGGAAAAATCAGAGTTATTGGTGCAACTACTTATGAAGAAGCCAAGAACACCGTAGATAAGAACAAGCCAATGGCTCGCAGGTTGCAGAAAGTTGACATCAATGAGCCAGATGAAGAGACAACTTTTGAAATTCTCAAAGGCTTGAAGAAAGTTTTTGAAGATTATCATAATGTTACCTATTCCATAAAGGTTCTCAGATTGATTGTCACGTTGTCTGGTAGATATTTGACAGATGTGCATTTCCCAGATAAGGCAATTGACATTGTTGATGAAGTTGGATCGGTGGTTAAGCTTGCGAATAAAACTGAAGAAAGAGCCAATATTTCAGAGAAAGATGTTACCGATTTGATTTCAAAGAAAGCAAGAGTTCCGGTTATTGTTGAAGAAGGTGATGATAAAGTTGGTCTTATCAATCTCAAAGAGAATATTCAACTCAAATTGTACGGACAAGATCACGCTATCGAAGAAGTTACTGATAAAATTATGATGGGCAGAGCGGGTCTTAATGAGCCAAATAAACCAATATGTGCATTTATGTTGGCTGGACCTTCTGGTGTTGGTAAGACGGAGTTGGCAAGACAACTTTCATTTAACTTGGGTAATCTTAAACTTATTCGTTATGATATGAGTGAGTTTATGGAAGAAACTGGTGTTGCTAAACTCACTGGTTCTGCTCAAGGTTATGTTGGTTATGAAGAAGGTGGTCGTTTGATTAATGACATCAAGAAGCATCCACATGCTATTCTGTTGTTGGATGAATTTGAGAAAGCGCATCCAAAGATTCAGAATACGTTTTTGCAGATTCTTGAAGAAGCCGAAATTAGTTCTTCAGATGGAACGAAAGCTGAGTTCGACAATGTTATCATTTTGTTTACAACTAATGCTGGAACAAAAGTTAGCAAGACTGTTGGGTTTGGTGGGACTGCTGGACAAGCAAAATCTAATGCTCAGATTGAGAAATTTTTCTCACCAGAGTTTAGAAATCGTTTGGATGGTATCATCACCTTCAATGCTCTCAATGATGAGCAGATTTTCAAAGTTGCTGAGAAACTTCTTAATGAAGTCCGTGATTTGTTGAAAACCAAGAATGTTCAGTTGACTGTTACAAAAGCTGCAAAAGAAGTTATGTCGGAGAAAGGATTTGATCCAGAAATGGGTGCAAGACCAATGAAAAGAGTTATCCAGAATTTGGTTAAAAAGCCTATTTCCAAAGAGATTGTGCTTGGTAAATTGAATCAGGGCGGACGTGTCAAGATTGATGTAAATAGAGCGCGTGAAATCACATTGCTTTATACATCGCAAAGTGAATTGGATGCTCGTAGAAAAGCGTATACTAGACGAAAACTGGTTGAAGAAGTATCGGAGCAAACCGAAGAATAAAAGGATAAAATATGGGCACAATAATTGGTTATTCTTTGTATACGATATGTCTTATGGTTGTTTATTTTGTGGGCAGATATGTTGGAAAGAAAAATTTGTCCGTTGTCGATCCTAGTGACATAATTTGGTTTTCTGATGAGTTTTATGATCAGTTAAACTATTTTATGAACGATTATTCAAAGGTTTATGCAGTTAATAAAGATGAAACAAAACACGAACTGCATAATGGCACTTCTAGTACTGCTGAAAAGTATTTTAAGAAGGTTCAAGCTGGGTACGAACAATGGTTGAAACTGCGATATGCGGAAAAAGCCAATGCAAAATCGAATACAAATGAGTCATCTAAGTCAAGAATTAAATTTTAGGTAAAGAAGCATAAAAAAGGATGATTGAAAAATCATCCTTTTTTTGCTTTTTGATAAGAATATTTGTTATTACTTATCTTCTTTTTTTCCATCTTGGGCATCATCTTCATTGTTGAGAATTGCATCCATCTCTTCTAATAATTCTTGCATCAATACTTTATTTTTGCCAGCTTTTCTAAGAAGTACGTCTCTTCCACCGTGTGCAGTTTCTAATGCTTGCAAAATAACAATAACTTTTTCACTATCTGGACCAAGTAATAGTTTTAATGCAGCTTTTTTATCTGGAGTTTTTCCAACCATAGTAGCGATAAGTGCATTTCTAGTTTCTGTTAATTCATCTTTAGTCCAAGGAAGCTTACCTTTTGATACGGAATTTAACCATCCTTCATATTTTTTACCACGCATACCAAATTTTTCTTTAATTTGTTTGCGATTGGCTTCTGTAAGAACTTGCTGTTCTTGAATAACGGTTACTTCTTTCAAAATTTCTAGTAATCTCATTACAATGTCTCCTAAAAATCATTTTTCTTATTTTTAGTTTATTTATAAATGAAACTCAAAATTGGAAATAAATCTTTGAAAAATTTTATTGGCTATTTGACAAAACACTATATTATTTTTATGCTTTATGAGGATATGAAACTATGAATGATGTTCGTCCATAAATAAAGATATGAAAAACAAAAATGTTCCCATTCATTTTTGAATGTGAGAAAGTTATTTTTTATTACATTTGATTTAGGGATAAAATATGAATTTCTATAAAGATACGATTATTGGTCAAGCATTGATGCAAGTGCAAATGGATAAAACCAATCTAAAATATTTTGAAGCCCTAGATATTTTAATTGATGATATTAACGATTTGGCACATATTAAAACCGATACAAAACCTTGGGATAGCGGCGGAGTAATTGTTACAGATAAAATATTGAATAAAAAAGAAAAAGATCCATCAAAACTTTATGTTGAAACAGCCGATGTTTCTGAATGCAGTTGGTTGATTGAACAATTAGTGAAACTTTATAAACCATCCAAGAAAGATTACAATAGACTTGTTGTAGTGATTGGTTATCTTCTTGTGGTGTATCATAAAAGAGGAAAACTGTTAGACGATATCTTGAAACTAACTGCTGTCACTTCTACCTTTTATTTGCATCCTGATCATGTCGAGAAGGATGTTTTCACCGTATACCCAAATAAGTTTCCTCCATTTGGTGATGACTTTTAGTTATTTTTCATGATATATGATATTTAGGAGATCCATATGCGGGAATTAACGATAAGTGAACAAGCTACTAATGCTGCCACGCTAGAGCATATTGTTCAGGTAAATAAACGATTACATACAATTATTGAACTTTTGATGGAACGTGGTCTAAAACACGACGATTCAAAATTGAAAGATCCGGAGGTGGAAATTTTTACGATTTACACACCGAAATTAAAAAGTGCAACTTATGGATCAGAAGAATATATGGCATTTCTCAAAGAAATGCACGATGCTTTAGATCACCATTACAAGGAAAACAATCATCACCCAGAGCATTACGAACATGGGATCGACGATATGGATTTGGTTGATCTCATAGAAATGGTTTGTGACTGGAAAGCAGCATCTACTCGTCAAAAAAATCAGGAGCTTGACAAATGTTTGGAAATCAACAAAAATAGATTCAAAATCGGTGATCAACTGTTTGGGATTCTAAAAAATACGATCACCCGATATTTTCCTGATGATGTTGAGAAAAAATTTGTATAATAAAATATTGATACTGAGAAATCGGTGATGTTTCAAAAAACAAAAATTCTTCAATTTTTTTTGGAAAACGAAAGAATTTTTTGTATAATAGAAAACAAGTAGGTTATTTGGTTAGTTACTTTGGCTAAATACTTTATATTTAAAATTAAACTACTAGCCCAGCGTACTTACTTTGTTTGTTTTAGGTTATGAAAACAGTTACTTCTAAAATCTGATCATGAATCTGATACCCTTTTACTGTTTTCTTGTACCTAAAAATATTTTCCCCAAATTTTTTAATTTTTCGTAGAAAAAAGCGTTTATATTGTATAATAGAAAGAATGAGTAGGTGATTTAATTGGTTACTTCTAATTAAATTACTATATCGGGTGGATGTTTGATACCCGATAACAAACCCTTACTAGTTAAGCGTACCTACTCTATTTCTTAATTCAGGTTACGAAAATGGTTACTTCAAAATCAATGGGTGACTTTACTATTTTCCTGTACCTGAAAATTCAAATGTTTTGTTCAATGCAATGTGGGTTCTGATCTTGGTTACTTAAAAATTGAAACTTATTCAAACTTAGAAACTACTAGGATCCTGTACCCACAAAACCAACTCCATACGAAAGGAAACAGATATGTCTGAGATTACTGTCAATAGTCTTTTGGTTCACAACAAGTCCAAGTTTGTACTTCCTCTTTCTGCCACTTCCCAAGTCTCCATTAGCGATGTTGATAATCTTATTTCTAAGATTGTCAAGTTTGCTTTGACGTATAATGTGGTGTTTGATAACATTTCCGAATTGACCCAGATTGACAGTGATACTCTTGATCGAGTTCTTGCTGAACTTTCTACCATTTTGGAGCAATCCAAGAAGGATGGTTGGATTTTCCGTGGTGATTTCTCTACCAAGGAGAATCTTGAGCATTACACTGATTCAGATTATCTGGCTATTTTTGCCCAGTACAGCATTACCTATGGATGGTCTTCAGTTTTTTCAGAAGTATTCAGTGCTGATCCGCAAAGTGTGATGAATCTGTATTTCGCTAATTCGGCAGCTCGGATTGGTGTTGTACGTGATTTGCTGCAGAGCGATACCTATGTGAAGTCTGCTCGTAAGATTGCTCTTTATCCGAATTCTTATATGGCTGAATTGATTCTGGATATTCTTACTTCTCCGGTTCCTTTGAACACTTACCAGAAGTCTCTCCTTGCTGCCACCAACAAGCAGTATTTGGCGAATTTGGTTGCGAAGGCTGATGTGGAAATTCCTGTCGGCGAAACCAAGGCCATCATTCTGAACATGATTCTTCCTGAATGCGACACTCAAACCGCTTCTGAGGTTTTGAGCAAGTACATTCGTCGTCCTTCCGAGGTTGTTCAGTATTTCGCTATCTCCTTCTTGAAGGATGGCGAGCAAATCAATACCGAGATTTTGAAGCGGGTTCGGATGAATGTCAATAAGACTCTGAGAAAGAGATTTATGACTATCATTGACTCCATTGGCTTCAAGAAGGGCAAGGAGTATCTGTGCGAGGATATGTTCCGCCATTACAACTTTTGGAAGCGTCTTGACAAGCATCTTCGTTGGCACAAGGACAGCATCATGCGTCATCGTTATCCTACCTACATGGAAGCGATGGATTTGCTGTACCTGAATGACCGTTCTTGGACTTTCAATGGTCGCTATTCTCGCGCAATTTTGTCTGGCGATTTTCTCAATGCCGCTGAGGTGGCTATCGAGAATCCGGGCTTTTTCATGAGAAACATTATCAATCTCATGCGTATGTCTGAGACTGGTGTTCTTATGCCTGTCAAGGAAGGTAAGAAGACTCCTGCACAGGTGAGAGAAGCTGAAGATTTGTCAATGCGAAACAACATTGATTTGTCCAGTATTCTTGCTGGTACTGCCGGAGAGAATTTACCAAAGGTCATTACCAATGGAGCCGCTGATTTCTTCTTGAAGGATCGTCGTTTTGCTGAGTTGGTCAAGGATATGTCGCTGAAGAATTTGATTCAGTTGACTGGTATTATGCGTGATAAGGAGCTTTTGGTCAATCCTGTTTATAAGCGTGTTACCAATGGCGTGCCTGTTTCTTACAGTGTACCAATTCCGGGAGTACCGGAGGCTGTTTGGTTGCAGGTGTTGGATGTTGTTTTTGAAACTTTCAAGAGTAAGTTGAAAGCGGTTTATGACGGAACTGGCGCTATTTTTGTTGATGATACTGCCGATCAGTATGCGTATTCCAACAGTGGGCGTAAGTCTGTCGATACTTCTTTCTCCGGGGAGTTGTTGACTCCAGGATCTTACATCAACATTGATAACTTGAATGTTGGTGGTGATAAGATTCTTCGTCTTGGTGTGATTTGGCGTGGTGAAAAGTCTGTTGACATTGATCATTCCGTACTGTTTAGCTTTGATGGTGGCAAGCGTAATGAAACTTGTTACTATGGTTATCCAGAATTGGTTGTTGACAACAAATTGCTGGCTGTTTCTTCCGGTGATATTACCAGTTGTCAGCGCAATACGTTTTCTTGCGAATTCATTGATATTGATTTGGATTTGTGCAAGGCGGCTGGTGTTGATTCAATTATGTCAACCATTCAGAATTACAGCAGAGGTCCAATTTCCGATGTTGAGTGCTATACCTTTGTTAAGGTAATCGATCGTACAGATCGTGTAAGCAGAAGCTCAACTAAGGTTACTATTGATCTCGCTGATACTGACTATGCTTGTAGTGTTTCGCAGAATGCAACCGGTGTGAGCGGTTTTTATATTCTGTTGAAGACCACCGAGGATAGCATTCTGACTGAAGGGTCGATTTATGCTATCAATGATAAGCTGGTTGACCACACTGCTCAAGATGTCAGTCGTATGGGGAATTACTCGAATTCCAATGAAAGAATCAAAGTTGAGCGATTCTTGAATTCGAGGGTTTCTGTGTATGATGTTTTGAAGCACCGTGAGATTACCTCACCAAGCACCCCAGGTTGTCAGTTTGTTGTTTCAGCACATGCTGAACTGTATACTGATTTTGATGTAACTGTTCTTCATCCTGCGAAGGATTATGACAAGATTATGTCAAGGGTTTTCAACTCCTAACCAATCAAAAAGACCCACCTTTTGGTGGGTTTTTTTGTATAATATCATATAATACATCCGTATACCAATATTGAGGAAGACCTTTGATGACCGAAAAATCTTATAGTAGTGCTGATATTTCTGTTCTTTCTGATAGAGAGCATGTTAGAAAACGCACACAAATTTATCTGGGTTCGACAGAATCAACAATTTATGAAGTTCCAATTTTTCAAAAAAATGATATTGTTATCAGACAGAAAGAATTTATTCCTTCTCTTTTCAAAGCATTCAATGAAGTTTGTGACAATGCAATTGATGAATTGACTCAAATTCGACGCAGAGATAAGAAAATTTCTGTTGTTCATGACACTATTCGTAATACCTATAAGGTGTGTGATAATGGTCGTGGTGTTCCAATTGATGTGCATCCACAAACTGGACGGTATACTCCTGAAACTGTTTTCACCGAATTACGCTCTGGTCGTAACTTCGATGATGAAGCTAAAG
>Ga0194119_10009145_pt1 | contig 13391 bp, 19 predicted proteins | sample TA2MahC100mmetaG_FD_148620 | JGI IMG/M metagenome (GOLD analysis project Ga0194119, IMG submission 148620) | Freshwater microbial communities from Lake Tanganyika, Tanzania - TA2015018 Mahale Deep Cast 100m | ecosystem: Environmental > Aquatic > Freshwater > Lake | place: Tanzania: Lake... | reverse complement strand
CGACCGGCGTCGGCCCGACGGGGCCGACCGGGGCTACGTCAACAGTGCCAGGACCTACGGGTCCGACCGGTGTCGGCCCGACGGGGCCGACCGGGGCTACGTCAACAGTGCCAGGACCTACGGGTCCGACGGGCGTGGGCCCAACGGGGCCGACCGGGGCTGCGTCAACAACACCGGGACCAACGGGTCCGACAGGTGTCGGCCCAACGGGGCCAACGGGCAATGCAGGACCAACAGGCCCAGTGTCTGTTGTGCCAGGGCCTACGGGCTCAACAGGGGCAACTGGCGCGCAAGGCGACAGCGGACCTACCGGACCTGCGTCAACTGTGCCCGGACCAATTGGAGCACCAGGCGCCACGGGCGCTACCGGCGCTCAAGGCAATGCTGGACCGACAGGACCCACGGGGCCCGGTGGCGGGGGTGGTGGCGGCGCTTTTAATGCACTCACTGCTGCACTTATTTTTGGATAGGAACTACTATGGCCGCACCCAATCTACTTTCCCCGACAACTATCACAGGTAAATCGGTAACAGTTAATTTGACTACAACTTCGGCTACGTCGATCCTAAGCAACGCTGCTTCTTCAGGTAAAGTTTTGAAAGTTAATTCTCTGTACGTGGCAAACGTGGATGGAACAACCAACGCTGGGATCACAATCAACTACTATTCTGCTGCTGCTTTAGGAGGGACGGCTACACAGCTTTGCTCGACGGTGGTTGTTCCTGCTGATGCAACGCTGGTGGTAGTTGATAAAGATGCTTATATTTATTTAGAAGAAAACACCTCGTTAGGTGCTGAGGCTAGCACAGCAAGCGATTTGAAAATTGTTTGCAGCTACGAAGACATCAGCTAGGAGTTGCCATGCCGAGAGGTAACGGCGGGATTATTGGCCCCGCAAATATACCCACAACATCTTCAGCCAAAGGTGTTTGGTCACTGATGGAGCAGATGATTGCTCGGAGGCAGGGGATTTGGCCTGTATTGAACTACGGTATTGTCCAAACCTTTACCGCTACGTCAACTTGGACATGCCCTACTGGTGTTACAGAGGTTGAGTATTTGGTTGTGGCTGGTGGGGGTGGGGGTGGTGATGGTGCTGCTGGTTATGTTGGCGGGGGTGGTGGTGCTGGTGGATTTAGAACTGGAACAGGATTATCTGTAACCGCCGGAACTGATTATACCGTAACAGTAGGTAGTGGAGGTGCCAAAGATACAAATGGTAGCGATTCTATATTTTCAACTATAACATCAACAAAAGGTGGTTATGGTGGTGGTGATAGCGGGGTTAATGGTGCAGCGGGCGGTTCTGGCGGCGGCGGTAGAACAAGCCCTGGTTTAGGTGGTGCTGGTAATCCTTCGGCATCCGGCACTGCTTCATCCATTTCAGCAACTACGCTAACCGTTGGCGGTGCAGTAACCAATACATTTCTTGTCGGAATGATTCTTACAGGAACTGGGGTTACAGCCGGAACAACAATAACCGCTTATGGCACAGGAACGGGAGGTGCCGGTACTTATACTGTAAGCGCAAGTCAAACCGTTTCTAGTACAACAATCACTGGGGCTTTAAGCGGAACCGCAGGAACCATCAGCGCAAGCCAGGGGAATAACGGTGGCAACGGGGCAGACGGTGCAGGCCCAAGTTTTGGCGGGGGAGGCGGGGGAGGCGCTTCTGCTTCTGGTGGTAACAGCACAACTACAAATGGTGGTAATGGTGGTGCAGGAACAGCGTCATCTATTAGTGGTTCGTCGGTAACTTACGCAGGCGGTGGTGGGGGTGGTGTTGTATCTGGACCAACAACGGTTGCAGGCACAGGTGGTGCAGGCGGTGGTGCTGCTGGTCAAAAAGGAAATGGAACGCCAACGGGCGCAACTGCTAATACCGGCGGAGGTGGCGGCGGCGGTGGTCAAACTAGTGGTTCTGGTGGCCCAGGTTCTGCAGGCGGCTCCGGCATTGTTATCCTCAAATACACCGTGCCCGTACAAACTGTATTTACGTTCAAAGGCACTACCACTTGGACCTGCCCGACAGGTGTAACCAGCGTTGACTATCTTGTGGTTGCTGGCGGGGGAGGAGGTGGCGGAGGACAAGCTGGTATAAACTATGCTGGAGGAGGCGGAGCAGGAGGTTTTAGAACAGGAACTGGATTAAGTGTAACGGCAGGGACTGACTACACAATCACTGTTGGTGGAGGCGGAGCAGGAGTTACCGGTAATGCTACTGGCACTACTGGTGGTAATTCAGTTTTTTCTACTATTACCTCTAATGGTGGCGGGGGAGGTTCAGTAACAGGAACTGGTGGGTCAGGTGGGTCAGGCGGAGGCGGTGCACCTGCTGGGTCTGGCAATACTCCTTCATTTAGTTCTGATGGAGGAAACGGTGCACCAGCTAATACACAGCAAGGACGTAATGGAGGTAATCATGGCGCAGTTTATGGGGGTGGTGGGGGAGGATCCGATGCTTCTACAGGAACTGGTGGACATGGAGTAGCTGGAAATGGAACGACTTCTACAATAACAGGTTCTTCTGTACCATATTCAGGAGGAGGAGCTGGTGGCGGATATTCACCTGGTGGGGTTGGAGGCGGCGGTGCAGGCGCTTTGTCTCCTTCCGTAACTGGATCTTCGGGATTAATAAATACTGGAGGCGGAGGCGGAGGCGGATATTATCCTGGAGCACCTGGTTCTGGAACAGGAGGCGGAGGCGGCTCCGGTATCGTAATCATCAAAATCAATTAATAACATGACTACAAAAATCTACAAGTTCCTAGGCATTGATACAGCCATGCACTTACTACGCCCTGGTGCCAAGTGGGAAATATCAAACAACGTCTTTACACGGTGGGATGATCCACGACCATGCCCAAGCATTCAAGAAGTGTATTGGGTCATTGACAAGATCAGAGAGTTTGAGGACAGCATTGCTACGATCTACACCGACGAACAACTGAAAGAGATGGGCATAGGGAAAGAGGAATTTGAACGTGCAGTTGCATAATCTTTTTCCTATCCCTGTAGGCTTTGCAGAGCTTGGCAGGTCCTTGTCTGATGAGGAGTTGCTCTTTATCCGTGAGTTGCCGACAAGACCCAACATGGGTAACGCCACAAGCACGAACAACTGTGTACTGCGTGACCCAGCGCTGACCTCGCTTCGTTCGTTTATAGAAGATGCGGCATCGGATTACTTCAAAAGCACAGTCAATCCTAAGCACAACGTAAGCCTAAGAGTCACTCAAAGCTGGTGCAACTACTCAGAACCTGGCCAATATCACCACAAACACGCACATCCCAATAGCTACATCTCAGGTGTGTTCTACGTTCAAACTAATGCGAACGACAGGATTTACTTCTACCGTGATGGTTGGCAGCAGATCAAGTTCCCGCCTGAAACATGGAACCCCTACAACTCTGAAAGCTGGTGGTTTGAAGCGACTGTCGGTAAGCTGATTCTGTTCCCATCGTCACTGACGCACATGGTTCCTGAAATCTCAGGCAATGACACAAGAATCTCACTATCGTTTAACACCTTCCCTGTCGGTGTCGTCGGGGAAGAAATGGATTTAACTGGATTAAAGCTGGAGGCGTGATGGCTCACTTTGCAAAACTTGACGAAAACAACATTGTCACGCAAGTAGTGGTGGTCAACAACAAAGACACGGCAGACGCCTTTGGCGTTGAGAAAGAGCATATCGGCGCAGCGCATCTTGAAAAGATTCTTGGTGGCACCTGGAAGCAGACGAGCTACAACGGCAATATCAGGAAGAACTACGCGGGCATTGGCTATTCCTACATGCCGCCTCCAATAGACGGGTTTGTGCCGCCGCAACCCTTTGAAAGCTGGAATCTGGACCCCGACACTTGCCAGTGGGCGCCTCCTGTGGCGATGCCCGAAGGCATGCACGCCTGGGATGACGACGCACAAACTTGGGTTGCTGTCGCGCAAAACGCTTAAAGGACGCAAGTTATGCCACAAAGCAGCGCCTCAGGCAAAGCCTATATTGCTGATCTGATTAAGCGCATCGCTCCGCAGCGCGTCTACGATGTCGGGGCTGGCGCGGGCCATTACGCACAGTACAAGCAAGCCGGCCAGCACTGGACTGCAATTGAGATCTGGCAGCCTAACATCGCGCAGTTCGCGCTGGAGCAAAAGTACGACGCAGTCGTCTGCGCCGATGCGCGAGCCTTTGCGTTCAAGCGCTGCGACCTCATCATCTTCGGCGACGTGCTGGAGCACATGCCCGCTGCAGATGCGCAAAACTTGCTCGCAACCGCGCGCGCGCTGAGCAAATACGTGATTGTGAGCATCCCCATCGGCCATTACCCGCAAGGACCCTACAACGGCAACCCTTCGGAGGAGCACATCACCGACAACTGGAGCGTCGAAACGTTTGTGGACGCTTTTGGAGCGCCTTGGCAGCAGCACCTCGAAAACGAGATCGGCGTCTTTGTGTACCGGCGCCTCAAAATTGCAGTCTACGCGATCAGCAAAAACGAAGGCAAGTTCGTGCGCCGCTTTGCGCAAAGCGCCGAGGACGCAGACCTTGTGTTGATCGCCGACACTGGATCCACCGACGACACGGTGGACCTTGCGCGGCAGTGCCGTGTGGACGTGGCCGAGATCAGCGTGCAGCCTTGGCGGTTTGACATGGCGCGCGACACCGCAATGTGTCTACTGCCCGCTGACGTCGATGTGTGCATTTCGTTGGATCTGGACGAGGTGCTTGAAGGGGGCTGGCGCGCAGAAATCGAACGCGTGTGGCAGCCCGAGACCACGCGGCTTGAGTACTTTTTCGATTGGGGCTGCGGCATCAAATTTCGCTACCAGAAAATCCACCGCCGGCACGGTTACCGCTGGCACCATCCGGTGCACGAGTACCCAAAGCCCGACGGTCGCATCGCGGAGGTTTATGCGCGCACTGAGAAGCTCTTGGTATCGCACCATCCCGACAGCGCAAAGTCGCGCGGGCAATACCTGCCGCTCTTGCGCATGGCCGTCAAAGAAGACCCGCAGTGCCCGCGCAATGCGTTCTATTTTGCGCGCGAGCTGACGTTTTACAACCTGCACGATGAGGCGATCGTCGCGCTCAAGAAGTATCTGGATATGCCAAACGCCGATTGGGACACCGAGCGCTGCTACGCCATGCGGCTGCTGGGCAAAACCTACGACGCACTCGGCAACGGCTACGAGGCGCTCAAGTGGCACCGGCGCGCTACAGCGGAAGCTCCAGGCACCCGCGAGCCGTGGGTTGACCTTGCGCAATCGTGCTACCTCAAGGCGATGTGGCCCGAGGTGTTGTTTGCAGCGCGCGCAGCGCTTGACATCCCGGATAAAACTTTAGTCTACACCTGCGATCCCGAATGCTGGGGATGGAAACCCTACGACCTGGCCGCGCTCGGAGCGCATAACACGGGTGATCATGCTGCGGCGCTTGAGTATGGCGAGCTTGCGCTTGCGCATGCGGTCCCCGAACAACGAGCGCGCCTTGAGGCCAATGTCCGTTGGTACGAGCGCGCGCTGCAACCAATCTTGCAAGAAGCCGCATAATGGATCTTGACGTCAAGCAGGCCCAACTCGAGGGCGACCTGAAAGCGCACGAGCGCGAGTGCGCGATGCGTTATGCGGGAATCGAAAAGTCTTTTGAGTCTGGCAGCAAACGCATGACGCGCATCGAGTATCTGCTCTACGCGACGATCCTTGCTGTCCTCTTCGGCCCCGGCGTCGCTGCGCAGTTTGTGAAAAAGTTTTTTGGACTTTAGTCGTGTTTGATCTGCTCGGGGGCGGCTTGTTGGGGTCGGTGTTTGGCGGCATTTTTCGGCTTGTGCCGGAAGTTCTGCGGATGCTGGACAAAGCCAATGAGCGCAAGCACGAGTTGTCGATGTTTCAGCTGCAAACCGATCTTGAAAAGATGCGCGGCGAATACCGCATGGAGGAAAAATATGTCGACTATTCTTCCCGTGCGGTTGATGCAATTTCCGAAGCGTTCCGCGAGCAGTCGGCCACCGCGCAAGCTGCCGGCAAATGGGTCGCGGCGTTCAGCGCAAGCGTTCGACCAGGTATTACGTGGAGCCTTTTTGGACTTTACGCGGCGGTCAAAGGGTGCGCCATTGCCCTAGCGTTTGACGCCAACGCCGACTGGCGCGACGTGCTGGTGGCAAACTGGTCGTCCGACGACTTTGGGATGCTGACGATGGTGCTGACGTTCTGGTTTGTCGGCCGCTCCATCGAAAAGTACAAGTGAGCGCCAAAGCGTTGTTGCTGGCGCAAGAAGCGCTGATCAAACCGTTCGAGGGGCTCGCGCGCCGGCTGCCCGACGGTCGAGTGCAAGCCTACCCCGATCCAGGATCGGGCGGCGCACCGTGGACGATTGGCTGGGGTGCCACAGGCCCAAGGATCGTGCAGGGCACAATCTGGTCACAGGCGCAGTGCGAGGATGCGCTTGCACACCACATCGCGTACTTCTGGGCAGGCTTGTGCAAGCTGTCTCCGTCGCTGCCGGCAGCGCACGACCGTCGCATCGCTGCGGTTATTTCCTGGGCGTATAACTGTGGCCTTGGCAACTACCGCATCTCGACGTTTAAGCGCCGCATCGACGCAGGCGACTGGACAGAAGCTGCCGTCGAATGTCAAAAGTGGAACAAGGCGTCAGGCAGGGTTTTGCCGGGGCTCACGCGCAGAAGAGCAGCGGAAGCTGTGCTGTTGCGGTAATGTTCTTTGCGCTGCAACAGTGTGACTAAATTGTGCCTCAACCCCTGTTTTTGAGCGTGTTTTAGGGCACTTTTGGCTTCGCCTAAAACCTTAGCATAGTGCGGTAAGTGTTTGATTTTATGGCGCCCCCGGCAGGAATCAAACCTGCGACCTTCCCCTTCGTAGTTAAATTTTTTCCCTATAGAGTGTGACCAAATTGTGCCCGGGCTTTGTTACCTGGTCGGCCGCAGCACGCAAATGTGAAGGGGAAAGATGCGCATACCTTTGTACCATCTCAAGCGAGGCCCAACCGCCCAACTGCTGCAGCTCAAGCAAAGAGACGCCCGCAGCGGCGGCCCAACTGGCCCAGGTGTGGCGCAGATCGTGCCAGCGAAAACCCTCAATCCCTGCTGACCCAAGCGCCGTCGTCCAGGCGCGCTTGTGCGCGATGATCGCTTGTCCGTGCGCGCCAGGAAAGCAAAGCGTGTCGTGCAGGCCGCGTTGCGCGTTTAGGACCTCCAGCGCCCACGCCGAGAGCGGCAGCACCAGGCGCTTGCCCGCCTTGGCTTGGTCGCCGTAGATCAAGACGGTTGCCGCCTGCAGGTTGACCTGGGACCAGGTCAGCCCCAACACGTTGCTCTTGCGCAGGCCCGTCGCAAGGCTAAAGGCGACGGGTGGGCGCAAGTAGCTGGGGAGCGCGGCGTCAAGCCGCAGGTACTCCGCATGCGTCAGAGCCCGCAGACGGGTCTCGCGCACGGGGCGCTTTCTGAGCAGCGGGATTGCGCTGCCGTGCTGCTGTTGCGCCAAGCGTGCTGCCGCGAGGATCACCACGACGTAGCGGTTAAAGGTCCCGTCTGCAACGTCGGCAAGCGCCTCGGCGAGCACGCTCTGCGTGATCTTGGCAATCGGCCGGTCAGGAAGTCGCGCGCGCAGCTGCCGCACGATGGAAACATCGGAGCGCCCGCGCCGAACTTCGAGCAGCCAGTCGGCGAGCACCGCGTAGAGACTGCGCTCTGCAGGTGCGACGCTCGCTTGCGCTAAGACCTCACGCGCGCGTCGCTGCGCTTCTCGCAGGCTGTCTGTGCCAAGGCTGCGTCTAAGCGCTCGGCCGGCAATTGAAATTTTGACCCAGTAGATGCGGCCGCGCTGGTAGAGGTGCATTGACGGGCGTACTCGGCAAGTTGGCTGGCGAGAAATCGGTACTCCTTGCCGATCTTATACCCAACGGCGCCGCCTGCGGCAAGCGCACGCAGGGTGTTCGGCGAGCAGCCCATTGCCTCGCAGGCCTCATCCAGCGTCAAAAAGCTCTCTTGGGGCGTGCAGATCATGCGTTGCGCTTCAAAAGCCAGCGCTCAAACGCACGCTCGTACGCCCAGACGTCATCGTCGTGGAACAAATGCTCATGCTCGGCGTTAAACGCGTCAAGTTCGGCATCGCTTGGGCTATCCCAACCGCGCAACCGAAAGATCTGTGCCTCAAGCGCCTCAACGCTGCGCAGCGCATCAACCACCAACTCGTGCTCAGCAGCAATGATTCGAGCGGCAAAGCGTTCAAAGGCGTCTGCCCTTTCCATATAAGGCAACCCGGCCTCCAGCGCCATGTGCACAATGTCGTCGCGTGTCATAGGGCTACCCTTGCTCGTATGATTTTAGCTATACATGCACCGTGATTAGTTTCAGGGTAATATGCGTCCCAATCTTGTGCAATCTGAGCGCAGGCCTCGCGCTCGGCAGCAACAATCCCGTGCTCATAATCTGTCCAGTGAGATTGACTCCACGTTTGATTTCGCTCCCGGTTCAGTGCTGCGCGCAAGGCAATTGCTGCCCGTAGCTGTACGTCTGGACTGTCTGATTCCAGCGCCTCCAGCGCTTGCTGCATCAGCTCAAGGTCGGTCACTTGTTCCCTCTTTTGTCCACACGGCGCTGGATCATCTTGGCAAACTTCTTCAATGCGCTTTCGGTCTCATCAGCGTGCTTAGCGGATGCAATGAACAAGGCCAAAGCCAAATCCAATGCGTCGTTCTGACTCATGTCGATTTCCATGCCAGCACGCTGCCATTTGCCGTCCCTGAAGGTTGTACCTATCATTTGCACAAACACCCCGTCGAATTGGCTGTGGCAGTCAGGCGGGGTAATGCCGACGATCTCAACGCCACCGTAAACCCGCGCTTTAATGCTAATTTCGGTTTTCCTATTCGAGCGACTGCCGCATCAATTCTTTGTCAGTCATAACAGCACCTGTTTAGTCCGTTCGTGCATTCTTTATCGGTCGGTCGCTGCACGCCACTTCGCCGACGGCTACGCTGCGATTTTGAGTTGCTCAAGCGTGCCGCCCAGCGTCAAGTGCGCGCGTACCCATGAAGGCCGCTTGCCTCGGCCGCTCCAGACTTGTGCGGCATCGGCTGGGTTTTGATACTTTGGCAATGCCTTTTGCCGAACCAACCGCGACTCCACAACTGCGCCAAGGTCTTGCTGCAAATCAGCAATCTCGAGGCCATATTTTTTAAGCGTACGCAAAACGGTTGCGACCTTGTTACGTTTTGCAAGCGTTGCGCGGTGCGCGTCGAAGCGCTCTTGCTCAAGCGCGCGGATTTGCGCGTGCAGGCGCTCAATTTCTGCTGCGATATCAACCATGCTTGCTCCTTAAGGTTAATTTAATGCTCTCTAAAACGGGATTTCATCGTCTAAATCGTCAAGCCTCCCGATAACACGTCCTCCCGGTGGCGCTATTTGCACTTCGCTTGCCTTGCGAAGTTCAAACTCTGGTTTTCGTTCATTTAGAACAGTGACGCTGCCTGCTGTGATCTCAAGCTGCTGCCGCTCGACTTTGTCTTTGCCAAGAAACGTCACGCAACGCAGGCGCCCACTCACGAACACAAGGCAGCCTTTCGTAAGGTAGTCTGTCACGTACTTGGCGCTGCTCCCAAAACATACCACGCGAAACCACGTCGTATTTTTAACTGGCTCTCCAGTTTTGCTTTTACGCGTGTCCGATGTCGCAACGCTGAACGTCGCATACGAGACGCCAGAGGCGCCTGTTGCAACTTCCGGGTCGCGCCCAAGGTGTCCGATAATCGTGACTTCACAAATAGACGGCATCAGAAATGTGCCTTTACAGTTTCACGTAGTAGTGGATTAGTATATGTCCTGGCTGCAGCATATCGACGCAGTTTTTCAATTGCCCACGCAAGTGTGGTGCTCGTCGGAGCGCGAGGGAAGAGCCATTTATTATTAAGTCGATACGAACGTACCAAAGATGACCCGTAGTCAATATCCTCATGCGCTGCCTGCGCATGATCAACAATGAGCGCAACGCTTACACGCTTTGGCGGGCAATGGCAAGCGTCAGCCAAGCGCGTTAAGGCCAGGTACTGTCCGTACGGCACGCTTGCGCCCTTGAATTTGCACTCCACAAAAACATACAAGCGGTCGCCAAAATCTAAAAACGCATCAATATCAGTCGGCGTAATCTTGCCCCATTGCAGACCGGAAAAATCGCGCGCTTGCAGCGCACAGTCACGATTGCGCAAAACGTTGCGCTGCATCAAATGTCTTCAATGCGTGTGACCACGCAACCCTCGTGTTCAAACACCCGCGCAAAAGTTTCGGGGCTATCGCCAAAGTAAACCAAAGCCTGACCTTGCAAAGGCGCTCCGTTTGGGTTGCCTTGCGGGTCGACAAACTTGACGCGACCGCGCAGAAAACACACTGCCGTTGAGGTGGTCAGCAACTGTTGAAACCACGCGGTTTCGGTGGCGTTGTTGACCAACACGATGGCTTGCGAAATCTCGCCTTGCTCAAACTTTGCGCTTGCTGCACTGCAAAAGTCACGTATTAGCGGCTGCGCATACGGTGGGTTCATCCACACGCGGCCATGCCATGGTTTTGTGAGCCCATCGGTTTGCGCGGTGTAGTACGTCTTGGCTTTTACGGTTTTATTTGCCACCGCTGAGGTTGCAGGGTCGCAGTCGATGTCGCCCATAACTTCGCGCGCAAGCGTGATCAACTCAGCCGGCGTGTACCACTCGCTGTTGCCGCTGTTGTGGGCCACATGCGCCTTCGTGGCCGCACGCGCCACCTCAGCCATGTCCTGCGGCGCTGCGTTCGTTAATGCGTCAAAGGCGTCTTCAGGCAACTGCGTGACTTGCGACGCAAGGCTCACGGACAAGGCACCGCGCTGCACCGCATCGGTCAGCGCATCGCTGCCAGCGTCAAGCACCTTTCTAGCGTGCTGCACCGCCCTACGACTTACATTAAGCATCTGCGCCGCGTCGGGTTGGGAAACCGAAGATGCGCAAATTTGCGCATCTTCTCGGGGTTTTTTCACCCCATGGGGCAAGATCGCAACCCGCGCGGCCACCATCGCGCGCTGGCTCTCGTCGAGGTGGCGTCGATGCAGGTTAAGCGAGAGCACAAATTGCAGCGGATCGCGTTGCGCATCGAACGTCCGCACCATGGGCTCGATGCCAAGCGCCACACAGGCGCGGTAGCGGTTGCGGCCGTCCAGGATCATCCCGTCGAGCAACCAGATCGGCTCATGCTGACCGTGCGCTGCGATGTCTTCACACAAGTCCTTAAATGCTTGCCCTTCCAGCAGCGGAAAGATGTCGGCAATAGGATGCGCGTTAAGCATTGCTCTTAGGCCCGCGAAGCGTTTTAGCGGAACGCTTTATCCCATCTTCTAAAGCGCTAGCGTCTTTTAAAAAATTGCAGACATCGTCACGCATCATTGCAATCATTTTGTCATCGCGCGGAAAACGTATTATCATTAGCGACAGAGGCGCGTCCACACGCGGATCAAAGGAGACAAAATCGCACCAACAACGTCGGGTACACTCGAGCTGCCACTGCATTTGCAACATATAGCGCTCGTCAATCGACCTTCTGAGCACCATTTTCAGATGCGTCGTCGTTTCCGGGCACTTTATCTCGACCAAACCATCAGAGCCAACTAAACCGTCGGGCGACGCGCCAGCATCGTGCAGCTCAGGGTGAATTACAAAGCCCACTTCTTCAGCCATCTCGCCGACTTCGGCCTCGTAAGACGCGCGCGCCAAGGCTTCCATTTCAATGCCCCAACGCATTGCAGCAGTTTCAAAATGGACCGAGGGCTTACCTGTTAACCGCTCGGTCACGATTTCCCACAGGTAATCTTGACGTTTTGCAGCAAAACCCGTCTTTGTGCGCGCCATAAGGTCGCCCATTCGGGATGCGGTTACCTTGCCTACCCGAACGTCAAACCACTCCCGCGTGCGTTGCAGCATCGCTCACGTCCCCATAATCTTTGATCTGCGCAACAGCACTGCGTTTTTGAACTTGCGATACTCGTCTGTGTGATTTAAGAGCGCGTGAGCGCCAACTTTTACGGCCTCATCGAGCATCTGTTTGTTTGTTGCGGCTTCGACTGCGCTGTACAGTTCGGCTAAGTTGCTTGGCAGGTTGTCGGTCTCAGCGCCTTTTTTTCCTTTGCCGGAAGCATCGTTGCCGTCGTCGTCTTCGCCTGCAATGCCAAGCGCGGCCATCAAAGAATAGCGACGCGCGTACGTCAGCGCGCTCCCAAAGGCTTGGACGTTGTATGTGTTCACGGCCGGAACAGTTAAGCCTTTCGGATCTGTCTTTGTGATTGGCAAGCCTGTCGGATCTGCTTTTGTGACCGGCAAATGCAGGCAGCCGCCCGAAAGAGTCTCGCCGCTCACGTGCCTGAGCACAGTTTCCACAATCACGTGATCGTCTGACGGGTGCGTGATTTGCGTAAGCGCAATGCCTGCGCCGTTCAGCGCTTCGATAACCGCATCAATGCAGGTCGCAAGATCCGCATACTTCGTGCGCAGATGCGGGTTCACAGATTTTTTAAGCGCCGGCGCAAACTTGCTCTGCGCGCGCACCAGTGCTGCGCTGATTTCTTTCATAGTTTACCAGGGATAAAAACGCTGCGTCCAGCGGCGCGGCCACAACAGGTAGGTCGCGCAGGTTGCACCGCGCTCGCGCAAATAGGAGGTTGTAAACGTCTTGCCCCCTGGCGCAACCCACCTGTGCGGCAGGGTGTAGTGCGGGACGAGCATTACGCCCTGCCAGAGCACGACAGGCTCCGGGAACATTTCCGCAGACACATTGAGCCCGTCTACAGCATCTGCCATGCGATGGCAGCATAAATTGCGCCGAAGACAGCGCCGACGACCAAGGCTTTAAGGGTGTCCATTGCGTCTCTCTCAACTACAGGAGACGCAATGTTGAGCGAACTCAAATCGCTTGTCAAGCGCTACGACGCATCAAACGTAAGCAAACGTAAAACGCGCCTTGCGCGCTTAGAACGCGCGACCACGCCACGCGTAAAGCACACGCGCGACGATGTCAACGGCTGTGGTGCCGTCGAGCACTTCAACCAAGCGATGAGCAGGATTGTCCGAGGAAATTTCGAGCGCGCCATCGATACGGCGGGCAATGCGCTTGCAATAAAGCGCACCTGCGATGCGCAGGACATAGATGCCGCCGAAATCGGGTGCGCGTTGCTCGATGTCGACCAGCAAAATGTCGCCTGCAAACAACGTAGGCTCCATCGAGTCGCCGCGCGCTGCCATCAGGCGCAAACGCTCGGGTTGTTCGTGACGCGCAACGCGACGCAGAAAAGCTCGGCTAAGGTAGGTGCTTGCGGCCAGCACGTCCTCTTCGCCAAGCGCGCTCCCTTGCCCCATGGAAGCTGCGTTGGC
>Ga0194119_10009138_pt1 | contig 13394 bp, 12 predicted proteins | sample TA2MahC100mmetaG_FD_148620 | JGI IMG/M metagenome (GOLD analysis project Ga0194119, IMG submission 148620) | Freshwater microbial communities from Lake Tanganyika, Tanzania - TA2015018 Mahale Deep Cast 100m | ecosystem: Environmental > Aquatic > Freshwater > Lake | place: Tanzania: Lake... | reverse complement strand
GCGCTGCTCCCGTCCCGTCGACACCATGAACGTCTATCCCACGCTGGCCGATCTGGCCGGCCTCGCTGCTCCCGCCAACGTCGACGGCGTCAGCCTCAAGCCGCTATTGACCAACCCCGAGGCCCCTGGGAGCGGCCCGCCATCAGTACGTACTTAAAGGGCAACCACTGCCTCTACACGGAGCGTTGGCACTACATTCGCTATGCCGATGGGTCCGAAGAGCTCTATGACCGCAGGCAGGATCCGCAGGAGTGGGTGAACCTTGCGGCGAGCGAAACCACGGCCCGTCTCCGCGCCGCACTTGCCAAACAATTGCCCGCTAACGCGCCGGAATCGCCGCACGCCCGCGACCTGACCTTTGACCCCGCGTCCGTCAAGTGGTCTATGAAGTGGGTTTCGAAACCGCAATAGCGTTCGATATAGTAGTTACGGTTTGTAGGGAACTCAACGCTTGGAGGGAACCATGCACCGCTTACTAATTGGACTGGTCGCAGCCGGCGCGTTAGCCGCTCAAGTCAGTACATCCACCATCGCCGGCCTCGTCACCGACGAATCCGGTTCGGTCGTTCCGAACGCAAAGGTCACCGCGTCCATCGCCGCCATAGGCCTGCAGCGCGACGTCACCACCAGCGGGGGCGGCGAGTTCGTGGTCGCGCAGATCCCGCCTGGCAATTGGAAGCTCACCGTGCAGGCGTCCGGCTTTCAGACTGCCGTCGTCGAAAACATCACGCTGACCATCGCCGAACGCGCCGTCGTCAACGTATCGCTGAAGCTGGGCGCCGTCACCGAACAGGTGACCATTAGCGCGGCCGTTACGCCGTTGCTCGAGCAGGAGACCGCCTCCCTCGGGCAAACCATCACACGCCGCGCCATCAACGATCTGCCTCTCAACGGCCGCAACTACATCACCCTCGGCGCCCTCTCGCCCGGCGTCATGCCGCAAATCCCAAGCCCCGCCGGCCCCGCCAGCTTCATCAGTGCCACTACGCAGCGCGCGGACCGCTCCCTGCTGGTCGGCGGCAATCGCGAAAGCTCCACCAGCTATCTCTATGACGGCGTGGAGATGCGCAATCCGCGCATTGGCGACAGCTCCCTGACACCCTCGCTCGACGCCGTGCAGGAGTTCAAGATTCAGCGCAATTTCTTCCAGGCCGAATTTGGCAACACCCCCGGCATCATCAACGTTGCCAGCCGCGGAGGTTCCAACGAATATCACGGCTCCGCCTTCTGGTTCCTTCGCAACAACGCCATGGACGCCCGCAACTTCTTTGCCCGGACCGTCGAACCGTTCAAGCGCAATCAGTACGGCTTCGCCGCCGGCGGGCCGGTCAAGAAAGACAAGCTGTTCGCCTTCGGAAATTTCGAGGGTTTCCGGCAGCGCCTCGGCGTCATCCAGCGCGGCATCTATCCGCGGCAGTCCCAGTTGCGCGGCGACTTCTCGGCCAGCAATCCAATCTACGATCCGCTCAGCTTCAACGCGGCAAACAACACCAAGCTGCCCTTCGCCGGCAATCGCGTCCCGGACAACCGCATCAACCGCGTCGCGCGAAACTTTTTCCCCTACATCCCGGTCGTCGATTCGCTCCCCGTCGGGGGCGCGAACCTCGAAGGTACTCCCGTTCAGCGTCTTGACGACGATCAGTTAAACCTCCGCGGCGACTACGTCATCAGCAGCAAGCACTCGCTCTTCGGGCGTTATAGTTGGCAGAAGGCGCCGCTCTCGCCGGCCGCGCTGGTCCCGCTTGGCGGCCGCCAGGTGGATTCGCTCGGCCGCTCCGGCGTCACGCAGTTGACGTCGTCGCTGTCGCCTTCCGTCGTCAACGTGTTCCGGGCCGCCTATAGTTACATGGAACTGTTCGGCAAGCAGGTCACGGTTGACAAAAACATCGCCGCCGAAATCGGCATCACCGGTGTCTCGACCACCCGGCTCAACTGGGGTGTGCCCGTCCTCGGCTGGCAGGGCTACTCTGGAATCGGCAGCGACGGCCTGACCCAAGGCAACAAGGTGCACAACTACCAGATGAGCGACACCGCCACCTGGATCAAGAACAGCCACACGCTCAAGATGGGCTTCGAAGTGAGGCAGTCCCGCTTCTTTACCGACGGCGACAATAGTCCGCGCGGCAGTTTCACTTTCAGCGGCAACTATTCGGCCGCCTCCGATCCCGCCAACGGCAACCCCGTCGTACGCACCGGCGATCCCGTGGCGGACTTCCTGCTCGGCTACCCCACCAACATGAACGGTGCGGTCGGCACTTCTATCACGCACTTCCAGAACCACACTTTGAATACCTTCATTCAGGACGATTGGAAGGTAAGCCGCGAACTCACCATTAACTATGGATTGCGTTGGGAATTCATCGGCCCGCCAGAAGCCGAAGAGCAGGGCAACGTCTACGGATTCGATTTCAACACGGGCAGGCAACGCTTCCCCACGCTTGGCCAGATTCGCAAGTCCATTATCAGCCCGGACTACAAAAACTTCGCCCCGCGCCTCGGCTTCGCCTATAACCCCAAATGGGCGCCCACCATAGCCATTCGAGCCGGTGCCGGCGTCTACTGGGATCAGACGCAGATGAACGAAATTCAGTTCACCGTGAACGGGCCGCCTGCCTACACGCAGCAGAACCTGAATGCCACGGGGCGCGGCCTGCCTCAGTTCGAATTCGGCCGGAACACGTTGCCGCAGGTTGTCGTGCCGCCCGTCGATGCCAACTACGTCACGCCGCAGGGAACAAACCTGTTCGCCGCCGAATTGGATGGACGCAAACCGCGTATGTACATGTGGACTTTCTCTTTGCAGAAGTCGCTCGGCGCGAACTGGGTGGCCGAGGCGGCCTATGTCGGCTCCCAGGGCCGCAGGCTCTCCAAGCGGTACAACTCCTACGCCAACGTAACGCCCGGCGTGCTCTACGATGTCACCCCCGGCGTCGCCACGCAGTACCCGCGCTTGGTCGGCATGCTCTACTCCTCGCAGGCCGGCATGTCGGAAATGCACGGCTTGAACCTTAAGCTCGAGCGCCGCTTCTCCAACGGCTTCCAACTCTTGATGGCCCACACCTGGATGAAGTCCATGGACACCGATTCGGCCGGAAGCTGGGGCACGCCCAATCTGAACCCGGCGAACTTCCAGTTGGACCGCGGTCCCTCGGACTTCAATGTCCCCCACCGCACCGTCGCCAGCGTAGTCTATGAACTGCCCTTCGGCAAAGGTAAACGGTTCCTCGGCGACGCCGGCCGCGCGGCCAATCTGGTCGCCGGCGGATGGCAGGTGAATACCATCTCCAGTTGGATGAGCGGAGTGCCGCGCATCGTCAGTTCGCCGAACGGGACAACCCTCGCGTTCGTCTCCCAGCGCGCCAACGCCACAGGCACAGGCATCTACTCCCAGTTCAACAACATCACTCCGCGTGAAGACTTCGGCGGCGCAAATCCGGGCCGGTTCTGGCTGAACCCGAACGCGTTCTCCGCCACGGCGCCTCTGAAGTTCGGCACCTCCGGCCGTAACATTATCCAGGGCCCGGCCTGGTGGAACTGGGATCTGTCGGCGTTCAAAAACTTCCACATCACCGAAACGGCCTACATCCAATTCCGCGCGGAAGCGTTCAACGGCTTTAACAACGTGCAGTTCTTCCCGCCGGACCTCAACGTAGTAAGCCCCAACTTCGGCACGCTCCAAAGCGCCAACCGCCCAAGGGTCATGCAACTCGCGCTTCGCGTGAACTTCTAGCCGCCGGGCGAGCCGGTATTCGCTATCATGCCGGTTATTCCCAAAATTCGCCCAGTCCCGGTTACCTGGCAGTACCGCCGGAGCGTCGCGATCGCCGCCGTCGTCACGGTCCTGATCCCCTTTCTGTATGCGGGTCTGGTGGTCGCACTGGCGGCGGCGATGTGGATGATCGCGTCGTCCGCGGTCGAAATGCTGTCGCCGTGGCCGTATCTCCAAGCTCTGGCGCTTGTCTGCGGTGGATTGGGCTGGTGCGGCGCCGGGTTGGTTCTCTTCCTGCTGGCGCGCGTTCCGTTTGTCACCAGGCTGGATTCCCCGGAACGCTCCGCTGTCGATCTGGAAGCGAATCCGGCTCTGCGCGACTTAATTCACCGGGTTTGTGCGGCCGCTTCGGTTCGGCCGCCTTCGGCCGTTGCGGTCGATCTAACTTTCAACGCATCCGCGGGCCTGGAGCGCCCAATCCTGGGCCTTCTCTTCAATCGATATCGCTTGACGCTAGGTCTCCCGCTGCTGGCAGTTGTCGACCGCCAGGTCCTGGCCCACGTGATTGCGCACGAAGTGGGGCACTTCGCGCAGCCCGGTGCCCTTCGGATTCTGCATTCGGTGCACTGGGCGCACGCATTCCTTGATCGCATGGTGCATTCCCGCGATGATTGGGATGTCTGGGTCGCGGATCGAAGCGGTGCAAGCCTATATGGTGTCGTGGTTCGGCGGATCGCGGCAGGCGGGCTGTGGCTCAGCCGGGGAGCGCTGCGTGCCTTGCTCCGGCTTTCGCAAGCGGCCTCGGGCCAGATGTCACGGGAGATGGAATTCCATGCCGATCTCTACGCGGTTCGAGTAGCGGGAACGCCTGCGTTCCTGCGCGCCACCGAAGACATGGCGGCGGGCGGCCACGCCACGGCAATGGCCGCTGAAGTATTTGACCATGCGGCGCTGATTGGCCCGGTCCCCAGCGACTTTCCGGCGCTGGCGGCTGCGTACTTTTCCCAATTGGACGCTGCGGCGCGCGCGGAGATCCTGCGCCAGACGCGGTACACGCTGGGCGTGGGGGCGGACTCTCATCCCGACAACGTGGACCGGATGTATCGCGCCGATATCGAGAACGCGGATGGAGTGCTGGCCGAGGAGGGCAGCGCGGCGTCGCTGTTCGGCGACTTCGGCGGGCTATGCCGCCAGGAGACGCTTCAAATTCTCGGCGGCGGCAGGACGTTGATCGATACCGCCGAGTTTCTTGAACTTAAAAAACGGCGCGACACGGCGGACGCGGCCAGGGTGGAGTTTTTCGGCCGCGTATATGAACTGGGCCTCGGGGTGCGGTTTCCGGAGGCGCCTTCTCCCGAGGGGGATTGGGAGTCCGTCATCGAGCGAGGGAAGGCGGGTGTGGAGCGGTCGAACGAGTCGGCGGTGCCCTTGGGCATCTCCTGTGGGCGGTGGTTCACCTTGCGCTGTGTGGTAGCCCGATTGGACGCCTGTCTGGAAGTCGACTGGATGGAGTTGGGGCAGGAGCCCTGTGATTTGGCGGCGGCGAGGGGACGCATGTACCAGGCGGAGCGGGACTTGCTGGAATTGCGGCACGAGCTAGGTGCGGCGATGCACCCGATTGTCACGCGGCTAATGTTCGCGCATGAACGGCGGGACGTCCTGGAGCCGGAAGCGTCGGAACGGCTGGCATGGGCCGTGGAAGGGTTGCGCGCATTGGAAGCGCTGGACGAATGCACCACGCTGATCGTGGCCGAGGTGGCGGTGGCGGAACATCTGGTTGGTCTAATCGGCGCGTACTTACAGGATCCGGAGTTTCTCAGAGTGCTCGAGAGCGAGTATCGAGGGATGGTGCGCAGCGCGGAAGAAATTGCCGCTTTGCTCGACGAAACTCCGTTTTCCGTCGACGGAAAGACCCTGCGGGACTACGCGATGCCGGATAAGTTCGATCCGGGCGACGGAATGCGTGGCTTCCGTGCGTGTGTGGGCGCCACGCTGCCGAGACTCGGCGCACTGAGGCTCCGCCTGATGGGCGAGGCCGCCCAACTGGCAACGCAGGTCGAATCCCTGGCCGCCCGCCCCAATCCCTAGCGCCCCCATCCCCAAACTTTGATACCCTTTCTTGTACGCCATGCCAGGAACCATGGAAACGCTTCTGGAGTCCAATCTTGCGAGCGTCGACAGCGCCGAAGCTCTCGCTGTCGATGCGGCCAAATCGCTCGGAATGGATGAGGATGCCTGTATGGACCTCGGTCTCGCCGTTCGCGAGGCCATGGTCAACGCCGTGGCGCATGGCAATAAGTACAGTTCCGAAAAGAAAGTCCGCTACTCGCTGGAGTCCAAGGCGAACGCCCTGCGCATCGTCATCTCCGACGAAGGCGAGGGTTTCGACCCCAACCGCGTCCCGGATCCCACCCAGGGCGACAACCTTATGCGCGGCTCCGGCCGCGGGCTCCTGTTAATTCAGACGTTTGTCGACGAGTTCGAAGTGAAGAAAGCGTCTGGCGGCGGAGCCGAAGTAGTACTCGTAAAATACGCAACGAACGACTGAGGAGAACTATCCGTGAGCGCTACAATCACCACCAGGCAAGTCGGCGACGTAACCGTAATTGACGCCGCAGGCAAGATTACGCTCGGCGAAGGCGCCGCGATGCTGCGCGACCAGGTGAAAGCCCTGCTGGCGGCCGGCAACAAGAAGATCCTGATCAATCTCGGCGAAGTCACCTATATCGACAGCTCCGGCATCGGAGAACTCGTCTCCAGCTTTACAACGGTCACCGGCCAGGCCGGCCAGTTGAAGCTGCTGAATCTCACAAAACGCGTACACGATCTGCTGCAAATCACCAAGCTCTACACCGTTTTTGAGATCCACGACGACGAAGCCAAGGCCGTTCGCAGCTTTTCCTAAAAATCCCTGAGAATTTTCCCAGTGGGCGGCCACTAGTTTCTAGGAGCCGCAGCTATATGGAAAATTCGAATGGAATCCGCCTGTTGATCGCCGATCCGACGCCACTTCTTCGAGAGGCGCTCGCGGCTCTGTGTACGCACTGCGGCAACTTCGAGGTCGTCTCGCTGTGCGCCGACGGCGCCAGCGCGTTCCGCGCCGCCATGGAAATCAAACCGGACGTCGCCCTTCTGGACCTCGACCTGCCCGAAATCCATACGCTTGAACTGCTGCGAAAACTCCGCGACGCGGGGTCGGAAACCCGCATGGTCCTGATGTCCTCGCGTTCGGACCGCAAAACGATCATTGAGGCGCTGCGCTGCGGCGCGCAGGGCTTCGTCCTGAAGAACGGCAGCGGCCAGCAATTGTTCGATTCCCTGCGCCAGGTGCGCGAAGGCGGCGTCTATATCTCGCCCTCCGTCGAACTGGACAAAATCTTCGCCGCCAATCGTGGCGGCCGCCGTCAGGACGAGGATCCGGTCGACTCGCTCTCGGCGCGGGAACACCAGGTATTTCTCATGCTGGTGGAGGGCCTGCGCGCCAAGGAGATCGCCGCCCGCCTGGCCGTCAGTCCAAAGACCATCGATACCTACCGGTCTTCCATGATGCGCAAGCTCGACATTCACGACGTCGCCGGGCTGGTGAAGTTCGCCATCCACCGCCGCCTCACTCCCGCGCCCCTGCCGATGATTCCGCTTCAGACGCGCGCGGCTAACGGGGCGGAGTAGCGCCCAGCGTATTCCGCGCCTGCCACAAATGACGGCGGCCGTGTGCGTTCATGGACGCAAAGGCCGAGCCCAGCGAGATCTTCATCTTGTCCGAAGCCGGCGAGGCCACCTTCACCTTGCCGAGGTCCAGTCCGTCGGCTCGCTCCATCCGCCGCACCAGTTCCCTGTGCAGCCCGGCGAATTCCTCCATCGCCCCGGCCGGGGTCAGCCCGGCCGCCGGGTGAAACAGCGGCGGCGCCTTGACCTTCATCCGCACCGGCGGCTCCAGCACCCAGACGAAAAACCGTCCCAGCAGGTTGTATTGATATGGGCCGTCGCTCCGCACCGAAGCGCAGGCCGCCAACGCCGCGTCGATCTTCGGCAGATACAGCCGCACCGTCTGCGACAGGTGCGCCAGATTGTCGATGGCGGACCAACCGCCGTCCGCCGGCCCCTTGGCCAGGTCCGCCTCCGGGTGCCGGTCGAATAACGCGCGCCACTCGGCGATGAGCGTTTCGGTCTGCTTCGCCAGGTCTTCCAATTCCAGGTGCATCAAGTCTCTCCCGTTCTGTGGACCGACGCGCCTTGCTCCACAAACGAGATCTCTTCCAGCAGGCTCACCTCGCTCAGCCGCGCCTCGAAGATCAGCCGAAACCCGCCGTAGCTCAGAAACAGCGCCCCCAGAATACCCAGCCCCAGCGGCAGCCAACTCACCGCGGGCGCCCACACGGACGCCACGCCGATCGCCACAACCGCGAAGACAAAGGCTCCCGAAGCCAGATAAATCGAGATCATCACGCGCGCCAGGATCCGCGCCCGCCGGCCGCTCAATTCCAGCATCCGCAGCAGCATCTGCTTGCGGGCCTCGCTCAAAGGCTTCTGCGTCGCGGGATCGATCTGATACTCAAGCAGCTCCGAGATCTTCCGGATACGGTCCACGCACCGGCCCAGCCGGTGGGACGTGGAGAGTATGAATGTGCCGGTCGCGGAAATCAAAAGGGCCGGCGTAATCATCGAAGTGAGTACGGCCAGCCCTTTTGCCAGCGTTATGGAATCGAGATCCAGAAACGGATTCGGCAGCGTCGCCACGACTCCTAGTCTACTTGGTCTCCTTCTTCATCCGAATCACCTGGATCGCGCCGGTATCCTCGGTCACCTTGTAGTCGCCGGGGACCTCGAAGGAGCTTCGCGATGGCTCACCGCGTCGAAGATTCGTAAGCCGGTACGTTGTCTCTCCGGCGCGCGGGTCCGTGCGGGTCGTCATCACCACGGTTTTCAGTTCATTCGAATACCACCGCTCCGACACGGTCTCCATAGCCCGCTCATTCCCCATCTGCCCGGCCGGGATCGTCACCGTTGTGCGTGTCCCTTCGGCCTCCACGCCCTCGATCATTCGATTGCCGAGCTTCTCCGTCTTCACAACCGCAGGACTGCCGGCGGCCTTGATCCCGTCACCGATGGTGTGGAACACCGCTCCACCGGGCAGCGCGATGCGCTCCGGGGACGGGCTCCCGGCGCCCGGCGCCGCCACTACCACGTCTTGTACGGTCTCAGCCCGGCCTTGAAAGACCATCACTTCCTTCCGTTCACCGCCCGGCGTCTCCAACTTGCGTTCGAAGTGAAGTGTGCCGGGCTTCGCGGCGATCGCGCCAACGTTGATCTTGCGCGCGGACTTCTCATCGGGATTCAACACATAATCGATCTTCGAAACCGGATCGTGAATAAAGATCGCCTTCAACTCCTTCCCGGCTGCCCAGGGTCCAATCGCGTTGATGGCCATCTCCCGCCGGGATCGGCCTTCGCCGTCGCGGGCGTAGGCCGAGGTCGACGAGGACCGGATCCGGTTCCCATCGCCCAGCGTCTGGACCGTCTCGGTGACGAAGTCGCCCGAAAACGGCGCTCCCTTCACGTCCTGCATCTCGAAGCCGCTCTCGGCGCTGACCCAAGAAAAGCCGGCGGCCCCCGGCTCGCCCACATGAATCCGCTCATGCGTCTCCACGCGCACGCCGGGCGTCGGCGCCTGCGCCAGCAGCGCCGCCGCGGCGGCGAGTCCAATACCAATTCGAAGCGTCATTCGGAACTCCTTTTTAAATTTCATTGCACACCACTCGAAACGAATCGCACCGCGCGTACGCTGCCGTCTTCGGCAACCATGACGTCGGCGGGCACCGTCTCATTCCATCGATCGGCGTTCACGGCAACGCCAAACTCGGCCATGGCCGACCGGGGCAGCCGGACACGCAGAATCGTGCCCCGCTCCATCGGCTCCACCCACTGCCACACCCCCACGGGCACAAAGCCGGGTTCCGGACGCGCCTTGGCCGGCAGCGTCACGCGCCGGCGGGCCGGCTTCGGCAGCACGATTTCGGCGGCCACCGGCAATTCCACCATCGGCGACGCCACCGCCCGCTCCGCTGCGGGCGCCTCCGCTGGCGGGGCTGGCCGCAGCCATACAACCGCGGCCATCGCTGCGGCCGCCGCCAGCAACGGCCACAGCGCAATCCGCCGGTACCGCCGCCTCCGCATCTCGGCCAGCAAAGCCGCCTCCACCGCCGGCGGCGCGCTGAGCGCGTCTTCGTCGGCCATTTTCTCCAGCAGAACGCTGATCCGGCGATGCTCGTCTTGTGTCATGACGCAAATCCAACCATTGTTCTCATCTTCCCGGCCAACAGCGCGCGCCCCCGGTGCAGGCGCGACCGCACGGTCCCAATCGGGCACCCCGTAATCGCGGCCACGTCTTCATAGGGCAGGCCCTGCATGTCGCACAGCACCAACACCTCACGGTACACCGGCGGCAGCGTCGGGATCACCTCCCGCAACCGCTCGAGCAACTGCGCCTGTTCCAACTCGTCCAGTACCCCGGCGGGCTCGGGAAGCTCGCAGGCTTCGTCTTCCAACGAGAGGTGCCGCCGGCGCGCCGCCATCTGCCGCAGCGTCTGCTTCCGGGCCACGGCAAACAGCCAGGCCAGCACCGTACCCCGGTCCGCGTTTAACTTCGCGGCGCCCTTCAGCAGCGCCAGGAACGTTTCTTGCACCACATCGGCCGCTACGTCGGTCATTCCGCACAGGTGCAGCGCATAGCGGTAGATCGACGCCTGCCTGCGCCGGTACACGGCCAGAAAGGCAGCTTCGTTCCCATTGGCGATCGATTCGAGAAGGTCCTCGTCGATGACCGCCGCCGGATCTGAAATCCGATTCCACATCCGCTGCTATTAGGGTATCCAGCCAAGGCCAGCCCGGTTCCGAAACTTTTGCGAATTGTCCTTCGCCCGCCCCTGCTGCCAGAATGGAGAGCACGTGTCCTTCTACCTCGTCCTGTTCGCATGCGTACTGGCGTTGCGGCTCTGCCACTCGGGCATTGTCTGGGTCGAGGAAGGCTACCCGTTGGCCGCCGCCCGCGAAATGCTGGCCGGCAAGCTGCTCTACCGGGACATCTGGTTCGACAAACCGCCCCTGTTCCCCGGCTGGTACCTGCTGACTGGCGCTGCGACGGGCGTTCCGCTGCGCATCGCCGGCGCCGTCTTTGTCACGTTCTCGGCCTGGAGCGCCGGCCGGCTCGCTGGGACCCTCTGGTCAAAAAAGGAGGAACGTGTGGCCGCCGCCCTCACGGCCTTTTTCCTGACCTTCGGAATCCCGGCTTCCGTGATGGTGATCGGGCCGGACCTGATGCTCATTGCCATTCAGGCCGCCGCCGTCGCCGCCGCCTGGCGCGGCCAGGCCCTGGCCGCCGGCCTGCTCTCCGGCTTCGGATTACTCATAAACGGCAAAATGCTCTTCCTCCTGCCCGTCGCCTTCGTCCCCAGGCCGCTCTACTTCGCCGGCCTGGTGGCCCCGCAACTAACCCTGCTGCCCGTGGCCTCCGAGTACTGGCAGCAGGTCTGGGCCTGGGGCGCCATGTACTCGCGTGACACATACATTGCGGACGCCTGGAGCGAAGGTTTGCGCCGCACCGCGAACTGGGCGGGTTTCCATGCGGCGGCGGTGCTCGGCGCCGTGCTGACCCTGCGGGCGGAGTCGTCCAAGCGCCGTTGGCTGCTGTGGCTCGGTCTAGCGGCGCTGGCCGTAGTGGCCGGCTTCCGGTTCGCGCCTCGATACTACTTCCTCCTGCTGCCGCCGGTAGTGATCCTCGCCGCAAGGGCCCTGGTCCAACGGCCGCTCCTGGCGTTGCTTCTCCTGATTCCCCTGATTCGCTTCGGCCCGCGCTACCTAGAACTGGCGCGGGACCATATCCAAAACCGGCCACACGAATGGGCCGATCTAGCCATGGAGCAAGACTCCCGCGCCGCCGCCGCCTTCCTGAGGCAGAACTCCGGTGAGACGCTCCTGGTATGGGGCTACCGCCCGGAGATCTACGTGCTAAGCGGCAAAACAGCCGCCACCCGCTTCCTCGACTCCCAGCCATTGACGGGCGTGCTAGCGGACCGCCACCTGACGCAAACCACTCCGACAGCCCCAAACCTGGCGGCGGAAAACCGCCGCCGGTTAGTGCGATCGCAGCCCGATTGGATCGTAGACGGCCTGGGACCCTACAACCAAAAACTAGCCATCACCCAATACAACGACCTTAGCGACTGGCTGACAAACTATAAAACCGCCCACCAAACCCAAGGAGCCACAATCTACCGCCGGGTTACTCCTTGACCTTGCCGTAGCTGAAGCTCAGCCCGATCGTCACCACGTTGACCTCTTGAAACGACGGCTGCTTCACGCCCCTCTTGTAGACGAGGTCCACGGAGAGGTTGTCATTAAGGGCATAGATCAGCGACGCCTCCGAATAGATGCGCCTTCTCAGATCGAACTTCGTGTCCAGAACCTGGTACTCGTCGGTCACGCGCCGAAGTCCAAAGAAGTTCTCGCCGGGCCTAGGTTCAAAGTAGCCTTCAACATCGCGCTCGGTAATCATCTGTTCCGGCCGGTACAACTTTCGAGCGGTCAACAAGCCTTCCAAGCTCACCTTTTTGCCTTTGCTGAATTTCAGCTTCGCTTCGCCCATCAAACGCCTGATGTTCTTGTTCTCCACAGCCACGGTGCGCACGAAGGTCGGCGGCAACTCCGGCGGAGGCATGTATTCAAGCTGGAGTTTTTGTATGCTCTCCGCCATGTTCCACCCGAGCTCGTAGCCGGCCGAGGCGTCGAACACGGCGCGCCACTCACCGGGCCGCGAAGCATAATGGATGTTCCCGCGCACCGGGAATATGACGTTTTGGCTTTGGCCGTGCGCAGCATGCTCCCCTTCCACCCCCATCTGAAATTGCACGAAGCGCCACCCAGGGCGGCTATAGCTGCCCTGGCTATAAGTGCCGGCGAAGTAGCGGCGATAGGCCAGTGGCATGCTCCACACGATGGAGTTCGGATTGTCGATCGTGCGCTGCGCGGCGATGTCCAGCTTCAGGTTCGGCACAAAGCTCACTTGGCTTAGCGCGTTCTGCATAATCGGCTTGAGCGCGAGGTCATCGGTCGCGCCGATAGTGGCCTGGAAATGATAGACATGCTGGCCGCTTCGTTTCGCAAAGTTGTTCGTGTAGGACGCCCGGAGAAATACGGGCAGGTCCTGGTTGATCGTTGCGCCGCTGGTCTTGAACGGGAGCGAACGGCCTAGCCGGACGCTGGCCGGCCGGGGCTGGTTTCGGGCCACGCCTGGCCGGGCATACAGAAATTTTCGATCAGACTGAACGGCATTCTTTGCCGCTGGTGGCAGGTTCACTTCATCGACCGAGATTTCAATGGCGGAGCCCGGTTGCCGTACCATTTTCGGGAGAAAGAACGTGAGCGCGCGTGTTGCCGGATCGAACGGGGCGACCCCAGCCACATCGACACCCTCCGGCAACCCGCGAAACTTCCAGAAGGCGAGCTGGTCTAACTGCTTCTCCACGGCGCTGGGCGCATAGCGAACGCGAAAAGTAATTCGGCCGTCCTCATCACAGGTTGCCCAAGTTGTAGGCGATCAGGCTCAGCATCAGGCGAACCTCATTCGAGCGGAACCGATGGCAACTCAGCCGCGTCATCTTCACCGCCTGTTTGCCTTCCTTGATCCACT
>Ga0194119_10009137_pt1 | contig 13394 bp, 17 predicted proteins | sample TA2MahC100mmetaG_FD_148620 | JGI IMG/M metagenome (GOLD analysis project Ga0194119, IMG submission 148620) | Freshwater microbial communities from Lake Tanganyika, Tanzania - TA2015018 Mahale Deep Cast 100m | ecosystem: Environmental > Aquatic > Freshwater > Lake | place: Tanzania: Lake... | reverse complement strand
GTTTTTTATCCTCATTTAAGAGAATTACTACTCAATTAGCTAATGAGCAAAATCTACTTTCAAGCATGGGAAAACTTAGTGGACCTTGTGGTAAACTAAAATGCTGCCTTTCTTTTGAAATTGAATAGATAAGATAAATTTATCAATTCATGCTCCAGCTTGATAAGGAGCAATAAAAATAACTAACTAGTTGGAGGGTTAAATGGAAATTAATAAAGTATGTGTTATAGGTGCTGGTACGATGGGAAATGGAATTGCGCATGTTCTTGCACAGAATAATATAAAAGTTATTTTAATTGATATGGATAAAAAATTACTAGATAAAGCATTAGAGACAATAACTAATAATTTAGATCGATTAATAAAGAAAGATTTATTAAATGATGATGCTAAAAAATTAACCCTTTCAAACATAACGTTAGAAACCGATCTTTCAAAAATCCCGAATGATACTCAATTAATTATCGAAGCTATTACTGAAAATAAAGATGTTAAGTTGGCTTTATTTAATAAGTTAGATAAATTAATAAATCAAGATTGTATTTTTGCATCCAATACATCTTCAATATCAATTACTGAACTCTCAAAAAACTGTAGACCAAATAATTTTATTGGAATGCATTTCATGAATCCAGTTCCAATAATGAAATTGGTGGAAATTATACGAGGGTTTAGTACTTCTCAAGAGACCTATCAGACTATTAAAACATTAACAGAAAGACTTAAAAAAACTCCAGTAGAGGTTTTCGACTATCCAGGTTTTATTTCAAACAGAATTTTAATGCCTATGATAAATGAAGCTATCTTTACTTTGTATGAAGGAGTTGCCTCAGCAAGTGATATTGACACAGTTATGAAATTGGGAATGAATCATCCAATGGGGCCGCTAACATTAGCAGATTTTATTGGATTGGATGTTTGTCTAGCAATAATGAATGTATTATATGATGGTTTTAATGACAGTAAATATAGACCATGTCCATTATTAAAAAAGATGGTTGCGGCTGGTAAGCTAGGAAGAAAATCCGGTTCGGGATTTTTCGACTACACTAAATAATCACATAATGTATATTATGTAAACTACAAAATATTAATTAATCTCAAATAAGCGTAGATTACAAATAGGAAGATTGTTATCCAAAGGAAAAGACCTTTTCTCTTTCGTTTACTACTTCTTGAGCTCTTAAAACCGAGTTTTCTTTTTCTTTTTTCAACTTCATCTTGGTCTGGTTTATAGAAGCGTGGAAGGTATTCAAAACTTTTATTTTTAGGTTTTTTAAAAAACATTAACTCAATTATTTTAATCAAACATCGCTTTTATAAATTGTTCAGCTTCAAAGTTCTGTAAATCAGTATGATGCTCACCAACCCCAATGAATTTAATTGGTATTTTTTTCTCTGAAGAAATCTGTAAAACTATACCCCCTTTTGCTGAACCATCAAGTTTAGTTATAACTAAACCATCAATATTGACAATTTTATTAAACTCTTGCGCTTGAATGATTGCGTTTTGACCACTTGTAGCATCTAAAACTAATAATGTTTCCTTTGGAGCATGCGGGATTACTTTTCCTATTACACTGTTAATTTTTGATAGTTCATCCATTAAATCTTTTTTAGTGTGTAACCTCCCAGCAGTGTCAATTAAAACAACATCATAATTCTCATTTTTTGCTATTTCAAGAGAATCATAGACTACTGAAGAAGGATCTTTCGCATCATTTTTAAATATTGGGACATCTACCCTTTTTGCCCAAACTTCTAGCTGCTCATTAGCTGCTGCTCTAAATGTATCTGCGGCAACAACCATAACTTTATTTCCTATGGTTTTGTAATTATATGCAAGTTTACCAATAGTAGTAGTTTTTCCTGATCCATTTACACCTATAATCAAATAAATAAAAGGTTTAGAATTAATAGAAGTAAAATTCTCTGTTGAAATATTTTTAAATATTTTCAACATTTCTGTAAATAGCAAATTCCTAATAAGAGTAATATTTCTCTCTTTGTGAATTACAATTTTTTTCTTGATTTCGTCAATTAATTTTTCTGTTAAAGGCACACCAATATCACTTGAAATTAAAATCTCTTCTAATTTCTCTAATTCATTTTCATCTAGATTTGCTTTACCGCTAATTTTTTCTGAGATTTTATTAACTAGGTTTTCTCGAGATTTATTTAAGCCATTTTTAAGTTTTTCAAAATTTATATTTTTAAATAGTTTCATTTTTATTCCATCTTAATACTTCTAAGGCTCGTAGGCTATATCCGAATACTGATAGTACACTCATTAGGATACTTAAATAGAAAAAGAAATGATATAAAAAATTTGTTTTGGATATATCAATGACGGTTATAATTATAAACGCCCCAATCGTGATAACAGTAATTTTGCCAAGCAAGTTTGATGGTAATACTTTACCTATTTTTTTACTGACAATTATTCCACCTATGAAAATGAGTAAATCTCTCCCAACTATAATCCAAAAATATATAGAAATTATTTCTCCTAAAAAGTAAAGCTGTGTAATAATCAAAATTACACATACTTTGTCTGCAAGTGGATCTATTATTTTACCAAATTCACTTATAAGATTTTTTTTTCGAGCAATGAAACCATCTAAAAGATCACTAATAGTAGCAATGAATATTAAACCTAATAAATAATAACGATAAACAAATTCAGTATTAATATATTGAATTACTAAAAACATTGGAATGGCCAACAATAATCTAAAAATACTTATTAGATTTGGTAGCGTATAATAATCCTTAATGAATAATTTTAAGTTGTTCATTATCTTTTCTAGTTCTCATAAATTTCTTTAGTAATTCCAACATTAACTGGAATTGGGTAATTTCCTGAAAAACATGCTGTACAAAAATGATCTTGGAGATGATCAATCATGGCACTCAACATTTCATTAATTGTTAAATATTCTAAGCTATCAACATCTAAGTAATCTTTTATTCTAGAAATATCACCATCTAATTTATGTGCAATTAATTCATCTTTACTGGGGAAATCCATTCCAAAGTAACATGGACTAATTATAGGTGGCGATGAAATTCTTAAATGAATTTCTTTTGGATTAGCTTCTCGCAATAGTCTTACAAGTTGTTTTGAAGTTGTACCTCGAACAATTGAGTCATCTATTAGTACAATTGTTTTGTTTTCTAAAACTCCTTTTACTGTATTAAATTTTATTTTTACACCAATCTCCCTTGCTTTTTGGTTAGGAGTAATAAATGTTCTCCCAATATAATGACTTCTTATTAAGCCAATTTCTAGTCGAGATGGAATTCCTTGCTTAGTCAGTTGACTTTGAAATCCAATTGCTGCAGTATTGGAACTATCTGGTACACTTATTACAATTACCTTTTCATCATCTTTATCATGAACTGGATGATTTTCCGCTAAAACTTTACCTAATTTCCTTCTTATTTTATCAACATTAGAACCAAAAATACGGCTATCAGGTCTTGAAAAATAAATGTATTCAAAAATACATTGTTTAATTTGATTATTACTATTTTCTAATTTATATGAACTTATTTCTTCAGTTGAATTAATTCCCTTTTCTATAACTACTAATTCACCTGGGTTGACATCCCTTAAATAATTTGCAGAATTTATGTCTAGCGCACATGTTTCAGAAGCAACAATATATGAACCATTAAGTGTTCCGATACAAAGAGGTCTAAATCCTAATATATCTCTTGCGGCAAATAATTTATTATCAGTCAAAATAACTAAACTGAAGGCTCCTTTAATTTTATTAAGCGCCTCAATAATCTGTTGCGTTTGATCTTTCAGTTTACTTCGTGCAATTAAATGAAGAAGAACTTCAGTATCACTTGTAGTTTGAAAGATGGCGCCTTCGTTGACTAAGTAATTTCTTAATTCTTTTGCATTAGTTAAATTACCATTATGTGCAACAGCTAGATTTCCCATTCTATATGTAACAACGAATGGTTGAATATTTTTAACAGAATCTGCTGAACCTGTAGTTGAATAACGATTATGCCCAATCGCAGCTTCACCTAATAACTTTGTCTCGAATAAATCTTGTGAATTAAATACTTCGGATACATGACCAAAGGATTTATGTACATTGAATTGGACTTTTCCTTTTTGATTTTTTTGACTACTAACAATTCCAGCTGCTTCTTGCCCTCTGTGTTGCAAAGCATGAAGACCATAATAAGTATTTATTGCAGAATTTTTTGAACCAATAATTCCAAAAATTCCACAATTACATAACGGTTTATCTTTCATCATTGAATTTTTTTTGAGGTGCAATATAAAATTTGAATGGCACATATCCTATGTGCCCAAAACAAGAGTCGGAACGGCGGGATTTGAACCCGCGACCCCTTGAACCCCATTCAAGTACGCTACCGGGCTGCGCTACGTTCCGTTAAAGTTTTGATTTTAAGTGGATTAAAAAATTTTTGAAATCTTCTAAGTCTATTTTTAGTGATCTTGGGGATGTTAAATCAATGTTTGATTCAGTTTCAACAATTGTGTTTTCAAATGGATTATCCAAAATTCCCTCGTTAAGAATTTGTTTTGCTCCTTCAATTGTATATTTCTCATCTCTTAATAATTTCTTAATTTGCAAAATAAGCTTTATATCTTTATTTGTATAAATTCTGTTACCAGCTCTGTTTTTACCAGGATTTAACTGAGAGAATTCTGTTTCCCAATACCTTAGAATATACTGCTCAAGTCCAGTTAATTTACTAACTTCACTAATTGAATAGTATAACTTTTTTAATGTAAAATCTTTCATCTTTTTACCTTCATTCTTACTTGAGGTAAATTAATGTAATAACAACAAAAATGCAAGATAGACAACTAATAAAGTGTGATATCGTTAAGTGTTTTCGATAGGAATTTGTTTTTTCAAATTTATTAAATCGAGAACTATATTTACTGCTGCAACGTAACTTAAATATTTAAAACCACTAATATATCCATTGCATTTTGAAGCAGTTAAACTAACATTACGAAAGTGTTCCCTATCAGATAAATTCGATAAGTGTACCTCGATTTTTGGTATATTGCAAATTTCTAATGCATCTCTTATACTTATACTAGAATGAGAGAATCCACCAGGATTAATAATTAGTCCAGAGTAATTCTTCGGAGCATCTAGTATAAAACCAACTAGTTCTCCTTCAATATCGGATTGTATAATATCAAACTCGATCTCATTAAATTTATGATGTAAAATATCTGATATTTGTTCGAGAGAAAATTTTCCATAATAGTCTAAATTACGTGATCTAATTCTGTTTAAATTTGGTCCGTTAATTATAATAATTTTCATGTGTTATCATTTAATTCATTAATAATTTCTCTATGTTTCGGTGTTAAATAAACATCTTCGACACCTAATTCTTTAAGAGCTGACGTTAAAATCATTACTTTTTTTTGCAAAGGAGAAAATTTATTGATTACTATTGTCTTATCCTCTTTTATGATACAATAACCTCCCTTAAAGTCACCTCTTTCAAACCTAACCCTTGCTCCCATTTGATTGGCTATTTCACGTAATTCCACCATCAATTGTTCAAATTCTTTTTCTTTTATTTTCATTTCTTTGTAAGGGGTCTAAAAATAAATAGAAATATCAATCCAAAATAAGTAAATACTTCTATAAGAGAAAAACTATTAAAAACTGTAATTCGGTCTTTTAGGTTATTAATTATTGTGAAATCAAATCCACTCGAAAAATAAATAATCTTGATTATTATAAAATCTTGATAAAGAAGGTATAACTCAAAAGGTGCTGTAATTATCACCGCTAGAACGATAATTAATGCCCATCCATTCTTTTTATAATTAATCTTAGTGATGAATAGCGTAACTAAAAATGTTAATAAAAAAAACACAAAGGAAATAATATTCAAAACAACTAATGGTGCAATAGTTTTTATTACTGTAACAATATTATTGCTATTATAAATATTTTTTAGATCAAGGTTTTCAGGTTCAAAAAATTGATAAATTACCATTTGTCTAGAAATGTAACTGCCTAACCAAATAATCATTGCTGAAAAACTGAGAAATAAAAAAATTTTAGAACTTTTACTTAAACTATTCATAACTCATTATATTTGATTATTAAAAAAATATGAAAAAAAAATGAATGTTGCTTCAATAGATATTGGCTCAAATACAATTTTGTTATTAATTGTTGAAATTGATAAAAACACACATACCTTTAAAACATTATTGAATGAAGTTAGAATCACAAGAATATATCAAGGGTTAAATAAAACGTTCAATATTTCTGAAGAAAAAATAAAATTACTTTATGAAATTCTTAAAGAATTTAATGAGATAATTTCTAATTACTATTGTGTAAATACGTTAATCAGAGCAACTAAAGCTTTTAGAGTTGCAAATAATTCTACTTCTATAATTGAAGATATCAAATCAATGTACAATTATGATATTACGATTTTAACGGGTGAGGAAGAAGCGCAACTCTCATTCATCGGATCTACTTCTCCTTGGGTAAGTTCAGAAAATAAATTTGTAATTGATATTGGTGGCGGTAGTACAGAACTGATTTATGGCAATAGAATTAAAATTCACAATAAAATTAGTTTAGATTTTGGTGTTGTTAGTCTCACTGAAAAATTTTTTCCGATTTACTCTCCTAATAGAAACCAGATCCACCAACTGGAAGAGTATCTTAAAAAATACTTTAGTGAATTTAATATGAAAAAAACAAAAAGCGAAGTTATTGCAGTTGCCGGCACCCCTACTACCCTTTCATGTATGAAGCAAAACCTTAAACAATTTAATGAATCTGTAGTAGATAACTCCTATCTATGTTTGAATGATATTGAAGAAATATCATACCTACTCTCACAGCTTTCGAAAGAAGAAATTTTACGAACATACGGTAATGTAGTGATGGGGCGAGAAGATTTATTACTAGCTGGGAGTCTAATTCTTAAAATATTTATGCAGTTTATTAACGTTAATGAAATAACTGTGAGTACAAAAGGTTTGAGATATGGAGTTATTATTGATTATTTGGATAAATTAAATTGGGATCTGTAGTAAGAAGAATAATGAAACAAGAATTACAATAAAAATAGTTATTCCACAAAAAACTGAAAAAACTTTGTTTTTCGAGATTACATAAACAGAGAACATAAGCAACAATACAGACCAGCCTAGAAAGATTATTTCAATACAAGCGATAATATAACTTGGAACTTCCTTGACAAAGAAAGGAGAAGGATTAAATGTAAACCAATACAATCCAAAAAGTGCTATCTGAATAGGAGTTAATATTATTAACGTAATTACGCTTGGGAAAAATGAAAAGGAAATTAGAGCAGATATGTCCTTAGGTCTGTTGGGAATTCCCATTAACTTTAATAAAAAAGAAAATATGAACGATAAAATAAACACTAATCCTATGAATGAAATAATTCCCAAGGTAATTGTTATTGTATAATTATTATAAAGGAAATTTTCGTTGCCAAACGAATTAAAAAGAATCCAAAAATTCGTTGAAAGCTTTATGCTAATTAGAATTATTAAAAAAGTCATGAAGTTTTTATGTTCAGCAAAAATGATTGTAGAAGCAGCTTTAGTTGGGGAAGTTATTAAGTCGGAAATAGTTGACCATAAATCAATATTGGGGACCCTTGTCCTCAAATAACCATTGCAGTAACTACAATTCAAAGCATAAATTGGATTTTCTGAGTTGCAGTTTTTACATGTTGTAAAATTCATCACTATAAATTGATCCTTAATGATAAATTTAAAGTGAGATTATTACTATTTTCACTAACATCAAAGTCAAATAAATGTGCATCAACATATGCATCAATTAAGTTAAGTAAATAAGAAAGACCAATAAATACTGCCACTAAATCTCTCTGATCCTTATAAAACTCTCTGATTTTCCGATATTGGTCATTACCTACTCCATCCTTTTTAACAGTCTCCATATACAAATCTCTGTACTTTATATACAAATTATTTCGGTCAACCCACTGATAGCCAAGAGCACCAATTGTCCCTAGAACAATTGGTATTTTCCAATAGGATTCATTGTAATACTGTCCCAGTCCTGGAAGAACAGCACTTCTTAATACCGCACCCCATGGAGATTTTTTCATAACAAAGATGGAATCTTGCTCTTGAAATAATGATAAAGTATCAGAAGAGTCATTTTGTGCGTGTAGATTGACACTTAGCGCATAAATAAATACAAATATGAAAAGTATTTTAGTTGTGTGATTTGCCAATGATTTCAAACATTTCTAATAAACGATCTAATTCGTCACTAGAATAAAACTCTATTACTATTTCTCCAGTGCCGTTTTTCTTTACATTGCATTGAACTTTTGTGCCAAATATCCTTTGTAGGTTGTCTGCAAGATTTCTTTGAGATAATTTATTGAGCTCAGACCCCTCTAAAATTATTTTATTCTTTTTACCATTCCTTACTTCAGAATATTTTCTAACTAACTCTTCTACTTTTCTGACTGGAAGATTTTTTTTAATTATTTTACTTAATATTTCAAGTTGGATTAATTCATTTGGTAAATTAATAAGGGCTCTTGCATGTCCGGTTGTAATTTCATCTTTAATGAGACTCTGCTGAATACTATCTGGAAGTTTTAATAACCGAATAAAATTAGTTATTGTTGTTCTATCTTTTCCGACTTTTTCGGCAATCTCCTCTTGTGTCAAATTGCATTCTTCCATTAATCTTTTATATGCATTTGCAATTTCAATCGGATTCAATTTCTCTCTTTGAATATTTTCAATAAGCGACAAGGCCAGCATTGCCTCTTTCGTTTCGACCTTGATAATGAATGCTGGAATTTCGCTAATACCAATGTCTTTACATGCACGTAAACGGCGCTCACCAGAAATCAGTTCGTAACCTTTATCATGCGCTCTACGAACTGTAATTGGCTGTATTAATCCATTCTGTAAAATTGATTTTTTTAATTCATCAAGTGCTTCCTGATCAAAATTAGTTCTTGGTTGAAATGGATTTGGTGAAACCACTGCTATTGGTACTTTAACTAAAATATCGTAAGTCTTACCATCATCCTTTTGCAAATCTTTACTTGTGACTGCAACCGGGGCATCAAGTTTTTCTTTAATATTTGGATTTATTAAAGCGTCTAATCCTCTTCCTAACGGGGATTTCATATACTTCCACCACCTTGAATCACTTTATTCCTTTGAATTAATTCTGATGCAAGCGTTATATAATTTTGTGCACCAACTGAGCTTGCATCGTATAATATAACTGGTTTTGCATAACTTGGAGCTTCTGAAAGCCTAACATTTCTATGAATGATAGTATTAAATACTTTTAACCCAAAATATTTTTTAACTTCTTCAACAACTTGGTGCGATAACCTTAATCTAGTATCAAACATTGTCAATAATACACCTTCAATAGAAAGATTTTCATTTAGATTTTTTTTGACAACATTAATGGTATTAAGCAATTGGCCTAATCCTTCTAAGGCAAAATATTCGCATTGCACTGGTATTAAAACTGAATCAGCACTAGTTAAGGCATTAAGTGTTAAAAGTCCAAGTGATGGAGGACAATCAATAAAAATGAAATCATATTTTGTGATAATTGAATCAAGCGCCTTCTTTAATAAAAACTCACGGTTCTCAATTGATACTAACTCAACTTCGGCACCGACCAAATCAATCGTAGATGGCAGAATATCAAGAAAAGGCATATATGAGTTAATAATGCATCTATCAATTTCTTCTATCCCAACTAATACTTGGTAAACTGATTTTTCAGTTTTTTCAACACCTAAACCGGAGGTTGAATTCGCTTGCGGATCAATATCAACAAGTAAAGTTTTATATTCAGCAGCAGCTACTGATGCAGAAAGATTTATAGCTGTTGTAGTTTTTCCTACACCACCTTTTTGGTTTGCAATTACAATTTTTTTAGCCATATAAGTAGTTTTTTATAATTCTATTTCTTGCCCATATGAAAGAACTATTGATTTTTTCCCAAGTTGTTCAATTTTATTTTTAAAATCATTTGGATCAGCATTAATAACCGGAAAAGTATTATAATGCATCGGTATAGCAATTTTTGGGTTGGCAAGTTCAACAGCTTTTACTGCGTCTGTAATTCCCATTGTAAAATTATCGCCAATTGGAAGCAGCATATAATCGATTGGATTCATTTCACCAATTAATTTCATATCATAAAATAAACCCGTATCACCAGTATGATAGACAGTTTTGCCATCACAAGTAATTAATACTCCTGAAGCTTCTCCAGCATAATAATTATCTGATGTCATCGAACCATGGTGCGCAATAGTAAATTTAACCCGTCCAAAATCGAAATTATAACTGCCGCCAATGTGCATGTTGTGAGCTTTAAATCCCTTAGAAGCAACATAGTTAGCTAATTCATTTACACAAATGAATAGTGAATTATCCTTCTTTGCTATTTTTAATGCATCTCCAATATGGTCACCATGTCCGTGAGTAAGAATAATAAAATCTGCTGAAACTTCATTAGATTTAATGGGCGAAGTCGGATTCCCATCAAAAAACGGATCAATTAAGATTTTCTTATTGCTTTTTGTTGTTAATTGAAAAGCAGAATGTGAAAAAAAACGTAATTTCATTTCATCCTCGCTTTTTATTTAAAATAAATTTATTTACTTCCTTATCAATTATAAATTTAATCAATTCCATCCTTATAGTTTGTCTAATTTTACCTTTTTCTTTTTTTAACTTATTATAAAAGAAAATTGGAATTTTTTTATCAAGTTCTTTTTCAGTCTCCTTAAACTTTATTTCTAAAATATCTAAATCTCTTCCTTCCCCTATTAAATCCTGAAGATCTTTGACATAGTTGTACATGTATTGAAAAAGATCCTTATCAAAACATTCGTAAAATATTTCCATGACATATCTAAATCTTCTAAAAGCAATTCTTAAAGAGTGTAGATTTTCAATTGAATCATTATCACAATAACGATCAACTTCATTAAAAATATTTTTAAGCTTATTATTCAAAACAACCGGTGCAGATTTTTTGTAGGTGCTTTTAATCTTTAGCTCAGGAATTTTGAATTTTTTATTAATCGTCATCAAATATTCTCAATTCTATTTGATAACTGATTTTTCTTCATTTGTTCAAATATACTTCTGATTCCTTTATTTCGTGTGGCTTTTAGACTGTTTCTTAAATAATGCTTAAGTGAATCCTTCGATAATCCCCTAACAAACTTTCCATTTTCAGCAACAGAAATACTACCTAATTCTTCCGATACAATAACGCTTATCACGTCTGCTTGTTCTGTAATTCCAATTCCAGCTCGATGCCTCATACCTAAACTAAATCCTTCAACAGATGTCTCGCTTGTTAAAGGTAACGTGCATCTTGCAGCTTCAATTATATCTCCTCTAATGATTACTGCTCCATCGTGTAATGGAGACCTAGGGAAAAAAATTGACCTCAGAAGATTTTTAGATACTTTAGAATTTATTGCCTCACCGGTTTCAGCAATTCCCCTAATGCCAACTGATTTAACAATAACAATTAAAGCACCATGCTGATGCTGTGCAAGTTCAAATGCTGCATCGGAAATTATTTCTGGTAAATTACTTTCGGCAGTTTTAAAAAATATTTTTGTAATCGGACTCTTTCCAACTAATACCAAAAGTCTTCGGATTTCTGGTTGAAACAAAATGATAAATGCGATTACCCAAACTTCAGAAATTAATTTAAGTAGCCAACCAAGAGCTTTAAAATTTGCTGCTTGTGCAATAAATGAAAGCAATAGAACAAATAATAAACCATAAAAGATTTGAGCTGCTATTGTTCCTTTAGTAACAGAATATAGTTTATAGAAAATAAAGGAAACAAGTAGAATGTCTATTAAATCTAAAAAAGTAAATGAGATAAATCCGATTTTAAAAATTTCAAACATTGTTTATTAATTCCGGGTTTTCAATTAGACAATTAATTTCCTTTGCATATTTCACTTTACTAACATTATGAGTTCGAATAATCCTAGCACCGTTTTTAATTGCAAATGATTCAGCTATTAATGTTGGATCTTGCCTTTCTTCTATTCCAATATTGAATACTTTACCTAAAAATGATTTGTTAGAAATTCCAATTAAAATAGGATAACCAATACCTTTAAATTCATTAAGTCTTCTAATTAGTTCATAATTATCTTTAATTGTTTTCCCAAATCCTATTCCAGGATCTATTAATAAATTTTTTATCCCAAACTTTATTAAAGAATTAATTTTATTTACTAAAAAATCATATATCTCAGTTACAACATCATCATAATAGGGCAAGTCTTGCATATTAATCGGTTTCCCTTTCATATGCATTACCACATATGTAGCATTAAATTCTTTGACTACGTCAAAAATTTTCTTGTCAAACTCACCGGCACTAACGTCATTTACAATAGAAGCCCCATATTTTAATGCTTCTTTTGCAATATTAGATTTCTGTGTATCAATTGAAATTAAAGCATTCGGTTTTTGTTTTTTAATTTCTTGAATTACCGGAATAACTCTGTTTAATTCTTCATCGCTTGGAACAGAAAGTGAACCTGGTCTTGTAGATTCACCTCCAACATCTATAATATCTGCACCTTCATCAAATAGTTTTAATCCGTGATCAACCGCTTTATCCCGAGAAAAATATTTTCCTCCATCCGAGAATGAATCGGGTGTTACATTTAATATACCCATAATTATTGCCCGATCCATTCGAAATTTTTGAAAGCCAAGAGTTATTTCTCGATTTTCGAAGTTTGAGATGTTTTGAAGTACTTTGTTGATTTTAAAACCAATATCTTCATTGCCGATTGCAATTATTTCCTTCGCTAATTCTTTAAAAACCCCAAATGAACCAAGTGCAAGTAAATCAACTACTGCTTTATCATTTTTTTGAGTAGTATAACATATTTCTTTATTTACAAGAATTATCTTTTTAACTTTTTGAGCAAACCGATAATCAATTTCTCTGATTTCAAGTCCAAGTAAATCTTTTTCATATAATTCGCGGTAAATATTAAATTTTTGGCTATAACGCTTGAATACACTTGGGTAGAATATATCAACAACTTGAATATTCACATTATCCTCAGAATAACTGAAGGTTTCTTATATAAAAATATATTAAATATTAATCAAAAGATGTGAAAATTCACATTTATTTATCAAGTGGAATATGATAAAAGCCTAATAGTTACTTACCAAATTTTTTAATTCTATCGTTGAAGCAGAAATGTTATCACTATTAAAAATGGCATTACCAGCTACAAACACATTGCAGCCAGCTACTGAAATTTCACTAATGTTTTTTTTGCAG
>Ga0194119_10009132_pt1 | contig 13399 bp, 23 predicted proteins | sample TA2MahC100mmetaG_FD_148620 | JGI IMG/M metagenome (GOLD analysis project Ga0194119, IMG submission 148620) | Freshwater microbial communities from Lake Tanganyika, Tanzania - TA2015018 Mahale Deep Cast 100m | ecosystem: Environmental > Aquatic > Freshwater > Lake | place: Tanzania: Lake... | reverse complement strand
ACAGAAAATTCCGGCCGGATTCTACAAGTACTGGAAAGGCTGCGTGCCAGACCTCCGAATTCCGGATTCAGTTTCGCCGGACAGTTCGAGAAAAATTCTGGCTTGGATGGGAACCGGCTACGATATAGTCAATGCAACCGCTGCCGCTTGGTCTACCATTAAACCGGTCGATCGCAAGCGGGCTCTGGGTAAAGTGAAGGATAGAGAAAGTTTTATGGAATTAGTTAGTTACTATACTGGGTTAATAAACTGCGGGCTGGCCCAAAGCCCCGTCCAATGTTAATAACTTTTTTCAAAAAAATTCAATAATTGTTGTACTTATTCAAAATATTTGTTTATTTTTACTCTATAAAATAATCAATATGTTACACAAACATCAAGCACCAGTTGAACCAGCGCAGCTCAAAGAAATGCTCCGCACCGGACTCGTACAGTTCGCCTTCGTTAAAAAGGATGGGACCCTCCGCACTGCAATGGGTACCACTAATTTAATCCACATCCCTGCAGACCAGCACCCTCGGGGTGTGCGGGAATCTTCTCCAAAAGTGGTTACCTTTTGGGACCTTCTCTCAGGAGAATGGCGGTCAGTATCCATAAACTCTCAAATCTTTATTCCACAAGCACAATGACAAGCGAAACTTATTACTGCGTAACGAGAGGCGGCTACCACAACAGACATTACCGACGTACGGAGCCACGCTTTGAAGTCTTGACCCTCACAGACCAAGATGAAGACTTTCTCCATGAAGAGTTTGAATCTTTCGAAGAGTATGTTGATTACAGGCTGGACGGAGAGGTCAATGAGGCAGCGCAAGGCTTCTCGACCTTTAACTTCCTGACCGAGGCAGAGGTCAGGAACCTAGCTAAATTACTCCCTAGTAAATAACTATCCATAATAAACTAAATATGCCAACCGATGAAAAAATCCTAAAAGCTGTAGAGGAGTTCGGCCCTAACACTGTACAAGAAGTCAAGTTGTTAGTTGATATGGCTGACCCCGACGGAGCGTATACTCAGTTTGAAGACATGTACATGTTCGAACACGCTGACTGTGTAGCTTTCCTTTACTTTGAAGAAGAATAAAGTTTCATAATGTTAATAACTTTTCTTCACAAAATTTTTTTATGTCCAAATAATTGTTTATATTTGATATAACAAAGTGTTAAACCAAATAAAGATTATGCAACGCAAATTTGAAACCACCGAAACGCTTCCAATGTATTTCAAGGAAATCCAAAAGGAAGCATCTCCGCTAAGCAAAGCTGAGGAGAAAAAATTAGCATTAAGAATTAAAGCAGGCGACCAGCATGCGCTTGACAAGCTTGTAACCTCGAACCTTAAGTTCGTTGTGACGCTTGCAAACAAGTTCATAGGTATGGGTCTGCCAATTGATGACCTCATCCAAGAGGGCAATGCTGGTCTAATTGAAGCAGCGATGAAGTTCTCTGGCGAAAAGAACGTAAAGTTCATCTCTTACGCCCAGTTCTGGATTCGCAAGCGTCTTAACCTTGCTCTTTGCGAGTACGGTAGAACAGTGAGGCTTCCTGTAAATCAGGAATATGACATCTACAAGCGCAAGATGAAGGGTGAATACATTAATCTTCACAATATTGAACTAGACCGCCCGCTCGATTTAAGCGACAAGGATAGCTCAACGCTTGGCGACGTGTTATGCTCAGTAAATCCAGATGTTTACGAAACCTATGAAAAGCTAGATAAATCTAAAACAGTTAGAGCCTTGCTCAGCAAGCTCAAGGACGAAGACCGCCTGATTGTGGAACTCTTCTATGGATTAATTGACACTGGCGAAAGCTTATCAGTTAAGGAAATAGCTAACGTAACTGGCAAGACAGTACCTGAAGTCGGTCGCAGTCTAAAGGTGTCGCGAGCAAAAATGAAGAAGCTTGCTATTGCTAAAGGGCTTGCGCATTAGGCGTAGGCGGTACTCCCTAGTAAAAATATCAATAAAACGGGTCGACTTGACCCGTTTTTTATTATATTTGCCTTACCTCTCTTTGTTTAAGTGTTTGTAAAAAAGATTAAACAAGTGGAACAAGTGATAGGATTTATAGTATAATAGCAGGTAGACTCAAATAAATATAGTAATGTCTAGTATAAATAAAACTGTCGCCTCTCCAATGCACGAAGTACCTAAATATCAATCAGCTCTCGTTAGCTTAGTAAAGCTGCGTTACACTGATTATGACGCTTTCATGGAAAGGTTGTATGAAGCCCTACGTGGAGACTTCAAAGATGCCATCCATGATCTAACTCCGATTGAAGGTAAACAACAAGCACTAGAAACCATGATCGACTATTTCCAAACAAAGGAAGAATACGAGAAATGTGCTGAACTTAAGAAGCTTAAAGACTCTTTATCTGTTTAATTATGATTACTTGGTGTTCAATATCGCTGGCCATACTCTTCATATGGTCAATAAAAATCTGGCTGGAAGATGCCAAGGACAGTAAAGAGTAAAACCTTATTTATTGTATCTAAACAAGATTCTCAAGGCGTCCAACATATGGGGGCCTTGACTTCTTTTAGGGCAGCTTATCAGTGGATCTTATTTAAAGGGTCTATCTCGAACCCTAACGTTTCGGAGCGAAAGGCGCTAGCCGACCTACGCAAGGCAGAGACCGCCCGGGTCTGGAATCAAGATAAGTTCGAGAGTGTTGAAGCTGCAATGTGGAGACCTGATGCTGAGGTTTGGTGGATTGCTGAGCTGCCCATAATCCGTAAGGGTACCGAAACTCTTTAAAGTCTTTTCAGTCTTTTTAGTCTAATTTAAAAAGTATTTGGTATATTTACTTTATTAACCAAATACTTATATGAAGACATGGGATACACTACAGAATTTGACGGCTACTTCAAATTAAGCAGACAGCTCACCGAAACAGAAAAAGAGTACATTCAAAAGTTTAATGATATTCGACACATGCGTCGAGATGTAGATAAACTACATAAAGTCTACAATGGCAAGTACGGTAATCCATTTGCCAAGACTCGTGAAGAGGTCTACGGCCGTGAAGGAGAATACTTTGTCGGCGGCGACGGGATCAAGTGGAACTTCGGAGAAGAGATACGCAGACAGGACGAAACAATCCTTGACTATAACGAGCCACCGTGCACTCCAGTGCAATCAAATAACAGCTGGACAGTCTATTGGAATCTGCGTCAAAACATGATTGCAACTGGGCAGGCCGTGCCTGGATTATGGTGCCAATGGACAGTAGATAAAGCCGGCACTCGTCTCGAGTGGGATGGCGGAGAAAAATTCTACTATTACTCTGAATGGTTAAAATACTTAATTACCCATTTCTTCGATAAGTGGGGAGTCAAACTGACCGGTATTGTATACTGGCAGGGAGAGGACCGCGAGGATTCAGGTAAACTTGAAATAACTAATAATATCTTATCAATCACGAAAGCAAAGCATAGCTATGATTAACTGCAGTTGATGTACGTGTCAACCGCTAGCTCTGGAGCTAGCGCTCAAGGAAGGAGGGCTTGGCGGCTCTCCTTTTTTTGTGCTAAAACTCCGCAATAGATAAGAGTATAACATAAAAAAACCAGAATAGACATGTTTAATTGGTTAAAAGCCTTATTCTTTGGCAAGGCCGCCAAGGTTGTTGAAGCTCCAACTACTATATCAAATAAAGTTTTCGAGAAAGAGGCAATCTTATCATCTGAAGCTCCTTACATTGAGCCAGTAGCTGAGCAGCCAAAACCCAAGAAGAAACGCTACTACAGGCCTAAGGCAAAGAATACTGAGACCACGCCTAGAAATCGCAAAGGCCCATAGTCAAAGTAAAAATATTTGCAAATATTTTCTTGTGCTATACTTATTTGGTATATTTACTGTATCAACCAAATAAAAACAATTTTATGACACAAGTTATTTTGATTCGCTTCGGCGATGTTCCAAACCCTTCCGTCACAGCCATCCTAGCTTCCCACATGATCGGTAAGGCTATTGCAACCCCAGTTCCCGGTGCTATTATGTCCGTATTTAATACTGACTCAGATGTAGCACAGATCTCTCAAGAACTTAAAGAACTTGGACCCAACTTCTTCATCTTTAAACGTGAGGACGCTAAGTTTAATCTACCGGAAGAGTTCATCAATAATATTGATAAGGTAATGGGAGGTGAACCTTCAAAACCGGCCCGCCGTGAATGGACGGTCGATGAGGTTTTAGATATCATCTCCAATAAAGGAATTAACGCCCTAACCCCTGAACAGCGGGCAACGTTAGAAAAAGGTCAATAAAATATGAAAAGTTTAGAGACTAATTTAGTATATTTACGCTTGTCGGTTTAGTTTTTGTTTGCATAATGATTGGGTTAGTAAGAAGGGTCAGAGAAATCTGGCCCTTTTTTGTCTAAAAAAGTTTCAAAAGTTTTTTCAGTTTTGATAGTTTTGTGGTATATTTACTTTAACCAATTAAAACAAAAAACTATGAAAAGTACATTAGATTTTTTAATTAACAAAAATGTAGATTATGTAATCGACATTTTAAGTTCTAACCTAAATGTTGAGCGTTCAACATTGGAGGACAAATTTTTAAAATACGATTATTCAGGAACAGAGTATTTTGATAAAGTATTTAGGGAAATTGTAGGAGTTAGCATTTGGGAAATTAAGGAAATAAATTGGTATCTGTTATGTGATGCGTACGATTTAATGGGTGAAAGTTATCCATCCGAAATTAACCTTAATCAATTAAACCGTTAAATCATGGAAGTATCTAACTTATCAGAAATCAGAGATCCGGAAATGAAGCGCTTAATAATCGAAAGAACCGGCAGTGCAGAACCCAATCCACAAGGTCTTTGTTGCCCGTACTGCGAGGCAAGAGAGGTCTATGCTGACCCACAAGAACCCAGAAACTCTGACCGCTGGACATGGATAATCCGAGCGTTTAAAGTTGACAATGCTTCGGAATGTCGTAACTGCGGCCAGTGGTTTGTGTGTTAATACTTTTTATCTAAAAAAGTTTCAAAAGTTTTTTCAGTTTTGCTAGTTTTGTAGTATATTTACTCTATCAACCAAATAAAAACAATATGGAAAAAACAAAAGCCCCAGTTGAGTACTACGAAATGTTTACAAAAGCTGGCGATGCCGAATGTAGCAGGCTCGTAAAAAGAATTGCTAAGCGTATAAGTTCAAAACGCCGTTATACTGGACCTGAGGTCTTAGCCATGGTCGAAGAAGGCATGGACAAGATTGCAAAAAGGCACAGTGAGGTGCACGACACCGAACCGCGTGGAGAGATTGCTCACCATGTTTCCAAGGCCCTATCGAAAGCGGGATATGCTTTCTTTATTGGCAGCTTCTTAAACGTACAGGAAGGAGACTATTCAAGTATGTATCGGGAAATTCAGAATACATAAATGATGGCGATGATGTTATCCGACTTACACATTACACCAAAGAACCTAATTGGTATTGGGAAGTTCCAAAAGAAAACGCAGATGTATATTAACCAAATAAAAATAAAGACATGGAATTATTAAACACAACCAAGTCAATAGTCACAGAGGTGACTTACACTCTTAAAGACGATATTAGTGCTTTTTATTACAAAGAATGGTTAGACGATTCTGGAAAAGTAGTTGATTGTGATTTGAGGGACAAGGATGGAAATAACATTCATGACCCAATTTTATTGGAAGAAGTGCAACAATTTATAGATAATATCTAAAGGATAATCATATAGAAGTATCTGATGATGTTTGGAACGATGATTCGTTTGAAGAAATAATAAACAACATTTAATTCAAATAAAAAGTAAAATTATGAGAAGCGTAGACATTAAAATTTCTGGTAGGAAAATCCAAGGTTATCCCACCGTTACTAGAACTCTAAATTTTGAAACAGTCGACGAGTTCATCAAAAAAGTAGATGCAGCGATAGATGACACGGATTTCGGTAAGGTTGACTGTTATGTTGATAATTTTGACAAAATTTTTGATGCGGCTGAGGTTAAGATACTTGAAGAGAATTGGTTTATTATTGATTAAAATAAGTTATGCAAGTTAATACTCACGCTGAGAGACTGCTTAAAGCAATCGGTCTCGAAAATCAGACAGATTATATTTGGTCTTGTTCTACTTATTATACATTAGGTCCAACTGCAATCTTAACGATTAGTGGTAAGGCTAAAATGGCCGCGGTAAGTAAATCAAATATTAACACCCTAACTCGATTAGGAATTCAAATTTTAGGATTATGGGACTAGATATGTATGCGTATCGTACGCCGGTACAACTAAGCAAACCGGTAGATTTCGGCGACGAGGTCTTCATGGCAAACGAAAACAACGAGAGTAGCTGCAGCGAAATCAAGTATTGGCGCAAGCATCCAAACCTTCACGGGTGGATGGAAAAGCTCTATTACCAGAAAGGCGGTCAGTCTGACTCGTTTAACGGCTCGACAGTTGAGCTGACTCTCGACGATCTTTATATTCTGGAAGCAGACATCAACTACAGCAAGCTACCGGATACAGTCGGCTTCTTCTTTGGAAAGTCTGATGGGTCTGAGCGGGAGGACGATCTCCAGTTTATCCAAGACGCTAGGCGAGCAATTGAAGAAGGAGACAAAGTATTCTATGATTCCAGTTGGTAATCCCACCAGGCTCAGCCCCAAAAGAGTATATTATATTATTACTGAACAATCAAATACGAGCAACATGAATGATCAAAAAATCGGCCGTAAGGAAATCTTAGTAAGACAGTGGTTCGCACAGCACCATGAATCAAAGGTTCCGGCCACTCTATCTGTGCAGGACCTCTATCATGGATTCAAGGATTCCGAGCAGGAATCAGGATTAGCGTGTAATGTTTCCTATGGTCTCTTTAATGGAGTCGTTAAGAAGATGAGATATGAACTTCCTGGCCAGATTAACGTTATGATTCAAACTGCTCCAGTCGAGCCGCAGATTCTAAACATTGGCAACATGGCCTTTCCCGAATTCCGCCGCTGGAAGACCAACTCACTTCTCGACCAGATGTTTTCGGACCACGACCAAGAAGGAGGCATCCTGTCGGGCACCGCTAACATTGTAGTCGGCGAGAGCGGGGTCGGTAAGTCTACTGTAATGTTAGACATTCTAGCAAAAATATGTTGGGCCGACCCGCTGGCCAAGGTCTTGTATGTCTCAAGCGAAATGACTCGCAACGATATTTTCTTCTACTACCAAAAGAATCCAGCGATCGCTCAGGTCCCAACTCTCCTGTTGACTGATTATATACACGTCCGCTTTGACCAGATGCTAGAGAATGTGCTTAAGGGAGAACATGACATTATCCTAATAGATTCCTATCAAGACGTAATAGTTAAGATGACAGACGTACTCGGATGGAAATCCAATAGGGCAGCTACTTGGTTAACCAATCTCTTGATTGAGTCTGCCGATAAGTTGGGTAAAACAGTCTTTGCTATCCAGCACATGACTAAGTCAGGCACCTATGTCGGAGGTACCTATCTCAAGCACGCAACTACCGCCATGATGGAAATTCGCAAGGACGATCACGGCCGACGGTATGTCTCCTTCTCAAAGAACCGGCGCGGCGGCTCGTCCCTGGATATGAGGCTCTATTATAAGCTAGAGCACGGCTCAGTAATCTGGTCAGACCGCATGATAGACGAAGCCGCTGCCGATCTTGAATCAGAAGCTGCAATAGTGCCAACATCTGAAGTAGTTGAATGTACCAACATCTGAAGTAGTTGAATGTGCGTTAGCCGCTAGCCAATAATCAGAAAAGAGACTCTCACGAGTCTCTTTTGTTGTTTAGCCACTTTAACAAAACTTACTTCCTAGTCCTAGTATAATAAGCTGAGTATCGAGCAGCTTACCTATAACTTTCGATGCCTTTTATGACCGGAACCCCTCGCCAAGGGGTTCCTTTTTTTAATTTCTCCAGGCTATCCCGAAAATAAGATATTATCCTGGCTTTTTAGTCCTTAACCAAACAGCTATGATTAGGTCCTCGTAAGAGTCGTCACCAAACCTAAGACCCAATAGCTCTTCCAGGGTACCGTCCTCCTCGTCAAGACTCTCGCTATAAAACGATCCCATAGAAACCGCAAGCATATCTGAACCTTGCTTATAATAACAAAAGTCTGACGGATCGTCTTGATAGGTGAATACGACAGAGCCGCTAGGTATGTCCCGTTCGTCACTAATCTGGGAAAGAGTCAGCACCCTAAAGCCGGCCATCTCATATCTCCTGATGAGTTCACTGGTTTTTTCATCAGATGACGACTCCATCCATATCTCTAGCACTGAATCTATTACTTCTTGTGGATCCTGATCATTATTCCTAGGATCGTCAATATCGTGGCTTTCCCTGATAAACTGAGTAAATCTTTTGATATTTTTCTTCATTACTATAAACTTATTTTAGGTATTTATACAAATGAGTTTATCACTTATTCTCCAGCATAGTGCCTCTCCTAAAAAATACTCTCTCGTCTTAATATATTTCCTTTTTTAATGCTATCGGCCCTGCCCGACATAGGGCTTTTTATAATTCTTGGAAGTCTTGGTCTTTGAAGTCTTGGTCTTAGCTTGCACGCCTGGGCGGCTCACCTTTCTCTTAACTCGGACCGGTGCGGTCTGGGTCTTTTTCGATCCTTTTGCTGGGGCCATTTATATTGGATTTTATGGCTATTTATCGCTCAGCACACATCACATTCTGGTGAACGAGAAGCGCGACCCCGCGGTGCCGGCCTGGGTGAGGCTGGGCCCTTCGCTCCAGCCCGGGGAGCCCCTCCGCCCCAGGCCGAAATGTTCGAATCTGAGCTGTGACTTTGTCTCGAGAGGCAGGTACTCTTGGCCTGGGCGGCCACTTGTAGGGGCACTCCCTAGTCCCGTCAATAGAGGGCAGGCCGGCCGCCACAAGCCCCAGTTGTGGCACTCCCTAGTCCCGAGCGGGCGGGCTAACTGTGTGGAGCGGGCGAGGATCAGTCGGACTCCGTAGTAAGGCGCCCCGCCACGAGGTAGCGAGGGCTAGCTGCAAAAAAAAGGGCCCACAGCTGGCCTGATTTGCCCCTGCAGCCGTTTTGTATTGGTCGGCTATAAGTCCACCCAGCTTGCGCATGCCCAGTAGTCGCCGTCTTGGCCCTGCTTCCATTGAGTGAGGCTGATGGAGTAGTACTCGGTAAATTCTTCGATGTTGGCCAAGCGGCCGGTTATTATGAGCATCTCGCTGTTGTAACCTTGGTCCAATATCTCGGTCTTGAGGTCGTAGAGTTTCTCCAGTTCATCGAACGACAAGCCGTGGGTTTTGTATTCAAAACTGGAAAGGTCCATCATAACGTGGTAGGCCGTCGGCATTAGGCCAAGGCCTTTGAGCCTAGCTGCCTCTTCACTGGAGAGGTCGGCGCTTTTGGCTTCTTTTCCTCTCTGCTTTGCCCTTTGAAAAGGAGTCGACCCCTTATCGTCTTTTCCGAAATATACGTTATAAAAACTTTCAAATAATTTAATGTGTTTCATTACACTTTGTAATTCCTTTTGATGTAATCGTTAATTTCATCGGGATGGTATTCCAAAGCATTTCCTATGAACTCGGCTTCTTCCGGAGTTGCGTCGTTTAAGTATCCTTGCCTAGCGGAAGCAAAATCTGCAAGCTCTTGAGCTGCTTTCAAATCACTTTTATAGACTACGAGTGCCACGCCTTCTGACCTTCCTTTAATTGGAAGTAGGCCGAGATCGTTATCGATAGCTAACTTCAAAGCTTGAATGGCATCTCTTGGGTCTATGAGCGACTGAGTGGTAATAGCCAAAAATGCGAGCTCCCTTTTTCCGTCAATCACCGATTGAACAGCATCTAGGTCACGAGCAATTTCTGCCTGCTTTACCTTTTCATTTAGGAACTCATTCATTTTTTGTAGGTGTTTCATAATTAGATTATGATTTTTTTAATCCCGATAAGGACAGAATTTCATCTAAGCTAGTCATATTGAGTATCTCAAAACCATAATGAACTATAAACATATTTGATAATTTTTCTATAATTGAATCAACCTTATCAACGTCAATTTCTTCCGATATTGCTCTCGTTTTTTTAGGAATTTTATTTTCTTCAGGACCAGTGTAAAAAGGATCCGAATTTTGGTCGCGACCTGTTAGATCGTCCAAGTATCCTTCATATATCTTGCCTTTTCTATGGTAAAATTCAGCAACCTTTTTCCAATCGTCTCGATAAATGGTTGGCCTATCAAAAATGTGTTGGTCATCAACGACCAATGAATTATCTTTATAACCAGACCAAACTATTTTCCTAACTTTTTTATACCAGTCCATCATCTTTTCACACTTGTTTTTCAAATTAAATTTTTCATAATGCTGCAAAACTTCTGTGAATGGTATAACTCTAAAAGAAACCGGCCCATCAGCCGCAAAAAGAATTATCTCTGAATCCAAACAACTTTCAGCACCAACTGTTTTAGTGGGCAGGTCCATTATATCCCGGTACGCAATGCCAATTATGCCATCTTTGTAATATTGACTTCTTTCGTCTTTCAACCCGCCTTCTGAACCTGAGTCCATTCCTCCAGCATGTAAACTCTTCATTTTTGAACCAGGCTTTATTGTAAATTCATAGACTCTACTCGAAATTGAATTCGATAACCTATTCCATCTTCGTTTTGATATCACCCCGCCGTCCCAACCCCAAGACTGAGCACCCGATAGAGATTTGGAGCAATAAATTCCGCCCTGTTGGTCTATCAGCCAGTTCGGATTATTTTCGTGGAATTTACCACCGTGATACACGACATTACACCCGTCTTTTACTTCATAAAAATTGGAACTATTTTCTAATAATTTGAATTCTTCATATAGTTTCAAATATTTCATAATTTTTTGTAAATGTTTCAGCTAATGTGCTTATTTTTAGATATTTATAAGCCGCCGGCCATGAGGCGCTTTGCTTCTACCAAGACGGCTGCGAGGTCCTGCTTGGCCTCGATGCGGTACTCTTCCAGCTGCCAGGTCGGCATGACCTCGACCACCTCCACGCCGTGCCAGAGCAGAAATCTCTTCATAAGGCCTGCAGCGGCCCAGCGGCCTATCCTGTCGAAGTTCTCGACGACGAGCACGCCGCACTGTTTTGTGAGAACCGCCTCCATCAGCCGGTTAAAGCCAGCGCTCCTCTCCTCTATCTGCGTCGCGCCAGCCACGTCAGCAATGACCTCGTCCAGCTGCATGCCTGCCTTCGCACAATAGGTCTGCACCCGGTCTATCTGCTTGCTGAGCCTCTCCTCAGCCGAGACGCCGGCCGAGCCCTGGTCCTGCAAGCGGGCAGCCCGGCAGTAGGCGACGACCCGGCGACTCTTTGAGATCTTGCGGCCGTACATCTTCAAGAGATCGTCAACGTCAAAGTAGACCCGGCGGTTAACGCGGTTCTTGTAGGCCCGGAGCTCGCCCTTGTTGACGTAGCCTATTAGGGTAGGCTTAGTAACGCTTAGCCGGCGCATGGCCTCCTTCATGGACACCATGTCCCCGGTGGGGCCCTCTGACCCAGGCGCCCCCACCTCCTCGAACCGGTTTATCTTCATGAGGTTATTTATCTTAGCCGGTAAAGCTCGGCCAGGCCATTTTACCGCGGTGACGCTAGCTGGACGCATGACCCCCGCTCTTTCGCCCGGCGACTCTTTCGTTTCTGGGGGCCCCCAAGAGCCTTACTCCGTAGACCCGTTTAAGTGTGGTCTGTAGTACCTTTCTGGCCAAGTGGCCGGGACTCCGTAGTAGGTCCGGCCCGGCCAGGCCTTTGGTACATTAGCCTGTAAAGCTAAGACTATGAAGAAGCATTACGGGATCGACAGCACCTGGTTTCTGTTGGTCTTGTGGATCTTGTTGGTGGCCGTTCTTATTGTTATTTGTTAGGGATAAAGCGCAAGGGCCGGGCCGGCGTTCTGGGGATTTGGGTACGTTAGCTCCTGACATGGAACTTACCAGAGCACAGCGGCTGGCTGAGAAGCTGATCCGTAAACACAAGCTGAGCGCTAGCGGGTGGACGTTTGCCTGGGACAGGGCTAGGCTCAGGTTCGGGTGTTGCAAGTACGCTCCCAAGCAGATCACGCTGTCCAAAGCCCTGACTAGGCTTAACGGAGAGAGGAGCGTTAGGAACACCGTCCTGCACGAGATTGCGCACGCGCTCTGTCCGGGCCAGGGACACGGCCGAGCTTGGAGGGCGAAGGCCCTTGAGATAGGCTGTGACGGCCGGCGCTGTTACAGCAGCAGGGCGGTCGAGCCGGCCTGCGCCAAGTGGGTTGCTTCGTGCGCCTTCTGCGGCAGATCGGCCAGCGCGCACCGGCTCAGGCGACGGTCTTATTCTTGCGTCAACTGTTCCGGAGGCCGGTACGACCCCAAGTACAGGTTGGAGTTCAGGCCCAACCCGGCGGCAGGCCGGCGCGCTAGGCCTTTGGAGCCGAGTGCGCGCAGCGCTGCACCGATAACCCCCCCGGCGAACGGCGAATTACGAGACGCGGCCGGCCGGGGCTCAGGGCCCGCACAGACCCCGGAAGGCGACGCCCCGGCAGGCCGAGGCCGCAGTGGCCCGGCGGGCCGCGACTAGCCTCTCAGTCTCGAGGCAGCTCAGGACGACGAATAAATAACCACATGCAATACGTAGAGCCGTTTGCGCTATTCGAAAGTGAGAATTGGACCCTCTCTGAGATCCAGCGAATGCTGGATGCCGGCCTTATGACCCCAACTGAGGCTGCGCCGGCGATACGAGTAGTTATTCGTAGACTCTTAGCCGAGGCTGGTACCTCCGAGATTTGGTCGGAGGCTGGCATTGCGGCTCTGCTTGAAATTCCAGCAGTTGCTGCAGTCAGAGAACCCGAAGCCGAGCCCCTTTGGAACGCAGATTTCAAGCCGGTTTCGTCAATTGTGCAACTTGCGCAAGGCACGCTAGACTGGGAACGGCTAATCAGCGGGCAATCAAGCATTGAGCCTTACCCGCAGCAATGGAGCAACGTTGAGAGACTTGTCTTCTATGAAAAGACCGGCTATGTTAGACAGATGATAGGCAAGGGCGGTAAATTGAGCGTGCTTTTTCAGTCTAGACCAGGCGGAGGCCTCTCGTTTTTCAAGGATAGAATGAGAGAGCTGAATGATCGCTTTGCAATTGATCGACCATTTGTGCCAAGCCGCCGTAGCGTTGCTGCAAAAGAGCGCAAAGCGGCCGTGGCTGCTGACGTTGAGGCGACGCTCATGCGCCAGTTTGGTGAGACGCAAGCCGACGAATTCATCAATGCCTATCTGCAAATGGCCAACCACAGCTTTAGCCCCACCGAGCTGGCTAGGCTGCCCAGGCTCATTATGCAAAATTGGCCGAACCTGCCGGTTCGGATTGATAAAGGGCAGCCCGATTTCTACCGGCA
>Ga0194119_10009129_pt1 | contig 13402 bp, 7 predicted proteins | sample TA2MahC100mmetaG_FD_148620 | JGI IMG/M metagenome (GOLD analysis project Ga0194119, IMG submission 148620) | Freshwater microbial communities from Lake Tanganyika, Tanzania - TA2015018 Mahale Deep Cast 100m | ecosystem: Environmental > Aquatic > Freshwater > Lake | place: Tanzania: Lake... | reverse complement strand
CGCATCGGCCAGGGCAGCTACGGCGAAGTTTAGCTGGCGCGCAATGTCATGGGCACGTTTCGCGCGGTGAAGATTGTCTATCGCGCCACCTTCGAACACGCCCGCCCCTTCGAACGCGAGTTCAATGGGATCAAAAAGTTTGAACCGATCTCCCGCTCGCACGACGGCTTGGTCGATGTGCTGCAAGTCGGGCGCACCGAGGAGTACTTCTACTACGTCATGGAGCTGGCTGATGACCAAGTCAGCGGCCAGGAGATTGATCCCGATCGTTACGAACCCAAGACGCTGCGTCGGGTCATGAAGGAGAAAGGACACCTGCCCTTCGAGACTTGTGTGGAGTTGGGCATTTCGCTGACGCAGGCCTTGAGTCGGTTGCACGGGCACGGCTTGATCCACCGGGATATCAAGCCCTCGAACATCATCTTTGTGCACGGACAGCCGAAGCTAGCGGACATTGGGTTGGTGGCCGAGCAGAGTGAAGCCAAGTCGTTTGTGGGAACGGAAAGTTTCATTGCTCCGGAAGGGCCGGGGACGCCGCAAGCGGATATCTACTCGCTGGGCAAGGTGCTTTATGAGATCGCGACCGGCAAGGACCGGCACGAGTTTCCGGAGTTGCCGACGTTGTTGGGGGCCGACGCGAGTGATTTGGGCTTGCTCGAATTGAACTCCGTTTTCCTGAAGGCCTGCCAAAACGATTTATCGAAGCGCTATCAAAGCGCCGAGGAGATGCGGCAGGATTTGCTGCTGTTGCAAAACGGCAAGTCAGTGGCGCGCGCGCAGAGGGTTGAAAAGCGGCTGCTAATGTTTACCAAAATCAGCGCCGCTGGGGTTGCGCTAGCCGTCCTGGCCTTCGCGGCTTTCGCCTATACCCGCGAGCAGGCGAAGCGCGAAACGCAACTCCGCGCGCAGGTCCAGCGAAGCGAACTGGAGGCACGGCGAAACCTTTACGCCGCAGATATGCTCGCGACGCAGCAAGCACTCGACTCGGGAAATCTCGGCCGCGCCGTCGAACTGCTCGACCTGCACCGTCCTCGTCCCGGAACTGCCGACTTGCGCGGATGGGAAATGCGTTACCTGTGGGGACGCTGCACCTGTGGGGACGCTGCCAAGGCAACGAATTGGCGACTCTGGCCGGTCATCCCTCAGGCGTGCTCAGCGTGGCCTTTTCACCGGACAACCGGCTGCTGGCGTCCGGGGATCACGATGGAAACGTCAGGTTTTGGGACCTGGCCACGCGTAAGGAGACCGGCTCTTTGAAGCACGAAACGAGAGTGGATGTCATCATTTTTGCGCGCGACGGAAAACTCATGATTACCGCCGACCGCGCCGGAAACATTCGGTTCTGGAAAATGCCGGACCTAACAGAGTCTCCTCCCGCGCTAAAACTAGGCCACCTCGACAACCGTATGATGGCGCTGGCGCCGGACGGCAAGACACTGGCGACGCTCGGACGCGGCGCAGTCACGTTATTCGCTGTTCCATCGCGAGTCCGCGTGACAAGTTTTCGGCTGCTCAGCGATGGCTTCCGTGGCGGCATCGGATTTTCACCCGACGGCAGAGTGCTTGCCTATGGAGATGACAAGGGCGTTGTTCATCTGCGCGATTTAGCCCACGGAACAGAAATCCGGACCATGACCAACCACGCGCGACCCGTGCAGACGCTGGCCTTCTCACTGGATGGCGAACTGCTTGCCAGCGCCGGAGACGATCAAACCGCTGGAATTTGGGAAGTCGCGACTGGCGCTCCCAGAACGCTTTTCAGAACGCACAAATCCAGCATCAGTTCGCTGGTCTTCCTTCCTGACGGTCAAACGCTCGCGACGGCCAGCTACGATCAAACGATCAAGCTCTGGGAGGTCAGCACGGGCCGCGAATTGGCTGCGCTCCGGGGGCATCGCGATGAGATTTGGATGCTGGCGTCTTCGCCGGATGGCCGACGGCTCGCAACGGCCAGCCGAGATTTTGCGGTCAAGCTGTGGGATGCGTCGCCAACTTCGGCCGCGCAGCCGATCCACCTTTTAGGGGACGACGTCGTGGCGTTCAACCTCACTCCGCGCAAGAAACTTTTGGGGACCGCTCATGGACAAGGGGATGAGGTGACAACCGTAAGAATTTAGGAGCCGCAGTCGATGCGGCAACAAACGGCCCTTCAACTCCCATCGATCACCAACTGCCTTGACATCGCGGGCTACGAGGGGGGCTGCTTGATCGCCCTCGACGACGGCTCAATCCGACAATGGGATACCACAGGAGAAGCACGCACCGTTTCCGGCAGTTTGACGAACGAGGTTTCAGGCGCCGGACTGCCCGCGACGAGCGAAATTCTCCAACGCCGATGGAGATCAGGCGGCACGCTCAGGTTCCTGGCGTTTGCCGCCGCCGGCCCTAACGAGCCTTTGGCGCCCACGACGGCCGATTGGCGGAGCCTCGTCTGGAATCCGCTTGCTGCAGATGGCCGGAGCCTGATAACCACTGCATTTGAAAAGAACCTCGTCGTGTGGGACCTAGCAACTCGTCACAAGGTAGCCAAGTTCACCGCGCACAACCAATATGTATCGAGCAGCGCCTTCTCTCGTGATGGGAATCTTCTGGCTACCGCCGGAGTCGATGGTTTGGCCAAAATCTGGAACTGGCGAGATGAACGGGTGATCGCTACTTTTCGGGGCAGCTTGCGCGCCGCCCGAGTGGTCGCCTTCTCTCCGGATGACCGGCGGCTCGCGGTTGGTTACGACGATGAAGTTCAGGTTTGGGATATCGTAACTCAGCGCCAGGTGATGCAACTGTTCGGCCAGACGCATCGGACCCACGCGATCGCGTTTCCCGATGAAAACACGCTCTTCAGCGCCAGCAAAAACGAAGCGATCCTCTGGCGAGCGCCTTCCTTCAGCGAGATCGAGGAAGCGGAGGGCAGGCTGGCGCGGCGTTGGTTGTGGCCGACAAGGCAAGCCTATGAATAGGGCCAGGAGCGCGAAATACGGGACAATTATGAAAAATGATCCAGCAGAGATCGGTTTCGCCTTCGCAAGCGCCGTAAGAGACGGAGAAGAAAAACAAGCCCGGCTCCTTGCTATCGCCAAGGCATACCAGGACGCGACAACCTTCCACACAAATCGGCCATCGGCTTTCTTGAGATGATGATCTCCTGCGATTAATGAAATGAATCTCAAATGCCACGGAGCGCTTGCCGCCACTCTTCTCGCTGCACGAAAGACGGAACCATAGAGACTCCGCATTTCGCTCGCGCTCGCCAAGTGAGCAACGCCCGGAGGCCATGGCGCTTCAGGGCGACGGCAAAATCATCAGCGCGCAGGCCTGGGATGAGGTCCAGAAGCGCAGTGTGGCGTTGATCGTGCGGCTTCTGGCGGATGGAAGTCCGGATAGTTCATTCTCGCGTGTGACTCTCAATTGGGATGGTTCGCCAGATTTGGCTCTGCAAGCGGATGGCAGAATCTTGGCCTGGCGCTGTTTCACGAGCGTCAATGGAGTTCCGTACAACGGCCTCGCGCGGCTTAATTCCGATGGGACTCTCGGGCTTAATTCCGATGGGACTCTCGATGCCGCTTTTCCTCACAGCCTTAAACCCGGGTTCCCACCTATGCCCGTCTGGACTCCATGCGGATGGAAGCCGCGACCTGAGCTTAGCTCCTGGAATCCTGAACTCGGTGATCGCATGGGATCTGTCGTCAGACGGATGGCTCTCTCTGGCCGTGTCTGAGAGGAACGACGGGGCGAACCAGGTGATGCGGCTGAACACCGATGGCGGCGTGGACACGGGTTTCGGATGGCGCGGACCGCTTGGCAACATTCGCGCTATCGCTCTTCAGCCTGATGGCAAGTTCATTGCGGGCGGGGACGGCGAAATTCAGCGTTTCCGCCAGGACGGCTCTCGAGACCCTGAATTCCGCGCGACAGGGAGTTTGAGTCCGACCGCGGCGGCCCGACAGTCCGATGGGAGGCTGGTCGTGATGGGGACGGCTTTGGGGCGCTTGAATCCCGATGGCTCATTGGATGCGAGTTTTCGCGTCACTGGATTTGTTGAGGACGAACAATTGCGAGTCTATCGCCCGGCGGTGGCGATTACGCCGGATCGAAAAATTGTCGTGGCAGGCAATCTCGTTCCGGCCAACGGGATCGCGCGCAAAAATGTCATGCGTTTTAATCCGGACGGCGCGCTGGACGAGACGTTCGATATCGGAACCGGGCTGTCACAGCAGGGGATTCCACAGGGGTTGGGAAGAGGGGGGCTTTTCTCGCTTGCGATTCAATCGGACGGAAAGATTATCGTCGCTGGGATGTTCACGTCGTTCAGCGGCCGGCCGCGACGGCACCTGGTGCGCCTTAACACGGACGGGTCACTGGACGAGGCGTTCGATCCGGGCGCCGGAATCGGGGGCGGCTACGAGAACATTTGGCAAATCCTCCTCCAACCGGATGGACAAATTCAGCTCTGCGGCAGTTTTTCGGAGTTTAACGGCCTTCCTCGTTTCGGGATTGTGCGCCTGAACGGCGATCGAAATCTGCTCCGTTTGGAGGTTTCGCGTTTACCATCCGGCCTCGCTATCAGGCTTCGTTTTAACGCGCTTCCGGCAAACCAGCAGGTTTGCCCTGCCTATCCGGAAATCTGTTTCGAGACAGCAGGTTTGCCCTGCCTATCCGGAAATCTGTTTCGAGAGACGCTATAGAGCGGTCGCCGTTGCCGATGAGCGGCTTTCCTTTGAACTCAGTCGCGCAGCTACCTGCCGACAGGCGCTTTGAACCGCGCTCGACTTTCGCAAGCGTTCGCACAAAGATGCCCGCAACCACGACCAAAGATTCGCGATGAATCGTTCTGCCAATCGACTTTTTGCTTCCAGCGGCATCGTCGTGGTATTTTTCGCTCTTCAAGGATGCGATAGAGCAACAAACGAGCGTCAGAATCGATCGAGTTCGAGTTCGAGTTCGGTTACGTCGTCTGGAGCACTCAGTCCGGAGGCCATAATCACGCGCAAGTTCCTTGAGATTGAAACTCAGCGCAATCACCTGGACCAGACGGTGTGGTCGAACGAACTCGTGGCCCAAAAACATGAGCAGGTCTTTGTCGAACTTTGGGATCAACTGCGAAAGGCACGCGACAAGTTTTCCGTTTTGGACAATTTCCGATTTGGAGAGTTAATTCTGAGAAAGATCGGACCGCCCGAAAACCTCGAACGGGGCATCTCGCGGGTGCGATTCAGCGGCCCTGCGCAGTCCCTTGGGACCAATGAGTGGCAGTCGCTTGTGACAAAACTCAAAGAGGACGGCTTCCAGCTCGATCAGTCCGAATGGCGTCATCCGCAGTTTCAACTTAGCAGCAATGGTGCGACATCCGTGATCGTGATGACGTTGCATGTCGCTCGTCCGAAAACACAAGAGCGTTTCGTCGTCAGAGGCAATCTGCTGGTGCAATGGCAAGAAAACCGCGGATCGAATGCTTCGCCATTTCCCAAGCGCATCGAAGTGACAGATCTGGAGTTGCTCCAACGCGAGGGTGCGCCGGCGTTTGACAACGTGCTCAACAAGGACATCACACCCGATCCGAACGCGAACTCGACCGACCCAATGCTGATTGTTTATGACCTGAACCAGGATGGACTTTCCGAAATCATCTTGGCAACGCGCAACCTCGTTTATTGGAATCGCAGCCAGGGACAATTCAGTGCCGCGGCCCTCTGCGAACATCCTCCCGAATCAATTCTCACCGGAGTCATCGCGGATTTTGACGGTGACGCAATCGCTGACTTCCTGTGCGCCGATCACTCGGGAGTGCTCCATTATTCAGGCGACCGCGATGGGAAGTTTGCTCAGGCTCCGAAACGAACACGTTTCCGGGCCAATCAACTGTTGAATCCATTTGTGTTGACCGCGGGAGATATTGATCGAGATGGCGATCTCGACATCTGGCTTGCGCAGTACAAGGTTCCCTATCTCGCCGGCCAGCTGCCCACGCCGTACTATGACGCTAACGATGGCTTTCCTTCGTTCCTCCTCACCAATGATGGCGACGGAACCTTTCAAGACCGAACCGAGGCAGCGGGTTTGGCTGCCATGCGATTTCGTCGCACATACAGCAGCTCGTTTGTCGATCTTGATAACGACGCCGACCTGGACTTGGTGGTGGTAAGCGATTTTGCCGGCGCCGATGTGTATTTGAATGACGGAGCCGGTCGTTACGCCGAGGCAACTTCGAAATTGTTGGATGAGCCTCACGCGTTTGGGATGGCTCACACGTTTGGCGATTACGATGGGGACGGCCAATTGGATCTCTTCGTGATCGGCATGAATTCGTTTGTCGCACAGCGGTTGGATTCGTTGCATCTTGGTCCTCCGGATTTTCGAGAACATCAACGTATGCGAACCAGGATGGCATACGGCAATCGGCTTTATTTTCAGCGCAATGGGCGGTTTCAGCAAACGGCCATGAGCGATCAAACAGCGCGGTCTGGTTGGTCATGGGGGGCGACGAGCGCGGATTTCGACAACGACGGCGATGTGGACATTTATGTGGTTAACGGCCACAAGAGCCGCGAAACCGCCAAGGATTACGAAAGCCAGTTTTGGCGCCATGACATCTACGCGGCGACTTCCGAACACGATCCCGCCTTGGACCTTTATTTCCGCTCTGTCGGCACAAAGCTCTACGGCGCGGGCCTTTCGTATGGTGGTTACGACAAGAATCGATTCTTCCTTAATCGATCAGGCAACGAGTTTGTCGAAGTGGGCCATCTGATGGGAGTCGCGATGGAGCGCGATTGTCGGAACCTCGTGAGCGACGATTTGGATGGCGATGGCAAGCTAGACCTGATTGTGACGACGTATGAAGTGTGGCCAAACGCCCGGCAGGGTTTGCACCTGTTTCAGAATCGTTCGGACGAGAACGCGAACTGGATCGGATTCCGCCTGCGTGAAGCGAGCTCGGGCCATTCGGCCATCGGCGCCAAGATATTCTTGGAATTCCCTGGAGGGCGCGCGCTTCGGCATTTGGTGACAGGCGATTCCTATCGATCGCAACATTCCGCCACGGCGCATTTCGGCCTCGGTTCTCTTTCGCAAGTGACTCGCGTGAAAATTGAATGGCCTGACCGTCGAACCACCGAGGTCCACAACCCGGTCATCAACCGTTACCACAACATCGACTCAGTCGCGCATTCCGCGGCGAAACAGAGCGTTTCTCGAAACAGATTTCCGGATAGGTAGGGAAACGCTGCCGCGTTTCCGGCAAACCAGCAGGTTTGCCCTACCTATCCGGAAATTTCTGTTTCGAGAAACGCTATAATCTATCGAGATACGCGGCTTCGCACGCGATTATGGTTTAGCAATCCGATAAAATCGGCGCGAATCGCCAATTGGATCGCGAATGAGGAGATTGGTTGAAGCTGGCTGCGGTGCAAAATTCGTCAGCGTGAGCCAACTATTGGAAGGCCATGATTCCCGATATTGAACGATGTAAGCTGAGCCGGCTTCGGCCGGAAACTGCAAGTGAATGTCGTTCCCGACTCTCTCGATGCGCTCGATTTTCACGCGCGGCGGCGGCGAGTATTCGATGGTCAGTATCGGCGCTTGATTAGTGTCCTCGCGCGAGGCAAACGCACGCGCGGTTTTCGCGATGCCCTCGGATTGAGTTTTTAGCAGCCAGCCGAAATTGGAACTCGGGTCATCCAGCCACGCTTGAACATCGGCAACCAAATTGGAGCTGCTTGCGAATTCGTATCGGCCCAAGCCCGAGACAGCTCGTGATGCGCTCACAACGGCTGAAAAGTCCGCGCCGGACGCGGCGCCGGGAACATTCCACGTGGATCCACGCGCGCCATTCGATTCCGGAGCGAAACGAGAATTCCACGTCGCTTCACCGGGATCGGCCGGAAATCCACGATCCCCTAACTTGTCGCCCTCGCCCCACGGCTTCATAAGCCGATGCAAAACGAACGTCGAACCGACCGGCCCCCCGCCCCCAACACTCCCGGGGACACGGACAACCCGGAGAGCCAGCGTCGCGCTGGTAATCTTTGATTGGCTCGGCAGCGCAGCGGCAACGTCGAACCGAAATAAGCCTCGGTTTCGCGTTCGATCACCGGCGCTGCCGGTCGTTCCTGCCGCAATGTGCGTCCAACCGCCCATGTTGTCGTTGGGCGAACTTTCAAACAAGGTCGTGTCGGCGGTTGGCCGCAGAACGGCCGTCTCACTGAAAGTCGTTTGAAGCGCCGGAAGGAGGAAGCCGAAGGCAAGGAGCAACGAGGAATTTGCCGCCCCCAAGACAGGGACAGCCCGTCGCACCGCTGCCATTGAATTAAGCTCCTGCTGGCGCCATTTGGTTTCACGCTCTTGATCCTTGCTCTTGATCATGATCTCGTTGGTGCGAGCCTTTTGAGGAGCAAAATCAAGATCAGGAGTAAGAATCACTCCCAGAGTGCTCAAGTCAAGGGCAGTAGCAGAGCGCGCTGTTGCTGCCTCACTTCGGTTACGGAGAGAAATTCTCAGCAATCGCTTGGTTCTAAATGAGACCCAATTCGCCGGCGATGCGCGTGCCATCTGGGGTAACGCCGCCGCTCGCCAAGTTTTCCCGCGCTTCGGTATAACCCGGAATTATCGTTCCCAATTGCTCCGGCGTGGCGCCCAAGTGATCGCGAATGATTTCGCCGAGGACCGAACGATAATCCACGCTGCGGCGCAGGTAACGGCTGTTGACCTGGAACATCGAACCGGTTTGCCCCGTCGTCCAACTGTCATTGCTGCACTGATAAACGCCACCTTTCACCTTGCCGCCAGCCACAAACATCGTGCCAGCCTCGGCATGATCGGTGCCTTGATTGCCGTTCTCCTTCGAAGTGCGGCCAAACTCCGAAAGTGTGATTACCACCGTGTTCTGCCAAAGCGCAGGGCTGACATCTGTGAAATATTTTCGCAACGCATACATCGTCCAGCCTAGCCAGCGCATGCGATCGGCATGTCCGCCCGTCAGCTTTCCTTGACGATCGTGGGTGTCGAAACCACCCAAGGCCGTTCCGGCTACGACGGCATCGGTGTGGGCCAGAATTTGCGCCGCAACTTTCAGGTTGTTGAAGTAGCCGTAAGATCCGCTGGAGAGGCCTTTCTGATTGGACGCGGCATTGATCGGGAACAAATGCGTGGCGCCGTCTTTATCGTAGAATTCGTTGCTGGCGAGACCGATCGTTTTCAATCCGTCGATCGATTCCTTGAGCCCGGCGCCGGTGGAGAACAGCAAATTGCGATTATCCTTCACCGGGTATTCGATGCCATGCTGGGCGCTGATCGCAGCCAGGAGTTTCGCGCGATCATTGCTGTTGCCCGTGACCCCGGCCATGTCGTAATTCTGATACTTCGACAGATTGGTCGTGGTTGGCAGCGGACCGCGCAAGAGCAATGGATTGTCGCTTTGCACGGAGACGGCCGGAAACTTTCGCCCTTTGTACAGGCCAGTGTTCACGACCGCTCGGTAAAAAATGCCGCTGCCCGTGATTTTGTCGCGCGGAATGCCATTCTCCCAATACCGCTGCGAATCGAAATGAGATCGCGATTGTTTCGGATAGCCGACGCGGTGAATGAGCGCCACTTGGCGGTCGTTATAGACTGGAGCCAACTCGAACAGTCCCGGATGAACGCCGGCAAACCCATTGCCCAAATCGACGACGCGCTTCAGGTCTGGGGCAGTTGGCATGCGGCCGCTCACGCTGGTTTGCGGATCGGGCCTCGGAATGTAAAGAGTCGGCCGATTCGTCGTGTTATAGGCATCGTCCGCCCATGGAATGATCGTGTTAATGCCGTCATTGCCGCCCCGGAGGAAGATGAACAAGACCTTCTTGGTTCGATCGGGAATCTGGCCCTGAGCCAACGCGCGTTGGATGAATGAAGGGATGCCAAAGAAGGCGCTGGCAGCGGCGCCGAGGGCGACTTGCAAGCTGCGCTCCAGAAATGTTCGGCGAGTCAGAATATTCATAGTCGAGTCGAGTCGAGTCGAGATTTATTGTTCTTCAAAACGCGGCAGGCACATCAACATGGCCACCATGCTGCGAACGCGCGATTGATACGGTGAGCTTGCGGAGGTGGCGTTCGGATCCAAACTGCTAAAGAGGGACGGGGCAGTTCCCGTGTCACTGGTATTGAGGTAGGTGATGGCCGCCGTACGATCGAGGCCGAGATTCGCTTTGCCTTCACCCGGAAAGAGAATGCTGAAGAAGTAATCGACGACGGCCCCAGCATCGCGCCATTGCGAGGAGGGCAGCTTCATTTTGAGCAGGCCAACCGGGTCGGAAACGGCGCTGTTGACCTTCAGGAAGCCTTGCACAAAACGCATGCGCTCGACCATCGCAGAGGTATTGATCCAGTCATCGCCATACTCCGACCATCCGTCCGGTTCCTCGCGATAGAAAAGGTCCATGCCCATGCGATCCATCGGCGCCAGCAAATCAGCGCCGGTGCTATCGGCGGTGAAGCCGCCGTTGGGCCGAGCCGCGCGCAACGCGCGAACGGTGCTGACGGTAAACTCGAAGGGGTTCTTGACCTTTTGCTGCGCTGCGCCGTGTTCGCGAAACAGTTTCGAATTGAAGATAACGCGCAGCACATTGCGGAGATTTCCCTTTCGTCCGTCATCCGCTGGCGTATCCCAAGTTTTCATGCAATCGCGAACGAGTTTGCCTTCCTCGGTCAAATTGGGATCGGTGTAATCGTAGGCCGCATGCATGAACCGCTCGTTAATGAAGAGCCGGCAAAGTTTCACGCTCAGGTACTCCTGCGTGTAAGGCAAGTTCGCCAAGTGGTTAATGATGTCGTAGCCGTCCTGCATCCCAGCGTTTCCGCTGCGGGCTGGCAGCCTGAGCTCGTAAGATTTGCCAGCGTGCGGAGCGCCGAAGCGAGCATCGATTGTTTTGCCGGCGAACATCGTCTTGGCTGTGGTGTCATGGTTGCTCGCGCTGAAGCGAAGTGTCCAATAACCCGGCGACGTGTCCTTGTTAGCAACCGCCGAGGCGAACGGATTATTCTCTTGGCCGAGCGGCAACTTATCCACACGCCATCCGGTCCAGGCACGGCTCATTTCTTCGATGTCTTTTTGATCGTAACCGTTATCGACACCCATCGTGAAAAGTTCCATTAACTCGCGCGCGTAGTTCTCGTTCGCGGCGGTTCGTGTGCTCGTAACGGTGTCCAGGTAAATCACCATCGTCGGGCTTTCGACGCTGATCTTGAGCAGGTCGTAAAACGTTCCATTCGGATTCATCAGGACGTCGCGCCATTTCTTCAATTCGCGATACTCGAAATCGACCGCCACGTTTACACGGCCGCCCAGGTACTCACGGGTTTTCTCGTAGTAGGTTGTGAAATGGTTGTCGTAAAACTGGGTGAGCACCTCGAGCAATTGCCGCTTAGACTGGACAGCATGCGAGACGTACCAACTGCGCAGATCGGCAATCGAAGCGGTTCCGTAGGCAAGTCTTGCAAACGTCGGCAGCGACTTGGAAGAGATATTGACGTCCCTGCGGGACAACCTGACCGTCACGGTGGCCGGTTTGTTGGTGCTGTGCAAGTACCAGTAACTAATGGTGTAGTCCTGGTTCTCCACCAATTCCGGCGTAACCACTTGGAGAAGAGCAGACTCATCACTCTCTCCGGGTGATGTGGCAACTACCTTCAGCGATGAGTTGCCGGAATGCTTGACTTCGGTCGTAATGGCCGAAAGCCGATGGTTTGCGGCCGCAGACCAGTCATTCGTCCTGAGGGGCGCTTCAAAATCACCGTTGCGAAGCAGGTTCGGGCCAACGCCCGCAGTCTTTCCCGCGACAAGCGTGAGGTCGTCGATGTAACCCTCCCCTTCCGACATGAGATAAATATAAACCCAGCTCCGGTCTGATCCTTTAATCGTCGCAGTAACGTATTCCCACTCGGTCGGAACAACGGAGGCATTGCCGACAGAGATCAGTTCGGGCGCCAATTGCTCATTGATATAAGCTTGAGGTCCGATGCTCTTGACCCTTTCGAGTTCGTCCGGGGTTGGGCCGTAGGCAAGGCGGTTCAACACGGTGGACGCCAGAAGGGCTTCGGGGCTGATTGGGGTTAGTTGCAACCGGTAAAAGCCCAGCGCGTCGGTCGCGGCCAAGGGCGAGGTCCATCGGTAACCGTTGAAAGTGCCGGACGTATCTTCAACAAACGGCTTACCGAGCCCATCGGCTCGGAAGAGTTTGTACTCCTGAACGCCCGGAAAAGGGTTAAATTGAATACGCTTCTCCCGATTGACGATCATGAGTTCGCGTATCGTGGGTGATAAAGGTAAAGGTTCTTCGGCCGACAGAGAGCTTTGAGTCAAGAACCCGACGAGACCGGCCAATATCCATCTGGAAACCTGAGTGTGCGACATAAGTTCTAAGTGTGCTGGTTAAGACACGCTGCACATCCGGAACAATACTAGCACTTCGCGTGCCGTTTGAAAAGCGGTAACTTCCGTGAATGCAATGGGCTTTTAACTGACTGATGGACTAGAGCATGTCCAGCTTTTAGTCGAAACTTTTTGGAGTGGCTCATTAAAAAACGCTTTTAAGATTTAAGGATGACTGATGGTTGCATGTTCGACTTCAATGTTGGCCACCCTGGCTTGGATGTGCTCGTGGCCTTTGATGGTGCGAAAACTTTTCTCTCCATAAAGCAACACACTGGCCAGCCAGCGCTGGGCCATCGTGGAACGGCGATAACGTTTGATGTTTTTCTCACACAGGCGCACGCGCGAAAACAAACTCTCGATCGGATTGGCCGAGTGGAGCCTCTTGCGCAACAACGCCCGCGCTCCTCCAGATCAGCCAACAATGTCTCGGCCACTTCGGCATTTTCAGTGGCCCCTTCCCAGAAACCTAAAACGCGCTTCTGGCCCTGAATATCCAGGCCCAGCGCCACCACAAAGGCCATCCCGCCGCGATGCACCGTGTCCAGGAACAGGGCCACCGGCGCAAAATCTTCCAGGCGCCTCTCCCGGAATTCTTTGAACTTCTGCGTGGTCGCCTCCACCAGACGCTCCGAGACCGCGCTGGGCCAAACCCCCAAAGCCTCGGCCGCATTGACCAGCGTCTCGCGGTAGCGCCGCCCGGACAGTCCCGCCAGCGACTGGCCGAGCAACTGTTCGGAAAAACCTTCGCTTTGTTGCATCGCCTGGCAGCTCTTTAATCGCACTTCTTTATCACCCCGCCGCAGTCGCCGGCGCTCGACTCGGACTTTCTGTCCGCCGATATAGACTGAGCCAGGCTCCGAAGCCCATTTGTACAACCCCTCTTTGCGTGGCTGACAGTCTGGGCCGGCCCGCTCCTCCCGCTCCGAATAAAGAATAAATTCGGCCAACTGCCGGCCCAGATTCAAGGTCGCTTCATGCAGAGCCTGAGCGCCGTTCTGG
>Ga0194119_10009124_pt1 | contig 13406 bp, 12 predicted proteins | sample TA2MahC100mmetaG_FD_148620 | JGI IMG/M metagenome (GOLD analysis project Ga0194119, IMG submission 148620) | Freshwater microbial communities from Lake Tanganyika, Tanzania - TA2015018 Mahale Deep Cast 100m | ecosystem: Environmental > Aquatic > Freshwater > Lake | place: Tanzania: Lake... | reverse complement strand
GTTCATCCGGATGAAAGGTTGAGTGCCTCCGGATCCGGTTCTAGACTCCGCCGCTTCCATGAGATCCAAGTTCCTCAACCTCCTGGGGCAACGAGTCCTCCTGCTCGACGGGGCGATGGGTTCGACGCTCCAGTCGATGCCCCTCACCGTGGACGGGGACTACCTCGGGCGGGAGAACTGCGTGGACGTCCTCGTCCGCAGCCGTCCCGACCTGATCGCCGGGGTCCACGAGAGCTACCTCGCCGCCGGAGCGGACGCGGTCGAGACCGACACCTTCGGGGCGAACAAGCTCGTCTTCGCCGAGTTCGACGAGGAGCTCGTCTCCTGGACCTACGCCCTCAACAGGGAGGCGGCGGAGATCGCCCGCGCCTCCTGCGAGAAGTACGCGACGCCGGACAAGCCACGCTTCGTCCTCGGCTCGATGGGTCCTGGCACGAAGCTCCTCACCCTCGGGCAGGTGAGCTGGGACCGCATGCTCGACAGCTACGCCGAGCAGGCGCGTGGTCTCATCGACGGCGGCGCCGACGCGCTCCTCATCGAGACCTGCCAGGACCTCCTGCAGATCAAGTGCGCGATCAACGCGTGCCTCAAGGCGCTCGATGACCGCGGCAGGACGCCCGAGGACGTCGCGATCATGGTGAGCGTCACCGTCGAGACGACCGGCACCATGCTCCTCGGTGCCGAGATCGCCGCGGCGGCGACGGCGCTGCGGGGCTATCCGATCGCCTCGCTCGGGCTCAACTGCGCGACCGGTCCGATCGAGATGACCGAGCACGTCGAGTGGCTCGCCCGCCACTGGGACCGCCCGATCACCGTGGTGCCGAACGCGGGCCTGCCGGTCCTCCTCGAGGGGAAGACCTCCTTTCCGCTCCGACCGGAGCCGATGGCGCACGCGATCGAGCGCTTCGTGAAGGAGTTCGGGGTCGCCCTCGTCGGCGGCTGCTGCGGCACGACGCCCGAGCACATCGCGGCGCTCGCCCGCATCACCGCGGGGCTCGTGCCTGCCCGCCGCGGGCCCCGCCCGCTCGCCGCGTGCACCTCGAGCTACTCGCCCGTCGAGTACCGGCAGGAGAACTCCTTCCTCAACATCGGCGAGCGGCTCAACGCCTCGGGCAGCCGCGCGTTCAAGAAGATGCTCGAGGCGGCAGACTGGGATGGCATGGTCTCCCTCGCCCGCGAGCAGGTCCGCGAGGGCGCGAACGTCCTCGACGTGAACGTCGACTACGCCGGTCGCGACAACGCCGCGGACATGGCGGAGGTGGTGAAGCGGCTGGTGCGGCAGGTGAACGCGCCGCTCATGATCGACTCGACGCAGCTCGCGACGATCGAGGCGGGACTGCGGCACGCGCCCGGCAAGTGCCTGATCAACTCCGCGAACTTCGAGGACGGCGAGGAGAAGTTCGACGAGATCTGCCGCCTCGCGCGGACCTACGGCGCCGGGCTCGTGATCGGCTCGATCGACGAGGATCCGGAGTCGGCGATGGCCCGCACCGCCGAGCGGAAGTTCGCCATCGCCAAGCGCGCCCTCGAGCGGGCGGTCGAGGTCCATGGGCTCGCGCCGGAGGACGTCCTCTTCGATCCGCTGGTGCTGCCGATCTCGACGGGGATGGACACCGACCGCCGCAGCGGTCACGCCCTGATCGAGGGGACGCGGCTGATCTCCCGGGCGTTCCCGACCTCCCAGATCACCTGCGGGCTCTCGAACGTCTCCTTCGGGCTCCGACCGGCGGCGCGGGTGGTGCTCAACTCGGTCTTCCTCGACGAACTCGTGAAGGCGGGGATGACCTCGGCGATCCTGCACTCCGCCAAGATCCTGCCGCTGGCGCGGATCGAGCCCGAGCACGTGCAGGCGGCGCTCGATCTCATCCACGACCGCCGCGCGACCTCCCGCGGAGGCACCGGCCTCCCGCCCGGGATCACCGACGAGGCGTTCGATCCGCTCGCTCGCTTCGTCGAGCTCTTCAAGGACGTCGAGAGCGCCGGAGGTCCCGCGGCGAAGGTCGAGCGGACCCTCGAGGAGTCGCTCCGCCACCACATCATCGACGGCGAGAAGCAGGGGCTCGTCGAGTGCCTCGAGAAGGCGCGGGAGACCTACCCGCCGCTCGACATCATCAACGACCATCTCCTCGACGGCATGAAGACCGTCGGCGAGCTCTTCGCGAGCGGCCGCATGCAGCTGCCCTTCGTGCTGCAGTCCGCCGAGGTCATGAAGATGGCGGTCTCCCACCTCGAGCAGTACATGGACCGCGCGGAGGGGGAGACCCGCGGCACCATCGTCCTCGCGACGGTAAAGGGCGACGTCCACGACATCGGCAAGAACCTCGTCGACATCATCCTCTCGAACAACGGCTTCGAGGTGGTGAACCTCGGCATCAAGCAGCCGCTCTCGACGATGCTCGAGGCGGTCGAGAAGCACCGGGCGCACGCCCTCGGCATGTCTGGGCTCCTCGTGAAGAGCGTGATGGTGATGGAGGAGAACCTCCTCGAGATGAATCGGCTCGGCGTGAAGGTGCCGGTGATCCTCGGCGGCGCGGCGCTCGCCCGGAACTACGCGGAGGGTCACCTCCGCGGCGTCTACGAGGGACCGCTCTACTACGGGAAGGACGCCTTCGAGGGTCTCCGCGTCTGCGAGCACCTCGTCGCCGGTCGCTTCGGCGAGCTCGACGCGGAGGTCGATGCCCGCCTCGCGAAGCGGGCGGCGGCGGGCGAGGTGATCGCCCGGAGCCGCGCCTGCCCGCCGGCGGCGGTCGCGACCGCGACGGTCGAGACCTCCTCGGTCCGCCGCGACGTGCCGGTGCCGGTCGCGCCCTTCCTCGGGAGCCGCGTGGTCGAGGGACTGCCGCTCGAGCAGGTGTTCCCCTTCATCAACACGATCGCCCTCTTCCGCGGGCAGTGGGGATTCCGCAAGCAGGCGGACGACGACGCGACCTACGAGCGGAAGATCGCCGAGGTCGCCGAGCCCACCTTCGAGCGCCTCAAGCAGGAGGCGATCGCGGAGAAGTTCCTCGCCCCGAAGGTCGTCTACGGCTACTTCCCCTGCGCGAGCGAGGGCAACGACCTCGTGATCTTCGACCCGAAGGACCCGGCGCGGGAGATCGAGCGGTTCTCCTTCCCTCGCCAGACCTCGCGGCAGCGGCTCTGCATCGCGGACTTCCTCCGCCCGATCGACGCCGGCGAGCGCGACGTGGTCGGCTTCCACTGCGTCACCGTCGGCGACGAGGCGTCGCGCCGCGCGAGGGCGCTCTTCGAGGCGAACCGCTACCAGGACTACCTCTACCTCCACGGCTTCGGCGTCGAGACGGCGGAGGCGCTGGCGGAGCTCTGGCACAAGCGGATGCGGATGGAGCTCGGGATCGGCGGCGACGACGCGCCGCGGATCCGCGACCTCTTCACCCAGACCTACCGCGGCAGCCGCTACAGCTTCGGCTATCCGGCGTGCCCGGAGATGAGCGACCAGGAGAAGCTCTTCCGCCTGCTCGATCCCGCCCGCATCGGCTGCACGCTCACCGAGAACTGGCAGATCGATCCCGAGCAGTCGACGAGCGCGATGATCGTCCACCACCCCGAGGCGAAGTACTTCGCGATCTGAGCCTCTGGCGAGGTCGCGAGGCCGACGGTCCCGCGACGACGGCGCCCGCTCAGCCCGCGGGAGCGAGTCCGAGCCGCGGCGCCGCCTCGCGGAGCGCCGCGATGCACGCGGCGAGGTGCGCATCCTCGTCGAGGTCGAACGCCGACGTCATCTCGGCGATGCCCTTGGCGACGTCCTCGCGGCTGACCCCGGCGGCGAACGCCTTGTCCTTGAGCTTCTTCCGGATGCTGCGCGGCTCGAGGTCGTCGAAGCGGCTCGGGCGCACGCGGGCGCAGGCGGTGATGAAGCCGCTGAGCTCGTCCACCGCGAAGAGGACCTTCGCCATCGGCGTGCGACGCAGCGTGCCGGCGTGCTCGGCATGACCGAGGATCGCCTCGAGAATCTCCTCGTCGACGCCCCGCGAGCGGAGGAACTCGACGCCGACCCGCGGATGCTCCGCCGGGGTCGGATGCCGCTCGTAGTCGAGGTCATGGAGCAATCCCGCGATCGTCCAGCGCTCGACCTCGCTCGGGGCGAGGCGCCGGGCATGGCCCTCCATGCATGCCGCGACGCCCTCGCAGTGCCCGCGCAGGGCGTCGCTCGAGATCCACTCGCGAAGAACCTCGCGGGCGGCGTGGGCGGTCGTCAGCGGGAAGTCGAGTGAGCTCATCAGCGCGATGGTACGGCGGCGGACCACCGCGCTCGACGCGGCCGCCACGCTCAGCGCGTCGTGGGGTTGACCGAGGTCGGCTCGGTCCCGCGCGACGCATGGACCTCGGCGGCATGGTGCTCCTCCTCGAGCACCTGCTCCTCCGCGGCAGGGGCGTCGATCGACGCGACCGGCTCGGTCGCCGGCGCATCCTTCGCAGGTCGTCGGTAGAGGTTGATGAGGAGGACCGCCGCGAGGATCAGTCCAGCCGCGACGAAGGTGCGGACGCCGACCGGCTCGCCGAGGTAGCCCCATCCCAGCCACACCGCCACGATCGGGTTGACGTAGGCGTAGGTCGCGACCTTCGCGGCGGAGACCTCCCGCAGAAGCCAGAGGTACGCCGTGAAGCCGATGAGCGAGCCGAACACGATGAGGTAGCCCCACGCGGCGTAGGCCGACCACGAGGCGTTCGCCGGCATGAAGCCCGACCAGTCCTCGAGGCATGCACCGAGCAGGAGGACCAGGACGCCGCCCGCGAGCATCTCCATCGCGGTCGCGACGAGGATCGACTTCGGAAGCGGCGCATGCCGTGAGTAGATCGAGCCGACCGCCCAGCCGAGCGTCGCGAGGAGGAGACCCAGCACGCCCCACGGATCGACGTCAAGTCCGGCGCCCGGCGTGAGGACGCCGGAGAGGACGCCGATCCCCCCGAGACCCACGAAGATCCCGAGGATCACCTGCGGCGCCGGGCGACCGCTTCGACCGCTGAGCCAATCGAGACCGACGAGCCACATCGGGGTCGTCGCGACCATCAGCGCCGCGACGCCGGTCGGCACCCGCGCAAGGCTCAACGCGACGAAGGCGTTCCCGAAGAGCATCAACCCGCCGCCGATCAGGAACGCCGAGCGCCAGTGGAGCGGGCGAAGCAGGTCGGACGCCCGGACCCTTCCGAACGCCGCCAGGCACCCCAGAAGGATCCCTCCGGCGACGACGAACCGGCTGCCCGCCATCAGCAGGGGGGGAAGCTCGGCGATCGCGACCTTCATCGCGAGGTAGGTCGAGCCCCAGATGACGTAGAGCGCCGCAAACGCCAGCAGGACAAGGAGGAGGCGTTGGCGGGTGGACATCTCGTCGAGAATCAAGGCGTCGGGGAACCGCGGATGCTACTGGGCGGCAAATCTCCACATGGCGGTGGTTTCCGCTTGCCCGACGCTGGTTTTGATCTACCTTCGACCCCGGAGGCAGAGTCTGGGAAAGGGGGAGCGATCCGCGGGCTTGCCGCGGAGGTCGTGTCGTCCCTTCAGCCTTCGGAGAAAGAGATCATGAACCGAGTCCTGCGTGCGACCTCGATCATCGGCGCTGCTGCGTCCGCATCCCTTGGCATGGCGGGTGGTCAGTCGCTCAACGGAGCGTGGAACGCCTCCTACGGAAGCGCGATCGCTCAGCAAGGAGTGAACACCGGCTTCGGCAACTCCAACAGCGGCAACCTGCAGTATGCCAACGGTTCGGAGCTTGACGCGGCGTTCTCCTACACCGCCACCTACTCCGGAGCCGCCTTCACGAACCTGCTCTTCACCGGCAACCTCGAGGCGAACTTCAACAAGCTGGTGATCTTCATCGACAACGGCTCCGGCGCCGGTCAGAACACGATCTCGGGCGGCGCTGGCTTGCCCGGTCAGTACACCGGCTTCACCTTCGACGCCGGCTTCAACGCCACCCACTACATCATCGCCAACGGCGGCGGCGGGCCCTACGGCTACTACGTCGATGCCGGTGACCTCGTCGCGGGCGTGGGTGGCTATGCCGGCAGCAACGATGGTCAGAGCGGTGGCGCCCTCAGCGGCGGCGGCTACGCCGGCGGGCTGGTCTGGGCGGCGATCAACAACTCGAACGTCCTCGGCGTGGATGGCAACCCCGGCGGTGCGCTGGTGGATCCGCTCACCGCGGCGACGGGCATGGAGTTCTCGCTCGCCCTGTCGTGGCTCAACCCGACCGGCTCGACGATCCGCATCTGCGCCTTCATCAACGGCGGCGGACACGACTACGCGAGCAACCAGTTCCTCGGCAGCCTCCCCGCCTTCCAGGGCAACCTCGGCGGCGACGGCAACGGCAACTACACCGGCAACCTCGCCGGCATCAACCTGAACAACTTCGCGGGGGATCAGTTCTTCACCGTGACCGTGCCCGCCCCGGGCGCGGTGGCGCTCCTCGCGATCGCGGGTCTTGCCCGTGGTCGTCGCCGCAGCGCCTGATTCGGCACCCCCCGGTCTCGGACCGGTTCAATCGCGACGGGACCCCGGCTTCGGGGTCCCGTTGCTCTTTTGAGCGTTCGATAGCCTGCGGCGATGCCGGAAGCTGCGTGGGTCATCGGGCTCGTCGCCGCGGTGCTCGGTCTCGGTGCTGGTCTTTGGTTCGCGCCGACGCTGATCCTCGCGGCGTCGCTTCGGATCGTGCCGCGTCTCCTCGGTCTCCGTCGCGATCGACTCGGGGGGTGGCCGACGCTCTCCGCGACGATGCGCGGCGGCGCCGATGAAGCGCCGACGCTCGTCGTGATCCACGGGCTCGGCGTGCGCAAGGAGACGATGCTCTCGCTTGTCGCCGGACTCCGCGGAAGTCGCCGCGTGGTCGCCCTCGATCTACCGGGCTTCGGCGAGCATCGGCTGCCCGCGGCGTTCGCCAAGCGTCCGCCGGGTCGGCCGAGCTTCGCGGAGGTCCGTGCGGGCTCGCTCGGGGCGTCGGGCGAGGCATACCTCGCCCTGATCGAGTCGTGGCTCAAGGCAGTCGCCCGCGAGCCGGTCGACCTCCTCGGCGCGAGCATGGGCGGCGCGATCGCGGCGTGGCTCGCGGCGCGGCGACCTGAGCTCGCGCGGCGCGTCGTGCTGCTTGGTCCTGCGGGGATCCGCGCGCCGCGGGTGAACGCGTTCATGCGGGAGGTCGAGTCCGACCGCAACCCGCTCGAGATCCGCACCGTCGCGGACCTCGACCGGGTCATCGGGCTCAACTTCGTTCGTCCGCCCTCCATTCCGTGGGTCGTCCGTGCGGCGCTCGCCCGCGACCTTCGCTCGCGTCAGGCCGCCCAGGAGGCGGTGGTGGACGCGATCGGAGCGCTGCTTCTCGACGGGCTCCGCACGGAGCTTCCGCGGGTGCAGGCGAGGACGCTCGTCCTTTGGGGCGGCGAGGACGCGATCCTCGATCCGAGCGCCGCGGAGGTCTTCGCGGCGCTCCTTCCGCGCGGCACGGTCGAGGTGGTGCCCGACGCCGGGCACACGCTGCATGGCGACCGTCCGCGCGAGGTGATCGCCCGCATCGACGAGTTCCTCCGCGCGACGTGAGGTCTCGCGGACGAGGGGCACGACTCGGGCGAATCCGCCCGGCGAGGCGGCGCGAACCTTGACAGGCGGCGCACCGTCTCCTAGGTTCAACGACCCCATGCCTCGACTCCGACCCATGCTCTCGATCCTCCTGCTGCCGCTGCTCGCGGCGGGGGTGGCGGGTCTGCGGCTAGGTCACGAGGTCGTCGCCCATGGGGCGTCCTTCGACGGCTCTGCGCACTCGGGCGACTGCGGCGGGCACGGGTCATGTGGGAGCCGGCGCGGCTCGACCCGCGAGGTCGACCAAGAGTCCACGCCCTCCACGCGCACGACGTCCTCGACGCCGAACTCGCCTTCCTCGCCCGGCGATGGCGACTGCCGCGACTGCGACCTGCTCGCGGCGTCGATCGGCGCCGCCTCCTCGAGCGAGGACGATGCCCCGGGCGTCATGGTCGTGGTCGCCGTGCCCTCTCGCGAGGTTGATCGTTTCTCGATCGGCTCGCCCGAGGTCGAGCGGGCCCGTCCACCCCCGTTCTGATCACTCCCGCCTCCGTTCCTCTCCGGCGATGCCGGCGGTCGTCGCTCGTGCGCCCTGCACGAGTTCCAGGCGCCCCCTCGTATCGATCCGAGGAACGCCTCGCGTGATCGCCAGCGCGTCGTGGCGTCTCGTCCCACTCGCATCGAGGGGAGTGCGCGACTTCGCTCCGAGCGATAGGCGGGTCCCTGAGGCGGCGTCCCGCCACAACCCCTCGTCGTCCGTGTTCCCGCGACGCGTGAAGTCGCGCACGTTGCGGCGCTCCGCCAGCGTCTTCCTGCCGGAGTCGGTCGGGAGCCGCGCAGCAGTCGGTCTGGAGTGGTTCAGGAGTCAGGAGTCCGGAGTCGTCGATGGCGCCTTCATCCCCCCGTTTCTTCTCGCCTCGAACGTCGAGGCGTGCCCGAGGCTTCTCGCTCGTCGAGCTCCTCGTCGTCCTCGCGGTGGTCGCGGTGCTCGTCGGACTCGTCTCGACCGCCATCGCTCCCGTGCGTCGCGCCGCGAAGGCGACCGCGGACCTCGCGAACCTCCGGCAGCTCGCGATCGCCTCCGCGAACTATGCGACCGACCACCGCGGGCTCTTCGTCGATGCCCGCCTTCCGCACGGCTCGATTCCGCTCGATGGCGAGGCGTCCTTCGTGACGACGCTCGCCGACTACGCGGGCTCGCCGCTCGCGCTCCGCTCGCCGCTCGACCGTAGCCGCCACTGGAAGGAGGAGGGCGAGCCGCTCCCCGGCAACCGCTACCGGCTCACGAGCTACGGGCTCAACAACCATCTCTGCCGCGAGTTCTCGCCGTGGGGCGCGATCGATCCGGCGCGCATCACCGACCGCCTCTCGCTCGTGCCGGCGCCCGCGGGCACCGTCCACTTCCTGCTGATGGCGGAGTCGGGCGAGTTCGCCGCCGCGGACCACGTGCACGTCGAGGAGTGGGGCTCCGCCGAGCAGGCGCCCGCGGTCGCCTCGGGGCAGTGCGCGACCGCCCTCGTCGGCGGATCGCCCGCGAGCCCTGGCGCCCGCAGCAACTACGCCTTCCTCGACGGGCACGTCGCGACGCTCTCCTTCGCCGCGGTCTACCGGGACGCCGACCTCAACCGCTTCGATCCCTCGTGCAGCGGCGCCTTCGACCTCCTCGTCGCGGCGCCGCCGGAGAACCCCCAGCCATGAACCGCGATCACGGAATCCTCGGAACACCTTCCTCGCCTGGCACGACCTCTCGTCTCCGAACGGCGGCGACCGCCGCGATCCTGGTCGCCGCGACCTCCGTCGCCTCCGCGCAGCTCCATCAAGGCGACATCGTCCTCGCGGTGCCGAAGGGGGCGATCGAGACGGGGATCTTCTCCCCCGGCTCCGGCGAGGTCGTCCCCGAACGCGTCTTCGGAGGCACCTTCGGGGACAGCGGCTTCGCGGGCTTCACCGCGAATCCCGGCTTCGACGCGCTGCCCGGCACCTTCGCGCCGGGCACGCGGGTCGGCTTCGACGCCCTCGCGGGTCTTCGCCGCTTCGTCGGCGACGGTCTCGCCCCGGCGCCGGATGCGCAGCTCGTCGTCTCCTTCCTCACGCTCTCCCGAACGATCGCCTCGGAGCCCCTCGCCGGCTTCGACCTCGCGGTCCAGTCGAACGGCGGCTTCCACCGTCATCTGAACTTCACGCTCGAGGGCGTGGGCGTCCCGGCGCCGCCCGCGGGGATCTACGTGATCGAGCTCGAGATGTACTCGACCGATCCCTCGGTCGAGCGGAGCGAGCCGTTCTTCATCGCGTTCGACTTCGGCGCCGGCTCGCTCGCGCGGCAGCAGGCGATCGAGTGGATCGCCGAGCACCTTCTCGTGCCGCCCTGTCCCGGCGACCTCGACGGCGACGGCGTCGTCGGCGGCGGGGACCTCGCGGTGCTGCTCGCCGGCTGGGGCGGTCCCTCGCCTGACCTCGACGGCGACGGCGTCGTCGGGGGCAGCGATCTCGCGGTGCTCCTCTCGTCATGGGGCGGGGCGTGCGGACCGTGACTCCACGTCCTTGCCTGACTTCGCGTGAGTGCCTGAACCCAACCCGACGCGGCGTCTCCGCGTCCATCCGCCCTCGGGGCGACAAGGAATCGTGCATGATTCGTTCGTCTTGGCAAGTCGTGCTCGCGGCGTCCGCCGCGGCGTCCCTCTCCGCCAGCCTTCTCGCCGACGGGAAGAAGGAGCCGCACCTCGACCTCTGGGTCCGGATCGTGGAGGACCGGATCGTGACGGGGTCGATCACCGAGGGAGATCCCGGCGAGCCGGTCTCCGAGGAGGAGCGGGTCTTCGGCGCCGAGCTCGGCGAGGACCCGGCGTTTCCCTTCTCCGCGGTCGAGCCCGGATTCCAGATCCTCGCGTCGAAGCAGACGATCGGCGCGACGTTCGCGTTCGCCTTCACCGGACCGGTGCTTCGTTGGGACGGGGCGGGGTTCCTCGTGGCGGGCGACGCGATGCAGCTTGGCTTCGGTCCCGCCGAGGCGACCTCGGGCGACGGACCGGCGCCGGGATTCGCCTTCGGCACCGAGCCGGACGGCAGCCTGCATGACCACTTCGATTACACGCTGATTGGTCCGGGCGGCACCGATCCGATCGAGGGAATCTACGTGCTGCAGCTCGCGTTCGTGGGCGAGTCGCCGTTCCGCGCGCCGAGCGAGCCGTGCTACGTCGTCTTCAACCTCGGGCTCTCCGAGGAGGACCACGAGCTCGCCGAGCGACAGGCACGCTGGCTCCTCGCCTGCGACCTCGATGTCGCCGGCGGCGGGACGGTCGGCGGCGACGACCTCTCGGCGCTCCTCTCGATGTGGGGCACCGACGATCCGGCGGGGGATCTCGACGGGTCGGGGAACGTCGATGGGCGCGACCTCTCGATCCTGCTTGGCGCGTGGGGATACGAGTGCCCGTGACGTCAGGCTGATCGAACGAGGACTCCTCGCCGCGCGTCCGCGCCGCGGCGGCACGAACGCACCGGGCGAGGTCTCGCGACCTCGCCCGGTCGTCGTGGCTGGTCCCTGCAGGAAGGACGCCGCGCCCGCTACCCTTCCGCCGACCCGCCATGGACCGTCGACGCGCCACGTCCTCGCCCTCCTCCCCGAGCCGCGGCGAGGTCCGCGCGCCGCTGCGGCATCGTCAGGTCCGCGCGGACCACGCCGACGAGGTCGCGGAGGACTACTGCGAGGCGATCGCCGAGATCGCCGCGTCGCAGGGGGAGGCGCGGGTGACGGACCTTGCCCGCCGCTTCGGGGTCAGCCACGTCACCGTGGTGAAGACGATCGCCCGGCTCGCGCGGCTCGGGCTGGTGACGACCTCGCGGGGGCAACCGGTCCGGCTGACCCCGGCGGGAGGGCGTCTCGCCCGCGCCTCGGCGCGGCGGCATGAGATCGTGAAGTCCTTCCTCCTTGCGCTGGGGCTCGACGACCGCACCGCCGACCGCGAGGCGGAGGGGATCGAGCATCACGTGGGTCCGCGGACCCTCCGTCTGATGGAGGCGTTCGCGGGGGGATCCCGCCCGGGTCGACTCCGGAAGTAGCCGAGGCTACATTTGGGCGGTCCCGCCGACCCCGGCGGGCGTCCCGGAGCCGCCGTGCAGGTCCCGATCGACTGCCTTCGACGTCGAGTGCTTCGCGCGATCGGCGGGCTGGTCCTGCTGATCGCCGCGGGGGAGACGACGGCGGGTGCCGCGACGCTCGATGCCCCGCCGCCGGAACTCGCGACGAAGGTCCGGGTCGTCGTCACGACCGGCATGGCGGCGGACCTCCTCCGGCAGGTCGGCGGCGACCGCCTCGAGGTGATCGCGTTGATGGGCGAGGGGGTCGATCCCCATCTTCATCGCCCCGGCCGCTCCGACCTCCGTCGCATGCTCCGGGCGGACCTCGTGATCGCGCACGGGCTCGGCCTCGAGGCGCGGCTCGCGCCGGTGCTCCGCCGCCTCGAGGAGTCGGGGCGAAGGGTGTGGTGGCTCGGCGACCTCGTGCCCTCCGAGAGCCTGCGGCGCGATCCGGCGGCGCCGGAGGTGGCGGATCCGCATCTCTGGATGGATCCGCTCCTCTGGGCGACCACCGCCCGCGGTCTCGGCGATCGCCTCGCGGGGCTCGATCCCGCGGGCGCCGACGAGTTCCGGGGGCGGGCGGAGACGACCGCCCGCGGGCTCGAGGCGCTCCACGCCGAGGGTCTCGCCGCGGTCGCGACGATCCCGATGCCGCAGCGGCTCGTGGTCACCGCCCACGACGCCTTCGGCTACTTCGGACGATCCTTCGGTCTCGAGGTCATGGCGCTGCAGGGGCTCTCGAGCGCCTCGTCGAGGTGCTCGTCGAGCGCCGCGTGCCCGCGGTCTTCCTCGAGAGCACGATCTCGCCGCGGGCGGTCGAGGCGATGCTCGCGGGGGTGCGGGCGCGGGGCGGGAGCGCCTCGCTCGGCGGGACGCTGCATGCCGATGCGCTCGGTCCTGCCGGTCGAGGCGCGGACACGGTGCTCGGCATGATCCGCCACGACCTGCGGGTCGTCGTCGAGGGGCTCGGCGGCGACGCGGCGATCCTCGAGGCGGAGGCGCCGCGATGAGCGAGCATCCCTCGAGCCGCCTCCGCGACCGTCCCGAGCACTCGCCCGCGAGCCCGCTCTCGATCCACGCGATGACCGTCGCGTACCGGCGGAAGCCGGTGCTCTGGGACATCGACTTCGATGCGCCGATCGGCTCGCTCGTCGCGATCGTCGGACCCAACGGCGCCGGGAAGAGCACGCTCCTCAAGGCGTGCGTGGACCTGCTGCCGCGGGCGAGCGGCACCGTCGAGTTCTGGGGGCGACCCTACCGCGAGCAGCGGCGCCGGGTCGCCTACGTGCCGCAGCGGGAGAGCGTCGACTGGGAGTTTCCGATCACCGCCCTCGAGGTCGCGTGCATGGGGCGGTATCCGTCGCTTGGGCTCCTCCGCCGCGTCGGTCGCGCGGACCGCGCGGTGGCGATGGCATGCCTCGAGCGAGTCGGGCTCGCGGAGCTCGCCCACCGTCCGATCGGGCGGCTCTCCGGCGGGCAGCAGCAGCGGGTCTTCATCGCGCGGGCGCTCGCCCAGGAGGCGGAGCTCTCCCTGATGGACGAGCCCTTCGCCGGGGTGGACGCCGCGACGGCGCGGGTGATCGTCGAGCTCCTCGCCTCGATCCGCGCCCGCGGAGGCACGGTGCTCTGCGTCCATCACGACCTCGCGACCGTCCGCGAGCACTTCGACTCGGTCCTCCTCGTCAACATGCGGGTGGTCGCGGCGGGACCGATCGCGCAGGCGTTCACGCCGGCGAACCTCGAGCGAACCTTCGGCGGTCGCCTGACCCTCCTCGACTCCGCGGGTCAGGCGATCGCGCGGGCG
>Ga0194119_10009122_pt1 | contig 13410 bp, 9 predicted proteins | sample TA2MahC100mmetaG_FD_148620 | JGI IMG/M metagenome (GOLD analysis project Ga0194119, IMG submission 148620) | Freshwater microbial communities from Lake Tanganyika, Tanzania - TA2015018 Mahale Deep Cast 100m | ecosystem: Environmental > Aquatic > Freshwater > Lake | place: Tanzania: Lake... | reverse complement strand
CTTGGTAATCTCATGCGACAGGGACGCATGGATGAGATGCCCGGCGCCGTGCCGGATTCCTTGCTGGAGGCCGTCGCTATCATCGGCAAGCCGGGTGAGATAGGTGGCCTCATCCGGCAGCGCTATACCGGACTGCTCGACCGGGTGTCGCTGTACATGACGATGGGCGGTGAGGGCAACTTCACCCGCTGGCGCGAACTGATCGCAGCCATTCACGCTGGCTGAGCCCCGGATTGTCTTCCCCGTGTCCGACTGCCTCGGTGGCGGTCGGCGGGGCAGGCAGCACATCGCCAGACTCCCACGGTGAAATCCCTCGTTTTCATGCTGAGCGTGGCCGGCTTTGCCGCCGTGGTCGTGATGCGCATGATCGACCCTCTGTTGCCGGTGCTGGCGGCCGAATTCTCCGTCAGCATCGGACGCGCCAGTCTCATCATCGCCGCCTATTCCTTGCCCTACGGTTTGTGTGTGCTGCTTTATGGGCCGCTCGGCGATCGCATCGGAAAATTGCGCGTCATCCTCGTGGCCATGGGGCTTTCAGCCCTGTTCATCACCTTGTGTGGTTTCTCGCGGACGCTCGATGGGCTTCTGCTCTGGCGCTTTCTCACCGGCGCCTGTGGCGCGGCAATCGTGCCGCTGTCGCTCGCCTTCATCGGCGATCACGTGCCCCTGCAGGAAAGGCAGAGCGCACTCGCCAGATACATCAGCGGCGTGGTGCTGGGCCAGATCGTCGGTTCTGGCATTGGCGGCGTCTGGGCGGATCAATTGGGGTGGCGCAGCCTGTTCTGGGCCTACGGCGGCCTGACGGCGCTGGTCACGTTCATCGTCTGGATGGGCACGCGGCGTATCGCGCTACCCCCGCAGCAGGTCAGTGCGCCGGGAGGTGCCTTCGGGCGCTATCGCACTGTCTTTGTCACCCGCAAGGGACGCGAAGTGATGCTTGCGGTGTTTCTGGAAGGCATGCTGCTGTTTGGCGGCACGGCATTTCTGGGCGCGCTGCTCAACGAATCCTACGGACTCAACCTCACCGGCGCGGGCCTGATGCTGATGTGCGTGGGCTTGGGCAGTCTCTGGTACACCTTGAGCGTGCGCTGGTTGATCAGGCACCTCGGTCCGCGGCGCATGATTGCCCTCGGCGGCCTGCTCATGACCGTGACCTTCCTGGCCTTGGTTTCACTACAGGCCTGGCAGGCCGCCGCACCCCTCCTGGTGCTGCTGGGTCTCGCCATCTATCTGATGCACAACACGCTGCAGACACTTGCCACCGAGCTGATTCCCGAGGCACGCGGTACTGCAGTCTCGATGATGGCCTTCGTGCTGTTTGCGGGACAGGCCATCGGGGCCTGGGGACTCGGGATTGCAATCGATCATTTCGGGTACGGGCCGAGCTATGTGGTGATCGGGCTGGCCCTGCTGGCGCTGGGCGCCTGGCTCCAGGGCACCCGGGTGGTCAAGGGTCACGTTGCCGGGGCGCGTACCTGAGACGGGGATGACTTTGATGAGGGCCGCAGCAGCCGGACGATCATCCGTCCGGCCTCTGCGAGCAGGGCGTTAACCCGGCGCTGGCGCTCAGGGGTGAACGATCACACCGCGGGCATTCTTGCCCTTTTCCATGTCCTCGAATGCCTGGGGTGCCTCATCCAGGCTGTAGACCTTGGTGATCAGGCGATCCAGATCCAGCCTGCCGGAGCGGTAGAAGTCGAGATACATGGGGAAGTCCACCTTGAAGTTGGCGCTTCCGTACATGCAGCCTTTGATGGTCTTGGCCGTGAACGGCAGAATCGCCGCATTGACCGAGAAACGATCGTCAAGGCGCCCCACACCCACCAGCACGGCGGTGCCGTTCTTGCGTGTGGCCTTGATGCAGGATTCGATGACCTTGCTGTGACCAACCACATCGAAGGCGTAATCAACACCAATGCCGTTGGTCATGCCGATGACCTGTTTCACCATGTCCGCGCCCGGATCGATGATGTCGGTCGCGCCGAATTCCTTCGCGATCTGCATTTTCTCCAGTGACAGGTCACAGGCGATGATCCTCGCGGCGCCGGCGATGCGGGCACCCTGAATGACGTTGAGGCCCACGCCACCACAGCCGAAAACGGCGACCGTCGAGCCCGGGCGGATGTCCGCGGTCTTGATGGCTGCGCCGACGCCGGTGGTCACGCCGCAGCCGACCAGAGCCGCAGCCTTGAAGTCGAAAGATTTGTCGATGGCGATGACGCAGGCCGCGGGGACCACGGCGTATTCGGCCATGATGCCGACAAAGGACATCACGAAGATGCGCTGGCCGTCCTTGGAGACGCGGGTGGTGCCGTCGAAGAGATTGCCGTCCTGCTTGGCGCCAGAGCAAAGGTAGGGTTCCTGATGCAGGCAGTAGAAGCAGTCGCCACAGTGGGGGATGAAGGAAATCACCACGTGATCGCCAGGCTTGACGTCGCTTACGCCTTCCCCGACCTGCTCGACGATGCCGGCACCCTCATGGCCCAGAACCACCGGGAAAGGGCTTGGAATCGTTCCATTGATCACGGAGAGATCGGAATGGCACACGCCGGTCGCCTTCATCTTGATCAGCACCTCTCCCATCTTCGGCGGGTCGAGATCGACGCTGGTGACCGAGTATTCGTTGAGCTTGTTGGCGACGACTGCCTTCATGAGGTACTTCCTCCTGCGTTGCAAAGGGTATGAGGGGCGGCAGCCTGTCCACGCGGGGCAGGCCAACCACGGTGGGGCAAGGGTAACACGCCGAACGCCGTGCGACAGGGTGGCGGACAGGGATCTGCCCGCACCGGCGACTCAGCGAAACGTATAGGAGACGAACAGCTCCAGCACCAGTTGCGAGTCGTCGCCGAATACCGACCGGGCGGCGCGGTGTGGTGTGGCCCAGGCCACGCCGACGAGGCCGTAGAGTCGGTCATCCGGGTGGAATTCGAGCTCCACGTTCACTTCGTCCGACCAGGCCGTGCCGGGGGTGCTCACCCCGAAATACCGCGGCTCATCCAGCTGATGGTGGTAGTACATGGCCATCACGGAGTAACGGGGATCCGGATAGGCCTTCACCTTGAACATGTGGGTGATCTGGTTCTGGTTGAACATGAAGAACTCGCCGTTCACCTCACCCTGATACCAGGTATCCCAGTCCCGCTTGCCCAGGGTGAAGAAGAGACCGCGATATTCCTCGTTCTCCGAGGTATTCGCTTCATCTCCCGAGTAGCGGGCGTAGCGATAGTGGAAGCGCGGACGCCAGGGCCAGGCCTGGAACTGGTAGGCTGGTTCGACGTACCAGGCGTCGGCATCGTTGTCGACGCCACTGCGATCGGATTGCCCGCCCTGATGAACGTATTCCGCATAGAAGCGCAGGCCGGTCCAGCCCGGCAGGTGCAGATCCGCGCCGCGCAGGCCCCAGACCCGCATCCCCTCCCAGCCGAGATATTTGTCGTCGATGATTTCAAACGCCATGAGGCCCACCCGGCCCCAGGCTTCCTTGTCGGTATTTTCCAGGTTGAAGCCGACCAGACTGCTGCGGCTGAGATCCGCATCGGCCTTCAGCCAGAACACATCCGCGCGGATGGGAGCAGTGTTGATTTTCAGAATGCCGGTATTGCGCCAGGCTTCGAAAGCACCAGTCCAGTACTGCCCGTTGTCATGTCCCTGATTGAAGGTGCCGTCACCGAGGATGAAGCCGTCACCCACGGTGAACGGCTGGGGTCCGTACGAGAGATCGAACACGCCGTACTCCACACCCACATAGGCCGAGTCGAAGTCGATCACCTCGTCACCGGCGCGCGCGAACTGTCCGGAGAGCTCGCCATCGAGGGTGGTGGTGGCCGCCGCGACGATGATCCCCGCATAGGCATGGAAGTCCTCATGCCGGTAATCGGTGCGCAGCCCGGGCCGCAACGCGAGTTGCAGATCGGTGCGTTCTGTTTCGCCGGTCGTGCGGTCGAAGGTCCCGAAGTCATACAGCGCGCCCGCGCCGAAATTGATGCCGAAGCCCTGTCTCAGACCCATGCGGGTGTTGAGCGAAGCATCAGCCGTCCAGCCGGACTCATCGAACAACTGATAAGCCATCGCCGGTAGCCCGGACGCGCCGAGCGCGCCCGCAAGAAACAGCAAGCTGGCCCGCAAAATGACCGTCACGGGAGGTGCGGCTCAGACGCGCGTGAAGCGGCTGTCAAAGTGGTGCTGCCACGCAGTCCAGCGCGCGGCATCGGACGGGAATTTGGGATGATCGAAGCGGGCGATGATGAAAGTGCCACCCTCTGAACGGTAGCTCACCGCGTCCACCAGCTGAAGCTGCTCCTTGTAGGCCGCGCGATGCGCTTCCGGGACCTGCTTTTCCGGCTCGGCCGACCACAGGCCTGCCACACGCAGGGCTGCGAGTTCAGTGTCGAGGTGCAGACCGGAGGCACCGTCCAGCGGCTCTCCCACATAGAGGCTGCCGTTGGCCTTGTCGGCGGGATCGAAGGTCAGCACATGCTGGTCGATGATCTGTTCCTTGCTGAGCGGCGAATTCATGCGTCAATCCCCGGACCGTGAATGGAGCCGCGAGTGTAGGGGAGGGTGCGCCGACTGTCAGGTCAGAATGGGAAGACCAGTGGCACCACGGTCAGCGTCACCAGTCCGACCAGCAGATTCAAAGGCACGCCAAAGCGCACGAAGTCGCCGAAGCGATAGCCACCCGGTCCATAGACCATCAGATTGGTCTGATAGCCGATAGGCGTGGCAAACCCGCAGGAGGCGGCGATGGTTAGACTCACAACGAAAGGCATGCTGTCCACGCCAAGCTCGGCCGCCGTGGCGAGACCGATGGGGAACATGAGCACTGCCGAGGTGTTGTTCGAAAGCAGCTCCGTCAGCAGCATGGTGCCGAGATAGATTAAAGCCAGTTGGGCGAGAGGGTTTTCACTCGTCAGGTTGATGAGGCCCTCGGCCAACCCGGCGGCAAGAGCCGTGCTTTCCATGGCCTTGCCGATGCCCAGCGTTGCGCCAATCACGATGAGCACGCTCCAGTCCACGGCGCGGCGCGCGGCATTTGTGGAGCAGCAGTGAGTGGCGATCATCAGGCCGGCGGCGAGGATGCTCGCCTGGAACATGCCGAAGCCGAGCCCGGCAAGTGCTGGCAGGTTTTCGAACAAGGTTGCGAGTACCACCATGCCAAACAGGATGGCAAGCGCCGTCAGGGCCTTGTCGTGACGGGGCGGAGAGGAGTCGGCAAGGCTGCTGACCAGGTAGAAGTCTGGCGCGTTGCGCTGCTGCTGCACGAAGGCCGGACGCGCCTCGAGCAGCAAGGTGTCTCCCGCCTGCAGGACGATGTCGCCGATTTTCTGGTGCAGGCGCGCCCCGCTGCGCGAGACGGCGATGACGACGGCGTTGTACTGGGTGCGGAAATTGCTGCCGCGGATGGTCTTGCCGAGCAGCGGACAGCGGTCGGAGACCACGGCCTCGATGAGGCTGCGCCCTTCTCTCGGGCCGTCCAGCTTGAAAACCTGATCGGTCGCTGGCATCAGCCCCCGAATCCTCTGCAGCTCCACGATGGAATCGACCACGCCGACAAAGATCAGGCGGTCCCCGGCATGCAGACGCAGGCGTGGTCCTACCGCCGGAATGATTTCGCCCGCCCGTTCGACCTCCGCCAGATACATCTAATCAAGCTGGCGCAATCCGGCCTCTTCGATGGTGCGTCCCGCCACGCCTCCGCCAGCCTCGACCAACATCTCAACCGTGTAGGCACGGGGATCCGTTGGCTGACGGAAGGACTGATCGCGCGTCGGCAGGAGCCAACGACCGGCGATGACCATGTAGGCGAGGCCCGCAATCGCCGCAGGCACCCCAACCCAGGCGAGGGTGAAAAACTCAAGGCGTTGGACCTCGGCGCCGGCCTTGATGGCGTCCTTCACCAAGCCCGCCACGATCACGTTCGTGCTGGTGCCGATGAGGGTGCAAAGCCCGCCCAGGATGGTGGCGAAGCTGAGCGGCATCAGGAGTTTGGAAACCGGAATGCGATGCTTGCGCGCCCAGTCCACCACCGCCGGCAGCAGCGCCGCGACGAGCGGGGTGTTGTTCATGAAACCGGACAACACCGCGGCCGGTGCCATGATGCGCAACTGTGCGCTCCCCACGCTGCGCGGCGCCCCGAAGAGCCGCTGCGACAACCAGGTCATGACGCCTGTCTCACGCAGTCCTGCCACCACGACATAAAGCACGCCGACAGTTGCCATGCCCTCATTGGAGAAACCGCTGAGGGCTTGGGCGGGCGTCAGGATTCCAGCCAGAAGCAGGAAGCCCAAGGCTGCCACCATCACGAGATCCGCTGATTTTCTGGTGAACATCAGCATGCCGAGGATGAAGGCAAGACTCCCCAGAGTGAGCCAGGCCTGGAACGAGAGCATGCTTTCCGACGCCATGGGTGCGGGTTCGTCCTAGCGGATCACGGGCTTGTAGCGCAGACGTGAAGGACGTGTGGCGTCGGTGCCCAGACGGCGCACACGGTCGGCCTCATAGTCCTGATAATTGCCGGCGAACCACTCCACATGGCTGTCGCCCTCGAAAGCAAGGATGTGAGTGGCAATACGGTCGAGGAACCAGCGATCGTGGGAAATCACCAGCACGCAGCCCGGGAAGGCCAGCAGGGCTTCCTCAAGCGCGCGCAGCGTCTCCACGTCCAGATCGTTGGTGGGTTCGTCGAGCATCAGCACGTTGCCGCCCGTCTTCAGCAGCTTGGCCAGATGCACCCGGTTGCGCTCGCCACCGGACAGCTCCGAAATACGTTTCTGCTGGTCGGTACCACCAAAGTTGAAGCGGCCGACATAACCCCGCGAAGGCGTCTGGAAATTGCCGATCTGGATCATGTCGAGACCGTCGGAAATCTCCTCCCACACGGTCTTGCTGCCATCCAGCGCATCACGCATCTGGTCGACAAAGGCGAACCTGACGGTATCCCCGATGCGGATGCTGCCCTGATCCGGCTGCTCCTGACTGGACAGCATGCGGAAGAGCGTGGACTTGCCCGCGCCGTTGGGGCCGATGATGCCGACGATGGCACCGGGCGGCACGGCGAAGGAGAGATTGTCGATCAGCAGGCGATCGCCGAAGCCCTTGCCCACGCCGCCACACTCGATGACGAGATCGCCCAAGCGCGGGCCGGGCGGGATGTAGAGCTCGTTGGTCTCGTTGCGCTTCTGGAACTCCTGCGAAGAGAGCTCTTCGAAGCGCGCCATGCGCGCCTTGCTCTTGGCCTGGCGCCCCTTGGGGTTCTGGCGCACCCACTCCAGCTCCGCCTCCATGTTGCGGCGGTGGGCTGACTGCTGCTTCTCTTCCTGCTCGAGCCGCTTCTCCTTCTGCTCCAGCCACGAAGTGTAATTGCCTTCCCAGGGAATACCGTGTCCGCGATCGAGCTCGAGAATCCAGCCGCAGACGTTATCCAGAAAATAACGGTCGTGGGTCACGGCCACCACGGTGCCTGCAAACTCTTCCAGGAACTTTTCCAGCCAGGCGACGGATTCCGCGTCCAGATGATTGGTGGGCTCATCCAGCAGCAGCATCTCGGGATTTGAGAGCAGCAGGCGGCACAGTGCCACGCGCCGGCGCTCGCCACCCGAGAGTTTGGTCACGTCCATGTCCCAGGGCGGCAGGCGCAGGGCATCGGCCGCAATCTCGAGCTTGCGATCGAGTTCCCACAGGCCGGCGTTGTCTATGCGGTCCTGCAGACTGGCCTGCTCTTCGAGCAGGGCATTCATCTCGTCGTCGCTCATGGGCTCGGCGAACTTCATGCTGATCTCGTTGAACCGGTCGAGCAGCGCCTTGTCCTCCGCGACGGCCTCCTCCACGTTGCCGCGCACATCCTTGTCCGGATTCAGCTGGGGTTCCTGCGGCAGGTAGCCGATCTTGAGGTTCTTTTGGGGCGTCGCCTCGCCCACGATGTCGCGGTCCACGCCGGCCATGATGCGCAACAGAGTAGACTTGCCCGAACCGTTGAGGCCCAGTACGCCGATTTTTGCGCCGGGGAAGAAGGACAGGGAGATGTCCTTCAGGATCTGGCGCTTGGGGGGCACGATCTTGCCCACCTTATGCATGGTGAATACGTACTGGGCCATGGGGCGAACCGCCTGATGCTGGGAACCGGGGCGGATTATCGGGTGGAGTGCTGTCCCGTCTCCAGAGTTTTTTTGGCGTGCTGGTGTAGGATGCCCGCCTCTAGCCCCTACTCATGCCGCGCCGGCACCAGCAAGACACGGAGCATCATGGCCTACGGAATCCTCTCTTTTGGCGCCTATGTGCCAACCCTGCGCATTCCGCGCAAAGCCATCGCCGAGGCCATGGCCTGGGCCTCGCCTGCCCTCAAGGGACTTGCGAAAGGCGAGCGCGCCTTCGCCAACTGGGACGAAGACAGCATCACGCTGGCCGTGGAGGCCGCACGTGACTGCCTGCGCGGAGTTGCCGAACGACCCGACCAGATTCAGCTTGCCTCAACCACCTTGCCCTTCGCGGACCGCAGCAACAGTGGTGTGGTGGCCGATGCACTGCTGTGCGCGGAGCGCACGACCACCGAGGATCTCGCCGGCAGCCGCCGCGCGGCGACCAGTGCGCTCGTCCGTCTCGGGCATAACCCGGGGCCCCGCAGCACCTTGCTGCTGGCGGCCGACTGTCGCGACGCCCGCCCTGCGAGCGTGCAGGAGATGAACTACGGTCATGGCGCCGCTGCACTCCTGGTGGGGCAGGGCGAGCCCATCGCACTGATCAAGGGGGCTGCCTCCTGGCACGACGACATGGTCGACCAGTACCGCGCTGCCGATACCGATTACGACTATGTGCTGGAAGAGCGCTGGATTCGCGAGGAGGGCTACAACAAGCTGGTGCCGAAGGCAGTCGCCGCGGCGCTCGCAGAGGCCGGCCTCGACATCGGCGAAATCCACCGGGTGGTGTTTCCGGCCTCCAGCGCCACGGCGAAAGGGGTGGCCAAGGCCATCCGCGCCAACCCTGACCTGTTCATCGATCCCTTGCTCGCCAACTGCGGGGACTGTGGCACGGCCCAACCACTGCTGCTGCTCGCGCACGCGCTGGAGACCGCCGTGGCGGGCGAGAAGATTCTGGTCATCGGGTTCGGCCAGGGTGCGGACGCCCTGGTGCTGGAAACGACACCGCGGCTGGCCGAAGTGCAGTCCGCTCACGGTCCAGCCGCCTATATTGCACAACGCCGGGTCTGTCCCGCCTACACGCAGTTCCTGTCGCTGCGCAGCCGCCTCGAGGTGGACTTCGGGCTGCGGGCGGAGCGCGACAACCGTACCGCCCAGTCCGCTTTCTACCGGCGCCGCAAAGACATTACCGGCATGGTGGGGGGGCGCTGTACCCGCTGCAACACACTGCAATATCCTCGCTCCCAGGTCTGCGTGAAATGCGGCGAGATGGAGACCCAGCAGGACGAGAGCCTGTCCGCACTCCAGGGACGCGTGAAGTCCTATACCGAAGACTGGCTGGCCTACACGCCGCTGCCGCCGTACATCTATGGCAACGTCGAGTTTCCGGATGGCGCCAACTGCATGCTGGAATTCACGGATTTCGCGCCGGGTGAGGTGAAGGTGGGCAGCAGCGTGCGGATGGTTTTCCGGATCAAGGACTTTGACCCCAAGCGCCACTTCAGAAGATATTTCTGGAAACCCGCGCCGCTCTCCGGCGCCTGAAACAGCAACGAGGTACCGCATCATGGCCAAAGGCATCAGGGACAAGGTCGCCATCATCGGCATGGGCTGCAGCCGTTTCGGCGAGCGCTGGGACTGTGGACCGGAGGAACTGATCCTCGAGGCCTTCAAGGAGGCGCTCGCGGACGCAGGGATCACCCGCGACGAAATCGAGATGGCCTGGCTCGGCCTTTTCTACCAGGAACAGAGCGCCGGGAAGTCGGCGCTGCCGCTCAGCCTGTCCCTGCGTCTGAACAACATCCCGGTGACCCGGGTAGAGAACATGTGCGCCACAGGCACTGAGGCCTTGCGCGGTGCGGTGTACGCCGTGGCTGCCGGCGCCTGCGACATCGCACTCGCAGTGGGCGTGGAAAAACTCAAGGACACGGGTTACGCAGGTCTGCCCGAGCGCACGAAGGGCACTTTTGACGACCTCTGGCTGCCCAATGCCACTGCGCCGGGCGCCTTTGCCCAGCTGGCGAGCGCCTATGCCGCCAAGCACCGGGTGGACATGCAAGACCTCAAGCGCGCCATGGCTCATATCTCGGTCAAAAGCCACGCCAATGGCTCGCTCAACCCCAAGGCTCACCTGCGGCGGACGATCACCGAAGAGGAAGCCTTGAACGCCGGGATGGTCGCCTACCCCCTCGGGCTCATGGACTGCTGCGGCGTCAGTGATGGCGCGGCCTGTGCGATCGTCACCAGCGTGGAAAAGGCCCGCGAGATGGGCTTGAAGGACATGGTCACGGTCAAGGCCATGCAGCTCGCACCCAGCAATGGCTTCGAGATGTCCAATACCGGGTGGGACGGCAGCTACCTGCACACCACGAGAGTCGCGGCCCAGCGCGCCTATGCCGAGGCCGGGGTCACGGATCCCCGCCGGCAGATCAACATGATGGAGGTCCATGACTGCTTCTCGGTGACCGAGCTGGTGGTGATGGAGGATCTCGGTATTTCGCCCGAAGGTGGCGCCATCAAGGACGTGATGGACGGAGTCTTCGACAAGGATGGTGCCATCCCCTGCCAGATCGACGGGGGGCTGAAGTGCTTCGGCCATCCCATCGGAGCAAGCGGGCTGCGCATGGCCTACGAGATGTACCTGCAGCTGCTCGGGCGAGCCGGGGATCGTCAACTGAAGCACCCGAGCCTGGGCCTCACCCACAATCTGGGCGGGCATCCTTTCCGCAACGTGGCCAGCGTCTCCGTATTCGGACTGCATTCGGCTTGAGACTGATCACCCCATACACACAGCACATGAGCATGAGGTAGCAGATGGACATGAAGACACGAGTGAACGGCTGGGAGTCCCCGGATCACGAGTTGTATCGCACTACCGTGCGACGTTTCATCGAAGCGGAATTTGTGCCGCATCGTGAAAAGTGGATAGAGCAGGGCTACTGCGACAAGTCCGCCTGGCTCAAGGCGGGCGAAGTCGGCCTGCTGTGCCCGGACATTCCGGCCGAATGGGGCGGTGGTGGCTGCGACTTCGGCTTCGATGCCATCGTCTACGAGGAACTCATGCGGGCTGGCATCACGAGCTTCGGCTCCGGCATCCAGAGCATCGTCGCCCACTATCTGGTGGTGTATGGCACCGAGGCCCAGAAGCAGAAGTACCTGCCAGCCATGGCGCGGGGAGAGATCATCACTTCCATCGCCATGACCGAGCCCGGCACCGGTTCGGATCTGCAAGCGGTCAAAACCCGTGCGGTGCGTGACGGCGATCATTACGTGGTCAACGGGTCCAAGACCTTCATCACCAACGGCTACAACGCCGACCTGATCGTGCTGGTGTGCAAGACCAACCCGGCCGAGCGGGCCAAGGGCATCTCCCTGCTGTGCGTGGAGACCCGGGATCTGGAAGGTTTTCGACGGGGCAAGCCGCTGAAGAAGATCGGCCAGAAAGGCCAGGACACCTGTGAGCTCTTCTTCACGGATTGCCGCATTCCCGTACAGAACCTGCTGGGCGGGCAGGAAGGTCAGGGTTTCTTCCAGCTCATGAACCAGCTGGGGCGTGAGCGTCTCATCATCGCCATCTCCGCGGTGGCGAGCATGGAAGCCTGTGTGGCGGCCACCACGGACTACATCAAGCAACGCGAGGCCTTCGGCCGCAAACTGGTGGATTTCCAGACGGCGAAGTTCACGGTGGTGGAATGCAAGACGGAAACCCGCATTGCCCGCGTGTACGTGGACAAGTGCATCGAGCAGCTGATCGCCGGTGAACTCAGCAATGAAGATGCTTCAATGGCCAAATACTGGTGTACCGAAAAGGCCTTTGATATCGCCCATCGCTGCCTGCAGCTCCATGGAGGCTATGGCTACATCATGGATTATCCGATCGCGCATTATTTCGCGGATGCCCGGGTCGGCATGATTTATGGCGGCAGCAATGAAATCATGAAGGAGCTCATCTCCCGCTCACTGTAGGCGGGCAGCAGGCCGACCGATGTCCCAGCACAATCTTTATCTCGCGTACGCGGAGCACTTCCCCTCCGCGGACGCCGAATTCCTGCGCACCGAAACCGGCCATTGCGAGACCTACGGGGATCTCGACCTGCGCTCAGCCCAGATGGCCCACTGTCTGTTGCAGCAGGGCCTGAAGGCGGGTGACCGCGTCACCGTGCAATGCGAGAAGTCCCCCGAATTCATTCATCTCTACCTGGCCTGCCTGCGCGCCGGGCTGGTGTTTCATCCGCTCAACCCCGGCTACCCGGCCGCCGAGGTGGAGTATTTCGTGCAGGATGCGGCACCGGGATTGATCCTGGGTGATGCATCCACTCTCGAGGGCCTGGCCAGTGCGGCCTCGAGGCACGGTAAGGCACGGGTGATGGAGCTCGAGGGGCTGGCCGACGCCAGTCGCAACGCACCGGAGACCTTTGCCACCGTCGCCTGCCAGCCGGATGCCCTTGCGGCACTGCTGTATTCCTCCGGCACGACCGGCAAGCCCAAGGGCATCATGCTGAGCCACCACAATCTGGCCTTCAATGCGCGTGCCCTCAGCAAGGCCTGGGGCTTCACGCATGAAGACGTGCTGCTGCACCTGCTGCCGCTCTTTCACGTCCATGGGCTCTTCATTGCGTTGGGCTGCATCTTGATGTCCGGCTCGCGCATGCTGTTCGGCACAAAGTTCGAGGTGGCCAGGGCACTTGCCTGGCTCCCCGAGGCCACAGTGATGATGGGAGTGCCGACCTACTACACGCGCCTGCTCGGAAGCCCGGACCTGAACCGGGATCTCGTGCAGGGGATACGTCTGTTCACCAGCGGCTCGGCCCCCCTGCTTGCCGAAACCTGGCATGCCTTCCGGGAACGGACCGGCCACGAGGTGCTGGAACGCTATGGCATGACCGAGACCAGCATCATCGCCACCAACCCTCTGCAGGGAGAGCGGCGCCCCGGTTCGGTGGGGCCTGCGCTGGAAGGCGTGGAGATTCGCATCGTGGACGACGCGGAAACGGTGTTGCCTGTTGGCACCACCGGGCATGTGCAGGTGCGCGGCGACAGCGTCTTCAAGGGTTACTGGGGGATGTCGGAAAAAACCCGTGCGGATATCCTCCCCGAAGGCTGGTTCCGCACTGGCGATGACGGAGTGCTCGATGCCCGGGGCTATCTCACCCTGGTGGGGCGGGCCAAGGATCTCATCATCACCGGTGGACTCAATGTCTATCCCAGCGAGGTGGAGACCGTACTCGACGAGGTGCCAGGGGTGCTGGAATCCGCCGTGATTGGCCTGCCGCACGAG
>Ga0194119_10009118_pt1 | contig 13414 bp, 13 predicted proteins | sample TA2MahC100mmetaG_FD_148620 | JGI IMG/M metagenome (GOLD analysis project Ga0194119, IMG submission 148620) | Freshwater microbial communities from Lake Tanganyika, Tanzania - TA2015018 Mahale Deep Cast 100m | ecosystem: Environmental > Aquatic > Freshwater > Lake | place: Tanzania: Lake... | reverse complement strand
GATCTGGTGGCGGTGGAGGTGGGTATGGTGGCGGTGGTGGCGGTGGTGGATACTATTAATGGTACAAACAACCTATCCAAAAAATATAGCAAAGGACACATAAATGACAGTTCAGACACGATATCCAGATACTCCTTATCCTACAAACGTCAACAGGATCAATACCAACGCGATTAATCCTCCTGACCCGGATAAATTTTTTAATAATTTTTTTAATTTTCCAATTGAAGTAAGCAGTAATGTTGATGCAGCCGTTGTGGCCTACTTTGAACAAGTGGCTGACAACAAAGAATCAGCTAGAGCACTAGCCAGCGCAGTAATCTATACCGCAATCAAACAAGGTATTAATCCCATGAGTGCCTTGGATGAGTTTAGGAGAATTCCTGCTGGCGACCTTAATGCCTACACAGCATTGTTTTTAAATTTTGAACGGGTAGGCACAAGTTTCCTTGGTTTAAAAAATAGACCTTTGCAAAACAAATATGTCACAAGGTGTATCTTACCATAATGGGTAAATTTGCTAACGGTTTTTATCAGGTACTCAATCCTGACAAGTATGTGGGCAAAAAAACACCGCATTATAGAAGCAGTTGGGAACACAGCTTTATGAGGTTCTGCGACAATAACCCTGCGGTGTTACAATGGGCCAGTGAAGCAGTACATATTCCTTACCGTAATCCTTTCACCAATCGTAACACAATATATGTTCCAGATTTTCTAATAATATATCAAAACAAAGCTGGTGAACGCATAGGCGAGTTGATTGAAATTAAACCAGGTAAACAAACCACCCTAGAGGCAGCTGGTTCAAGTCCTAGAGATCAAGCAGCAGCCGTGCTTAACATGTTTAAGTGGCAAGCAGCTAATACTTGGGCACGAGATCAAGGACTAAGATTCAGAGTTGTAACTGAATCTGACATGTTTCATCAAGGCAAACCTGCTCGGTAAATACGAGCATGACAAAAAAACTATCAGAACTTTTTGATCTGCCCAATGCAGGTTTTAATCCCGGCGCAGAAACCAATGAGGCACTTAGAACCATAGCTGAAAATAAAGATGCCATTACCAAAGTAGACGAAGCAATAGACAAAATTGACTTGGCTTTACCTACCGTACGAGATTTAGAAGCTAGCGACCAGGAAATGGACGAGTTAGCCAATCTTGCCAAGGATAAATTCGAAGATCTTATGGAACTGGGCATGAATATGGATCCAAGATTTGGGGGAGTAGTGTTTCAAACAGCAGGTACTTTACTGGGTCACGCTATTACAGCTAAAACGGCCAAAATGGATAAAAAGCTCCGTATGGTGCAATTACAGCTCCAGAAGGCCAGACTGGATCATCAGATATCTAAGGACAATCCAGACGATCAACCAGTCACTGGACAAGGTGTGGTGTTGGATAGAAATCAGTTGCTAGCACAGATTCTCCAAAAGAACAAAAACACATAAATACTCTATAAACAGGATTTTACCTATGAAAAGTCTCCACGATTATATAGCAGAACGAAACTCAAACTACAGTTTCAGGATCAAAGTAGCAAAACATAACCCCAAAGATGTTATGGAAGAAATCAAGAACGCTCTTGATGCTTACGAACTGGTAGATATTACCACACCAAAAAGTATGCCGGTACAAGAGCATAGAGAATTTCCCAAATGGGGTGCATGCGAATGTTGGCAATTTGAGGCCACAGTTGCTTATCCTACTACCACGGTACAAATTGCACAGCTACTAAAAGAACGTACCGGCATGCAGGCCGAATGGGTTTGTGTGTACGGTAAACAACAAGCAGATCAGAATGACTATGCTGAAGCCTATGGAAAAGATCATACCGGTGCTTTGCTATTAGATGGCGAACTAAAAGATGTACCAGGCGGGCAAGATCTAGTAGGCGATAAACGCAAAGACAGTTTGTTAAAAGAATTAGATGAGGCTAGTGTCGTACTTGCTGGACCCGGCGAGCCAGAATTGACCACTACTCGTGCCACGGAAAAAACTCCCGCAGCAAAGACAACCAATCAACTACCTCAAGGTACCAAAAGCCCAATTGGCAGTCAGCAAAACAAATTACCCCCAGTTAAAGGAAAGAACAAATGAGCAACAATATCTACGACATCTTGAAAAAGATGGCCGGCCTAGAAGCACCCAAGCAAACATTGACAGAAGGCAAAAAAGCCAAGCCTGATTTTGCCGACCTTGACCGGGATGGCAACAAGAAAGAGCCAATGAAAAAAGCTGCGAAAGAAAAAGACAAAGGTGCCATTGCTGAAGCAGTTGCTCAGGTTGAACGGCAATTGAACGAAAAGTACATGGGTTTTAAGAAGAAGATGTCCGAGGAAAGAAAAGAAATTCCTATCAGTGTAATTGATGGCCCAGGCGGATATAAAGAAGAACAAGGGCGTATCAATAAACACGAAGCATCAAAAGTGAAAAGACAAGAAATGCCAGGTCGCGAACTGCCTCCAATTGAAGATAGATACACCAAGCCTGATGGAAATAAAGATCAAAAAGTGCAAAGACAAGAAATACCCGGTCCCGAACTGCCTCCAGTTGACAATAGATCCAAGCCTGCTGACAAGCCCAAAACCAAAGCGGTTGACGAAAGCGGCCTGCAAGCTTACCTAGGCAAAAAGAAATACGGCGAGCAAGGCATGCGGGCATTGCAGAAGGCAGGCCGTGAAGGCGCCAGCAAAGAAAAAATGGCTTTACTTCGTGCCAAGCATGACAAGATGGACGAAGGCAACTACAACGAGGACATGCTGAGTCCCAAGCAACAAAAAATTGCACGTATGGCCGGCAATCCCGACAAAATTGACGCCAACGATCTCAAAGCACTACGTGCTGGCAAACACAAAAAAGCCGAAGGTAATGCATTCAGTGGCGCATTAGATGCAGCTCGTGATGCTGGCAAGAACAGCTTTAAAGTTGGTGGTAAAAGTTATCCTGTACAGGAAGAAACCGGTGAAGAAAGAGATGCTGCTGCCAGAAGAGAAAATGAACGATATGATAATGCTAGAAATTATCAAGGTCGAAATGCCAGAGGTGATGTAATCAGATCGGGCGGCGAAGTGGTGAGAGGTAACCCAACTCCTCCTTCCATGATGCAAAGAGTAGCAGGTACACTTGGCCTTCCAAATACTGCTAAAGATGCATTAGGAGACCCACTATACAAAAGTTCAAGGCCAGCAGGTGGAGGCGGCGGTGGCGGTGGTGGATCCGGTGGTGGAGGAGTTTCTGATACTAGAGACATGCAGATGGGGGCAGAACTTGACCCTAAAGCAATGATGCAGAGATCCATGCGTGAAGGCAAAAAATCCATGCGTGAAGGTTGGGACGAGATGCAGAAGTATCTCGAGAAAAAACGCGGACCTGAATCAAAAGGCGGTGCTGGTAAGAAGGCCGGCACACGCTATGGTGGTTCTGCACAGCGGGACGATGACGAAGAGACCGACGGCGAAGGACAACCAGTAGCTAAGAAAAAAGGTCGTCCCAAAGGCACCGGTGGCGGAGCAAAATTCAGCTTTAAGAAACCCAAAGACTAAACATGGCTAAACGCAGTTGTCAACAAATTGAGGAAAGTCTCCGCAGCAAGTTAGCGGAGGCTGGATCAAAAGATCTAGACAATGACGGCATTCCTGATGAAAGTCAATATCTGCCTTTCAGGAATCCGTACGATCCACTAAATATTGGTAGTAAAGAAACTGGCGGTCCTTTTAATATTGACATTGGTATAGGCGGTGCTAGTCGTGGTGGTCCTCGAGTCTGGCGAGTACCTGGTAAAGAACGAAGCCAGATATTACCAAAACCGTTGAAGCCTAAAGTTGACATTAAAACAGGCCAGGAGATGGGCGTAGTTAAACCAGCACCAAAGGTATGGCGACGCGGTGAATCCAGTGTACAAGATGCGCGAAAGCAAGCAGAAGCTTTTCTGTCAGGTCAAGGATTTAAATCACAACAGCAATCCGTAGATAAACCCGCTGTCTCTCCTATGTCACAGAGTCAACAAGAAAGACTTGTACAACAAGCACTAGCCCAAGGCACTGCCCAACCAGCCACCATTGGTGATCTTGTCCGCGCTGTACCAGGGTTGACAAAAACAAAAATAGCAGGAACTGTGGCCGGAGGCGGTTTAATTGGCGCAGGAGTTGGGCTCAAAGGTTTTGAAATGTTGTCAGACCCTGTCTCGGCTGAAAAAGAGCGTGCCGAATGGTTAAAGAAATTTGATACAGGTTTACAAAAAAGCGATCAAGAGCAGCAAGCAAGAGAACAAAATATCAAACAAAGTCAAGAGGTGCTTGACCGGCGAGCCAAGAAAGACAGAAATAAAGCCATGAAAGAAAACAAAAACTCTCGCACCTTGGAAGAAATTGAACAAGATCTACGTGCTCGCCTGGCCGAACAAACTCAGTCAAAAACCAAACAAATGATGCAGCCCATGCCAGTTCCTAGACGATCAACACCTGCGGCAGATATTCCATTTGTGAAAACGCCCGGAGGAGAATTTGTAGGCAGCATGATTTCTCCAGGCGCCGAAGAATTTGTGCAATCAGTAAAAGACAGAGACCTTCCAATGGCAGCAGTAATGGGAGCCACAATGCTTCCGGGTGGAAAATTGTTCAGAGGTGCTGGTAAAAGATTAAAGAAATATTTCAGCAAAGCAGATGATGACTTGGCTGCATTAGCATCAAGGATGCCAAAACCGGGTGAGCCTGTACCTGGTATGCCTGGGCAGTATTATACTGGCGAAATAACTGCGGCAGGAAAACCAAAAACCACATCTGTGGCACCTAAACAGCCTGAACCAACCGTAAAGCCAACCGTAAAGGCAGAACCTGAGGCACCAGCTGCAACAACATCAACTCAACCTATACCTAAAAAGCCTTTTTTACAAAGTCAGGAAAAATATTTACAAAGTCTAAGCAAAGATGAGTTAGAACGTCTTGCATTGATTAAAGGCCTGGCACCAGAAAAGATGAGTTTGGGTACAAAAGCCCTAATAGGTGGAGCCGCAGTTGGTTTGCCATACTTGGCCTACAAGTCAGGAGTACCACAAATGTGGTATAAACAATTTCAAAAAGACCCTGTCCAAGCAATTACCAATCCAATTGATGTTACAACTCAACAAGCCGGAGAAGAATTTCAAAATTGGATAACCGAACCCACACCAGGCTCTACATTACCACCCGAGACATCAAAAAAAAATCAAAAAAACGAAGCGATTGATCAGTTGCAATTGCAAGAAAAACAACAACTAGACTATGACGCATTAATACGCAATCCTAATGTGCGTGTCATGCTTGATCTGATTTCGCGAGCCGAAGGCAATACCAATTATGATACTCTAGTCGGTGGTGGCAGGTTTAAAGATTTCAGCTCACATCCTAAAACCGTAGTTAAAATAAAATCAAAAGACCAAACAATCACTAGCGATGCCGCTGGAAGATACCAAATTATGGGCCGCAATTGGGAACCATACTCCAAGAGATTGGGTCTTACTGATTTCAGTCCGGAATCTCAAGACAAAATTGCAGTGGCCATGTTGGCTGACCGAGGTGCATTGAACAGTGTTTTAGATGGTAATTTTGAAAAGGCAATAAAACAAACCAAAAGCCAATGGACCAGTTTACCCGCATCAGATGTTGTACAAGGATACGGACCACGCTCTTGGAAGTGGGTTGATGCCAATCTAGCTGCTATTAAAAAAGACTATGGCATTGAAGACACCCCAACACAAGTGGCTCAAGCTGACAAATCTGCTGTGACCAAACAGCCAGCAGCCAAAGCAGAACTTAAACCAGGATATTATGCAGTTGGCGACAGTCAAGCGGTGGGTGTGGCCGGTTATGGAGGCAAAGACTGGAATCGAACATTTGCTCGCACTGGTGCCAGTATTCTTGACCCAAAACAATTTGAAACACATTTGGCCAACATAGAACGTATTCCAAAAGGCAGTGTGGTAGCCATCAGCGGTGGTGGCAATGACATTAATTCAGCCAAGCCTGAAGTGATTGCCAATCAGTTGAACAAATTGATTGCTGCTGCCCAGGCCAGAGAATTGCAGGTAATACATTTGCTGCCTACCAGCACTGACAATCCTAGAACTCAACAGACACGTGAAGCACTGCGTCAGGCCATGATCAACAATCAAACCCTGGCTCCAATAATGGATCTAGGACAAGCATCAAAAAAAGATCCAATGAATCTGCATCTTGACCGCAAAGAATATCAGCGTATAGCAAACAACATCACCCTAATGTTGCCCATTGGCTCAGCCACAGCAACCAAAACCACCAAAAATCAACCGCCAGCAGCCCCTGTCGCTAAAAAAACAGAACCAGAAACCTTTGTTGACAAATTGGGAAGAGTTGCCAGCGGAGAACTTGTAAGTCAGGTGTTCGGGGATAAAAAGAAACCAGTTGCACAACCTTCGGCACAAGTCACAACTCAAGATAAACAACAGTCCAAAGACAAGCAAGTGACCAAAGATTCAGAGCCAAGTTGGGTTGAAAAACTGTACGGAATTCCTCAGGCCAGAGAGCGTATTCAAGCTCGTAAAGCTGAAATTGAAAAACGAGAACAAAAACGCAAAGAACAAGAGAAAAAAGCACAGCCTCGAACTGTACAATCGGTCTCGGGCACGAGTGAATATCCTGACCAGCCTGCTGTGGCACCCAGCACAGACCAAGCACCTAAAAAAGCAACAGCCACAACAACATCTGGTACAGGCCTACAAGGCACTGAGGACAAAACACTCAAGAGAGAAAGAGAAAAAAGAGAACTAGCTAGACAAAAAAATCTGCCTATGCAGCCACCTTCGCTTGATCCAGAATTAGATCCAAAAGGATGGGAAGAATACTCTGACTACATGGAAAAGCGACAAATTGCCTCCGGCGATCAATACAGTCGCGAACGTGAAGCTAGACTGGCTCGAGAGAAAAAAGCAGCAGAAAAATCAGTTGATAAAGATGTATCATCACTGTTACAAAAAGACCAAGCTGGATTAAAGACCGCATATAAAGGCAGTGCAGGCGCTCAAGCGATAATGCAACAAAATCCTGACATAATAAAAGATGTAAATCGTATTCGTGCAGGCGACACAATCAAAGTAAATGGTCAAGACTATACTATCAAAGCCGGCGACACGCTAGATCGAATAGCACGAAAAATGAAAACGTCTGCTCCTTCCGCTGTTTCTGCAAGTCCGTCACTGGGACAAGGTGAAGAATTGATTGATTTACCTGCAGTAACAAGCACCAGTGCCACAGATAGATTCACAACTTCAAAACCTGAACTGGAACCACCCAAGCCCAGTGAAATTCAAACAGCATTAAAGGACTTTAAACGTGAACAAGACACTAGCAACAAAGACAACGCCGCATCAGGCGCGCTATTTACTGCAAGTGACAAAGAATTGGCCAAGGAACAACTGTTTCGAAATCTTGGTATTAACGATACTGATGACAGTGACGAAGATCCAATTGAGCGTATTATTCGTCAATCTGCTTCAACAAATGCCAATCCTGAATATAGTACAACTGATGGCAGCGATGAAGACCCAATCGAGCGTATTATTCGACAGTCAGTTGACAAAGATGCCGAATTAAAAGAATCCATAAATAAACAAACACTTGCTGAATTGCATGATATTTTAAGATTAGCCGGAAGAACGAAATGACAATGAAAAAATACCTAGACCTTTTTGAAGCAGCACCCATGCCTGTTACATCAACAGCTTTGCCTTCGACTGCTAAACCAGTTCAAGGATCAACTGGAGCGGCTACTCCTAATGCAGGAAAAACAGTGCGCCCAGGCAGTGCATCTGCATATGTGGGCGGACCTGTTGATGCCACCGCCCAAGTGCCGGACACCAGTGCAGCTATCCCTGGCACAGGATCCAAAATGGTAAACGATCCCACAAAAGATTTTGAAGAAAGCATGCAAGAAACTGCAGATGCTGATTTGGCTGAAATGATGAGATTGAGCGGATTACAGTTAAACGAAAAAGCAGTAAGCAAGCAACAGCAAAAATTCATGGGCATGGTGCATGCCATGCAAAAAGGCGAAAAGGTCAAAGGTGCCAGTCCTGAACTGAAAAAAGTGGCCAAGACTATGGGCAAAAAAGACGCAAAAGATTTTGCTAATACCAAGCACAAAGGACTGCCGCAAAAGGTCAGCGAAGGTGTCAACTTTGTTGAAATGATGCGTGAAACTGAGCAGACTCTGGAAGAAATGCTCACGGAACTGCATGACGAGATAACTGAATTTAAAATGACCGGACACATGGGCGACAAGCTGCGCGATGCCATGGAACTGCATCGTCACAGCAAGAACAAGTTAATGGGCGAAGCCAACATGGTGTACGAAGATGATGCATTAAATGAACTAGCAGCATTGGCAGGACTTGAAGAAGACGGTCCTGGTGCACCAGCCTTATACAGCAAAGAATCAACTGCTGATAAAATGCAAAGCGGTGCAGACACAGTTAAAGATTTTTTTACTAAAGGTGCCGAAGCTTACAAAGACTTATACATGACCGGCCTAGGTATGCCTCCGGACAAATATACACCAGCAGATCCTCGTAAACCTTTTGGTCCAAGAAAGAGTGAAGTAAAAGAACAAGACCTAGAAGAATGCGGTGAGATGTCAATGAGTCACGACAAAGATTCAATAAACGTGAGTACAAACATGAGCAGCGACGGCACAAAGAATGTTACTGTTTCTGCAGAAGGTGATCAAGCTGAAGCACTTATGCAAATGTTGAAACTGGCAGGTATGGGTGGATCTAGTCGTCCAGCAGTGGCCATGATTGATACAGACGAAAAAATGATGGAAAAAGAAGAAACTCCTGTACCCGACGATGGTAATGTATTAGGAGGCTTGGGCGATTTTGAACAAATAGATGCCATTGATGAAGCAAAGAAAAAGCGGATTACACGCCATTCCAACACACCTGATGAAAAATATCAGACTGTGGACAGTATCCTGCGCCAAGGTGCAGATCTTAACCGTGAAAAGCGTCAGTACAAAAAAGAATATCCCGGTGATAACCCAATGGCTGAGAGCATGTTAGATAGTGATCTAAATGACATTCTTGAAAGCATTTTGATTCGCGATGATGATACTCCTGCTAAACTACTGTTTACTCCAAAATCAATTGATCCTGAAACAGGATCAGATTTGAGTGGGTATGATATTACATCACCTCGCACAGGCCGAGTTGGTGCAAGAATGGAGCCCGGCAAAGAAACAGAATACTATGCTGCAGATCCATTAGCACCAGATGATGTGACTGGTGCTACAATTAAAAACCATGGAGAAAAAGTAGAATGGCACAGAGGCGAGAAAGGTGTTGACGAGCAAAGCGGTAATCAGCCCAATCCTTACCCAGTGGGACAAGATGCACTGACGCCACAGCAAAAACTGAATCCTACCAACAACCCCAACAAGAGTATTGTGCAAGGTATTAAGGATTTTATTATGAATCCACTGAAACCCGGAATGTAAAAATAAAGAAAGTTGGCAACCAATGAAAACATTTAAACACTACTTGCAAGAATCTGAACACCTAGCAGAAAATCCTGCTGTTGGTGATGGATTTGATATTGAAATTGCCAGAGAAGAAATTGTACTAGAAACAACTGTTGTAGACATCGTAGAAGATGGGATTGTAATTGAAGCAGACGAAACAATGATGAGAATTTTGATGCATGTTGGATATTTAATAGAACATTCAAACATGCCCCCTGCTCAAGAAAGTACCAGTCCACTAAGTGGGCGTAAAGATGTTTATAAAGAATTCAAGTTTCAGCATTCAGCAGATACGGATTTAGAAGAACAACAAGGCATATCGGACCCAAGAGCACGTAGCGCATTTGACGAGTTAGATGCTGCTATTAGTGCTAGTAAATCTGGACAAGCAGCTACAACCAATTCATTAGAAAAATATGCGGACGATGTTTCTAGAAGAGCTCAGACTGGCCAACTCAAAGGAAAAAAATGGAGTGAGATGTCTCCCATTGAGCAAGAAGAATTGCGAAGACAGGGGTTTGGACCAAAGCCATCTGTAAACGAAGATTATAAAAATCCAGTAGCCAGTGCTGTATTACATCGCATCATGATGCAACATCCTGGTGTGTTGGCTACTCATGGTCCTGAGCATGTGATGCAGGCGGTAGACGAATTGGCAGACACCGTGGGCGATGTTGAAGAAATTGGCAGCAGTGATGTGTCAGCCTGGACTCGCGAAGTTATCCGAATGCTGGCTGAACTGCCTGATGAACCCTTGGACGAAAATGATTTTACCGGCGATGTAGATAACCGCGGTCACTTACAACTCAGTCCGGCTGGAGCTGCCAAGGTGCAAAAGCATCCAAATTATGATCCAAATCTGTCAGCAAACGCACAATACAGCACGCATTTTGATGACAAAGGTTATCAGCGTATGAGTCATGCACAAGCGGTAGAAGTCGGCAAGAACCCCAAATACAACCCAAATCTTCCAGCCAATGCTCAGTGGGATCTTCTTAACAAATCAACCACAGCGCCAACCAATGAAGCCAAATATCGCGGTCGTGAAGTTCCCTTGGGCAAGAAAATGGCCGGGGATGTTAAAAAAAGTAAAGTGTATGTGAGAAAGCCAAATGGCAATGTGGTCAAAGTTGAGTTTGGTGATCCCAACATGACAATTAAAAAGTCAAATCCCGCACGCCGTAAAAGTTTTAGAGCCAGACACAACTGTGCCAATCCAGGTCCAAGATGGAAAGCACGTTATTGGTCGTGTAGGAGTTGGTAATGACAGACCCAAGATTTTTTAGACGCTATTTAGATATTCTTGATGAACAACCACTGCCAGCCGGCGTCAATCAACCGGCGACACTAAATGTTGGCGATAACACTACTGTAACTGCTGACCCTAACGCAAAAACTATTGCAGCAAAAAGCCAAATTGGAGATCTTAATCTGCAAGCAACTACCGATGTGACCAAAGGTGCAACTTCAGTTGCAGCTGATTACAAAGTTGCTCCTGGTTCCACAGTTGGAGTAACACAAACACAAACAGGTTACAAAGGACAAATGGCACCTACAAGCCAGCTTCGTGCAGCACAAACAGACACTGCCGGTCAAACACACAATTTACGAATTGACAAAGGTGTAGGATTTGGTGGAGCAGGTAAAAATATTCAACCTGGTCAAAACACACAAACAACTTATACAAAATCATAAAGGAAATTCAATGAAAAAATTATTAGCAATGCTAGTATTAGTGCCAGGATTAGTTCTAGCACAAAAGGCTCCTAAAGGTGTCATGTATGATGCACAAGTTGTTAGAGTCAGCGATGGCGACACGGTGGTTATTGCAGCACCATTTTTACCACAGCCGTTAAAGCCCGAATTGGCAATTAGAGTGTACGGCGTAGATACTCCAGAAAAAGGGCATAGAGCTCAATGTGCTAGCGAAGATCAGCGTGGTCAAGCTGCCAGCGCATTTACTAAAAACGCAGTGGCAAAAAGTGTTAAACATCAAGTGGTATTATACGGTTGGGACAAATTTGGTGGGCGTGTACTGGGTGACATGATTCTGGACGGACAAAGTTTGCGAGCTATGTTGATTGCAAATGGTTTTGCTAGAGAATACTACGGAGATGCCAAACAGTCATGGTGCAACTAGGACCAGACACACCGGATGACGATCGCCCTGTAATACCGTATGGCGAACACTAATGAAATGGGTTTATGTTGTGATGGTATTAGTGGTTGATGATGGTGTATGGCGTGCTTGGAACACATATCCAACTCTAGGTGCCTGCGAAGAAGTAATCAAGGTTCTTACAACCCACAGGGAAGATAAAATTAAAGCCTATTGTTTAGCTAAAGAAATCAATGAATGACATAGAGCAATTAAGAGTATTAGCTGGCATTGGTAATCGTGCAGTGATGCAAGAGTACAGGGGCTTTGCGGGCAGTAATATCAGTGTTACAGGCAACGAAAAAGGCGAACTCATGCGTAAACATGACATTCGCCCTGGTACTGAAGAATGGTTTAAGTTGTGGTTCTCCCGGCCCTATCTTACAGGAGAGAGGCCCATTTAAGCCGCAGCAGCATCTCTACCCAAGTATTGATTCCACTTGGGATCTTTCACTCTAAACGGACTATTTTTCCAAGCAGCAGCTAGAGCCCAATAATCTGGACGATAAGGTTTGCGAATAGGCCTCATAAAATTTTTATCGGCCTTGCGCCAATGACAAGCCTTACAACTAGTAACACAGTTTGTCCATTCAGTTCGACCGCCAAAGCTGATGGGAACCACATGGTCTATAGTCAAGTCTTGAAAATCAAATGTATCCTCGCAATACTGGCATTGATACAAATCACGTAGATACATGTTGTATCTAGTAAAATTTACTTTACGTTTAAAGTTAAAATACTCTTTGGTAATTGCAACACTGGGCACATTGATAGCCAGTTTTTCGCTGTGAATTATCCAGTCTGGGTAAGTTTCGATCACTTGGATGCGACCCAGGTACATGAGTTTGACAGCATGTTGCCAATGGATAACACTTAGCGGCAGTACGCTGATTGGAGTATAATCTTTGTTTAAAAGTAAAGTATGGCTCATAAGTAATAATATGAAAAACAATAATGATATAGCTAGTATTATAAAGTCGCCATATCAAAAGGTCAACTTTTCTGAAGATCAAATTGTAGAGTTTATGCGATGTGCTGATCCTGACACAGGACCAGTATACTTTATGAGCAACTATTTCTACATTCAGCACCCGGTTCGGGGAAAAATGCTGTATCAACCTTTTGAGTATCAACGGAAACTTATAGATACTTATCACAACAATAGATTTAGTATTAGTTTGATGCCAAGACAAACAGGTAAAACTACATCAGCAGCAGGATACTTGTTATGGTATGCTATGTTTCGTCCGGATAGCACTATACTAATCGCCGCACACAAATATCAAGGTGCTCAGGAAATTATGCAGCGTGTGCGATATGCATATGAATTGTGTCCAGATTGGATTCGTGCTGGCGTTACCAGCTACAACAAAGGATCAATTGATTTTGAAAACGGATCAAGAATTGTTAGTCAGACAACTACAGAAACTACTGGTCGAGGTATGAGTATTACCTTGCTGTACTGCGACGAGTTTGCGTTTGTCAGGCCCACTATTGCCAAAGAGTTTTGGACAAGTATTTCTCCCACACTGAGTACCGGTGGTAAAGCTATTATAACAAGCACTCCAAATTCAGATGAAGACCAGTTTGCTTTTATCTGGAAACAGGCAAACAGGTGTGTGGATGAATTTGGAAATCCTACACCACTAGGTATTAACGGATTTCGAGCATATCAGTCCAGTTGGTGGGAACATCCGGACCGTGATGAAAAATGGAAGTCAGAAG
>Ga0194119_10009115_pt1 | contig 13419 bp, 10 predicted proteins | sample TA2MahC100mmetaG_FD_148620 | JGI IMG/M metagenome (GOLD analysis project Ga0194119, IMG submission 148620) | Freshwater microbial communities from Lake Tanganyika, Tanzania - TA2015018 Mahale Deep Cast 100m | ecosystem: Environmental > Aquatic > Freshwater > Lake | place: Tanzania: Lake... | reverse complement strand
GGTGGGCGCGTCGCTGCCGGCCACCGCCAGTTGCTGCACGTAGTCGCCGCCCCAGACGAGAGGCATCTCCATCGTGATCTGCGGCAGGTCCATCTTGGCCAGCCACCGTTTTCCATCGGTGCGCATGACTCGGTGATTCACAACATGAAGGAGCTTGCCCACGCCGGAGGTGTCCCAGCCGTACCGGACGGGAGTGCCAAAGGTGACGACATCCAAGACTGCGCCGTTCAGAACGTTGCCGGTCTTGATCTGTCCCTCCAACTGATGAAGTGCATTTTCCCCATCGCCCTCCGCGGGAGTGCGCTCGTAATAGGATTTGAGAATTTGAAAATAGGTCTCTTGCCCTGAGGAGGAGCCGGGGGCCAGCAGGTTTGAGACGAGCGCCAGTACCTGTCCAGCATGGCTATGAACTTGCACGAGCAACCGATCACCTTGCCCCAATTTCTGGTCCGCGCAGATGGTCCTGAGCCGTTCGAGCAGGCGCCAGGCAGCCTGGGCACGTCCTAGATGATGATGCTCCGAGGACCAGAGGTGTCGCAGACAGACGATGGGACGCGAGACGTGACGGTTGACGGCCTTCCGGAACAGCTCGACAGAGTTGTCGGTGAAGTTACAGGCTTCGCCGATTTGCTTGTCGAGCAGGCCTTTGGTTTCCGCCTCGTCACTGAACGGCGGCTTCTTCCCGCCTTGCGCGGCTGCCAATCCGTTCGTCTCTTCCCGCAAGAGCGCCAACAGGGCTTCCATTCCGGGAATGCCGCGCGAATAGCCCCGCTTCAAGCCCCCGACTTCATCCAGCCGCTGTGCTCCGAACAGGTCTGAGCCCAGGTGCATGCCGTGCATGAACAAGACGACCCGGACGCCGGCCTTGGCCAACTGGTCCCCGAGGCGCGCCATTTCATCTTGCCAAGCCAGGGAGTCCGGCGGCGCCCCAGCGGTGAATTCCCGATAGGCCGCCCGCTCGCCTGGGTCAGCTCGTGAATAGGTCTGATGTTGAAAATTATTTCCCGTCGGCATGGGTCCTTCTCATACCTGAAACATGGGGCCCAGCGCAATGGAGCAGAGGCAAGGAAACATGCGACGGCCCAGCCCATTGCCGCGTCCATGCAAGGTTGACCGGCCAGAAAAGGGCATGTTAAGGTACCGTCTGCCTTCAAGACAGAGCGGCCCAAGGAAGAAGAGTTAAGGAATTGAGATGAAAAAGATTTCTGGCTCACGAACGCGGCTTCGAACCGTCACAATTATCTGGTTTGTGCTTGCCGGTCTGGCCGTCCCCTTGCTTGTCTCAGCCGCGAAGGCCCCAGCACCTCCCTCGAAGCAAGTCCAGCCGGAGCATGTCATCCTAGTCGTTTTAGAAGGGGTGGGGCAGGAGGCCCTCAAGGCCGGGCCCATGCCGGTCCTGAGTCGGCTGGTGAAGGAAGGGTCTGTGACCTGGTCCGCGACCGGCGTCAATCCGTCGCTCCGGCTGCCCGCTATGGCCTCACTGTTGACCGGCCTGCCGGTTGAAAAACATGGGATCACGTGGAACAGCTTCGACTTCATCCGGGGGTATCCGAGGCCGCCGACCGTGTTTGATTATCTGGATCTGAGCGGCGGCCGGGACAGCACCATCTTTTTCATGGACGAATCCCTCTATCAACTGGCCAAGCCGGAACCCTACACCGACTATCAGATGTGCGGACCGCTGAAGCCGGAGTGCAGCACGACCACCGTGGTCGGCTATATCCGCGAATATTTCCGCAAGGCCACGAGCGGCCATGGGTACGGACATGCGATCCTGTCCTTGCCCCATTTTCTGGTTGTGCATTTGCCGGAGCCTGGGCGGGCCGGCTTGGCGCAGGGGGTGAACTCGCCGGCCTATCGGGAGTCGCTGCGGACGGTCGATCAGGCCATCAGCTCGATCCTGGGGATCTATCGTGACCTGGGGCTCATGGACCGGACCACGGTCTTTGTGACGGCACTCAATAACACGGGCGAGACCAAGGGGGGCGGAAACGGTGCCGGTGCGGCTGCTGCCGCGGCGCCGCCTCGTATGCTCTGGGCCGCCTGGGGCGCGGGGATCAAATCAGGACATCTGATCAAACAGCCTGTCTCGATCATGGACACGGGGGCCACCGTGATGCGGACGTTGGGGCTCGAAACCCATACGGAATGGGAGAGCAAGGCGGTGGAGGAAATCTTCTCAACCCCTCGGCCCGCTTCTCCGGTTTCTGCACACCAGGGAGAGCCTGGCGGCTTCTCCGAGAGAACGCCGCGCTAGCCCAATGCCGGCAAAAGCTGGAGAAAAACGGCGGGCGTGGACGAAGGTCAAGCTGCTTCTGGGCTTCGTCACATTGGTGACGATGGGCTCTCAACAGGTGACGGCTGCCGCGCCGCCCCCTGCCTACGCGAAGGAACATGGTATTACGATCGATGCGACCGGCCTGACGCCGCCGACCATGTGGCAGGTGCCGGGGAAAACCCCGATGATCATGACCCTCGATCCTGACAGTACCGAAGCCCTGCGGACGACTACGCCTTACGAGCTGAAGCTGAAGCCCGGCTCTTATCGGTTCGGGACGTTTACGTTTGACTTCCCGTTCGCGGTGACGCTGGAAGGGGTGCTGGACTTTGCGTCTTCACTGGATCAATGTGTGTCAGGACGCGGCACGCAGAGGCTGACGGTCACGTGCAGCAGGACCCAGCCGTACGGGGGCCAGCGCGACTACTGAAGACCGTGATGAGTCATGGGTTATGCGCGAAGACGGCAGATCAAGCATTCATTCATCACACATCACCCCTCACCCATCACGTATTTGTGTTTTGAACAGGTGACGTATGGCTGATGCAGTCAATGACCTGCTGGATGCGTTAGAAGACGTCGATGATGCGACTCGGGAGGAGGCGGCCAAAGCCCTCGCTGAGTTGGCTGACCCAAACACCCTGGAGCCGCTGATGCGGGCTTGCGAGGACGAATACTGGTCGGTGCGGGCGCATGCCGTCTGGGGCGTCGCCAAGATCGGGGGGGCCAAGGCCGTCGAAGCGTTGGTCACTCTGTTCAATGACCCCATCATGGAGGTGCGCAACGAAACGGTGGCCGCCGTGGGTCACCTTGGTCCTGCGGTCGCGGAGCGACTGATCAAGGCTCTCAAGGACGAACGCTGGCGGGTTCGCGAACATGCGGCCAAGGTCTGCGGTGAGATGAAGGACGCCAAGGCGGTGGACGCTCTGATTACGGCCTGTCGCGACCGGGATGGAGCCGTCAAGAGCGCGGCGGCCGAGGCCTTGGGGAAAATCGGCGATGCCAAGGCGGTCCCGGCCCTCCTCAAGCTGTTCAAGGATACGTCGAAAACGGTGAGGGAAACGGCCGGCACGGCCTTGGTGGCGATCGGAACGCCGTCGGTCGAGCCGCTCATCCAGACCCTCAAGGATCAGGATTACGTGGTCCGCTGCCATGCAGCGAGGGCTCTGGGCGGGATGACCAGCGACTATCAGTTCGGCCGTTCCTGGGTCAAGGACCAACGGGTCGTGGACGCGCTGATCGAAGCCTTGAAGGACCGCGACCGGGCGGTCCGGGAGGATGCGACGATCGCGCTGGGGATGATCGGCGACCCACGGGCCATCGATGCGCTGATCGAGGCGATGAAGGATGGGGCCGTGAAGCGGCACGCGATCATGTCGCTGGGCATGATCGGGGACGTCCGCGCCCTCCCGCCGGTGTTGGATGCTCTGAAGGGCAAAGGCATCCGTCAGGAGGGGACCCCGACGCCCGGCTGCATCGTCAGCGAAGAGGCCTTTATCAAGGAGGCAGCGGCCACCGCCCTGGGCCATTTCCGGGACCCTCGGGTGATTCCCGACCTCATCATGCTGCTGAAGGACAATGTGCTCCGAGAACGGGCATCCGATTCATTGGTCCTGATCGGCGATGCGGCGATCGAGCCGCTCGTCGCGTTCCTCCACGACCCCAAGGCCTCGGAGGTGGACTCAAGCGAGCGGGCCCTCTCGTTTGCAACCAGCCGGTTGAGCGCGTCCGAGGCCCTCAGGAAGCTGGCTCTCGAAACACTCCGAAAGCTGGGCTGGGAACCGCCCGCGGAGGAAGAGGCCGTCGATTCAGGCAGGACCGATAATCTCCGGGTCGACCGGCCCCTGGGCGAAACCGGTCGGTTCGGCCCCTCTGGGGACCTGATCGGAACTTAACGCAGCGATCCTTCTGCCAGGCGTCGATCCCTCGCCGGCGCAACCGTCAATGCCCGCTACTTTCTCACCGCGATCCCGTGCGTGTCCGCCGTTTCCTTGCCATCCTTCATGTTGGTAATCCGGGCGACGCCGACGAACTCGCCGCCTTTGCCCCCGTCCAGCACCTTGATCACGCCCACGCCGGGGGTCGAACCCTTGGCGTTGTTGACGGTCTTGTCATTGCCCGTGAGGGGACTCGGGCCGCGGGTGCCGACGAAGACATAGGCGCCGTCCGGCGACACGTCCAGCAGGTCCGGCGCCGGATCATCGCTGAGCGGGCCGGCCAGCTCGACGGAGCTAACGCTGAGGTTCGTCAGCGTATCGATGATCTCGATGTTGTTGCCGGCCCGGTCCGCGCTCCAAAGGTATCGCCCAACCGCCGCCATGCCGTGCGAATCGGCGAACTTCGTATCTCGCGAGGTGATCAGCTTGGCCGAGACCGACTTGGGCAGGTTCGCCATGTCCACGGCATAGACGTCGTAGGAAAGCGGGGCGATCGGCCAGCCGCCGCCCGAGTTGATGTACATCGTGTCGCCGACCTGAATGCCGCCGCAGCCCGCCGGATGAACCTCGACGTTGTTCAAGGTTGCGACGATGTTCATGGGGGTGCTCGTGACGTCCGCCACGAACAGCCCGCCGCCCCGCAGCGTGATGAAGGCGTGCTTGCTCGACGCGTCGGTGATGGGGCAGATCGGTGCGGTATCTGGCTGCTCCCCCCGTTCCAGGGCGCCGAGGTTTATCACGTCCTTCTCCGGGTCGAAGCTGAACTTGTGGGCGGCGTAATCGGTCCATATCCGGATGAACTTCTTCTCGGCGATGTTGGCCGCGATCGCCATCTTCTGGTCGGGGGTGGGCCAGGCTGCGTGGACATTCTTGCCCATTGAGAGGCAGGCCTCCGGCTTCCTCGTCGCCGCGTCCATGAAGAGCACCTGCCCGCTCAGGAACGAAAGGACCGCGTGGGACTGGTCCTTCGTGAAGAAGAGCATGTGCGGGCGCCGGACCGCTTTCTTGGTGGCTCCTTCGCAGAACTTATTGATCTCGCCGCCCAGGTCGATGGTGACCTGGGGCTTGGCGCCAGACGGGTTGGCCGCCAGTTGCGTGCCGTCATAGATGTAGAGAAAACCCCCGCTTTCCTTGGCCGTGTCCGATTGGTCGGTGATCCAGACCTCGTAGGCTCGGGTGTCGGAGGGCCAGGATGCAAGGAGACTGAGGCCCACACCCACCACGAGGGCCAGAACAAACAGCAGTCCCCGGCGAGACCCGCTCTGTATGGTCGATACGGTACGCATCGGAAGCCTCCTTACTGATTGGTCAAAGGGTCTGTTGGACGTAAAAAGGGAGGTGAATGAATCCGTGCGATGGATCTAGGAGGTCATACTAAAGACCTGCCAAGAGGTCTGTCAACCGGGCGGGAACCGCGCGGATCATGCAAAGGCGGGCGCGTTGCGTATGATCGCCGGTCCAGGCGGCTGGATTCCTGTTGACCGTCAAAAAAATCCTGTGTTAAGGTACCATACATCATTATTTTTCCTCGCGATCTGAGCCGTGCGGAAGGAGTCGCACGCCCTCGCAGCAGACCCGTGCCGGTCGGAATCCCAAGTCGCTTGAGCGCTGGAGGCAAAACCGGCCCGAGGACGATACCGGGCGAGGGAATCGGCACGCTGGGTATGAACGATGGCGGACAGCGTCGGAGAACAGATCGCCGCGCTGAAGGATGAAGATTGGGCCGTCCGCGAAGGAGCGGCAGCGGCGCTGGGGTCGTTCCGTGATGCGCGGGCCGTCGGGCCCCTCATCGCCGTCCTTCGGGACTCGGACCGGGCTGTGCGCACCGCCGCCGTCGCTGCCCTGACAGAGATCGGAGAAGCCTCGGTTGTGGCGCTGGGCGCCTGCTTGGATGATCCCGATCTCTCCGTCCAGGAATCGGCCGCTTCGATCCTGTCGGCGATCGGCGATATCCGGGTCATCGATCCGCTGGTTAAAGCGCTGGAGAACCCAGACTGGATCGTCCGTATGCACGCAGCCAAAGCCCTCGGGCGCATCGGCGATCCCAGGACGGTCCGGCCGCTCATGCCGCTGCTGCACGATAAGGTCAAGGCGGTGCGGGTGGATGCGTCGGAGGCCTTGGTTCTGATCGGGCAGGCGGCGGTGCCGCTGCTGCTGGAAGCCTTGAAACATGAGGAATGGCTGGTCCGGCTCCATGCGGTGGAAGCGTTGGGCAAGATCAGGTCGCCCGAGTCGGTCGAACCCCTCTTGTTCCTATTGTTCAACGACCCGGATACGGCCATCCGGGAGGATGCGACCCGGTCCTTAGGAGAGATCGGGGATCCCCGCGCGGTGGACTTTCTCCTGACGGCGATGACCGACGTAGGGCTCCGGCCCTTGGCGATTGAAGCCTTGGGAAAAATCCGAGACCGGCGGGCGGTCCCGGCGCTGGTGTCGGTCGTTACCGGAGCCAGCCGGCCGGCCGACAGCCGTTCAATCCACGGGTGCGGCGACCGGTGGGACGGGGAAATGTTTGCGATGGAAGCGGCTGTGAGGGGGCTTGCTCTAATCCGGGATGAGGTCACGATCCCGGTGTTGATCGATGCGCTCCAGAACACGGTGATCCGGGCGGAGGCGGCCGCGGCCCTGGTGGCTTTTGGTCAGCCGGCAATTCCACCTCTCCTGGGAGTGCTCAAGAAGGAGCGGGACGACAACATTCTCTTCCATGCGAAGGAAGCCCTGGCTCAGCTCGGATGGAGAGCAAATAGAATCCAATGATGGGTGCTGAATGATGAGTGATGAATGGCTGCAAGAATGAGTTCTCAGTTTTCAGTGGTCAGTTCTCAGTTTACTGACAACTGAGAACTGACCACTGCTTCGTTTAGCATTCAGCGGTGCGGTTGAAGCCATGCCCAAGGAGTCGCTCGAGACCCTCATCGCCGAACTGGTTCATGAGGAGGACTGGCGGCGGATGCGTGCCACCGCTGCCTGCCTGAAGGGTGGGCCGAAAGCCGTCGAGGGGCTCATCCATGCGCTGGACACCGGCAGCTCCGCCTTGAAGATGGAAGCAGCGGGCATGCTGGCGCGCATCAAGGACCCCAAGGGCGGGGTGCCGCTGGTGCGGTTGCTGAAAGACTCGGACCCGGCTGTCCGTAAAGCGGGCGCGCTGGCGCTGGAGCAGATGGCCGGGGTCCTGGATGCGGACGCAGCTTCGGCCCTCGTTGAAGATCTGCACGAGCTGAAGGAAGAAGGCCAGCGCGACCTGATGATCGGGTTGCTGGGCCTGATCCCCAACGCCATCGCGCCTTTGAGCGCCCTGCTGACGCATCCCGACGAGGCGGCTCGGGTGACGGCGGGAACGATCCTGGAACACCTGCTGGATCCCCGGTCGGCCGATGCGCTCGTGGATGCCATGGGGGACCCGGCCCTGCGCGACATCACCGTGCGGACGCTCAAGAAGCTCGGCGCGATCCGGGAGCGGATCGATCAGGCGTTTGAAACGTTGCGCAGCGTCGAAGGGGCCAGTGAGCGTGAGGAAGCTCGGATGGCGACGGTGATCGACCTCTTGGGGATCGGCCGTCCGAGCGTAGAGATCCTGATCGACTATCTCGAGGATGACGATTGGCTGGTGCGCGAGGCGGCGGCCGATTTGCTGGGCAAGATCGGCGATCTCCGCGCGGTGGAGCCCCTCATGGCGCGGCTCCAGAAGGACAAGGACACGGGGGTCAAGGAGCTGGCCTTGAAGTCGTTGGGCCTGATCGGCGATGCCCGCCCCGTGCAACTCTTCATCGAAGCCATTCCGATCCGTCCGCTGCGGACCCTGGCCATGGAAGCCCTGGCGAAAGTCAAGGATGTGGAGGTCATGCGTCCCTATGCGGATCTGTTCGAACGGCTCAAGACCGACCGGGACGGCTTGGTGTCCTATAATGCGGGGATGATCGTGGACAAGCTCCAGGCTGCGACCATGCAGGCCGAGCAGGCGGGCGCCGCGGCGGGGAGCAAAGGGGAGGGTGAGGATGAGTGAGGGGGAGGGGCAAGGGCAAGGGCAAGGGCAAGGGATGGATCGGCAGCCTGATCGAGTCGAGCAGTTGCTCTCGGCTCTGCGGGACGAGAACGAGGCCTTGCGCGACCATGCGGCGGCCAGCCTCGGACAGATGGGGCTGGAGGCTCTCCCGGGGTTGATCGGGATGCTGGCTGATGAAGATGCGGTGATCCGGGAGGCAGCCGCGAGCGCGATCGTCCGAATCGGTCCGGCTGCCGTGGAGCCGTTGCTCGAAGCGTTGCAGGATGACGAGTGGTCGGTCCGGGAGCAGGCTGTTTCGGCGCTCGGCAAGCTGAAGGACCCGCGCGGCGTCGAGCCGCTTATTCGTGCGCTCAAGGACAGGGACGGCGCAGTCCGCAGCGCGGCGGTCTGGGCGTTGGAGCGGATCGGGGACCCGCGGGCTGTGCCGGGTCTGGTGGAGGCCCTCGCCGACGGGACGCTCCGCGAGGATGCCGCGCGGGTCTTGAAAAAGATCGGCGATGTGCGGGCCGTCGAGGCCTTGATCGAAGGGCTGCTCGGAAACAACTGGATGGTGCGCCGGCACGCAGCCGAGGCTTTGGGCAAGATCGGGGATCTGAGGGGGATCGAGCCCTTGATCGAGGCGCTGAAGGATGAAGACTGGCTGGTCCGCCGCAATGCGGCCGAGTCCCTGGCGCGGCTGGGCGACCGGCGGGCGGTCGAACCGCTGGTGCCGTTGCTGGAAGACGAGAACGAAATGGTTCAGGAAACCGTGGAAGGCGCCTTGGCCAGCCTCGGCTGGAAGCCGCAGACAACCAACTAAATGTGTTGAAGGAAAGGCGAGAGGGTCATTTATGGCAGACGAAACTCCCCAGCAGCCGCCGAAGCTGCTTCAGATCGGCCCCAAGGGCGGGGCCAAGAAAGACGGCTTCAATCTGGTCACCGAGAAAGTGGTCTCGGTGAACCAGGCGGCGAAGCAACTTGAAGTGGAACTGTTGGCCTACGACGGGAAGACGGTGATCCTGGAGGTCGCCGAGGAGGCACTGGAGGACCTGCAGAAGATCAAGCCGGGCGACGGGGCGACCATCCGGGTCGTGGAAGAAGGAGGGAAGCGCGTTGCCAAGAGCTTCCGGGTCCGCTCCAAGGACCCGAACAAGGCCAAAGGGGATGCGATGCTGTTGGACTTGAAAGATACCCATTGGCTCAACCGCAAGTATGCGGCTGAGGCACTGGGGGACCTCAAGGATGAGCGGGCGGTGGGACCGCTGGTCGAGGCGCTGACCGACGAGGTGGGAGATGTCAGGCAGCGGGCTTACGATTCGCTCATCAAATTGGGAGCCGTCTCAGTCCCGCCGTTGATTCCCCTCTTGGTGTCGGAGGAAGATGAGTTGCGCCAGTCCGCCACCGAGATCATTCGCAAGGTCGGCAAGCCGGCGGTGGAACCGCTGGCGGTCGCCTTGGGCGAGGCGGATGACCGGCTCAAGGGCCGGATCATGAAAGTGCTGGATCGGATGGGGTATAAGCCGAAGCCCAAGGACGAAGGGGTCAAGCAGATCGGCACCCAGGCTTAAATTCCTGGCTGTTCACGCGTCCGGCTTCGGGTTCCTGGCCGGTCGGCCAACTGAGACATAGTGGAATCCGAGGGCCGCCAGACGCTCTGGCTCGTACACGTTGCGGAGGTCGATGAACAGGGGCCGACGCAAGGCCTTCTTCACCTGGTCAAAATCCAGATTACGGAACTGGTTCCACTCCGTCATGAGCACCAGCGCATCAGCCCCTTCCGCCGCCCCATAGGCGTCCGGACAGGGGGTCATCTTGGGCAGGAGTTTGGTCGCTTCCTCCAGAGCAGCCGGATCATAGGCGCGCACCTGGCAGCCTTCCGCCAACAGCTTCTCGACGATCGCCAGCGCCGGAGCTTCCCGCAGATCGTTCGTGTTCGGCTTGAACGACAGCCCTAACAGGCCGATGGTCTTGCCCTTGAGCCCGCCCAGGGCCGTGCGAATCTTCTCCACCATCAGCAGCCGCTGGCGCTCGTTGATGCGGGCCGCCGACTTGGCAATGTCCATCTCCTGCTCGGCCTGCTCGCCGATTTGAACCAGGGCGGCGAGGTCTTTGGGGAAGCAGGAGCCGCCGAATCCCGGACCTGCATGGAGGAATTTGGGTCCGATCCGTCGATCCAACCCCATGGCCTTGGCCACCACCTGCACATCGGCGCCGACTTTCTCGCAGAGGTTGGCGACCTCGTTGATGAAGGAGACCTTGGTCGCCAGAAAGGCGTTGGAGGCGTACTTGATCATCTCCGCAGAGGGGATATCGGTCACGACGAAGGGGGTCTCGATCAGGTAGAGCGGCCGGTACAGGTCCCTCATGATCGCGACCGCCTCGGGGCTGTCGGCGCCGATCACAACTCGGTTGGGTCTGAGGAAGTCCTCGATGGCCGAACCTTCCCGCAGAAATTCCGGGTTGGACACGATGTCGAACCGGCAGCGCGCGGGTTGATTGGCTGCGATCACGTCGCGCAGCTTCTCGCCGGTCCCGACCGGGACCGTGGATTTGGTCGCGATGACCTTGTAGCCGGTCATGTGTCGCGCAATGCCGCGCCCGACCTCTTCGACATACGAGAGATCGGCTGATCCGTCCGCCCGCGAAGGGGTGCCGACCGCGATGAAGATCACCAGGGCTTGGTCCACCGCCTTGGCGATGTCGGTCGTGAACGACAGGTGATGTTCTCTGAGCCCCTTGCTGACCAGCTCCGTCAATCCCGGCTCGTAAAATGGCACGTCACCCTTTTCCAGCCTTTCGATTCGCCGGGCATCCGTATCCATGCAGACGACGTTGAGCCCGAACTCCGCGAAGCAGGCCCCTGTGACCAATCCGACGTACCCGGTTCCGATGACGCTGATGTTCATGAAGAGTCCTTTCGTGAACGGCTATCTTCTAGGGAATCAAGTATAGCAAGGCATAGTAGAGGCCGCAAGAAGAGAGGGAGGCGCGAGCGGGTCCTGTCGCCGAGCAGCCCAACCGCGCTGAGGACGCTAGAGGTATGCGGTCATCCGCTTACGCGCCTCTCGCGCCACCCCTTCCTCGGCGGTCAGGAGTGGAAGCCTTCCGGTATTCTCGTCGCCGTGGTCTCCGACCACGGTGCGGTGGTCAGTACCGGCTTTCCTCCTCCTGACGCCGGGTGGGACCCCGTCGCTCCGGCGAAGGCGCTTCTGACCGCATGCCTCTAGTGGTATCGAAAAATGCGCTGGACAGTTGGGCACCCGCTCGGCACCACCCGCTCAGCGAGAAAGGGAAGTAAGTAGCAGGTCCCACAGCCCTCGTCTTGTGAAATTTGAGCAGCAAGCCTAGAATCTCCCCACCTGCTGGGTGACAAGAGGGGCATCCGTTATGGCCGACGTGTTCATCGGCTACGCCAAAGAAGACAAGAACAGGGCGGAACAGCTCGCGCAGATCCTGAAGGCTCAGGGCTGGTCTGTCTGGTGGGATGTCTACATTCCTGCCGGCAAAACGTTTGACGAGGTGATCGAGAAAGCTCTGGTGGAAGCACGGTGCGTCGTCGTTCTGTGGTCGAAGGCGTCGGTGACGAAACATTGGGTCAAGACCGAAGCCGAGCGAGGGAGGAAGAAAAATATCCTCGTGCCGGTTCGGCTCGAAGAGGTGGCGCCCCCGCTCGCATTTGAACTGCTTCAAGCTGCCCCGCTGATTGGGTGGCATGGGGAACAGTCGCATCCAGGACTGGAGCGGCTTCTGCAAGACATCGCCGCGATTGTCGGCCCCCCGCCGGTTCAACGAGACCAAGCCAGTCAGAAAGAGTCACTCCAAAAGATTCAGGAGCCCCAAGATCAGAAGAAACAGAATCTTGAGCCAGGAAGTCGAAAAACCGATGACTTTTTTTCCGTTATCGGGAAAGTTGTCGTGCCCTTGGCTGCAGTGGCGATCGTGGCGTTCATCATCATGTGGTTCATTCAACCGGAAAGCGGAAATAAAGAGGTGATCCCTCAGCCACCAGTCGAGCCTGCAAAAACTCCGGCGCAAGCTGAAAAGTCCGGTCAGGCTCCTATCGTGACGACTGGCACAACCCCACAGGTAGGCTCAGTAGCCAAACCGGCTGAACCGAAAACGGAAAAGCTCAAGGGACTGCCAGCCGGGCAGGTCGCCAGTGCGCCATCATTCAGTTTGCCCAAGCAGATGCCCATAGAGATCACCGGCAAGGACGGTGCGCCAATGGTCCTAGTGCCAGCGGGGGAGTTCACGATGGGCAGCAACGACGGCGATGCAGATGAGAAGCCGGAGCGCCTTGTCACCCTGGAGGCCTTTCTCATAGACAAGTACGAAGTCTCGACGAAGCTGTATGCCAAATTCATCCAAGCCATCGGCCGTTCGCAGCCGGACGGTTGGTCCCAGCAGGTGGCGTTGGTGGGGAGTGGAGACCGGCCAGTGGTGAATGTGACGTGGCATGATGCCGACGCCTATTGCCGCCACTATGGGAAGCGGCTGCCGACGGAGCAGGAATGGGAGAAGGCCGCGCGAGGCACGGACGGACGCAAGTATCCCTGGGGCAACGAGGAGCCAAGCAGCCGACATGCGTTGTTTAACACGACTTGGAACGGCTATGGGACGTTGGCGGTGGTGGAGAGTTACGACTCAGGCAAGAGCCCCTACGGCCTCTATCACATGGCCGGCAACGTCTGGGAATGGACCAGTTCGGACTACGACAATAGCACCAAAGTCCTGCGCGGCGGGTCGTGGAACAGTGGACCGGGGAACGTACGATCTGCGGTCCGGGGCAGGGGTCAGCCGATGGGCCGGTATGCGAAGGACGGTTTCCGCTGCGCCCAGGACGCCCGGTAACCCTGTGCTCTGTGGCCCTATTTCCTTTAACTCTTAGTCTGAACTGCGCCCCGCGCGCGGGGCGCAGCCCAGCATTTTCTGCCCCTCTGTTCCTCCATCCATCGTTCTCCACATGTGCGATTGACGCGGCGGCACCGGTCCAGTACAATTTTGCCGCGTCGGGCTCGGTGTTGTGCCCTTCGACAAGCTCAGGGCGAACGGATTACGCGGATTTTAGGGGCGCAACACGAAGGAGAGTGATCCCATGGCGTTGCAGGGCGGTGCGATGTTGCGGCCCCTGGCCGTGATGATGAGCCGCACGATCCGGACGGTCGGTCCCGATGCGACGCTGGCCGAGGCCGCCGTGCTCATGCGGGATGCCAAAGTCGGCG
>Ga0194119_10009112_pt1 | contig 13420 bp, 3 predicted proteins | sample TA2MahC100mmetaG_FD_148620 | JGI IMG/M metagenome (GOLD analysis project Ga0194119, IMG submission 148620) | Freshwater microbial communities from Lake Tanganyika, Tanzania - TA2015018 Mahale Deep Cast 100m | ecosystem: Environmental > Aquatic > Freshwater > Lake | place: Tanzania: Lake... | reverse complement strand
GAATTCCAAGATTATAATTTTGAAGGTTCAGGCTTTGCAATTCTATTAGACATACTCGCTTACAATACACATTATCTAGGATTTAATGCCAATATGTTGGCAAATGAAATGTTCCTAGACAGTGCTGACATACGAAAAAATATTGTATCGTTAGCAAAAATGTTAAACTACACACCATCATCAGTAAGAGCTCCTTATGCGGAATTAGATGTCACTGTAAATGACGCCACAGGTTCTAAACTTACAATGCCAAAAGGCACCGTGTTTACATCAACAGTTGAGGGTAAAAGTTTTCAATTTGTTACAAATGAAGAATACACAATTACTCCTACAAATGGAGTTTTTTTATTTAATAATATTGATGTGTACGAAGGCACTCTTGTAACTTTTAGATATACTGTTGATACAAATGATCCTGACCAAAAGTTTACAATACCAAGTGAGTTTGCAGATACAAGAACATTAAAAGTATCAGTTCAAAATAGTGCGATAGATACTGCAACAAATATTTACTCATTGGCAGGTGGTTATAATAATGTAACAGATACATCAAAAGTTTATTTTTTACAAGAAGTAGAAAACGGCCGATTTGAAGTTTATTTTGGTGATGGTGTTTTAGGTGCAAAATTAAATAATGGCAATATTGTAATATTAGAATACATAGTTACAAATATAGAAGAAGCAAACGGCGCTTCTACATTTGAAATTGCTTCGTCTGTTGGTGGTTTTAGTGATATCACGGTTGCAACAGTATCAAATGCACAAGGCGGAGCTTTAGCAGAAACAAAAGAGTCAATTCGTTTTAATGCACCTTTAAGTTATACAGCACAAAACCGTGCCGTTACAACTTCTGATTATGAAACATTAGTGCGTTCAATTTATCCAAATGCTTTAGCCGTAAGTGCTTGGGGTGGCGAAGATGAAGAAACACCGGTATACGGTGTTGTAAAAATTGCAATAAAAGCAAAAAGCGGTTCTACTTTAACAACAAGTGCAAAAAATACTATTGTTCAGGCATTAAAACCATTCAATGTTGCAAGCGTTAGACCTCAAATTATAGATCCTGAAACTACTAAAATTCTTTTAACAACAAATGTAAAATTTAATTCTCGTATTACTTCTAAATCTTCTGCAACAATTAAATCGGACGTTTTAAACACAATACAAAATTATAGTGACGACACATTATCTAAATTTGACGGAGTGTTTAGATATTCTAAAGTGATAGCATTAATTGATAATACCGATCCAAGTATTGTATCGAATATAACAACATTAAAAATTAGAAAAACTTTTACTCCTACAATTAATACTTCAACACGTTATAATATTTACTTTAGAAACGCATTGCTTAATCCAGTTACAGGCTATAATGCTATAAATGGTGGTATTTTAGAATCATCAGGTTTTAAAATTAATGGTGACATAACAAATATATTTTTTTTAGATGATGACGGTGCAGGTAATGTTAGACGATATAAATTGATAGGTGGCATTAGAACATATGCAACTAATACACAAGGTACAATTGATTATACCACTGGCGAAATACAATTAAATTCTTTTAATGTATCTGTAATTGAAAATATAAGAGGCGAAGCCTCAACTGTAATAGAATTAACTGTAAAATCAAATTCAAATGATGTTGTACCTGTTAGAAATCAAATTTTAGAAATAGATGTATCAAATTCATCTGTTACAGTTGAATCAGATACTTTCATAGGCGGTTCATCAGACGCTGGAGTAGGATACACAACTACATCTAGCTATTAATTATGGCTACTTTTAAAGATAAGATATCCAATTTAATTGGTACACAAGTACCTGATTTTGTATTAGAAGATCATCCTAAATTTTTAAAGTTTTTAGAAACTTATTTTACTTTCATGGAAGCTGCCGAGTTGAAAGTTACAAGTGTTCAAACAACAGAAGGCATATTATTAGAAAACGAAACAAATCAGGCAAACGTTTTATTATTAGACGGCTCTCGCATTGAATCAGATATTACACAATTAGATTCTGGCGATAAAATACTTTTAGAAAGTTCATCTTTTGGTAAATTTACAAGAGGTGAAACAATACAAGGTCAAACATCAAAAGCCACATCAACAATATTAACCGAAGATTTAATTAATGGAAGACTGTTTATAATTTCTCAAAATAAATTTATAAAAGGTGAAACAGTATTAGGTTTGACCTCAAACGCAAGTGCAATAATCAATTCATATAGGCCTAATCCTGTAAATAATATACAAGAGCTAGTAAACTTTAGAGATCCAGATAATACGATATCAGATTTTTTAAATAACTTTTTATCAGAATTTTTACAAACAATGCCTGCATCGTTAGATGTTCAGGTTGATAAAAGAAAACTTATAAAAAATATAAAATCTTTATATCAAGTTAAAGGCACAAATGTAGGCCATGAAATATTTTTTAGATTATTATTTGACGAAAGTTCAACAACTTTTTATCCACGTGAACAAATGCTGCGAGTATCAGATGGTAAATTTACTACTGATAAAGTTTTAAGAGCAATAGCAACAGCAGGCAATACGTCTCAACTAATAGCTAGAACAATTACAGGTGGCACTTCAAATGCAACTGCTATTGTAGAAAATGTTACTACTTTTTTAATAGGTACAACTGATGTAACTGAAATGACTTTAAATAATGATACAATAGTAGGTACATTTCAAGTAGGTGAACAAATTACAGGCACAGCTAGTGACACAGATGATTTTTTAATTAAAGCAAATATTACAGGTATACCAACTACAAAAGTAATTACAAATGATGGTGCTTTACATACACCTGCTGAGTCAACAACAATTACTGGCGGCGGCGAAGGTGCTATAATACAAACAAAAACAGTCGGCTCAGGAGGTATTACAGAAATTATAATTGACGATGCTGGTGTAAATTATCAAATTGGTGATGATTTAATATTTACAAATACAGGTACTAACGGTGGCGGAGCTGCAGGTTTTATATCTGTTGTAAATGGCGGTTTTACAGATGAACAAAGTGCGAGTACAACAGAAGATCATATAACTTTAGAAGAGGCAACTACAAGTGGTGATTCTTATTTTGGTGATAAAATTGTACAAGAATCGGGAACAGGAACAGGTGATATTACAGATGTGTTTATATATAATGCTGGTTCATCCTATACTTCTTTGCCAATTGTTTCAATTTCAACATTAACTGGATCAGGTGCAAAATTATTAGCCTTTGGTTCAGAAATAGGCCGAGTAGTAGATTTAAATATAGTTGAATTAGGTATAAAACATCAATTAGCACCTACACCGCCTACTGTAAATTTATTTAAAAATTGTATTACAATAGACATGACAGGTAATTATGTTGCAGGAGAAAATGTAACAATTACTGGCGGTGCTACAGGTATTCTTTTAAACATAGATACTATCAGAAATTTATTGGTTTTAAAAAATGTTGTAGGTTCTGTTTCAGTTGGTAATACTATAACTGGAGTAATCTCTGGTGCAACTTCAATAATAAAAAAATTAGATGGCGCTACAGCAACATTAACAATTGGTGCCGTATCTACAAAAGATGGCCGTTTTATAAACGAAGATGGCTTTATTTCCGAAAATACAATGAATATACAAGATAGTTTATATTACCAAGATTTTTCTTATGTTATAAAAGTTGCACGTTCTATTTCAGATTGGCGAGATGATTTTAAAAAAACAATGCACACAGCAGGTTTTTATTTTGCAGGTCAAGTTGATATTGAATCAAGACTAGATGGTACTATTTCTATACCAATTACTGGTGCTGTATCAGGAATTATAGATGAACCATTATTTAATATTCTTAATACTTTATTTGGTACTATTTTTGGTAGAAGATTAGGTACTGTTGATGACGGCACATCACAACGAGTAAATCCTTTGATAGGTATAAATGCAGATTTAGATGTATCTACAGCTTCGCCTTTTTCAAATTTAACAAGAGATGTCACATTAATAAGAGTACCTATAAAAATAGATTATACTTCACGTGTAAGAGGTATATTTAATTTTACTACAATAGCCCAAGGTTTTGCTTATGGCGGGCCTAGATATTCTACAATTAATAGAGAAGCATTTAGAGCTTTTCAAAGACAACCAGGTACAAATTATACATTAGGTGAATTAAGTAATAATGTAACATTTGGCACAAGATCATCTTTAGATGGTTTAGATAATACGTTATTATTCTGTTCAACTGATTTAGGCCGTGGAATAAAAACAAAACTTTCAATTCCTGCAGAAGTTACACTTGCAACTCCTCAAAACAGCTTTGACAATTCATTTGTAACTTTTGATCAATTAGTTGAAGATGATGGAAGCACATTAATAACTTTTGATGATACGACACCATAAATGATTATAAATATACAAAAAGAATAGATAAATGGCAAAGCAAACAGTCAATATTGGATTTATACCAAACGACGGAACAGGTTCGAATCTCCGAGATGGTGGTTTAATTATAAACAATAACTTTACTGAATTATATACAGCATTAGGTGATGGCACAAACTTGTCTTTTTCATCTCCTATAATTAAATTTGCGGATGATACTTCAACTGTTAGTTCAATAGGTTTAGGTAATACTTTAAAAATTTTAGGCGGTACAGGATTATCTTCTATAATTACAGGCAGTACACTTACTTTAAATATTGATAGTACAGTAGCAACACTTACCGGCGCACAATCACTTACAAATAAAACATTTAATTTAAATGCAAATACACTTACAGGTACAACCACACAATTTAATACAGCGTTAAGTGATGATAATTTTGTAACAGAAACGGCTGCACAAACAATCTTAAACAAAACTTTAACAACACCTAATATAAGTACAATTTTAAATACAGGTACTTTAACTTTACCTACCTCAACAGATACATTAATTGGTAGAACAACAACTGATACTTTAACAAATAAATCAATATCAGGTTCAACAAATACAATTACAAATATTGATAATTCATCAATTACAAATTCAAATGTAAAATTTGCTGACGATACGTCAACTGTATCAACTGTTGATTTAGGATCAGTTTTAACAGTTTTAGGCGGTGAAGCAATTGATACTACAATTTCAGGTAATACAATTTCAATTTCTGGTGAAGACGCCACATCATCAAATAAAGGTGTTGCAAAATTTAACACAGCAAGTTTTACAGTTACAAGTGGTGATGTTACAATTAAATCAGGCGGTGTTACAAATGCACAATTAGCAAATTCTACAATTACTTTAGGTTCAACTTCAACATCATTAGGTGCTACAACATCTTCTGTTGCTGGCCTTTCATTAACAGGTTCAACAAACACGATTGATTTAACAAGTGGCGGAAATAAATTAAGACATAATTTTGCAAATTTCGGTGGTCTGCCAAATGCTACTACGTATGGCGGTATGTTTGCAACAACAAATGGTACATATGGCGGTATGTTTGCAACAACAAATGGTACATCAAGAGCTTATTTTGCCGATTCAGGAGGTTGGAATGAAATAATTTCAGAAAACTCTAGTATAAAAGATTTATCAGATGTTGGTCCTACAAATCCAACAAATGGTCAAATTTTATCTTTTAATAGTGCGTTAGGCCGTTATGATCCAATTACATTATCTGCTGGCACTGTTACTTCAGTTATTGCTGGCACAGGACTTTCAGGTGGCACAATTACTACAACAGGTACTATTGCAATAGACTCAACAGTTGCTACATTAACAGGCACGCAAACGTTAACAAATAAAACATTAACTGCTCCTATTATTTCTTCAATTAGCAATACAGGTCTTTTAACTTTGCCTTCATCTACCGACACATTAATTGGTAGAACAACAACAGATACATTAACAAATAAAACTTTAAGTGGTGTTAGCAATACTTTTACAAATATTCCGAATGCTGCTTTGTCAAATTCAGGCTTAACTTTAGGTTCGACAGCATTAACTTTAGGTGGCACATTTGCTTCGCTTTCTAACTTAACACTTAATTTTGCAACCATTAATTCTTCAGGTAATACTATTACAAATATTAAATCTGAAGATTTTGTGGATAAAGTATTACAAACATCAGCTTCAATTGATATTCTACAAACAATACAATTACAAATATAAAATCTGAAGATTTTGTAAATAAAGTGCTTCAAACATCAGCTTCAATTGATGTAATAAATTCTGGTTCAGGTGCATATGAATTTAACTCACATTATTCAGGAAGTAATCCTACATTGTATTTAAGAGCAGGTCATACTTATGCTTTAAATTTAGCCGTAACAGGCCACCCATTTCATTTACAAACAGTTTCAGGTGCTTATTCGCCAGGTAATTCATATACAACAGGTTTAACACACGTAGCCACAAACGGTACAGTTACAACAGGTGCTTCAGCACTATTACAAGTAACAGGTACTTTATATATTGAAGTACCATCAAATGCTTCATCATCAATTTACTATGCTTGTCAATATCATTCAGGTATGGCAGGCAAAATTGTATTAGGTTCAATTTCAGATGGATTTGTAGGTGATGGTGCTACAACGAATTTTACAATAAATAAGGGTAGAAATGTAAATGATGTTTTAGTTATTGTAAACGGTGCTATACAAGTACCAACAACAAACTATACAATTTCAACAACAACATTAACTTTTACAGCAGCGCCGGCGGCTTCTGCGGTAATACAAGTAAGATATCTATAAAATGAGAAAACTCGTATAAATAGTAAGAAAGAATTTTAAAATATGCCAGCAATTATAACAAGTAAATTTAGAATTAACAACGCTGAACAGTTTAGCGAGTCTTTTTCTGAAGCCTCACCTGAAGTTTATTATCTAGGTATTGGCCGACCACAGGCCTTTGCAACACAAGTAAGAGCAGATTCACGTACAGAAAATCAAGGCACAGATGCAACTGCAATTACACCTGCTGACAGTGTAATAGATGAATTATATACCTATGATGATTTATTAGCGGTAAAAAGAATTACAACTTCAGATACCGCATTTGTAGTACCACGAAGAAATTGGACAACTAACACAGTTTACGATTATTACAGACATGATTATGGTAATCGTATTACCGGTACAACAACAACACAAACATCAAATTCAGGTGCTACAACATTATTTGACGCAACATTTTATGTAATGACATCTGCAAGAAACGTTTATAAAGTTATTGATAATAATAATAATGGACTTTCAACTATTGAACCAACAGGCACATCAACAACAGTATTAACAACAGGCGATAATTATAAGTGGAAATATATGTACACTTTAACAGCGGCTCAACAAGCAAATTTTTTATCGACAGATTTTATGGCCGTTTCAACAGACGCAACAGTTTCATCTGCTGCTGTTGACGGTGCAATTAATATAATAAAAATTAAATCTGCTGGCTCAGGTGGCACAAACGGTACATACGCAGGCATTCCAATACGTGGCGATGGCACAGGTGGCACCGTTACAGTTACAGTTTCAGGTGGTGTTGTTTCTGCTGTATCAATAACAGCTGCAGGCACAGGTTATACTTTTGCAACAATTAGCAATGCACAAATCGTATCAGCTGGTGCAACAGGTTTAACAGGTGCAGAAATAGATGTAATTATACCACCAAAAGGCGGCCATGGTTTTGACGCAGTAAAAGAATTAGGTGCATTTTTTGTAATGTTAAATATTAGTTTAGAAGGAACGGAAACTGCAAGCACAGGTGACTTTACAGTTGCAAATGATTTTAGAAGAATTGTATTAATAAGAAATCCTTTTTCAGGTGGTGCTGCTACTACTGCAACAACTTTACGTGCAACAAAAGCAATTCGTTTTGCTTCTTCACCAGCACCAGGTACATTTGTTGTAGATGAAGAAATAAATCAAGCAACAACAGGTGCCGTAGGTAAAGTTGTAGAATATGATTCAACAAATAGAATATTACATTATATACAAACAAGATTTAATGATGAAGGCGTTGATAGTAATGGTAATCGTACAGCATTTAGCGGAACAAATGTAATCACAGGCCAAACTTCAGGTGCAACTGGCACACCAAGTGCTGTTGCAAGTGAAACTGCTGATCAAATTACATTTACAAATGGTTATAAAGATTCTGAATTAGATAGACACAAAGGCGATGTTTTATACATTGAAAATCGAGCACCAATAACAAGAGTTTTTAGACCAGGATTTGCTGTTCAAGCAAGAGAGTTAACACAATCACAAACCATATTACAAAATCAAATTGAAAGATTTGGTGATCATATTTTTGAAAAAGGTGCAATGGTTATACCTGGCCAAATTGCATTTGATTTAAATTATTACGCTGTTAAACTTACTTCAAAAACATTTGCTTCAGTATCATCTTATATTGGTACAGAATTAAGAGGCGTTACATCAGGCGTAAGAGCATTGTGTGTAAACGCAACAGCAAATGATGGTACAGATCCAGATACTTTATTTGTAAAATATATTAAAACAGGCACAAATAATACATCATTTGTATTTTCAAATACAGAAACAATACAAGCTTTTTCTGATGGTTTAAGTGCAACAGTTTTAGGAAGTGCCGTTGTAAATTCAACAGCTACAGGTTCAGCCGCAAATATAGAGGAAGGTGTTTATTATATAAATGGATTTTATGTAAAAGCTTCTGCACAAACAATTATACTTGACAAATATACAAATACGCCTAGTTATCGTATTGGTGTAAGTGTTGTAGAATCGATTATAACTTCAAATGAGGATGTAACTTTAAATGATAATGCCGCTGGTTCTTCAAACGCAAATGCACCAGGAGCTCATAGATTTAAAATTGATTTAATACTTGCAAAAAGAACCATATCATCAACAAGTGATAATAATTTTATAGAATTATTACGACTAGAAAATGGCTCAAGACGAAATCAAGTTAGAAGCACAGAATATTCTGTTTTAGAGGATACATTTGCTAGAAGAACGTATGATGAATCAGGTGATTATACAGTAAGAGATTTTGATTTAGATATAAGAGAGCATTTAGAATCAGGCAACAATAGAGGTATTTACACAGCTGCAAATGGCGGTGTTGAATCAAAATTGGCCGCTGGTTTATCGCCAGGAAAAGCTTATGTCAAAGGTTATGAAATTGAAACAATTGGTACAACTTTTTTAAATGTAAATAAGGCTAGAGAATTTAATACACAAAATAATAATAAAACAAGATTTGACATAGAAAATTTTGTAAATGTTACAAATGTTTTTGGTTCGCCAGATATAGGATTTGTTTTAGGTGATGTTGAAGCATTTAAAAATATAAATTTATTTAATGATCCAACAAGTGTGAGAGGCACGCAACAATCTACTGTTGGCGTAACAGTGCCACAAATTGGCCGTGCTAAGTCACGTGGTTTTGAATTAAATAGTGGTTTTGCTACATCAAATATATTTTCAAGTTCTGCTTTAACAAGTGCGGTTTATAAGCATTATCTATTTGATATAGAAATGTTTACACATTTAAATTACTCTACAGCACAATCATTTACAAACGGAGAAAAAATAACAGGAAGCTCTTCAGGTGCTACTGGTATTGTTCAAACATTATCAACAACTAAATCAGCTGTTGTTACAAACGTATCTGTAGCAAGTCCTGGTGTTGTAACTTCAGCTACTCACTCTTTTAAAGAGGGTATGCAAATACAATTTTTAAGTGCAGGCTTTTTAGTTGACTCAGCAGCAGTCGTTGATAGCACAGTATTTACAGTAAAAAATCCTACAACAAATACGTTTGAATTATATGACGCTTCAGGAGTTAATCCTGTTAACGTCACAGCATATACTTCAGGTGGTGTTGCAAGACATGGTGTGTTGGTTTTAAATAATGTAATTGGAACATTTATATCAGGAGAAACAATTACAGGAGGCACATCAAGTAATACAGCAGTTATTCAATCAAATAGATATGGATTTAACGGAGCTAATACTTTTAATTTTACAAATGTAAAACAATTAGGTATGTCAGGTTCGCCTACATATACATCAGACGTAGCTCTTGGAAATTTTGGAGAAAATTATCAAATATTTGGAAGTTTTTCTATAGCAAATAGCGGTACAACAGTTACAGGATTCGGTACTTTATTTAATACAGAATTACAAATTGGTGATTCAGTCACTTTTACAACTGATGCTGGTAGTTCAGTAACAAGAGTAATTGAATCTATTAATTCAAATAATAGTTTTGAGTTTTCTCAAGCCGTAGGTGCTAGTGATGTCTCAACAAAAACACAAGGTGTTAGAAGACGAGGTAAATTACAAGGCTCAAGTAAAAATATATCTATATTTAAATTACCAAATATTAGAATTAAGACATTAAAAACGGCAACAAATTTAGGTTTAACTGATACTAATTTTAATGTAAGAAGACATTTTACAGCCACACTATCTTCAGGTTCTGCTACAATTACGGCAGGTACAAATGAAATATTTTCAAGTTTAACTGAAAAAGATTATTCAATTTCAGTAATGACATCAAGTGGTGTAGCAGTTGCTGGTAATGTTTTAAGTATTTCAGGTAATAATTCAGAAGGCACTCCTATTTTTACACTTGGTGGTTCTCCTACAGGTAAAACATTAACTCTTAATTTTGGGACATCATATTCCAGTGCAAAAATAAAAATATTAGCAACAGTTGTACGTTCAGTTGCAGGTTCAAAAACAAAAACATTAAACTCAAATTCAACAATTGCAATATCAAGTCAAACTACAATTCAATCAGGTACAATAGGTTTAGCTAAGGCAGATGTTTATAAAATCAATTCTGTTTTTATGTCAGCTAACTTTGCAACAGCCGCTACAACCTCTGGCACAAATATTACAGATAGATTTACTTTAGATAATGGACAAAGAGATAACTTTTATGATATAGGTAGAATTAAATTAAAAACTGGAGCTATAACACCTACAGGAAGATTGTTAATTAACTTTGATTATTTTTCACATGGTTCTGGTGATTATTTTGATATTGACTCGTATTCAGGCGTAATTGATTATGATGATATACCTACTTACAAGTCAGACACATCTGGTGGAGAATTTGATTTAAGAGATTGTTTAGATTTTAGACCACGTGTTGATGACGCTTCAACAGTAATAAGTTCTATACAAGATAGACAATATACTGGTTCAGGTGCTTCTGTAAATGATTTGGTTCAATTTAATACAGATGTAACGTCTGATTTTGAATTTTATTTACCAAGAATAGATAAAATATTTTTAGATAAAGACGGTGTTTTTAGAGTTGTAGAAGGAGCTAGTGATGTTAAACCTTCAATACCAAAAAGCATTGAAAATGCTATGCACTTATATACAATATTTTTAAAAGCTTATACGTTAGACACGAATGATTTAGTAATACAAAGACACGATAATAAACGATATACAATGAGAGATATAGGCCGTTTAGAAAAAAGAATTGACAAGGTAGAATATTATACACAATTATCTTTATTAGAAACAAGCGCACAAAGTTTACAAATACAAGACGCTGAAGGATTTGATAGATTTAAAAATGGATTTATAGTTGATAATTTTACAGGTCATGGTATAGGTGACGTAGGTAATTTAGATTATAAAGTTTCTATGGATATGGCTTCTGGTTTAGTAAGACCTATGTTTAATTCTGAATCAGTTAAATTAATTGAAGCTGATGATGACGGCACAGTGATAACAGCGGCCGATAGAGCAGACGCACAATATACAAAAACAGGAGATTTAATTACTCTACCATACCAAGAAACTACAATGATAGAGCAACCATTTGCGAGTCGATATATGATAGAGCAACCATTTGCGAGTCGATATGTTAATGTAAACCCATTTAATATTTTTACTTGGGCAGGTTCAGTAATATTAGACCCGCCAGGTGATGAATGGAAAGAAACAAATAGAGTTCCTGATTTACTTATAAATGAACAAGGTTCTTTTGATACAATGGTGCAAGAATTAGGTAATCCTAATTTAGATAGTGTTGAAATTGATACTGTATGGAATGAGTGGCAAGATTTTTGGCAAGGACGACCTGTTGAAACTGTTGTCAGTGATGTAACTTCTGGTGGCTGGAATATAGTTCGAACAAGAGAAATTTTAACAGAACAACAAGTCGGTCAAAATAGAACAGGTGTAAGAACAGCTCTTGTGCCACAAGTTGTAAGAACATCTTTAGGCGATAGAGTTTTAAATATAGCTTTTATACCTTTTATCAGAAGTAGAACCGTATCATTTAATGCTACGAGAATGAAACCTAATACCAGAGTTTATCCATTTTTTGATAACGTATCAATAACACCTTACGTAACGCCTACAGGTGGAGCATTAGGTGGTAATTTAGTAACAGACGCAAATGGCGCTGTGTCAGGTACTTTTTTTATACCTGATCCTAATGATAACAATAATCCTAGATGGCGAACAGGTCAAAGAGTTTTTAGATTAACAAGTGCTGTAACAAATTCTTTACAAAATGTAGAAACTTCTGCTGAAGCTGATTATACTGCTAGAGGTTCTTTAGATACTGTGCAAAACACAATTGTATCTACAAGAGAAGCACAATTAGTTAGACAAAATTTGGCCGAAGATAGAACCATTTTAAGATCATCAACAAGAACAGAAACACAAATAATTCAATGGGTTGACCCTATTGCTCAAACATTTTTAATTGATGATACAGGCGGTGTTTTCGTAACTTCTATTGATACATATTTTCAATCAAAAGATACTAATATTCCTATCACAATGCAAATTAGAGAAGTAGTAAACGGCTATCCTTCACGTACAATAGTACCTTTTGGTGAAGTTGTGTTAAATCCAGGTTCAGTAAATATATCTGATGATTCTACCACGGCCACAAAATTTACATTTCCTTCTCCTGTTTATTTACAAGAAAAAACAGAATATTGTTTTTGTTTATTAAGTAACTGCGATAGTTATAATGCTTGGGTCGCCACGTTAGGTGAAAATCAGGTAGGCTCAAATAGGACAATTTCAGGTAATCCTTATGCCGGAGTTTTCTTTTTATCTCAAAACGGGTCAACTTGGACGGCCGATCAAACAACGGATATTAAATTTAAAATAAATCGTGCTAATTTTGAAAATGTCACCGGCACAGTCACGCTCGTAAACGACGCCATAAGTGTCAAAACATTACCCAATAATTCGCTTAGAACGACAAGTGGATCAGGTGTTATAAGAGTAAACCATAGAGACCACGGAATGCACGGCATTAATAATAACGTTACAATTGCTGGTATTCCTGCAGGTACATATAACGGATTAACTTCAGCACAAATTAATGGTACTTACACAAGTATCTCAAACATTACACTTGATAGTTATGATATTACAACTGCTGGCACAGCTACAGCTACAGG
>Ga0194119_10009107_pt1 | contig 13424 bp, 10 predicted proteins | sample TA2MahC100mmetaG_FD_148620 | JGI IMG/M metagenome (GOLD analysis project Ga0194119, IMG submission 148620) | Freshwater microbial communities from Lake Tanganyika, Tanzania - TA2015018 Mahale Deep Cast 100m | ecosystem: Environmental > Aquatic > Freshwater > Lake | place: Tanzania: Lake... | reverse complement strand
GGCGTTTGTGGTCGCGCGACGGACGAAAGAGCTGGGTATTCGCATGGCGCTGGGCGCGCGCCCTGGATCCGTCGTATGGATGGTAATGCGCGAGGTGCTGCTGCTGCTGTCTCTCGGACTGGTAATCGGAGTGCCGGCGGCGATCGGGCTCGGGCAATACGTATCGGCGCAACTCTATGGGGTGAAGCCGGGCGATCCGTGGATCGCGGGTCTGACGGTAATGCTGTTGTCGGTTGTGTCGGCGTTGGCCGGACTTGTGCCCGCGCGGCGCGCGAGCCGAATCGACCCAATGCTGGCGCTGCGATTCGAATAGCAGAGATCGAATCATCTGATTGGCGGCGCTTGGAGCGGCTGAAGAGACTCTTCCGTTTGGAGGAACCCGCATCATGAAAACGAGGCGGTCATACGGAACCAAACCATCACCCAGGCCGCCGGCTTCGCGCTAGCGCAGCAAGTTCCGCAGCGGTGAGTTGGCCGGTTCCAATTCAGCGACCGACTTCAGGTAGGGCATTGCATCGGCGCCAAGCGCGGGGAGTCTTACCCGCTGGCCCCGGTGGATGACAAACCCCTCGCCCTTGACGAATTCGAGGAACGCGGGCGGGCCGCCATACACCCGCGACAACCCGACATCGATCACAACGACCTTTCCGCCGAATCGCGGCATGATCGCCGGCACGACGGTGTGTCCGATGACGATGCGCTTAACCTGATGCGCGGCCAGCAGCGCGTCGATGTGCGCGTTCATCGCGGGCTGATCTTCTTTTTCGGTCGCAAGGCCGCGGTACCACAACGGGCCCTCGGTATCGCCGACGACGCCCTTCTCGATCAACGAAAAATCCTGTAGCTCGAGCTTCGCTTGATCGTTGATCTTCGACCGTTTCAGATCCGCGAACTTCGGCGCAAGCCCGCCATGCAGGTAGAGTGTCTCGTTGACTTTGACCAGCACATTGTTGCCGCGAATCCACTTGCCGTATTTACCCTCGGGCGAGAACGCTTTGCGGTGTTCGGCCCAGCCCAATGGTTGGTCGGGGCTCGCGGAAACGGACTTTTCAGTGCGGAAGGCAGCGTAGTCGTCCTTGGTAACATAACGCAGATCGCCGTAAACATTCATCGCTTCGTGATTGCCGATGAGCGGATGCACCTCGCCACCCGCTTTACCCGCCTGCGATTCGAGCGCGATGACAAAGTCGAGCACCTTGCGCGACGCAGGGCCGCGATCGACGAAGTCTCCCGTGAAGACGAGATGATCCTTACCTCCAGACCACTTCAGCATCGACGGGTCAATCAGCTTCGCGGTCTTCAGGATTTCGATCAGCCGGTCGTAGTCGCCGTGAATATCGCCCACGGCGACGACGCGGGCCTGGGTCGTGTAGTTGTCTTTGCCCATCAGGGCAACGCTCAGGAGAAGAAGGGCCGCGGTGCGCATCACTATTCAGATTATGCAGGTTTCTGCCGTCCCAGCGAAGTCATCATGCACCCAGCCACCACCAGCACCGCTCCGGCGATGTTGCCCGCATCGAGCGGTTCGACCGCCACGAAGCCCGGCAACAGCCACGAAAGCGTGTAGCTGAAGAACACCGTGAACAATGGCGCCAGCGCAACAACCGCGCTGACCTTTCCCGCTTCCCATCGCGCCAGTGCCTCGCTGAAGAAGCCGTAGCCAAGTAGCGAATTGAGACACGAATACGCGAGCAGCGAGGCGCGTGTGCCGTCGAGGTCCTTCAACAACGACGGGGTCGCGAACGGGGCCATCAGCACCGAACCGCTGGCGTAGACGAACGCCATCACTGCCACCGAACTCATCGATTGCAGGAGCTTCTTTTGTGCGAGTGCGTAAGTCGCCCACACCACCGCCGCGCACAACAACGCGACGACGCCCGCGTTGAAGTTCGAATCCGCCGTGCCAAAGTTAGCGAGCTTGTGATGGAAGAAGAGCAAGATCCCGGCGATCAATGTCGACACGCCGATCGCCTGCCATCGCCCGAAGTGCTCCTTGAAGAAATACGCCGCGCCGAAGATGACGAGAATTGGCGCGAGTTGGATCAGGACCTGCGCCGTTGAAGCCGAGGTGTTGCGCAGTCCGATCAGGTAGCCGAAGTTGTTGCCGAGAAAGCCTCCGAAGGCCACGCAGAGCAGAAGCCACTGCACGGGCCGCACCGTGCGGGGATCGGGCAGCCCGCCGGTCTTTCGCAGGAAGACGGTCATTCCCGCGGCCGCGGCCAGATAGCGGATCCACGTGATCGTCACGAAATCCAACCGCTCGGCCAGCGGCTTCATCACCACGGGCAAGCTTCCCCATAGCGCGGCGGTCAGTAAGGAGAGCGCGAGGCCCGCGCGTGCGTGCATGAATCAACCATGCTAGCGCACGCGGGTGTATCATCCGATGGATGACTAACGATGCCGCGCCCGACGGTTGGACCCCGCTGCACGAAGCAGCCAAACAGGGGCGTGCCGATGCCGTCCGCGCGCTGCTTGATTCCGGCGCCGATCCGAATGCGCGCGAAGCCGGCGACAACACGTATCCTCTACATTGGGCCGCGGCGCATCGACACCTCGAAATCGTTCGCATGTTGCTCGACGCGGGCACGGATCCGCAAGGCGCCGGCGACGATCACGAACTCGACGTCATCGGTTGGGCGACCTATTTTCACCCGCCGAACGGCGAGCCCGGCGACATGCCAGAAACCGCGCAACTCCTCGCGGAACGCGGCGCGCGCCACCACATCTTCTCCGCGCTGTCGCTCGGCGACGCCGATCTCATTCGCGCCGTCGTACGCGACAATCCGCACGCTCTCGACCGGCGCATGTCGAAGTTCGAAGGGCGCCTCACGCCGCTGCAATTCGCGCTGCGTTCACAGCGCCGCGATCTCGTCGAACTGCTGATTTCGCTAGGCTCCGAAGCGCCCGCGCCGCTCGATGCGACGGAATTCCGCGAGCGAATGTCCGCGCTCGCTGCTTCGGTTACACACGTCACGCCCATGATCCACGCCGCCGATGTCATCGCCACTCTCGACTGGTACATAGCAATTGGTTTTCGCGAAGTCCTGCGCCTCGACAACTTCGGCATCGCCGCGTTCGGCAGCGCCGAGGTGCTCATCAATATGCATGGCAAACACGGCGGCCAAACCGCGAGCTTATGGTTCGATACGTCCGATGCCGCGGCGCTCTACGCGCTAGTCGAAGCACGGGCCTGTCACAAAGACATGGCGATCGACGTCGTCGAACCGATGAACGACACCTTTTACAACGCACGCCAGTTTGCGATTCGGGATCCCAACGGCTACGTTGTCTACTTCATTCAGAATCTCTAGCTATCATGCAAGGATGACGCACAAGCACATGAGCTGGGACGACGTCCCGACGGAAAAAATGAGCGACGTGATCTCGCGCAAGATCATCAGCGGCGACAAGGCCATGGTCGCGCAGGTGTTCTTCGAAAAGGGCGGCGTCGTGCCCGAGCATTCCCACGAAGCCGAACAGATCACCTACATTCTGAAGGGCGCGCTGCAGTTCGAACTCGAAGGCCGCACGGTTGTTGTCCGCGAAGGGGAAGTGCTGCACATCCCTTCCAACGTGCCGCATCGCGCCGTGGCGCTTGAAGAGACGCTCGACCTCGATATCTTCTCGCCGCCGCGTTATGACTGGTTGCATAAGGACGATGAGTATCTACGAAGAGGAGAACGCGAATGAAACTCGCAGCGCTATTTCTATCGATCGCGGCGTTCGGCGCCGACATCGCCGGCAAATGGGACTTCGTCTGGGAAACGCCCGGAGGCGAGCGACGCAGCACATTAACGCTGACCGTTGAAAAGGCGATCGTCTGGGTCGCTTTTCCCGAATCGAAGGCGCCGATGAAGGGAACAATCGACGGATCGAAGATCAAAGTCGAGGGAAAGCTCTACTCGGCCGAGGCTGGTTCGGAGGGCGTGTTTCGGATGGACGGCACAATCGACGGCGCATCCATGAAAGGCACCGCCTCGTGGGACGAACACGCGATGTCGTTCCGGGCGAAGCGTCAAAACTCAAACTGAGTCATCAGTTGGATCTGCCGCGCGGGCAGGCTTTCGAGGATGCCGCCATACCGCGGCCCGGCCCACTGGCTGACGCGCTCAACGTTGGTGTGGTTGAGCAGGTTGAAGCTCTCGACGCCGAATTGAAAGAGCGCGCGCTCGTTCAGCACTTCGATCGTTTTCATCACGCGCAGGTCGAGATTGATCTGCTTCGGAGATAGATACGGATTACGCGCCACGCCCGGCGGCCGCGCGGTAATCGGATAGGCGCCGGTGCGGTAGACATCGCTCGCCAACAACTGATTGATCGGCCGGCCCGCGCCCCACGTAAATATCGGAGCGAAAGAAACGCCTTCGAGAAACGGAAGTTCGAAGATCGCGCTCGCCGCCAAACGGTTGCGTTGATCCTGGCGCGACGGCCCCCAGTCCGCGCGAATGTCGAAAGGGTTCTGCGGCTGCTCGTCGTAGTCGGAACCGTCGTCGTGTGTGCGGCCGTGCGTCCAACTCACCAGCCACGCCAGTTCGTTCGACAACCGCCGGTTCGCCGAAACCGTGAAGCCGGTGTAGGCGGATCGCGCCGTTTGCTCCAGCAGAAATCGCGGCGGGTAAACGCCCGCGATATTGCGCATGCGCGGCAGATGCAGCCCGCGTATGTTCGACGCTTCGATGGTGAGCGAGGTGTCCTTGTCGATGCCGTACTCAGCGCCGATCGATAGCTTGCGGCTGTGCGTCGATGGGAAATCGCTCGAAAGCGAATACGTCGACCGCGAGACGTTTGGCGTCACGCCGGCGAACGCCTGCGTGGCCTGCGCGCCGGTTGCGAAAAGTTCGTACTTGTTCTGCACGGCGTGGTTTAAGAAACCGAGCGGGTAGCGGTCGAAGAACAGGCCCGCGCCTGCGCGGATAACAAGAGGTTTCCTCTCAAGAGGCCGCCACGAAACACCGGCGCGCGGAGCGACGTTATGCGCGGTTCGTTGGTGATCGTAACGAACGCCGAATTCGAAATTCACACGCTGCCGGATCTGCCAGCGGTCGTGCAGCCAAGCTCCGGCGGGTGTCGTGGTAATGCGCGTGCGCGGATCGCCGAAGGCCTTAATGTAAAGATCGGGTTGCCGCGCGCGATACGCCGCCAGCGTCGGAAACACGAATATGCCGGCGAAGCGGTCGCGGATCGTGGAATCGAGCGTGATGTGATGGATATCGACGCCGCTGCTGAACCGGTGCGCACCGTGCGTGAAGTTGAAATTGTCGATGAACTGATAGTGCCGCTCGGTGCGCCGCGAGTTCATTCGGTGATACGCGCCGATCGTCGCGATGCCCGGAATGTCGATCTGCGGGCCCGCTCCGTTCGGCGTGAGTTCCACCTCGCGTTGGGCGAACTGGGCGCGCGCGTCATTCACGGTGGATGGATTCAGCACGCGCATCCACGAACCGACCAGCGAATGATCCGCCGTGAGGCTCGACCCCTGCGCGCTGCGTGCCGCGAAATTGTCCGGCCCTTGTACTTCCGCGATCGTCCGTCCGCGCGAAAACGCATAACGCGTCATCACCGCGCCTTTGTCCGATTGATGATGATCGAGCTTGGCGGAAAACTCCATGCCTCGCGTCGATGTTGGATAAAGCCCGCGATCAAACTCCGCGGGCACGTTGGAGAGTTCGTCGGCGCGCTCGTTCTCTACCTCCAGCGCCGACGCCAGGAACGTGCGGTCCTTCTGCAAAGGACCCATTCCCGAAACACCCGGCTGATACCGCGTGAAGCCCGGATCGAGCGTCGATTCCACCTCCGGCTTCTGCGCGTTGAGCGGCGACTGCTGCGTGAAAAACGTCGCATCGCCATGCAGCAGATTCACGCCCGACCGCGTGACGACGTTTAAGATCCCGCCCGCCGCGCCGCCCAGTTCCGATCCCACCGATGTCGCCGCCACGCGAAACTCTTGAATCATCTCCAAGCCCACGGCCACGCGATTGCCGCCGGTCGTTTCATCGCGGTTGTCCATGCCGTCGATCTGAATACTGTTGTTGCGCGGCCGGATGCCGGCGAATGTGAAACCGGTGTCGGGCGCGACCGAGCGCGTGCCGGTCATCGTCCGCTGCGACGATCCGCCCGCCGACGGCGCCACCGACGGCGCCGATAGAACAAAGTTCAAATAGTTGCGGCTTCGCGCCGGGGCTTCTTCAATTCGTTCGTATCCCAGCGCCACCGACGCATTCGCCGCGGCCGCGTCGACGCCGTCGATCGTCTCGTTCACCTCCAGCCTTTCGACGACGTCGGCCGGCTGCAAGACGAAACGCCGAGTGATCGATTGGCCGACCGAAAGTAGAAACGGCTCGGACTTGAACACTCCGAATCCCTTGGCGGCAACCGTCAGCGTCCATGTGCCGATGGGCAGATTGTTGAGCGTGAACTGTCCCGCCACGTTCGACTGCGCCGCGCGCCGCTGGCCGGTTTCCGGGTTCGCCGCGGTCACGGTCGCGCCTGTAATCGCGCTGCCGGTTGTGTCCTGAATTTCACCCTGGATCAAAGTCGGGGTCTGTGCCAGGAGCGGCAGCAGGAGAGCAAGGGCAATCGGGCGCACTTCTCACTAGTGTATAGTGGGGGTAGCTTAATGGGCTGATCCGGCCTGAGGCCGAAGGCTCCCAGCGGCGGTTTGTTTCACGAGAACCCCGGTTAGGCTGAAAATTTCCGATATCTTGACGCGCGCCGGCGCTGCGTCGCGCAGCGCGGCCAGTCACAGCAACAACACCCAAGCGGCGGCCCGCCAGGCCCCGGTACACAACAAAACAAGATTTTCGAGGCGGATTCCGCGATTTGCCCCAGCGCGCGAACCCTCCCACAGTCAGGACATTCGTTGCAGCGCCTATCGTCTTATTGTGAGACTCGGCCCAATTCAAGAACCCGAGGGTTCCGAAGCGACGGGTGTCCGCCATTGCGTACCGGTTTTACGCCAAGCGCCGCCTGCTCCATAAGGAGAGCATGCGATGAGCAAGGAACTCGTCATTTCTTCCAACCGCCACGAGACAAAGGTGGCGATTCTTGAAGATGATAGCCTCGTAGAGATTTATTTCCAGCGCGCCAACGAGTACTCACTCGCCGGCAGCATTCATAAGGGACGAGTGACACGCGTGCTTCCGGGCATGCAGTCGGCTTTCGTCGACCTTGGTTTGGAACGCGATACGTTCCTCTACGTCTCGGACTTCTTCGACGATCATCACGAGGACCTCGATAAGGTGCAGGACGAAAAGCCGCGACGCCGCGAGCGGGAGCGTGATCGTGACCGCGATCGCGATCGAGAAACCGCTTCGCCATCGGAAGTGACGTTAGCCGAAGCCGAAGCCGGCGTGGTTGAGCCGCCTCCGTTCGTCGAGCCGCAGGGCGAAGCCGTTGCCGCCGCGGGCGCCGGTGGTGGCGAAGTAAAACCTTTCCCCGAGCGCGAACGTGGCCGTGGCCGCGATCGCGACCGCCGAGGCCGTCGGGGCCGTCGCGGCCGTGATCGGGATCGTGGCGGTTTGCCGGAATCCAAGTACTCGAGCGAGTCCGCCGCACCTGCCTCGACCGATGAGTACGTCGAAGAAGAAGCGCCCGTGGTCGAAGCGGACGCGCCTTCCGCCGGCGACAAGGAGCCGTTTATTCTGCCGGGAGAGTCGCTGGCGAAGTATCGCCGGCCGCGGCACGTCGAGGCTGCTCCCGTAGCCGTCCCTGAACCAGAACCAGAACCGGAACCGGTTGCCGTTGAACCGGCGCCGGTCGTCGTTGAAACCGCGCCCGAGGCAGCGCCCGAACTCGTTGTCGAAGCCGCTCCCGAACCCGAGCCGGCCGCCGCTATCGAGCCACCTCCAGTCGTCGAACCGCCTCCGTTTCTTGATGTCGTCCCCGAAGAGGTCGATCCCGAGGAACTGGAAGACGTCGACGAAATTGAAGAAGCGCGCGAAGAGTTGCTGGCTGAAACCGAAGAAGAAATGGACGAGGTCGATGCCGCGCAGGAAGCCGCCGAAGAGCTGCTAGCGGCCGAGGCCGAGGGCGGAGAAGCCGCTGCGCCAGCGGGCGATGGTGAAGAAGGTCCCGAGCCCGCCCGTCAGCCGCATTCGCTGACCGCCGCGCTGCGTGATCGGGATCGCGGTTCGCGTTTCCATCGCGGCCGTCGTGGCCGCCGCCGACGCGGGCGGGGTGAGCGTGACGATCGGCCGGGCCAGGAGAATCGCGGCGAGGCCGGTTCGGTCGATACCGTCGACGAAGCTCCAGCCGAAGCGGCAGCTGACTCGCCCGTGCAAGAGCAACAACCGCGCGAGTCGCGCGGTGAGCGGCGCGATCGCGGGGAGCGCGGTGAACGTGGTGAACGTGGCGACCGGCGTCATCGTAGCGCCGATCGCGGCGAGCGTCCTCCGATGCCGCTTATCAGCGACCTGTTGAAGGCCGGCCAGGAAATCCTCGTCCAGATCGCGAAAGAGCCGATCGGCCAAAAGGGCGCGCGCATCACCAGCCACATTGCACTGCCCGGCCGCTACTGCGTCTACATGCCGACGGTCGATCACAACGGCGTGTCGCGCAAGATCGCCTCCGACGAAGAACGTCATCGCCTGAAGAAAATTCTGCAAAAGCATCGCGAAGGAATGTCCGGCGGGTTCATCATCCGGACCGCCGGCGAAGGCCACACCGAAGACGAACTCGCGCAGGACATGCAGTTCCTCTACAACATGTGGCTGGACATCCGCGCAAAATCCGAGAAGCGCCCCGCGCCTCTGCTGGTGCATCACGATCTGGACATCGTGCAGCGTACCCTGCGCGATCAGGTCTCGTCGGACTTCAAAACGATCTGGCTCGACAACGAGGAACTCTACGCCTCGACCGTGCAATTCGTCGAACGCTTCCAGCCCGCGCTGATCAACCGCGTGAAGTTGTGGACCCGCGCCGTGCCGATCTTCGACGCCTTCGGGATTACCAACGAGCTCGAGAAGGCGCTGCGGCCCAAGGTTTGGTTGAAGAGCGGCGGCTACATCGTCATCAATCAGACCGAAGCGCTGGTCGCGATCGATATCAATACTGGCAAGTTCGTCGGCAAGTCGAATCGCCTGGAAGACACGATCGTCAAGACCAATACGGAAGCCGTGAAGGAGATCGTGCGCCAGATCCGGCTGCGCGACCTGGGCGGCATCATCGTCGTCGACTTCATCGACATGGACGAGCGCAAGAATCGCCAAAAGGTGATGCAGGCGCTTGAAGAAGCGATGCGCGTCGACCGCGCGCCGTACAAGATTTTGCAGTTCAACGATTTCGGTCTAGTGGCGATCACGCGCAAGCGTGTGAAGCAGTCGCTCGAACGCACGTTGTGTCAGCCTTGCATCTACTGCGAAGGCGCCGGCTACGTGAAGAGCGTGCAGACCGTAATCGGCGAGATCATGGCCGAAGCGCAAAAACTGGCCAAGTCGATCGACTCGAAAAACGTCGTGCTGCGTGTCCATCCCGATGTGGCGAAGGTGCTGAAGTCGCACCGTAACCAGCAGTTGGAGGAGCTGGAGCACACCTTCGGCCGCCCGGTGATGGTGACCGGCGATCCAACCGTTCACATTGAGAAGTACGATTTGGCGTAGGCTATAGCCGTATGCGTCCGCTGCTTGTGCTGGCTTCGTGCACTGCGTTCTCGCAGGAGATCTACGTGCGCAGCGAGTATCAGCGTGTTGGCTCCGACGGTCAGGTGATTGCGCGCGATCGCGTTGCGCGGCCGCGCGAGATCCTCTCGCCGGCGTTCGCTCGCAACGCGTTCGCCAGCTACATCGTCACGATCAACATTCCCGCCGAAACGCACTACCAGTTCGAAGTCGCGCAAAATCCTGTCGATGCCGTGCGCGTGGCGCTCTACCGCCAGCACTACAATCCGAACGGCGTGCCGGACCGGTTGGAGAAGGTCAACGGCCCGATTGAAGGCAAGACCACGCAGGCCGAGAATCAAACGTTCTGGGCCGATTTCTGGGTCGATGCGAACGCGCCGGTGCAACGCATTAAGATCGAGTTGCAGTTGTGGATAGGCGATCGTTGGGTGTTGTATCCGATGGAGGCGCGGATCGTCGAAACGCGCGTGCCTGCGATTAAGCCCAAATTCTCCAATTTGCCAGCGCCCGAAGCTCGCGCGGATCTGGCGATGATCAGCCCGTGGCGCGATTATCTCTGCCGCCCGATCGCGAGCGAATTCAAACCGTCGGAGACCAACATCCGATTGCTGCAGCAGCGCAACGTCCAGCAGGATGTGGCGCTTGCGCGCCAGAAGGGCCGCGACTTTGTGTTGTCGGCGTTCGTGCGTGCGGGGATTCAGGCCGAGAACGCCGTGGCGTCGAATTGGTGCGAACTGCCCGTGGAGCAGTGGCGCGGGGAACTTGGCGCCGAGTGGTATTTGCGCGTAAGGGATGCGTTGCTGCGGTAGCGGCATCGTATCTAGCACGGGCGTTGAGAGAATCACTCTGCACAGCGCGACTGTTTCGCGAGTTATACCTGTGGAACCCGTGCTACCGCGATGCGGCGTCAGCGGGCGGCGCGACCCAACGAAGGCTCGCACCAAGTTTGGAACTGAGATGTCAAACTGTGCGAGCCGTCTTGTTTGTCGCGATTTGGCGATACTTTCAAGTCTGCGGGGGCAAGGACCGGCGTAATTCGGTGGTAGCGGACTATTTCGCCATGAAGCTCGATTGTTGCTAATGCGCTGGCGCGCCGGCCTCGAGGACGACTTTGACCATCCGGGTGCTATCTCATAGACTCGAACGGAACTACCAACGCTAGGATCGCCAGCATGAGATGTTAGGCTCGCACGCCGCCATCGACGCGGCGGGCCGTATAGCATGTTAGAAGAGCACCGGGTTTGGGTGAACACCAATTCCAATTCGAATGGGACGAGGCAAGGGCCGCGGCCAATCTTCGCAAGCTCGGCGTCTCTTTCGAGTTGGCGTCATCGGTCTTTAGTGATCCCCGAATTCTCACTCTCGCCGACACGACGCACAGCGAGTCCGAAGAACGCTGGCCATCGATCGGCTTGGCCGGAAATGGAGTTCCGATGTCGCTAGCCTATCTCTGGACGGAAGCCAGTGCCGGACTCATCAAAATTCGACTCATAACCGCCCGCCGAGCAACGGCCACGGAAATTCGTCACTACATGGAAAACCAATGACCAATCAACCCATCGATCAAGAAATGCCAGCGGAAATCGATTTCAGCAAGGCGACACGCGGCCGTCATCATATTGCAGCGGAGTCCACCGTCTTCCTACCGGCTTCGATCGAGAGGAGTGTCTGGGAGTATTTCTCGAACAAGGCCCAACGCAACGGCGTTGGCCTGTCGCAGCTCCTCACCGACGTGCTGAAACGCGATATCGAGATCAACGAGGCGCTGAAATGATCTTCACTCCACGGGCGGCTTATAGTGAGAGGTCCGCGACACCTCCACGATGACGGCGCAGTGTAGAGCGAATCGGTTCGCCGCGCTATCCTGAAACATCGGGAGACAAGCGTATTCTCAAGTTCTGCGTGCTGGCATCGTCGAGCTCCGGTAACTGCACATTCATCGGCACCGATTCCACGCGCGTGTTAATCGACGCCGGGCTGTCGAAACGCGAAACGCAGACGCGCTTGCAGGCCATCGGCGAGTCCCTCGAAACAATCGACGCGATCCTGGTGACGCACGAACACTCCGATCACGTCGCCGGGCTGCCGGTGCTTTCGCGCGCGACAAAAAAGCCAATCTTCTGCACAGAGCAAACCGCGGCGGTGCTCGATTGGAACAATGTTCCATCGAAAGTAATTTCGTTCCAAGCAGGCACCGGCTTCGCTATCGGCGATCTGGAGATCGGCAGCTTCACGATTCCGCACGATGCCATCGATCCAGTCGCGTATACGGTCACGGCGCAAGGCGTGCGCGCCGCCGTTGTAACGGACTTGGGCTACGTGCCGGATTCGGTGAAGATGCACCTGCGCGGTGTCGATCTACTGCTGTTTGAGTCGAATCACAACCTTGAAATGTTGAAGGCCGGGCCGTATCCGTGGTCGATCAAACAGCGAATTATGGGCCGTCGCGGGCACCTGTCCAACGACGCCGCATTCGACTTCATCACGACCGACATGGACACGACCGTGTCGACGCTCATCCTAGGCCATCTCAGCGAGAACACCAACTACCCGTCGCTCGTCGAGCAGATGGCGGGGCAAGCACTCGAGTCCCGCGGCCTGCGCCTCCGCGCGCACATCGCCGAGCCCGGACGGCAGTCGCCCGTGTTCACCTACTAAACTAGGGAGACACGATGATTGCACGCTACACACGCCCGGCGATGGGCAAAATTTGGAGTGAAGAGAACAAGTATGTTTGTTGGCTTGAGGTCGAGCTGGCCGCCAGCGAAGCGCTCGCCGAACACGGCGACGTCCCGGCCGAAGCAGCCGCGGCGCTACGCGCGCACGCCGCCGTCGACGTCGAACGGCTGAACGAAATTGAACGCGAAGTGAAGCACGATGTGATCGCGTTCACAACCACGGTCGCCGAGAAAATGGCCGCCGCCGGCAAGCCCGAAGCTTCGCGCTGGTTTCACTACGGCATGACGTCAAATGATGTCGTCGACACCGCGCAAGCGCTGCAGGTGAAGCAGTCGGCGGCGTTACTGCTCGAAGGCGTCGACAAACTGCTCGACTCGCTCAAACGCCGCGCGCACGAGTTCAAAATGACCGTGCAGATGGGCCGCACGCATGGCATTCACGCGGAGCCGTATACGTTCGGTCTTAAGCTCGCATTGTGGTTCGACGAACTGCGGCGCAATCGCAAGCGACTCGCCGACGCCGCTGAAGACATGCGGGCAGGGAAGATCTCGGGCGCAGTCGGCATCTTCGGGCACATTGGTCCGGAGGCCGAAGCGGCGATCTGTGGAAAGCTTGGCTTGAAGCCGGCCAATATCGCTTCGCAGGTGATCAGCCGGGATTCGCACGCGGCGTTCATCAATGCCCTGGCGCTTGTCGCGGCGACGTGCGAAAAGATCGCGCTCGAAGTCCGCCACCTCCAGCGCACCGAAGTCCGCGAAGCCGAAGAGCCGTTCGCGCCGGGGCAAAAGGGATCGAGCGCAATGCCGCACAAACGCAATCCGGTTACCAGTGAACAAATCTGCGGACTGGCGCGCGTCGTGCGGTCGAACGTGCAGGCCGCGCATGAGAACATCGCGTTGTGGCACGAGCGCGACATCTCGCACTCCAGCGTCGAGCGCGTCATTCTCGCCGACTCCTGCATACTCACCGACTACCTGCTCGCCAAGACCTTCTGGCTGGTCGATGGCATGCGCGTGAATCCCGAACGGATGCTGCGAAACTTGAACCTGACGCAGGGGCTGATCTTTTCTGGGCAAATTCTGCTCGACCTCGCCGCCGCCGGAATGCTCCGCGAGCAGGCGTACAAACTGG
>Ga0194119_10009094_pt1 | contig 13437 bp, 11 predicted proteins | sample TA2MahC100mmetaG_FD_148620 | JGI IMG/M metagenome (GOLD analysis project Ga0194119, IMG submission 148620) | Freshwater microbial communities from Lake Tanganyika, Tanzania - TA2015018 Mahale Deep Cast 100m | ecosystem: Environmental > Aquatic > Freshwater > Lake | place: Tanzania: Lake... | reverse complement strand
GGGTGCTGTCCTCCGCAGGGGTCTTCGCTGCCTTCAAACCCCTATGGATATTGATGCGGACGAGCATCCGGGAGATTCGCACGCGCGGCTCAAAACGGAAATGTGGGCCTGGACGATGCCGCGGCCAACGCTCTACCGGTAACCGGCGCGCTAAGCGGCGGGACCTTTCGCCCTACGGCGGAGGACATCCCCGCCAGCTATACCTTTCCCCTACCGGCGCCGAGTGGCCCATACGCGCTTCCGGCTCCCGAAGCTACGGCGACATTTGCCAACACCTTTAACGGTGCGGCGCCAACCGGCACCTGGAAACTGTTTGTGAAGAGCCGCGGCGCCGGTACGGCCGGCACGCGGCAGATTTCCGGGGGTTGGTGCCTCACGTTCCTTACCTCGGGAGACCCGGCGACGGTTACCACGCTTTCGGTTAATCCGTCGCCCTCGGCCGTTGGCGCGGTCGCGGCGATAACCGGTGCGGTGACGGTCGCCGCTAACGGCACTCCTGTCACCGCGGGCACTTTGACCTTCAAAGACGGCAGTAGCGTTCTTCAGTCCGGCGTGGCGTTGAACGGCTCCGGCACGGCCAGCATTAATACGAGTTCGCTCACCCAAGGCGCTCACTTCCTGTCCGCCGAATACTCGGGCGCCCCCGGGTTCAACGTCTCCATCGGAAACGCCCTGCACTTTGTGGACGGGCCGACGACACAGACAAGCCTCCAGTTCTGCAACAACTCGATCATGCCCATTCCGGATCTAGTCAATGCGCCGTCCAGCGTCTATCCGTCGCGCATCCTTGTTTCCGGTCTGCCAGGTACGGTGAACAACGTGACGATGACCCTGAAGAACGTCACACTCGCCGCCGGTAACGCTCTCGACGCCCTGCTCACCGGCCCGAACGGGGGGGCGTTTATTCCCTTCTCCGATGGCGCCGGGAGTGGAGCGTTTACCAACCAGACCTTCACACTCAGCGATAGCGCCGCGAATCAACTCCCGTCCGGGGCGGCGATCGGCGGAACGTACCGGCCCACCAATCACGCGGGTGCGGATACATTTCCGGCACCAGCGCCGTCCATCGGCGTGCTTAGCGCGGCGCCAACCGGCGCCGGGACCTTCGCATCTTTGTTTGCAAACAGCAACCCGAATGGCTTTTGGGCGCTTCACGCTGTCAGCGATACCGGGACCGGGACAAATCCCCCGAATCAGGCGATCAACGGCTGGTGCCTGGACTTCTCGCTGAATCCACCCGACTTAAGCATCACGAAGACGCACGCCGGCAATTTCCGGCAGGGACAGACCGGTGCGCAGTACTCAGTCGTCGTCCGGAACAACGGCCCGGGTTCCACTGGCGGCACGGTAACCGTCGTCGATACACCGCCAGCCGGGCTCACCATCACCGGGCTTAGCGGTCCGAATTGGAACTGCACCGTGGCCACCGCAACGTGCACGACCACCCAGATTGTCGCCGCGAACACCGATTTTCCGGCGATCACGGTCACTGTCGATGTGGCGGCCAATGCGCCTGCGTCGCTCACCAATTCCGCCACCGTTTCTGGCGGGGGCGATGCCAGCACGGGCAACAATACCGCCAGTGATCTCACTACAATTTTGCAAAACCCGGACCTGACCGTCTCCAAAACCAGCACAGGCGCCTTCGCCGAGGGCGGGATGGGCTCATTCAGCATCGTCGTGACGAACTCCGGCGGGGGACCGACTTCGGGAAGTGTGACGGTCCAGGATCCCATGCCCGCCGGTCTGACGATTTCGCAGGTCAACGGCGGACCGGACTGGAGTTGCCTCCTCAGCACTGCGACGACGGTTTCTTGCACAATCAGCACCGTCCTGCAAGGCGGTGCCTCGTACCCCGCGATAACGGTGCCGGTCACGATAGCCGAAGACACCGCGGCCTCGGTGATGAACACGGCCACCGTAAGCGGCGGAGGCGATTCCAACACTACGAACAACACCGGCTCCGTTACTGTGCCGATCATCCAGAAGCAGCCGGTTGCGATCACCGTCCCGGCCGGCGTTTCTTTCAGCTTCAACGGCGTCAGCTTCACAGGTTCGCAAACGATTCAAATCCTTCCGGGAAATTACGTGCTGTCCACTACTACACCCCAAACGCTAGCCGCCGGAACGCGAGCGGTGTTCGGCACTTGGTCGGATGGCGGCGCAATCGCCCACATAGTGACGGTCGGCTCGTCGCCGGTTTCGATCTCTGGCAACTTCACCACGCAGCACCAGTTGACCTTGGCGGCCTCTCCGTCGATTGGCGGAAATGTCACTCCGGCCAGTGGCACGTTCTTTGATGCCGGGACGGTTGTGAACGTCACGGCGACAGCCAATTCTGGCTTTACCTTCGCCAATTGGACCGGCCCGGTGGCGAATGCCAACGCGGCGGTGACCACGGTCACCATGAGCGCTCCGCAATCGCTCACAGCGAACTTCGGCGTGGCCGCGGCGCCGGAGGTCACCGGGCAGTTGACGATCGTTCGAGGAGCCCTCGTTTTGAACCGGGCCACAGGCCGGTTCCAGCAGGTCGTGAACGTGACAAATAACGGCGGAGCTCTTTCGGCGGCCGCCTATGTCTTGGATTCGCTCGCGCCGGGCGTCTCGCTCGTGAATCCAAGCGGGACGACAAGCGCGGCAGCGCCGGCCGGGAGTCCGTACCGCGAACTTGGAGCGCTGGCCGCAGGCGGCAGCGTATCCACTACGCTAGAATTTACAAGGACAGGACCGGTCGCTGTTACGTATTCGCCCAGAGTGCTGGGCGGCGGAGCGCGATAGGACCGACGGAGGAAAAGACGATGACCAAGCTACCAATGCTCGGGGCACTTGCTACCGCGCTCTTCACGCTGCCCGTCCCAGGTGCCATTATCTACGACAACACGGCCACGGACACGTTTAACTCAGTTCTTTACAGCGCGGCGGGTCTGTCCGCCATCGGTGACCAGATTTCTCTTGGGGGTACAGAACGGAACGCTACCCAAGCCATGGCGCAGTTTTACAATTTCGGTGCCATCGGCACGTTCGACGCCGTATTGCAATTCTACGCCGTGGGCGCACCGCTCAGCCAGATTGGCGGTCCATACACCGTCACAGGGATCGCGGCTGCCGCGAATGCGGTTATCGACGTAACCTTCACCGGGCTGGGACTTACGTTGCCGGACGAAGTAATCTTCCAGCTCTCGGTCCTCAACTCGAGCAGCGGAGTGGATGTGGGTCCGAACCTTTTTGACCCTCCCATTTTCGGCAGCAGCAGCAACTCGTTCTTCATAGGGGATACCGTCAACCAAACGACCGGTTTGAACGTCGACAACATCTACTTCCGGCTGGAAGCGGACGGTGCCATTCCAGAACCATCGACTATCGTTCTCAGCGCGCTGTGCCTTGCTGGTATCGCCGCACTGCGGCGCCATCGATAGAGAATCGAAACACAAAGAGAAAGCGCGCCTTCTTTCGTTTTGGCCCGCCATTGGACCCCATTGCTACACTGAGAGATTCAGTGCATGGAACTCGATAAAGTATACGAGCCCCAGCGGTTTGAACCGCACTGGGCCGAATGGTGGGAAACGTCCGGGATCTTTAAAGCCGATCCGGCCAAGAGGGGACGGGTATTTTCGATTGCGATCCCGCCGCCGAACGTAACGGGCTCGCTCCACATCGGGCACATGATCGGCCATACCGAGATGGATATGATCACCCGCTACCATCGAATGCTGGGTGAGAATGCTTTGTGGATCCCGGGCACCGATCACGCCGGAATCGCCACCCAAATGGTGGTGGAACGGGAGTTGGCCAAGGAAGGCGTGACCCGCCACGATCTGGGCCGCGAGAAGTTCGAAGAGAAAGTGTGGGAGTGGAAGGCCAAGTACGGCGGCAACATTGAGCGCCAGATGCGGAAGATCGGCGATTCGGTCGATTGGTCGCGCAACCGTTTCACCCTGGATCCCGGCCTCTCCCGCGCCGTTCGCGAGATCTTCGTCCGCCTCTATGAAAAGGGTCTGATCTACCGCGGCGAGTACATGGTGAACTGGTGCCCGCGTTGCGGCACCGCCATCTCCGACCTGGAGGTAAACCATGAGGATACGCAAGGCAGCCTCTGGGAGATCAAGTACCCTGTCAAGGGCCAGCCGGGCCGGTTCCTGACGGTTGCCACCACGCGTCCGGAGACAATGCTGGGCGACACCGCCGTGGCGATCAACGCTCGCGACGAGCGCTACGCCGATCTGCATGGAGGGTTCGTGGCGCTGCCGCTGGTGGGCCGCGAAATCCCGATCGTGCTCGACGATATGGCGGACCCGGAATTCGGGACCGGCGTGGTGAAGATTACACCCGCCCACGATCCGAACGATTTTGAAGCCGGCAAACGCCACAACCTGCCCCACGTGCGCGTGATCGACGCGAACGCCATGATGACGGCCGAAGCCGGCGGGTACGCGGGCATCGACCGTTTTGAAGCGCGCAAGCGGGTGCTGGCCAGCCTGGAGGCGCAGGGCCTGCTCGCCGCCACGAAACCGCACAACCTGCCGGTGAGCCTGTGCCAGCGCTGCCGCACCGTCGTCGAACCGCTTGTCTCGAAACAGTGGTTCGTTCGCATGGAGCCGCTCGCCAAACCCGCTATCGAGGCCGTCGAGACCGGCCGCATCGAGTTCATCCCCGAAAACTGGGCCAATACGTACTTCCACTGGATGCGCAACATCCGCGACTGGTGCATTTCCCGCCAGTTGTGGTGGGGCCACCGTGTGCCGGCCTGGCATTGCGAGGATTGCGGAGAGGTGACCGTCAGCCGCACCGATCCCACCGCGTGCGGTAAGTGCGGCTCGGCGAAAATCGCGCAGGACTCCGATGTCCTCGACACCTGGTTCAGTTCCGGCCTGTGGCCCTTCTCGACGCTTGGCTGGCCGGATCAGACGGAAGACTTGAAGGCGTACTATCCGACCTCGCTTCTGATCACGGGTTTCGACATCATCTTTTTCTGGGTCGCCCGCATGATCGTCTTCGGCTTGGAATGCACGGGCGAAGTGCCGTTCCGCCAGGTCTACATTCACGGTCTGGTCCGCGACGCCGAGCGGCAGAAGATGTCGAAGACCAAGGGCAATGTGATCGACCCGCTCGAAGTCACGGAAAAGTACGGGACCGACGCCGTCCGCATGTCGCTCGTCCTCGCCGCGCCTCCGGGCACCGATATCATCTCGTCCGAGGACCGTATGCAATCGGCCCGGGCGTTCGCCAACAAGATCTGGAACGCCGCGCGCTTCCTCTTCCTGAACCTGGAACGTGCCGGCGCCGAACCGTGGGCGCCCGGGGAAAAGGACTCCTACACGCCCGAGCCCATCGACGGCTCGGTGCCGCTGGAGGACCGGTGGATCTTCTCGACGCTGAACACCTGCGCGGGCGAGGTGAACAAGGCGATCGCCTCCTACCGCTTTCACGAAGCGGCGAATCTGCTGTGGCATTTCTTCTGGGACGATTTCTGCGATTGGTACATCGAGCTGAAGAAGCTTCGTTTCCGCGAGGGCTCGGGCCTGGACGCCAACTGGCGGAATATTTTAACCGTGTTCGAAGCGTCGCTGCGGCTGCTGCATCCGGCCATGCCGTTCATCACCGAGGAGCTCTGGCAGCGGCTGTGCAAGGGCCGCGAAGGCCGCACGGTTTCCATCTCCCTGGCCCGGTTCCCGCAGTTCAGCGAAGAGTGCGCCGACGCGGAGGCCGAAGCCGATTTCGCGCAGTTGCGGGAAATCATCGGCGCGGCCAGAAATCTGCGCGCCGACGCGAAGCTCGATCCGAAACAGCAGTTGGACGCCGTCGTCTACTGCGACGGCGCCGTGGCGCGGCTGGCGTCGACACAGAAAGAAGCGATCGAGAAATTGGCTAACGTCGCGCTGCGCGTGGAGCCGGGCACGGCGCAGCGGGCGAAGGGCGCCAAGCGCGCCACGCCGGCCTTCGACGTGGTGCTGGCCGTTCCGGCCGCGCAGATGGAGAAACAGCGAGAGCGTCTGACCAAGGAAATTGCCAGTCTGCAACAGGTGATTGCGAACTCGGAACGGCAGCTCGGCAACGAGGACTTTTTGAAGAAGGCGCCGGAGAAGGTTCTGGAAACGCTTCGCGGCAAACTAGCCGAATACAAGTCGCAGTTGGAAAAGAGCCAACAGGCGCTGGCGGAGCTGTAATGCCTTTCGACGTTCGTCACCCGGAGGTTGTCGACGCGGTGCGCCGCGCCTTGGCCGAGGATGTCGGCGGCGGCGACCTGACCACGCTGGCGACCGTGGACGAGCGGATCACCGCCACCGGTCGGTTCATCGCGCGCCAGGCGATGACGGTGTGCGGCGTGGAGCTGCTGGAGCTGGTTTTCGAGGAGTTGGGCGGCGTGGCCTTCCTGGGCATTCACATCCCAAGCGGCGAACGCGCCTCCGATGGCGATGTGCTGGCGACGGTTCGCGGCAAGGCGCAAACGCTTCTGACCGGCGAGCGCGTGGCGCTGAATTTTCAACAGCGGCTGAGCGGGATCGCGACGTGGACGCGCCGCCACGCCGACGCCGTGGCCGGCACCGGTTGCCGGATACTGGATACGCGGAAGACCACACCCGGACTGCGGCGGTTGGAGAAATGGGCCACAGCGTCCGGCGGAGCGGCCAATCACCGCCTGGGACTGTTCGACGCGATCCTGATCAAGAACAACCACATCACCGCCGCCGGCGGAGTGCGGCAGGCGTTGGAGCGCGTGAAGGCGGCCGGCGTGCCGGAAGGCGTGCGCATTGAGATCGAAGTGCGGACGCACGCCGAGTTGGAGGAAGCGTTGACCTTCGGGGCCGAACACTTGCTGCTCGACAACCTGACCCCCGCCGAAGCGGCCGAGTGGGTGCGCTTTGTGCGGGGCCGTGCGACGACGGAGCTATCAGGCGGCATGAAACTGGAACATCTGCGCGAGTACGCCGTGGCCGGCGCGGACTTCATTTCCGTGGGCGCATTGACGCATTCGGCGGTGGCGGTGGACATCAACTTCCGGGTCTCGCTGGAGACGGCGTGAGCGGTTACGATCTCCAGCGGATCCGCGCGGCGCTGGCCGGGCGGCGCGTCGACTACTACGACACGATCGACTCCACCATGACCGCCGCGGCCGCACTGGAACCGGGCGCCGTTGTCTTCGCGAATTCGCAATCCGCCGGGCAGGGCCGGCATGGGCACTCCTGGCACTCCGAGAGCGGCGCCGGGCTCTACGTCACGCTGGTGCTGCGGCCCCGGCTGACGCCGGATACGCTGCCGGTGGTGACTCTCGCTCTGGGTCTGGCCGCGCAGGAAGCCATCGCGCAGGTGTGCGGCGTGGCGGCCGATCTGCGCTGGCCGAACGATCTGCTGGTGGGAGCCCGTAAATGCGGCGGTATTCTCACTCAACTGCAGGGCGACCGCGTGCTCGCCGGCATCGGCATTAACGTCAACCACTCAGGATTTCCAGCGGAGCTGACCATGCTGGCAACGAGCCTTCGGCTGGCGACCGACCGGGAGCACTCCCGGGGCGAACTGCTATGCGCCTTGGTCAAAGGCGTGGACCGGATCATCGGGTTGCTCGAGACCAACGGCATCAGGCCTATCCTCGAACTCTTCACGCTGCAATCGAGCTACGCACTGGGGCGGCGCGTGCGCGTGGATCTGCCGGCGGGCGAGGTGACGGGCGTGACGGCAGGGCTGACTTCGGACGGCTACCTGCTCTTGGACGGCGACGACGGACGCCGTCATACGATAGTGGCCGGCGGCGTGCGGCCGGCGGAATAATAGAGGGACCATGCTGCTTGCTCTCGACGTTGGCAATACCAACATCACGATCGGCGCGTTCTCCGGCGCCGCGCTCACCGGCCGCTGGCGTCTGCGCACCATTCGCGAACAGACCACCGACGAATGGGGTATTCTTCTGCGCAATATTTTCTCGCTGGCGGGGCTGGAGCTGGGCCGCGTCGATGGGATCGTAATCTCCAGCGTGGTCCCGGTCCTCAACCCGATGCTGGCGGACATGGTGCGGAAGTATTTTCAGCGCGAGGCGATGTTTGTGACCGCCGAAACGGATTTGGGCGTTCGTGTTTTGTACGATAATCCGAGAGACGTGGGCGCCGACCGTGTTGTGAACGGCGCGGCGGCGTTCGCGCTATACGGCGGCCCGTCCGTGGTGGTGGACCTGGGCACTGCGATCACCTTCGACGTCATCACGGCGAGCGGCGACTATCGCGGCGGGCTGATCTGCGCCGGTATTGGGATGGCCATCAGCGGACTATTTTCGAAAACCGCTCTGCTGCCCATGGTCAATTTCGGCGAGCCGGAAAAACTGGTGGGCACGAACACGATGGGCAGTATTCAGAGCGGCCTCTACTACGGCACGCTGGGCATGATCGATGGAATCTTGGAACGCTTGGTTGGGGAGCTGGGCCCGGAGACGAAGCGCATCGCCACAGGCGGGAACGCCGCGTTGATCCGCGAGGGATCGCGGCTGATTCAGCATGTGGACGAGGACCTGACATTGACCGGCCTCCGGCTGATTTGGGAACGTAACCGGAAATGAACGGCGAAGCCTGGGCGGGCAACTACTTCAACTATTTCACCGAGATCGAGGAACACTTCCAGCGCGCCCGGGGTTCCAGCCTTTTTCTGCTGTCGCCCATCGACTGGGCTTTGGCCGAGACGTGGAAGAATCAGGGTGTACCCCTGGAGGCCGTGCTGCGCGGGATTGACGATTCGTTCGAGAAATATCACGCGCGGAAAAGGAAGGCGTACCAGCAGGTGAACTCGCTCACCTATTGCGCGCAGGCGGTGACCAAGGCGGCCGGGGATCTGCTGAACAACCGCCCGGCCAAACCGGGCGCCACCGAAGAAGACTCTCTGCCCGCCGATGCGTTGCGGACAGCTCTGGAACAGCGTGTGGAACCACTGCGCTCGGCGGGTTTCGAAGCCGCCGCGGCAAGCGTGGCGGAGATCGCCGAACGCCTGGACGGCTTTCGGGGCAACCTGGAGGAGTTGGAGTTGCGGCTCACGGCGATCGAGGAATCGATCCTCGCCATTTCGCGCGCCTCGTTGACGGAGGAGCAGTTGCTCGAGCAGCGGCGCGAGTTGGACGCGGAATTGAAACCGCACCGCAGCCGGCTTTCCGCGGCCGAACTGTCGCTGCTTGAGAAGAGCTTTCTGGACCGGCGGACTTTTGAGCGCCGGAACCTGCCACGCCTGAGTCTCTTCTTTCTGCTATAACATCGAGATTCGTTCCATAATAGAAGTTCCGCCGCAACAAAACGGCGTGCGGATCATCTATAGTGGTGATCCATGCCAAAGTCGACCTCAAATCACTCGACCGGTAAGAAGGAGCCTGCCATTCCGAAGACTTCCCCCTCGAAGCCAGTTGACAACCAGCTCAACGCCTTCGAAAAAGCCACAAAGCTATTTCATAAACGCGATTTTGCTGGAGCCCTGCCGTTGTTTGAGGAAGCGGCCAAGGGCAGCGACGTCGCAGTTGGCCAGTCGGCCCAGATGCACGTCCGTATGTGTAATCAACGGATCGACAAGAGCGTGCCGAAGCTCTCGACCGCCGAGGACTATTACGCCTATGCCGTGACGCTGGTGTCCCGCCGGGAGCTGACAACCGCCGAGCAGCAATTGAAGAAAGCGTTGCAGATCGCTCCAAAGGCCGACTACGCGCTGTACACGATGGCGTTGGTGAAAGGGTTGCAGGGCGATATTTCCGCCGCGGCGCACCATCTCTCGCACGCCATCGAGATTCAGCCGAGCAATCGAAACGCGGCGAAACACGATCCCGATTTCCAAGAGCTGCTGCAGCACGCTCCTATTCGCGAACTGTTGTCGTGAGCACGGCCGGCGATTCGCTGCGCGGGCCGCTCCGGATTGTTGCGATCGGCGGCGGCACAGGACTGTCGACGATTCTGCGGGGCTTGAAACCGTACACAGCCCCACCGAACCCCAGAATATCCATTACCGCCATCGTCACCGTGACCGACGACGGCGGCAGCTCCGGCCGGCTGCGCAGGGAGATGGCGGTGCTGCCACCCGGGGATATTCGAAACTGCCTGGTGGCGCTCTCCGAAGATGAAGCGCTGTTGAGCCGCATGTTCCAGTACCGCTTCTCCAGCGGACGCGGCTTGAAGGGGCACAATTTTGGAAACCTGTTTCTAACGGTGCTGACGGAACTAACCGGCGACTTCGCTCACGCCGTGCGGCTGGCTTCGGAGGTGCTGGCCTCCCGCGGCGATGTGATTCCATCGACGGCGGAGAACGTGGTGCTCGAAGCCCAACTGACCGGTAACAAGCTCGTAAAAGGGGAGAGCAACATTTCCAAGAGCCGCGAGCGGATCGAGTGGATCCACATCCTGCCACGCTCTCCGCAGCCGTTCGCCGAGTCCATAGAGGCCATCCGCAGCGCTGATTTGATCACGCTTGGCCCCGGTTCGCTCTATACGAGCGTGATTCCCAACCTGCTAGTCCGCGGCATTCCTCGCGAGATCATGCGGTCACCCGGCATTCGAACCTATGTTTCGAACCTGATGGGCCAGCCGGGCGAGACCACCGGTTTAACGGCGTCCGGGCATGTCGAGGCGGTTGTCCGGCACGCGGGCCTCTCGGCGGCTAAAGCCGCCAAATTGCTGGACTTCGTTGTGGTGAATACGGCTCCACTGGCCGAGCGGGCCTTGAAACGCTATGCCGCGCAAAGGTCAAAGCCTGTGGAAGTCGATGAGGACCGGCTCGCGCAGATGAAGCTGCGCGTGATAGGCGAGACCCTCTTCGAGGCCGGCTCCAAGATCCGTCACGATCCGGCGAGAACGGCCGGAGTGCTGCTCCGGCTAGCCCGGCTCGGCCGGCGGCGCCGTCAAATCGCAGCCAGTGCGAGTGCGCCAGAATAGAAGAAGTGATCAACGTATCGGTAGTGATTCTGGCGGCCGGTTTCGGCACGCGTATGAAATCGAACACCGCCAAGGTGCTGCATCGCGCCGGCGGGCTGACTCTGGTGGAACATGTGGCTCGTACGGCGCTGGCCGTCGCGCCGCCGGAGCGCGTAGTCGCCGTGGTCGGCCATCAATCGGAGGCTGTGGCGTCGGCGCTGCGGCCCTACGGAGTGAAGACCGCGCTGCAAGCCGTGCCGCAAGGCACCGGTCAGGCGCTTCTCTGCGCGAAGGATAGTGCGCCGGCGGAGGGGCTCCTTGTCGTGCTCTATGGAGACGTTCCGTTTCTCGCGCGCGAAACCGTGGAACGGCTGATCGCGCAACAGGCCGCGGGCGATGCGGCGGCCACCGTGCTGACCGCCGTTCTCGACGATCCCGCCGCGTACGGGCGTATCGTCCGCGGGCCCGAAGGAGATGTGCTGGGCATTGTCGAGTTCAAGGCTGCGTCCCTCGAACAGCGAGCCATTCGCGAAATCAACTCCGGTATCTACTGTTTCCGCGCCGGCCTGCTGTGGCAACACATCGGCGAGATCACCACGAATAATCCGGCCGGCGAGTACTACCTCACAGACATGGTGGAGATTCTGCGCTCCCACGGACACCGTGTGGAGGGGCAAGTGATGGCGGATCCGCGGGAACTGCTCGGCATAAATACACGCGTTGAGCTCGCCGCGATCGATTCGCTCTTCCGGGAGCGCAAGGCGAATCAGCTGATGCTAGACGGCGCGACACTGGAACGGCCGGAGACAATTGTGGCGGACGTAGACGTGCGCATCGGGCCGGATTCGATCATCGAATCCGGCGTGCGCCTGCTGGGCTCGACCGTCATTGGCGCCAACTGCCGGATCGGCGCTGGTTCGGTACTCACGAACTGCCGCATTGGAGACGGCGTTGCGATCGCCCCGTACACGGTGATCGACGACTCTTCGGTCGGCGACAACGCGAAACTGGGCCCGTTCTCCAGACTCCGCATGAACAGCGTCGTCGAGGCAAACGCCCACATCGGAAACTTCGTCGAACTGAAGAAGACCACGATGCACTCCGGCGCCAAGGCGAATCACTTGGCCTACCTGGGCGACTCTTCCATCGGCGAAAAGACCAACATCGGCGCCGGGACGATCACCTGCAACTACGACGGCGCCGCCAAACACCCCACGCAAATCGGCTCCGGCGTATTCGTGGGCAGCAACTCGACGCTTGTGGCGCCCGTTACACTCGAGGACGGCAGCTACGTGGCGGCAGCGTCGATCGTCACCGAGACGGTGCCGGCCGGGGCCCTGGCCATCGGCCGGGGACGCCAGGTCAATAAGCCCGGCTGGGTGGCGAAGCGAAAGAAGGACTCCGCTTCATAGCATCCACAAAGCGGTCCGCCAGCGGGTTTCGTGAACCGCACGCTGCAAGCACCGTGGTCTTTGCGTTCGGCAGCTTCAGGATCGCGCAGCCACGGCCGGCCAGCTTGGCGATGGAGGCGGGCCCGGCGGTGACTCCAATTCCGGCCTCCACCAGCGCCAGGACTGAGGACCATTGTGTCGCTTCCTGCGTCACACGCGGCTCGAAACCAAACTGTTCGATCAATTCGTCGTGAAAGGCGGGCCCCAACCGGCGGGGAAAAAACACGAACGGCTGGCGCTTCAACGCCGCCACTGTCACACCTTTGCGCCCGCGCGGGATCACCGCAATCAGCGGCTCGTGGAAGCGGTGCAACTCCAACAGACCGTCCGGGAGGATTGGCGAGCGCAACAGGGCGATACCGGCTGAACCTGTGCGCAAGGCCTCCAATGCGGCCGCCGTCGACATCTCGGCCAGCCGAAGATCCACATCGGGCAGTGTACGGCGGAATTGACGGATCACACTGGGTAATGCCGTCAACAGCAAAGAAGGGGGCGTGGCGAGGACCAGTTGCCCCGCGTCTCCTCGTCCGGACCGGCGGGCGGCGTCCATGGCACGATCAGCTTCTGCCAAAGCGGCCCGCGCTACCGGCAGCATGGCGGCGCCGGCGGCGGTCAACTCCGTCCGGCGCGTGCTGCGCTCGAACAACGGGTACCCCACGCGCTGCTCGAGTTTTTGAATCTGCTGCGTCAGCGGCGGCTGAGAGATGGCAAGCCGGCGGGCCGCCCGGCCAAAGTGCAGCTCTTCGGCCACGGCGACGAAGTAGTAGAGGTGAGAGAGCTCGATGCCCTCCTGCGCGGCGGTCATATCTAAAAGATATCAATTCCATTGATTCTAATATTGGACGAATCGCTCGATGGATCGTACGCTGAGGCCATGCTTCTTCCCGTCTATGCAAGACCGCCGATCGTCATCGACCGTGGCGAGGGCTGCTACGTCTGGGACACGCGGGGCCGCCGCTACCTGGACTTCATCACCGGAATCGGTGTCAACGCACTCGGCCACGCCCACCCGCGCATCACCCGGTGCATAAACGAGCAGGCCGCGCGCTGCCTGCACACCTCCAACCTGTACCATCACGCGTACCAGGAGCCGCTTGCCCGCCGTTTGGCCGAACGGAGTGGTC
>Ga0194119_10009088_pt1 | contig 13442 bp, 11 predicted proteins | sample TA2MahC100mmetaG_FD_148620 | JGI IMG/M metagenome (GOLD analysis project Ga0194119, IMG submission 148620) | Freshwater microbial communities from Lake Tanganyika, Tanzania - TA2015018 Mahale Deep Cast 100m | ecosystem: Environmental > Aquatic > Freshwater > Lake | place: Tanzania: Lake... | reverse complement strand
CCGGCCGGGACATACGCGAGGATCTCCGCGGGTGGCAATCCGGCATCGGCTACGTTCCTCAGTCGATATACCTGACCGACGACACACTCCGCAGGAACATCGCGTTCGGGATCCCTGATGCAGAGATCGACACCGCTGCTGTCGAAAGCGCGATCCGGAACGCGAGACTCGGCGAATTCGTGAGTGGATTGCCGGAAGGCCTTGAGACGCGAGTGGGGGAGCGCGGTGCGCGCCTGTCGGGCGGCCAGCGTCAGCGGATCGGAATTGCGCGTGCTCTGTATAATCGGCCTTCTATTCTCGTACTCGACGAGGCAACGAGCGCGCTCGACCCCGTAACAGAGGCCGACGTGATGGATTCCATTCGAGGTCTGGCGGGGGATCGCACGATCGTCATCGTGACTCACCGGATGGCTACACTCCGAGGATGCACTGCGGTGTACCGCATCGAAGGCGGGCGTCTGCGGCAGGATGCGGTTCGCGAGTCCCCGGAGCTTGCGCGCGGGGGGCAGCATGACTGTCCTTAGAATCGGAGACAACGTAATTGGTGGGGACCACCGGTGCATGGTGATTGCCGAGGTGGCGCAGTCGCACGACGGAAGCCTGGGCATGGCCCATGCGTTCATCGACCTTGCGGCTGATGGCGGCGCCGACGCGGTGAAGTTCCAGACGCACATCGCTGCCGCGGAGAGTACGCCCCACGAGCCGTGGAGAACCCCATTTTCGCGGCAGGACGGCAGTCGGTACGAGTACTGGAAGCGGATGGAGTTCTCGGCCGAGCAGTGGTCCGGGCTCAAGAGGCATGCCGACGACAGGGGGATCCTGTTTCTAAGCAGCCCGTTCAGCCTGCGCGCAGTCGAACTTCTCCGTGGGATCGGGATCGCTGCCTGGAAAATCGCGAGTGGGGAGGTGGCCAACGACCCGCTGCTGGATTCGGTCCTCGAGGACCGCCGCCCAGTCATACTGTCCAGCGGACTCAGTTCCTGGGCGGAACTCGATCGGTCCGTCGGTCGGGTGCGGTCTGCGGGCGCTGCGTTCGCGGTGCTCCAGTGCACCACCGAGTACCCATCGAGGCCGGAGACCGTCGGTCTGAACATCCTCGCCGAGATGCGCCGACGGTATGGCTGCCCCGTCGGTCTGTCGGACCATTCGGGCGCCGTCTTCGCCCCGCTCGCGTCGGTTGCGCTCGGTGCATCTTGCCTCGAAGTCCATCTTGCCTTTCACCGCGGAATGTTCGGGCCCGATGTTCCGGCATCGCTTCTGCCGGACCAGCTCTCTTTGCTGTGCGACGGAGTGTCGGCGATCCACCGCATGCTCTCCAATTCGGTTGACAAGGATGCACAGGCTGCGGCCGCCGAACCGCTGCGGCGGGTCTTCGGGCGAAGCATCGTGCTCGATGCGCCTGTCCCAGCGGGCACCCCGATCGAGGCTGGAATGGTGTCCTTCAGGAAGCCCGGGACGGGGATTCCGCCCGCGGAACTCTCGCGCGTGCTCGGGCGTCGTGCCAAGCACGGACTCCCGGCTGATCATCTGCTACGCGACGAGGACCTGCACTTGGATTGATGACTGGATGTCGCTGCCTGCCGAGATAGGAACACAGGATGAAGAAGAAGGTTTTCGTCGTCGTGACCGCACGACCGAGTTACGCTCGGGTACGTTCAGCGCTGCTCGCTATGCGGGATCATGCGGACATTGACCTCGGACTGGTCCTTGGGTCCTCGGGGTTGCTGGACCGTTACGGTGATGTTGCCTCCGCTGCGCGCCGCGATGGGCTCGTGCCGGCGGCGTGCGTCCACAATGTCATCGAAGGTGAGAGCCTCGTCTGCATGCCGAAGACGACGGGGCTTGCGATCGTGGAATTGTCCACGGTGTTCGAGAATGCGAGGCCCGATATCGTGGTCACCATCGCGGATCGCTACGAAACGATCGCCACGGCGATCGCGGCGAGCTACATGAACGTTCCCCTCGTGCACCTGCAGGGCGGCGAAGTCACGGGAAGCATCGACGAGAAGGTGCGGCATGCCGTGACGAAGCTTGCTGACCTGCATCTGGTTGCGAACCACGAGGCGCGCATGAACGTCATTCGGATGGGCGAACCCGCGGACCGGGTCGTGGTCACGGGCTGTCCGAGCATCGACATTGCCTCGGAAGTGATGAGCGGAGGGGCACGTCCGCTCGACCGAGTGCTCAACGAACGCGGCGTTGGTGCGTCCATCGACCTTGGTCGCCCGTTCGTGGTGGTGCTTCAGCATCCCGTGACTACCCAGTACGCGAGTTCCCGCCGCGACGTGGGCGAGACGCTCGGGGCGATTGCCGAGGTAGGGATCCCGGCGTTGTGGTTCTGGCCAAACGTCGATGCCGGGAGCGACGGCACGAGCAAGGGAATTCGCGAGTTCCGCGAGCGCCACCCGGAAGCGGCAATCCGCTTCATCAAGAATCTCGCGCCGGAGGACTTTCTCGGGCTCCTTCTCCGCTGCAAGGCCCTCGTCGGCAACAGCAGCGTGGCGATCCGGGAATGCAGCTTTCTCGGAGTGCCCGCCGTCGACATCGGAGACAGGCAGCAAGGGCGGGAAAGGGGCGCGAACGTCGTCAATTGTCCCCCTGAACGCGGTGCGATCGTCGACGCGATCCGGGAGCGCATGGGCCGCGGGCATTGGCCGGGCGAACCGATCTACGGCACTGGACATGCCGGAAAGCGCATCGCGGAAGTCATCGCGGGCTGGGCCCCGTCGATCGAGAAGCGCCTCCGATTCCCGTCTGCGCAGGAGGTCGAATCGTGAACCAAGGTGCAATCCTGTATCTCGGGCCGCCAGACGTCCTTGCTGTCGTCCGGGAGGAACTCTCTGAGCATTCGGTGATGCACGCATCGTCGACCGAGGAAGTTGGTGCGGTCATCCAAGGTTGCGTCGGCGTCATCGACGCGTCGATGAAGATCCGCTTTGATGCCTCGATGATCGCTCGCGCCTCCGCGCTCCGTGCTTTCGCGACAGCGACCACCGGGGCCACGCACATCGATCGGAATGCGCTCGAAGCGCGCGGAGTGCCGCTCCTGACGCTGCAGGGGCAGTCGGAGTTCCTGCGCAACATCACTCCAGCCGCCGAGCTCAGCTGGATGCTGCTCATGATGTGCGCTCGCCGCGCGCGTGCTGCCGTCGAGCATGTGTTGGAGGGTCACTGGGACCGCACGCAGTTCCCGGGTCACATGCTCAACGGCCGGTCATTGGGGGTCATCGGCTGCGGCCGGATTGGACAATGGATGGCCCGCTATGGCGCTGCCTTCGGAATGGTCGTCAAGGGGCACGATCCAGCCCTGGCCCACTGGCCGGATGGAATCGAGCGCTGTGAGCTGGACGAAGTACTCGGCACCTGCGATTTCGTCTCGCTCCACGTGCCCTATTCGGACCAGCTCCGAGGGATGATCGGTGCCGCGCAGGTTCGACGGATGAAGCGAGGTTGCATCTTCATCAACACCTCGCGCGGCGAACTCGTCGACGAATCCGCGCTTCGCGACGCGATTCTCGACGGGCATCTCGGTGGAATCGGCGTTGACGTGCTGTGTGGCGAGCCGGATACGGCAGGTCACCCGCTTGTCGAACTCGCCAAGACGAGACCGAACGTGGTTGTCACGCCGCACATCGGCGGCTTCAGCCCGGATGCCCTCTCCAAGGTCGTGCGGTTTGCCTGTGCCCGGCTCCGTTCCGCGCTCGGGGAAGGTGTGCCGTGAACATGGAGGATTCCCTTGTACGGATGGCGAACGACCTCCGATCCGCCGGTGCAACCCTGGCGTTCGGCATCACGGGAAGCGGGCCGTCGCTGAGGATGGTCGGAGCCCTCGAGTGCGCGGGGGTCCGTTATCTAAGTGCGACCCACGAGGCGAGTGCCGCCATCATGGCAGGCGCCGCCACCCGCGTGGGGTCCGCGCCCGCGATCTCGATGTCGATCAAGGGTCCCGGGCTCGTGAATGCTCTCGCGGGCATTTCCTACAATCGATTCGAGGACATTCCGAGCATCAGCATTGCCGAGGCCTACGGAGCGAGCGCCCCTCGTTGGCGCGAGCACAAGCGTGTTGATCAGGTTGGGATCCTGCAGCCGATCGTGAAGGGTCATTTCTTCCTGTCTGAATGGCAGGATCGCTCTCGCGAGATCCTTTCCTGCGCCGCGACCGAGACCCCGGGGCCGGTGCACGTGGACCTGTGTGACGGGATCTCGACGGCGATCCCGTCGGGCAAGGGTGTTTGCGTGCAGTCCGTCGGCAGGCTCGATCCGCTCGTGCGGCGCATCCGGTCCGCGAGGCGGCCGGTGGTGATCGCTGGATCGGTGGTCCGGCGCATGGAGGCGACCGCCTTGCTTGAGCGGCTTTCGGTACCCGTGTTCACGACCGCTGCCGGACGCGGCGCGATTGACGAGTCCTCCCCCTTCGCAGCCGGGGTGTTTACCGGGGACGGGAAGGAGCGTTCGCCCGAGGCGAAGCTGCTGGCCCAGAGCGACCTCGTTGTGGCCGTCGGACTCAGGAGCGCCGAGATCACCGGCCAGGGATTCGGTGGACAGCCGATCGTGCGCGTTGATCACCCCGGCTCCCAGCACGTGCGGGACTTTCCCCAACCGATCGAATCCGACGTTGCCTGCGATGCCGACGGATTTCGGGAGGCACTCGAGGCCCTTGCCGGCATCGAATGGGGTGCGAGTGTCGTCTCGGATTCCCTGGCCCAGCTGAGAGATTCCCTCGACTGCGGTGGCTGGGTGCCCGGATACTGCTTCTTCCAAATCGACGCACTGGACTCACCGCACATACTGGTGCTCGATACCGGGAGCTTCTGCACCATCGGCGAGCATGCATGGCGTGCCCGTCCGCGGCGCGTGCTCGTTGGGAGCAACAATGGCCGCTTCATGGGAGGCGGCTTGCCCTCGGCGGTCGGTGCATCTCTTGCGGCGCCCGGTGTCCCGGTCTATTGCGTCCTGGGGGATGGCGGGATGCAGGCTTACCCCGGCGAACTGAAGGCGATCGTCGCAGAACAGCTGCCGATCTGCGTCATTTTCATGTCGGACGGCCAATACGGTTCGATTGCCTGCGCGGCTCCGGCCTCCGCTCCGATCTCGGCGCTGCGGATGCGATGTCCGAACTGGAGCCGGGTTGCGGAAGCGATCGGAATGCCGGCGGTCGAGTGCGAGCACCGCTGGGATTTCGACAAGGCGTTCGCGGCATGGAATCGCGCGGGCCCGTTGTTCATCGAATGCCGCTTCGACCGAGATGAGTATCTGCTGATGACCAGGGGGCTTCGCTGAATGCCGCCGAAATCGCCACTGGTGCTGGTGCTGGGTGCAGGAAGCGTCGGGCGCCGCCATATCCAGAATCTGGCGGCCGATGGTTGCCGGCTCTGTGCATTCGATCCCAGGGAGGACCGTCTTGCCGAGGCAGCGGCTGGCACTCCGCTGGTGTTCGCGTCCACGGAGTTTTCCGATTTCGAGGAATGTCCGCTCGAATTCGACGGCGTGGTCATCGCTTCGCCACCGAGCTTTCATGTCAAGCAGCTAAAGTGGGCTGTCTCCCGCGGAATCCCCGTCTTGCTTGAAAAACCGCTGTCGAAAACCGCGTCGGAAGCGGAGGATGCTTCACGAGCGGTTCGAGCCATGCGAGGACGCGTTCTCCTCGGCTACACATACCGGTGGTGGGGTCCATTGCGCGATTTCCGCGAACTGCTTCGATCCGCGGTCGTTGGCCGGCCGATCCACGTGCAATGCGTGATGAGCGCGCATCTCGCGGACTGGCACCCATGGGAGGCATACACCGATTTTTTCATGGCGAGCAGCGAGCTCGGTGGCGGCGCCCTGCTGGACGAAAGTCATTTCATCGACCTGCTTCTGTGGATCTTTGGCATGCCGAGCGAGGTTCAGGCGAGCGTACGGCGATTGAGCGCGCTTCGCATCGAGACGGACGACAACGTGGATGCGATCCTGGACTTTCCCGGCGGGCTGCGGGCCACCCTTCACCTCGATCTGTACGGCCGGCCGCACGAAAAGTGGATCCGCGCAACCTGCGAAGGCGGTTCGATCCACTGGAGTTTCGATCCGAATGAGGTGTCCGTGTGCACGGCGGCGGGACACGAATGGTCACGGCAGGCTTACGGCGGGGTTCGCAATGACATGTTCCTTGCATGCAGCCGCGAATTCATGGCGATGATGCGGGGCGAGTGCAGCGAGCCGACCTGCACCATCGACGACGGGCTCGCGGTGCTCCGTGTGGTGGAAGCCATACGTCGTAGCGAGTCCGGCGGTCGAAGGGAGGTCATTCAGTGATTTGCGGAAAGCGCGTACTGGCGGTGGTGCCCGCCCGCGCTGGGAGCAAAGGGGTGCCCGGAAAGAACATCCGCACGGTCGGCGGTCGCAGCATGATCGCGAGGGCCGCGTCCACGTTGTCGGCGCTCGACTGGATCGATCGCAGGGTGATCTCGACCGATTCCGCCGAATACGCGGATATTAGTCGGGCGGCCGGGCTGGAAGTGCCGTTCATGCGGCCAGCACACCTTGCACGCGACGATGCGGGGGCCGTGGAGACGATCGAGCATGCGCTTCTGGCGTGCGAGTCGGGGTCCGGCGTTCGATACGACATCATCGTCATCGTTGAGCCGAGCTCGCCGCTGCGCCGTCCAAGCGACATCGAGGCATGCGTCCGCTTGCTGTTGGAGGGAGGATTCGATGCGACATTGACGGTGAGCCGCCTGGATCCGAAGTTCCATCCGCGCAAAATCTTGTCGGTTGAGGGGGATCGCGTAGCGCCTTACCTTCCCGGAGTTGCTCCGGTGGTCAATCGGCAGGAACTTGGCTCCGGTCTTGTGTTTCGCAACGGATGCGCATATGCGTTGACGCGAAGGTGTCTCTGTGAACTTCGGAAGATCGTCCCGGAGAACGCGGGTTGCGTCATCACGCAGCGACACGTCGTGAACGTCGATTCCGAACTGGAAGTCGAGATCGCCGACCTGGTCGAGCGTGGCGGCTTCGGTGATGAGCCAACGAGAGGAGGCGAAGGGTGACGGATCCATGCCAGATCTGCGGTGATTGCCGATGGGGCGAGCAGTACAAGGGCCCCGTGCGTGACGGGAGATTCGAGTCCGGGACCTCGATTCCTGGACTCGTGTCGCGGTGCATGCAATGTGGGGTGGCGCGGCTCGAGGGCACCCCAATCGACTACTCGGGGCCCGCCTACAGAGAGTCTGTCGATGGCGGTTCCGGCCTGGCCGACTATTCGCGGTTGCACGATCCTTCGCTTGGGGACCTCCTCCGCATCGTCGGATCGGGCGGGCTGCTTGGTGCTCGCGTCGTGGATGTTGGCTGCGGTGCGGGCCGCTTCCTCGACGTGGTGAAGGGCCTGACGGGCGGCGCGACCTTGGGTGTGGAGCCGGCGATGCAGTACCGTGCACGTCTGCTGGCTCAAGGGCATGAGGCCTGCAGTTTCGCGGGTGAGGCGTCCGGGTGGATAGGCAAGGCGGATCTCGTCACCTGCTTCTCCACCATCGAGCATGTCGAGGATCCCGTCGGACTGCTGGCGGAATGCCTTTCGCTTCTGCGGCCTGGCGGCAGGCTGGTCGTCACGACCCCGAACCGGGACGATGTTCTCCTGGAGCTGCTGCCCGATTCCTATGGAGCCTTCTTCTACCGTCGCGTGCATCGCTGGTATTTCGATGCAGCGAGCCTGGCGTTCGCCGCACGCCGTTGCGGCCTCGAGGTCCACAACGTGGCCTCCTTTCACCGGTTCGATCTTTCGAATCTGCTGGTTTGGCTCAGGGAAAGAAGGCCGGGTGGGTCCGGACGGCATTCGTTTCCACCGACGCTCGAAGCTGCCTACCGAGTCTCATTGGAGCAGGAAGGGCGTGGCGACTACCTTTCCGCGGAGTTCCGCCGGCCTTCGTAACGGTTTCGAAACGAGCCCTACCCATGCATTCGGCCGATCATCTTCTCGTGACTTCAGTCGAGCATGCGTCCTTCATGCTCAGTCACGGAGGGATGCCCATGGATTCGGGGGTGTTGCTCCTGACTCCCGGTCGTCGAGCTGGTTTCGTCGGACGGCTCCGCCGCGAGGGACTTCCCGATCGGATCGAGGCATGGGGCGTCGAGGACCTGCTTGCTGCGGAGGGTTGTGTCGGAACTGAGCAATTCCCCGTGCCGGAAGCGTTCGATTCCTCGAGGATTGTCGGTGATGCAATCCCGCACTTTCTGGTCGACCGCGAGCCAGGCTGGCGCCTGCGCGGCAATTTCCTGAACGGCGTCCGTATGGCCCGGGTGGCCAGAAACTCCGCTCGTCTGCTGTCGGGACTTGGAATCCGCCGGGTGATCTGCTGCTCCACACCGCATGAATTGCTCACGTACCTGTTCGGTCGAACCGCCGAACAGCTCGGCCTGGAGCTCCTGATCCTGGACAAGTCCCCGCTTCTCCATCGGTATTGGGCCCTTCGTGGTATGCGGAACCGCCCGCCGGTCGGAGAATGCCCTCCGGCACCGTCGGGCGCTTTGATTTCGGACCGCACGGAGCGGTTCGTGTCGGCGCTCCAATCCGCCGACGCAGTTGCGTCCGAGATCGGGCTTCAGGCACAGAAGTCCACCTATGGAGGGGATTCCATGTCCGTTCTTGGCGAGATTCGGCGCGATGGACTCACTCTGCTTAGGTACCCATGGCGCATCGCGTCGGTCGTCCGGAAGGTCCGCCTCCATTCCACGTACTTGGCGCTGTCCCGCTGCCTTCCCGGCCCTGAAACCAAGGTTGTCTCGTTCTTCTTGCACTACCAGCCAGAAAGGACGACCTTGCCGGAAGGCGGGATCTTCGTTCTCCAGCAGCTGGCGATAGAGGCCATCTCCGCCGGAGTGCCCGAGGACTGGTCAGTATGTGTCCGCGAGCATCCTTCCACTTGGCTTCGGCGTCTCTCGTTGGTGGGGCGGGACGAGTACTTCTATCGGGCGATCGCCGCGATTCCGAAGGTCCGTCTCGTGTCGAACGAGATCCCAACACGAGATCTCATCGATCGTTCGGAGATCGTCGCCACCATCACCGGAAAGGTCGGCTTCCAGGCGCTCTGCCGCGGGCGCGTTGCCTTGGTGTTCGGTGATGCTGGTTACCGAACGCACCCGCGATGCGTCACGGCCTGCAGCCCCGCGGACGTTCGTCGTGCCGTGGCTTTGTCTGCGTCCCCCGATCATGGAGCGAGACGGTCGGATCGTCTGCTGTGCGACTATCTCGTCGAAGTGGAGGCGGCGAGTATCGAGGAATGCAGGCCTCCCGGCTCCGATTTGCCCTACGACACCCGTCTTGCGACGATGCAGGTCCTCATTCGCCGGATCGTTTCCGGTACGTCATCGTCCGCGCCAGATCTTCCCTTGATGTTGCCTCTTGGTTGGGGTAGCAACGCTACTCGCGGTTGACGACATTCCGACGATCGAGAGGATGAGCGTCGACGCGTACATGTCTGGCAGGGTCATGGACCAGAGCAGCATCGATCCAGCGAGTGCCCATCCGATCGGCCTCCACGGCGGGTCAACCCTCCGGCACGCGCGCCAAAGTGATTTCTGGATAACCAGCAGAAGTCCGGCGGCAATCAGGAATCCCGGTATCCCATTCGCCGAGGCGTAGTAGAGAATCGTGCAGTGCGGGTTTGAATCGCTTGAGCCCGGCCCCTCATCAGTCTCTTGATAGGCTCGCGGGTTGGATGAGACTTTCGTGAGACTGTAGGCACGTGCGAATCCCGCGTATCCGACCCCTGCGACCGGATCATTCCAGACGATCTCAGCCACGGCCGGCCAGAACAGAAGCCGACCGCCTCGGATGTAGGAGTCGCCATCTGTGATGTCCAGATCCTGCGGAGAAAATTTTATCGTGAGCACTTCGATGGCCTCGCTGGCCAAACCCCGGATCCGCTCGCTCCGCATCGCGGCCATCGAAGCAACAACAACTGCCATTATGAGTGCGGTGGTGGCAAGCCCCCGACTCCGGGGATCGGCAAATGCAACGCACGCCCATGCGATTGCCCCTGCTCCCGACATCAGCAGGCCGATCTTCGAAAATGACATCAGGGCACCGCAGCATCCGACGGCTGCTGCTGCTGCTGCTGCGGTCTTTGCCGCCCGGCGGTCTGCGAGCGCGAAGCACCATGCAGAAAGCACGGTCAGCAATCCGAGCGATGCCCCTGGGCCGGCCTGCCCGAACAGGAGCGGCATCGTCCCCACGAACGATTGCCCTTCTGCAAACGAGAGGCAGATATTCACGGCGCCGCCGGCCGCCAGGCCTGCCACTACCGCGGCAAGCGCGAACCGGAGGCCGAAGGCGGATGTCCAACTCCAGTAGCAACCGAGGAACGCCGCGAATCCGATGAGACGCATCGCTTCGCCCATCTCGTTGAGCGGCGCCTCGTTCAGGAGGTTCGAGACAATTCCCAATAGGCCGAGCATCGAGAGCAGAACCGCAGCGACTTTGCCCTCGCTGCTTGCCGCCGTTCGTGATCGACCGAGCCCGATGGCGGGCAGGGCGACCAACAGAAGCAAGTGCTCGAGAGGCAGTCCTGGCACTACGTTCACCGGCCGGAAGATCGCCGGAACTCCTTGTGCCGCCGCGATGGGCACGGCGCTGTTCCACCCGCCAAGAAAGAGCGTCAGACCTGCGACGAACTTTTGCACCGATGTCGGTGATCGCGCTCGGCCAGGGAGAGCGGGTTGGGTGCGCACGCTTAGATTCCGTAATATCCTCGGAACCACTTCACGAATCGGTCGACTCCCTCCTCGACCGGCACGAAGTCCCGGATGCCGAGGTCGTTTTGGAGGGACTCCATCTTGGCACAGGTGTCTGGCACGTCCCCAGGTTGTGCATCCATCGGTTCGATGATGGCGCGGCGGCCCGTGCTTCGCTCGATCAGCTCGAGGTAATTCATCAGGGGCACCGGCGCTCCGCCTCCGACGTTGTAGATGCGCCACGGGGCAGAGCTCGTCGCCGCGCTGGGATTGCACGGATCGAACAGGGGATCAGGCCGTGCAGGACGGTCGATGGCCGCGATGATTGCCCGAACGACGTCATCCACATAGGTGAAGTCGCGGGTATGACGCCCTCCGTTGTAAAGGGAAATCGGCTTGCCCTCGAGGATTGCCCGCGTGAACCTGAACAGTGCCATGTCCGGGCGTCCCCACGGCCCATACACGGTGAAGAAGCGCAGCCCCGTGGTCGGAAGCCGGAACATGTGGCTGTACGAGTGCGCTAGCAGTTCCGTCGAGCGCTTTGTCGCCGAGTAAAACGACATCTGGTGCCCGGCGGGGGCGGACTCCGAGTAGGGCAAATCGGTGCGCAGGCCGTACACCGAGCTCGTACTCGCGTACACGAGGTGCTCGATGGCGTGAGTCCGGCATCCTTCGAGAACGTGGGCCGTTCCGAGCAAATTGCTCTCCACGTAGGCGAGCGGCTTCTCTATCGAGTGCCGCACGCCCGCCTGGGCACCAAGGTGCACAACGCGATGGAAACCGCCGGCGATGAACGCATCCTCCATCGCCCGACGGTCGGCAAGATCGATGCGCTTGAACTGGAACTCGTTGAACGGCGCAAGTGTCGCCAGGCGCGCAACCTTGAGTGCGGGATCGTAGTAGTCGTTGAGGTTATCGATGCCAGTCACCTCGTGACCGGCACCGAGCAACGCCTTGGAGGTCGCTGCCCCGATGAACCCAGCCGCTCCTGTGACGAGGATCCGCATCGCTCTCCGGGATGGTAGTGCATCGCAATTGCTTGTTGCGCTTCCGTCTGCGCCGCGTTCGGCGCGGCCGGATTCCGACGACGGCGAGCGTTATCATCGGGGGGTGAGTGTCTTCCAATGATGTCTAATTCCAACATTCGTGGCCTCCGGGCGCTCGTGACCGGTGGCGCGGGCTTCATTGGCAGCCATCTCGCTGACCGCTTGGTTGAACTCGGTGCGTGCGTCACGGTTCTCGATGATTTCTCGAACGGGCGCGAGTCCAATCTCTCGGGCCCCGCAGCGGGCGCACGTCTTGTTCGGGGTGACATCAGGGATCCCGACGCACTGGAATCCGCGATCGGCGGTGTAGAAGTAGTTTTCCACCTCGCTGCGATGGGGAGCGTCCCGAGGAGCCTCGAGATGCCTGAGCGCTACCAGGAAATCAATGTCGGTGGGACCCTGTCGGTGCTGCAGGCGGCGCGTCGGGCGGGTGTTCGTCGGGTCGTGTATTCCGCGAGCAGCAGCGCATACGGCAACACCGCGAAACTCCCGAAGGTCGAATCGATGCGACCCGATCCGCTCTCTCCGTACGCCTTCACGAAGCTCGCAGGCGAGCATCTCATGCGTTCATGGAGTTCTTGCTTCGGGATCGAAACCGTCAGCCTCCGCTATTTCAACATCTTCGGACCACGGCAGCGTCACGACTCGCCGTATGCGGCGGTCGTGCCGATGTTTGCCGAGTGCATTCGCACAGGCAGGCGTCCACGGCTCTTCGGCGACGGAATGCAGTCGCGCGACTTCACGTTCGTGGAGAACGCAGTGCATGCGAACATTCTGGCGGCGGCGGCGCTGGAAGCGCGACACGGACAGGTCGTCAACGTGGCCTGCGGTGCGCGGTTCAGCCTTCTCGAACTTCTGGAAACTCTGTCGCGCATCCTGCAGCTGCCGTACGAACCCGAGTTTCATCCGTCACGCCCGGGGGACGTCCGCGACAGCGAGGCCGACATCTCTGCCGCGGCAGCATTGCTCGGCTATTCCGTTCAGGTTCCGTTCGAGGAAGGCCTTCGCCGCACGGTGTCATCGCCCTCATTCTGCGCGCGCTGACCATGCTCCGTCGTGATGGTGACGATCCCCATCCACTCCTTCGCCACCCCGTCCACCTGCGCCAGCGCCAGCCCGCGCGGGACTAGCAGCGCCCACGACCACCCTTCCGCCTCGCCGCGCGTCGCGAAGTCCGAGGGCAGGGGGGTCACGGTGAACCCCAGCCGCCGATAGTGCTCCGCCGCGCGCGGCAGGTGCGCCGCGCTGCTGCACACGATCAGCGACTTCGCCCCCCGCTCGCGCAGCCGCTCGGCGACCAGCAGCGACTCGTCCGACGTGTACTGCGCGCGCCCGGCCGCGAGCGCCGCGCCCTCGGGCACGCCGCGCTCGACGGCGCGCCCGCGGTTCCACTCACCCTCGGTGGGCGTGCCCTCGACGCCGGTGCCGCCGCCACCGAACACCATCAGCGGCGCGCGACCGGCCCGGAACGCGGCCAGGGCCGTGTCGAACCGATCACTGCCGTGCTTCGCGTACAGGTGCACCGACCCATCCTCCCGCTGCGTCGCATACATCGACCCGCCCAGCACCACGATCGCGTCCGCCACCGGCAGCCGCTCGACCGCAATCGCCGGGTTCTCGCGCTCGAGCGTCCACGCCGCCCACCGCGCGACGAGCGGCGTGCTCGCCAGGTACAGGAGGAAGGCGCTTCCC
>Ga0194119_10009078_pt1 | contig 13449 bp, 10 predicted proteins | sample TA2MahC100mmetaG_FD_148620 | JGI IMG/M metagenome (GOLD analysis project Ga0194119, IMG submission 148620) | Freshwater microbial communities from Lake Tanganyika, Tanzania - TA2015018 Mahale Deep Cast 100m | ecosystem: Environmental > Aquatic > Freshwater > Lake | place: Tanzania: Lake... | reverse complement strand
AGCATAGTCTCTGGAGCTCGAGTGGTGGAGGTGTCGTTAATCGTAACGTTGGCAGAGGCAACGTTCGCGCCCTGGGGGGAACGTACCGTTACCGTCATGGTCTCTGGACCTTCGGTAAGGTTGTCTGCAGCGATGGGAATAGAGATGGTTGCCCGACCCTGGGCATCTACCGTTACAGACCCAGATAACTGCCCACCGACTATATCCGCAGCCTGGACGCCAGAGATCAGGTAGGACAGCGCAGTGCCTGCGGCTAAGTTAGAAGTCGAAAGGCTAAACGATGCGCTAGCACCTTCATTTACGCTGCTAGTCACTGATTGAAGAAGGTAATTTGGGTTTGACGTCACCGCCCCAACAGCCCTCTCTTCATAGATTTCAAACGAGTAGAACGGAAAGGCAGCGGTTTGCGAATAGGTCACCAAGGCATAGAAAGTACCTGTGCTATCGGGAGACCATCTATAGATTGCGTCCGAATCGTACTCGCCTCCGTCTTGTAGTCGTGTTACAAGGGGATCGAATAGCTCATTATTGGTGGCAAGCAAAACACCTCGTTCGTCGTAGATTCCTAAAAATAATGGGTCATTGATGCTTAGCGCATATATATCGTAGGTACTGTCTTTGTCGGCTCTAAACCGGTAAGTAATCGACTGGCCGCCGAAATCCCGAAACCCGAAATCAGCAGCAGAAAAGTTCCAAGTTATCCCCGCAACGGTGGGCTGGTATGGCTGGAAGGAAATATTCTGGGCCGAGAGCATCGCCTGTGATGACAGCCCACTGGATGACTGATTAGGTCGGACAGAGGTGTCGTTAATCGTAACGTTGGCAGAGGCAACGTTTACTCCTTGAGGAGAACGCACCGTTACCGTCATGGTCTCGGGCCCCTCGGTCAGGTTGTCTGCCGCGATGGGAATAGAGATCGTTGCCTGTCCATTGCTGCCCACATTCACCGACCCGGTTAGCTGACCACCCACAATGTCTGCTGACTGAACGCCGGAGATCACGTAGGAAAGCGCTGTGCCTACAGCAACGTTGGAGGTGTTCAAAGTAAACGAAGCAGTGGAGCCTTCGTTTACAGAGCTGGCAGACGCTGTTAGGCTATAGCTGGGGTTTATTACCGGAGAACGAGAAGTATCGTTGATCGTAACGTTGGTAGAGGCAACGTTCGCTCCTTGAGGAGAGCGCACCGTTACGGTCATCGTTTCCGTTCCCTCGGTGAGGTTGTCCGCCGCGATGGGAACAGAGATCGTTGCCTGGCCGTTACTCCCTACATTCACCGACCCGGTTAGCTGCCCCCCCACAATATCTGCGGCTTGGACACCAGAGATGACGTATGACAGAGCAGTACCTGCGGCAACATTAGAAGTGCTTAAAGTAAACGAAGCAGTGGAGCCTTCGTTCACGGTGGAAAGCGTCGGAGCTAGCAAATAGACCGCAGAGGCAATTACGCTATCCCTTGGAATGGGGTACTCATAAACGTTACCGAAAGCTGTCACTTTGATAGAGCCGTCATCGGCTAAAGAAATGGATCCTGTTGCATACGTTTCGACGTACTCTCCCACCTCTAGCCAGCCATTGCTACCAAAGTACCCATTTTCCGATCCGTCTAATCCCACCGATAGGATCGCTAGTTTATTTTGATTCTTACTCCACCGTTCTAGGATATATAAGTTACTGTCCGCGCCAAGTACTGCTCCAAGAACATACTCTGAATCCCCCGCATAATCCACCGTATTGGTGCGATGGTTGAAGCTCCCAGAGTTATCTGAACTAAACCCATGATTAAAGAAACTAGTACCTGGTGCATTTGCATAGAATAGGCTAGCGTTATTACCCCAACTTAGGTCAACAGATTTATTCGGCAGAAACTTGGCAACAATGACGTCTCCGGAACCCACGGTTCGATGGCCAACGTAACCAGCGCCATCCCCAACTGCGTAAAAATTTCCATTACTGTCAGTGACAATCGCTGCGATGTTCCAAAAAGGGTCGTCCCAATTTGAATTTCTTTGCTTGTAGGCTGTACCGAGAATGAGCCTTGCCTCTTGTGCATTCATTTTCGGCCTCCCAAGCTAAGGCACTTAGTCGAAGACAAATTCGTGAAGAAAACCACGAGCGCAATCGGTCCTAGGGAACAAAGACATAAAGAAGCTATCTGGGCAGGCAGCCACCGGAGAACTGATCGCATAGGAAAACATGCCTTTGCTGCTAACTGTGGCTAATAATGCTGGCACATTAGCGGCTCACCAACACCCGGTTCTGATCCCCCACCACCTGTGGCTGCTGGGTTCGGTTCAGTGCCATGGCTTTGCGGCCCACAGCCTCTTTCAGGTAGGACTGCATTTCTTCCACGGTAATGCGGCCGTCTTTGTTCAGATCAGCCTCTCCCTCCATGCCTTTCATCAAGAAGTAAGAGAACACCCCGTGCTTGAGCTCGGGGCTGGATGACGCCAGTTGATCGGGCGCAGAGGCACTAATGACGGTGAAGTTGGCAGGAAAGCCCGAGGCCTTGGGCTGAATCACAATCGGTCGGGCGCTGGCTAAGAGCGTTTCTCCGGTGCGAATCTGCCCGCTGTAGCAGGCATCCATAAACAGGGTCACTGATCTGGGGTTTACCGCCTGGAGTGCCGAAATCAGTTCAGACTGCTTGATAGCGGTTCTGTCTAAGAACTGGCGGTCTACACCATGGGGTAGCAGATACAAAGAAGCGCCATCGTCGCTGGGTAGCCCATGGCCGCTGTAGAACACATAGACATCGGTCTGGCCCTTACGAGACTTTAAGGGCAGCCAGTTCTTAAAGGCGCCTAGTATCTCTACGTCGTCAGCCTGCTGATCGCAAGCCGGCAAACTACTCTGCGCCACCGCAGCACTGGCTATAGCAGCAAGGACGAGGGTAGCAAAGGCTTTCATGGTCATTGGTAGCAGTAATAGCTGTTATTTAAACGCAATAGCCATGGGCTGTCATCGCCCCGCCACCATAACCACAGAGCCAATGAACCTTTGGTAGATCTCTTCTAGCGATAACTCTGCCGGTTGGTGGGACGCGGGCTGTATGGGTACACCAAGCCCACTCAGGCGCTTGATATGGATGGCAAAGTTCACATCCTCTGGCAGAAAGCCATCGCCCTGCATGATCTTCACGATATCGAGCTTGCCCATGGCAATGCCCACCACCCGGCCGCGAGAGTCAACCACCGCACCGCCGCTATTGCCTTTATTCATCTTGGCGCTTAGCTGAAACATCTCGGGGGCATCCTGCATGCCGGTTTCTTTAATCACAATGCCGTTGGTGATCGAGGGCGTAACGGAGCCCAGAATGTTGATCAATGGAAAGCCCAGCACGGCAATGCTGGCACCTGCCCGCGCGGGGCCGAACTGGCTGGCGGCAACGGCGCGTTCTGCAGGAAAGGGCTCTTGCAGCACGAGAACCGCTAGATCGTCTGTCTTACTCATCGACTCAATGCGCACGCGGCTTAAGTTACCCAGGCTGTTGCGCACATAGATCTCGGTGCTGTTCTCTACTACGTGCCGGTTGGTAATAACGCGGCGGCCGGAGTCCACCACAAAGCCGCTGCCTGTCTCAACCTTGGTTCCAGGCGGAAAGGGAAAGGGCTGGGCAATAATCGTGGGGCTTTTGGCTTGTGGGGTTGGTGCAGGGGCTGCTGCGACCGGCGGCGCTGGTGGTGCGGGTGGTGGTGCAGGTGTGGGTACTGGCACAGCTGCCTGAGGAGGAGGCGGCTTTACCTTTGCCACTGCCATACCCTCAACCCGCTTTACCTCTTGAAGCCTTGCTGCATCTTTTTGTGCATTGAACACCCGCCGCGCCTGGGCCAAAGCCTCACCTGCCTCTTGTGCCTGACCCGATGCCTTATAAAGCTCAGTAAGTTTTAACCAACTGCGGCCCGAATCGGGCGAGGCCTTAACAAAGCCAGTTAATAGGTCTTTGGCCTGCTTGGTGTTGTTCTGCGACTCAAAGAGCCGCACCTGCTCAAGGGTTAAACGCTCACCCTGGGGGCCTGCCTGAAGCGCCGCCTGCGCTGCCGCAAGGCCACCCACGGCAAGCTGCGCCCGGGCCCGCAGCAGCACCACGTCTTCTGCAATCTGCTGCGGCGCATCCGCATCGCCTGCCAACGCAGAGAGCATCGAGCGTGCATGCACCAGGTTGCCCACCACGATGTGTAGCCTTGCCTGCTCGATCTGAAGCCTTGGCGTAGAGTTGGGAAGTAGGCTTCTGGCCTGGTCCACGGCATCTAAGGCGCGGGCCGTGTTTCCCAGGGCTGCGTAGAGCTTGGCCATCTCTAAAAACACCTCACCCACCTGGGCATCGGAGTCCATGGGCGCCTGGCGCAGGCTTGCCAGGGCAGCCTCATACAGGCCATCTTCAATGAGGCCTGAGGCGTAGGCTAGGGCTTGGGCAGAGTTTGCAGCGGCGCTTGTCGCCGTGTTTGTAGCTGCATTGTTATCAGTCTGAACAGCTAGCGACGCCTGAAGGCCTATGGCAAAAAAGCCAATAAGAAACACGAAGAGCCTGGCCAAAGCGTTCTGCATCATCTCTACTGCACCTGCAGGCGCAGTTCGCGATCAGTGCGCCTGCCTTTCACATCGCTAATGGCTAAGAACAGCCGATGGGTTCCCTTGGGTATCTGGGCATTGTCGATTCTTATGCCAGAGTCTGTGCGCTTGGCCCGCTCCATAATGCGGTCGGTAATATCAAGCCGCAGGCTGCCGTAGTGGGCCGCAAAGCTCTTTATGTCAATGGGGGCCCCGTCGGTACGAAAGCTAAGCTCAATAGAAACCGGGCTTGGCACGGGCCCGGCCATAATCTGGGGGTTTACCACCTCTATGGCCGGAACGGCATTGACAGGCACCGACATGGGGGCAATTGCTGCACCCATATCGGTGTTAAAGGTGCGGGCCTCTTCTTCGGTAACCAGCACAAAGGCAAAGGCGGCTGGGGCTGTAAGAATAAGGCCGGCTGCCAAGAGCAGTGCCCAGGCGGTTGCACTCAGCCTGCGGGAGTACCTCAGGGGCCTAAGGTGCCTAAGGTGCCTAAGGTGCCTAAGGTGCCTAAGGTGCCTAAGGTGCCTAAGGTGCCTAAGGTGCCTAAGGTGCCTAAGGTGCCTAGGATCCATAGAGTGCCTAAGGAGCCTTAGGGGCAGTACAAATGAGGATAACAATCGATTCATTTACTGACGCTTCCTCTGCGCTTCGATCTCTTTTTCCAGCTCCTGGAATGCCTTAGAGGCCTTTAGCCTTGCCTCGAGCTGATTGCTCTTACGCACCTGGTCCCGCACGATCTTATTGGCATCGCCCATGGGGTACTGCAGCAAGACATAGGCCCGATAGGTTCTGCCCTCTTGAAAGACCTCAGACTTCTCGCGCCGAAAGCCCGCCAGGTTCACCTCGGTGACCACGTTCTGGCTCACGCGCTCTGCCTCAGCCGACATTGAGGCGTCATTGGCAAGGCCCACCTCGTTCATAAAGTCGCGGATGCGCGCAGAGACCCGGTTGTTTAGCTGCGAGGCAAGGGCGGTCTTGGCACTGAGCACCGCGCGGTCGATGGCAAACTGCATATCGGCAGAGGTGGCCACCCCAGCAGAGTACATGGCGTTCTCGCCCACAGGCGGGTTTAAGTACCAGTCTGGAATGTTAGAGACAGCCCGAGACACTGCCTTTGTCTGCTGCTCTTCTTTTTTGCGCTCTTCAAGCACTGCGGCCTCGGGCGATCCGGGCTTAGGCGTTGAGGCGCAGCCCACAAGGGCGGCTGCCGAGAGCAGGGCAGCCAGTCTAAGAAGGTGATGCATGGTGGTTCTCCTTTAAAAAACGTCGTTGGTTTAAAGCTGCGACTCCAAGAACTGCTGGTCTTTGGCGGTAAGGCGGTCAAACAATCCGGTGGAGCGCAAGGCATTAACGGCCCTGCGCGCCGAGACCTTGTCAGCGGCTGCAAGGCTTGCCACCAGCGCACGCCGAAGCTGGGCGTAGGCGGTGTCTTCATCGCCATTGGCCGAGTGGGCAAGCCCGCCCAGCATTAAGGCATCTGTGTTTCGGTCATTCACGGCTGCAGCCTTATCGAAGGCGGCAGCGGCAAAGTCAAAACGGCCCAAGGCCGCGTAGCTTTTGCCTAAAGAGATATAGGTAGTATCGCCTGACTCTCCCATGGCAATGGCGGAAATAAAGTCTGCGCTTGCCTTCTCATGCGCACCCAAGCCCTGATGCGCCCGGCCACGAAGGCTAAAGAGCCCGGGGCTTTTGTCTCCCTTGGCCTGCAGGGCCTCTACGAGTTCGAGTACGGCAGGGTGGTCTGCCTTCTCTATGGCTTTTTGCAGCCGTTCCTGGTCGGTGGGGGGAGCAGGTGTTGGTGTAGAAGCGGGGGCTGCCTTCGGATCTACAAGCGCTAAGGCCGCCGCGCTTTGTGGTTCAAAGTACTGAAGGTTGGGAATACTTCTCACCATGCGGTAGGCAAGCTCATAGCTTACCCGCAGGGCTTGATCAGACTCGAGGTTCTTTGCCGCACTGGCGGCCCCGGCAATACTGCTGATAATGCCAATCGGGATGCCCCCACTGCGCTTTACCATAGTGTGGCTGCCGCTCCAGTAAGCCTCGCCCGAAGGCAGGTGCACGAGCTTTACGTTTGCCCCGGCCCGGTACTCTGAATAAACCCCCAGAAAGAGCCTGCTGTTCTCGGTGATTACGCCGCGCAGCGCAAAGTCGCAGCCCTGCGCCTTGGCAATCTGCTCGGCTGAGGCGCGCTCGATAGCCTGCAGCGGCACCAGCCGAACGCCCGTGACAGATAGCTGGGCATGAAAGGCCTTTCGGAAGTGGGCGTTGATGTCGCGGTTCTCGGGGTCCTCAAAGGGCAGCACATGGATGCACTGGGGCGTGACACTGGCCATGGCTGCGTTTACCTCAAAGAACACAGGCTCTTGCAGAATCTGCTGTGCGGCATCGGGTGCGGTATCGCCACGGGCCTTCTTGGCATCTGACACATAGGTGGTGCCGCAGCCAGAGATCAGCGCTGCAGCCAGACAGACTCCCGCCCAGTTGAAGGGAGATACGCCTTCATGCGCTGGGGTGTTGTGGAGGATGGTGGTCATAGAAGCAGAAGGGCGAATGGGTAGAAGAGTGGGGGCGCTAGTTGATAGAAGGGCGCTAGTTGATGGCAAGTCGCTAGTTCACAATGCGATAGCTGTGCTTCACCACCCGCTTCTCAGGCGGTGCAATCTCGCGCAGCCGTGCCTTAAACCGTTCAAACTCGTAGCGCTCGAGCCAGGCCACAGGTGCCTTGGTGGCAACGAAAATAAGGTACTCATCGACAAAGTCTTGCTTAAGCCCTGCCGGAAAGCTCACAGTGAACCCATAGCGTTGCGCGCCTAGCTCTGAAGGGATGCGGTTTTCTTGGGCAGGCCGCAGCAAGGCGTTGGTATCAAAACTGTTGGGAAAGATTCGTGTCACCGAGGTTTTATCGTGGGCCGGTGCCCAGGAAAATATCGCCATGTGCATGGGCGCTGAAGGCCGCACCGCAAAGCGGACAGACTCTTTGGCCCGAAGCGAAATGCTGCTTAAGCTTGCCTCAAAGTCAAAGCCCGGGTCGGGCTGCTGGGCGGGCAGATCAACCACCACGCGCATACGCACGGTGCAGCGCGTGGCACCAGGCACCACCACCACCTCAGGCCTGCCCAAGCGTTCAGCGCGCTTAATATCCCCATCAATCTCAGACCACAACAATCTGTTGTAAACGCAGTCGGTATTGTCCGTACCGGCATCAGCGCCAGCGCGCCCCTCTCGGCAGGACAACTGCTCGCTTACCGAGAACCGCTCGCCAAGCACCTGGCGCAAGGCCTCTTGCTTTGCCCGCTGCTCTGCTGCAGCGCAGGCAGGCCCTTCTCCCATATCCGGGCCAAAGAAAAACTCGCCTTGAACCACCCGCTCCTCAGCCATGACGGAGGTTGCCAGACCTAGGCCTAGGCCCAGACCAATGGCGGTGATGCCAGCAAGAAAGATCCCGAGTGGAAGGATCTGTCGCAGGCGTTGTCGGGGGGTTGTCATTGGGCCCATAATCGAATAATATGTGGGAAATAGAGCCACGTCAACACCTTTTACTTGATTATCGTCAAACCAAAAAGCATCTAGAAGACTTAGACACAATAACCCGACAACCCAATTAATTCACCAACTCACCACCCCCTAGCCCAAGACCCCATGCCCAATGCCATTTACCACGCCATTGAGCGCATCTTGTTGCCCCTGGCCCGACTGCTGGTCAGCCAGGGCGTCTCCTATGGCCAGGTGAGTGAGATGCTCAAGGCCGCCATGGTGCGAGAGGCGCTGGCTAGGGCTGAGTCTCTTGAGGAGCAGGCCGGCAGGGGTGTGCAAGAGGTGGGGGTGACAAAGCTGGCCAAGCCAGCCAGAGCAATCAGGTCAAACCGCTCCGTTGCGCCTTCCGACAGCCGAATCTGCATTGCCACAGGTGTGCACCGCAAAGACGTTCGTAGGCTACGTGCGCTTAAAGGAATTCCCCCAGGCGTGCTCGAGGGTAGCACCGCGGCCCAGGTGATTGCCAAGTGGCTCTCGCTGGGCAGCCCGCCACCGCTGCTTAAGCGCAGAGGCGGTGAAGGCGAGACAGCCAGCTTCGAAGCCGTGGTGCAGAGTATTAGCACAGACATTCGGCCACGGGCCGTGCTTGATGAGCTCTTGGCCCGAGAGGTGGTCACCGAAGAAACCGATGGTCAGTTGCGAGTGCATGCCGATCGGCTGGTTCTCAACCAAGGTCTTGCTTCCCTTGCCGAATACCTGGGTATGAACGTGCGAGACCATCTGGCTGTGGCGGTGCACAACCTGTCGCAAGAGGGCGATGCGCAGCTAGACCGCTGCGTGCACTACCACGGGGTGTCAGAGCAAGTGGCCACCCAGTTGCAGACGCTGGCCCGTGAGCAGGCCATGCAGGCGCTTACCACCGTAAACAATGCCGCCCAGCAACTAATTAAAGAGAAGAAAAACAGAGGCAGCTATCGTTTCAACTTCGGGGCCTACTTTAGACAAGAGGCCATGAAATGACGCGGGCTCTGCTTGCATTGCTTACAAGAAACCTAGCGGCTGCTCTGCTAAGCCTGGGCAGTGCCGCAGTCACCAGCGCCTGGGCATCGCCTCCCACCAAACCCACGGCGGCCGAACAAGGTGCACCCGTCTGGACAGTAAAGCCTTCGGACACTGATACCGGTGGCGGCATGGGGGGCACAGGCCATACCGTTGACAACCCCCAGGGCATGCTCGTACCGCTAAGCCAGGCTGTAGAAACCTCTTGCCTCGAAGGGGATATTCTGGGACGTTATCGTCTCTTGTCGCCCTCAGGATCTGCCGGGTCTAGGGCAGGCGCGGGGCTGTGCGCCAATACGGTGTACGTACTGAACGAAGGCTGGGCTGTAGAAATGATTTTGCCCCAGGCCCATGAACTAAAGGTGCAAGCAGGTAAGCCTAGCATCGACCAAAGCCTCAGTTCCCCCGCTGGCCGGCAAGGCCAAAGCGGCCCAGGCAGCACTCGGTTGCAGATGCGACGCGTGTCCCACCCGGCATGGGGTGAACGTCTCGAGATCGACATTTATGCCATTTCGGGCCAGGCACAAGTTAAACTGAAGCAGGAAATTTTGGAAGTTAACGCTGGTTTTGTCGGGCAGGTTTGGATAGAAGGCTCTCAGATTTTCGTCAGCCTTCGAAGACACCGGCAAAACTAGAGTCTTGGAGTTGATGAATGAAAAACAAACTTTCCTCTCGCGCTCAGCTTTGTCAAGGTGGTCTGTTTAAGCGGGTCGATCACTCATTGCGTAATGCGTTCTTACTAATTCCAATTTTTATGGCTTCTTTTCTGTTGAGCCAGGCTGCCGTCGCTAACGAAAAGTGCGGTTTTCTAGACCCGAAAATTAACTTTGCAGATGGCAGTAAGGGTTGTCTGCGACCCGACACCCCATTCTTTAATCGTCGAGGACTAATCACTAACGATAACCGTAACTATCGTGATGTCGCGCGTGCACACAGAACATATACGTTTGCTGTAACCCAAGACCAAAACTCTTGTCCATTTGTCTCTGGTGTTGCCTGGGACTGGCATTTTTCCGAAAACACCCAACGCGCGCTTTCTACGTGTGAAAGCAAATTCCCGCAGCAGCTTTCTCGTTCCTGCAAGTGCGAGGTAATTCTGGATTACTGGGACTCTCCTTTAGACAGAGACGCCTTCTATGCAAAGCTAAATTTGTTAGAGAGGCAGATTGTTGCCGGCGGGGCACCGCTGGGCGCCTCCATCGCAGCCCGGCCCAGTACGTCGGTACCTGCGGCGCAACCCCCCGGCCTTTCAACCAAAGCGCCAGAGGTGAATAGACCTCCGGTAAGAACAGCCCCCGTGAGCCCCGCTCAGAAACCTCTCGAGATCTCGGTTGCCGCCTCAGCGCCTGCCGAAAATGGAGAAGTAGTTATTTCCATAACTTCTAATCAGGACTTGGACAGCCTTCGAATCGACGACGTAAACGAGGGGCCTCAGAAGTCAGGGCAGTTGCGATTTGTGCGTTTTGCCTCTATTGGAACAACTGTCTTTGAAATCAATGTAAGAGACCGGAATGGAAACAGCCAGGCAAAGTCTATAGAGGTAACGCGGAGTTTTGCCGAGGCAAGTTTACGTGTTGAGCGCCTGAACCCGCTGCGAATGAAGGCAGTACAACAAACCGACGCGGTGGCGATTGTTATTGGAATAGAAAAGTATCGACGTGTCGCCGATGCAGAATTTGCCAATAAAGATGCCAGGATATTTGTTGATTATGCGGTGAGAGCCTTAGGGGTTAAGCCGGAAAATATTCGTCTTATTCTTGATGAGAAAGCTGACTCAACAGAGATTCTGCGGGCATTCAAATCCTGGCTGCCCACCAGGGTGAGCAAGGGGCAGACCGATGTCTATGTGTTCTATAGCGGTCATGGCCTGCCCTCTCAGGACGGAAATACCCTTTATTTCCTGCCGCATGAGGTGGATAAAGATTTTCTGGATCGCACCGCGCTTACCTACCAAGAGATCGTTGAGTCGGTGGACAGACTGGCGCCCAGAACAGCAACGATTTTTATTGATAGTTGCTACAGTGGGCACAGTAGAACTGGTGAAACCCTGCTGGCCAGCGCGCGTCCCATAAATATCCGCGCCCACGAGACCACAATTTTCCCACCTAATTTCACCGTCATTTCGGCCTCAGCGCCGGACCAGATTTCTTCTAGTAGTCCAGCGCTTCAGCACGGCATCTTCAGTTACTACCTAATGCGGGGCATGGAGGGCGAAGCAGATGCAAACAAAGATGGCCAGATCATTGTGGCAGAGATGCAGGCCTATTTGGCTGAACGAGTACCCAGAAGAGCTATGGGCATGAACCGAACCCAGCAACCCCAAGTTTTGGGCGATTTGAACCGCGTGCTGGTTGGATTGCGGTGAATTGCTGAAATTACGGAATTACGGGATTACGGTGACAGTTTACTTAATTCCCGAAGGGAATTAAGTAAACTGTCACCGTAATCCATATCAGTAAACTGTCACCGTAATCCCGTAATTCCGAAGGGAATTAAGTAAACTGTCACCGTAATTTTACTGTCACCGTAATTCTATGCGCCGCCGCTTGGGCGTCCTTCGCCTGCCTGGTGAAGGATGAAGTCTCGAATACGCTGGGCATCACGCTCGCGGTGCTGCTTGCCCTGGGCATCGAGCATCACCATAATCACGGGTCGCGATTCGAAGTCAGCCTGCATCACCAGGCAGCGGCCGGCATCCCGAATAAACCCGGTCTTTGACACGCCAAGATCCCACCCTTCGCCCCGGGCCAGCGCATTGGAATTCATAAACTGCACGGGACGGCCACGCACCCGCACCATGAGGTCTCGCGACGTGGAGTACTCCCGCACCTCCGGCACGAGATAAGACTCCTCGACAAGCCGCACCAGGTCGCGCGGGCTTGCCACATTGCCACTATTGAGACCCGTTGGCTCGGTAAAACGGGCCTGGGTCATGCCAATCTTCAGCGCCTTGATGTTCATCGCGGCCACAAAGGCATCCATTCCGCCCGGATAGGTGCGCGCTAGGGCATGGGCGGCGCGGTTCTCACTGGACATAAGCGACAAGTGCATGAGCTCGCCCCGCGTAAACTTCACCCCTACCGGAAGCCGCGAGACGGGATTCTTCTCAAGGTCGGCATCCTCTTTGGTGATCATGATCAGGTCTTCAAGTGGCAAACCCGCATCGAGCACCACCAGTGCCGTCATGAGCTTGGTAATTGAGGCTATTGGGAGAACCGCATCGGGGTTCTTTTCGATTAAGACTTCGCCCGATATCTGGTCGATAACCATGACCGCACTCGAGTTGAGAGCCACGTCGGACAGCGCTGACCGCAGCCCCAGCCGGGTTCCAGCAGACATAAGATTGGAGGGGTCTCGCACTACCTTCTTCTGGCCCGCAGCGGGCTTCTGGGCAAGGAGGCTAGGTTTGGCGGGTTTGCGGACTACCGGCTGAGAAGACTTTGGCGCGGGACGGGATGCGGACTGCTGGCCAGGCCTCTGGGAGTTTGCACGCTGTACCTGTGATGCCTTGGCTGGCGGACCCTTAGCAGCCTCTTGGGGCCGGGCCTGAGGGCCGGGGGTACCCTTGGTAGCGGTGGTTCCTTTACCGGCAGCATTGGCACCGGTGGTGCTCGACTGGGCGAGGGCCACAGGCAGAAGGATGTCTCGCGCACCTATAACCTGAAGACCAGACCAGAATGCCAATACCATCAGAAAATGCCGCATGCAGTCCCCTTTCTCTGCGCGGAGTGTACCAAACCGGTGACGACTGTCAAACCAGAAAAAATCGTAAATTCCATGGCTTAGACATTATTTTCAAGAATGGTTCTAGATGCCCCAGGCAAGTACGGTGGGGTGCTGCCCTGCGCGAACCCCAAGACAGGGTTAACGAGAGGTCTGGTTCTCCTGGACCAGCGCTCCGCCGAGGTCAATAACGCCACTGCGAAGGTCAGCATAGGCCTTTGCCAAAACTGCCTCACCCTCTTCGGAATCGGCAAGAGCGCCTACGGCTTTAACTCCCAGTTCGAGAAAACGCTGGGCCTGGGGCGCGCCGGGCACGGGCGCAGAAGGCAGGCTATAGATTTTGAGCGCGGGGTAGTTGCGGGTGAGCGCTTCGAGCAAGGGCGTGACCGAGGCCTCAAACAGGCCCTTCACAGTCATCGACTGGTCGCGTTCTGCCACCTTGCGAAAAAACGCTGTGTAGTGGGTGTCGAGAACCCATTCCATCATCGGCCAGGCCATCACGGGAAAGCCAGGAAGGAAAAAGTGTGTTCCGACAGAGAAGCCCGGTATACGGTTATAAGGGTTGGGCACCACCTGTGCCCCTTGCGGAAACTCGCCCATCCGAAGGCGCTCAGGCGTAAGAGGCTGTTGGGTTTC
>Ga0194119_10009077_pt1 | contig 13450 bp, 16 predicted proteins | sample TA2MahC100mmetaG_FD_148620 | JGI IMG/M metagenome (GOLD analysis project Ga0194119, IMG submission 148620) | Freshwater microbial communities from Lake Tanganyika, Tanzania - TA2015018 Mahale Deep Cast 100m | ecosystem: Environmental > Aquatic > Freshwater > Lake | place: Tanzania: Lake... | reverse complement strand
CGGCGGTGAACGTGCAGCGCTATGCCGACGTGCCGGTGCTGAACGCGCAGCAACTCGTCGCCCGGTGGGAACACAAACATCGCGCCGCCAACCGGTGGGACTCAGCAAGTGTCGCAATCCCGCCGTCTGGCAAAGGCCTGTATTTGATCGAAGCCACCGACGGCAAGGTGCAGGCCTACACCATCGTGTCGGTGACGGATCTCGCCGCGATCACCAAGGCCGCGCCCGGCCGTCTGCTCACGCGTGTGGTGAAGCGCGAATCGGGCGAACCGTTGAAAGACTTACCCGTAGTGGTGATCGCGGGCATCGGCAAAGACGCAAAGCGCAACGAGGGGCGCAAGGATGCGAATGGTGTGTTTGAGTTGCCGGTGAAGACCGAAGGCGTCGCGGAAGGTTTGCGCCTCGTGCTGGCGCGCCAAGGCTCCGATGTGGCACCGGTTTCCATCGGCGGCCACATGTTGAGCGAAAGCGCGGCTGAACGCATCAGCGCCCACATCTATACTGACCGACCAGTCTACCGGCCCGGACACAGGGTCAACTATCGCGCCGTGCTGCGGGACCGGCAGAACCGCGGCTATCAGATTCCCGCGCCGGTCGAGTTCCAGATTGAGATTCAGGACGCCGAGGGCAACTCCGTCCATCGCGAACGCAAGAAGTCCTCGCCAATGGGGACGCTCAACGGAGAATTCAAATTGCCGCCCGCCGCCGGTCTCGGCTACTACAACCGGCATGTAAAGGTCGGAGACAACACCCAGAGCGTCGGCTTTCACGTGGAGGAATAAAAGAAGCCCGAGTACTCCGTACGCGTAACCACCGGCTCACCGCGCATGCTGCAGGGCGCAAGCATCAAGGCCACGATCGACGCGCGCTACTTCTACGGCGAACCGGTGGCGAAGGCCAAGGTGAAATATGTCGTGCACAAGTCGCGGTATTGGGTGCCCTGGGACACCGAAGACCTGGAGGATGAACCCGCCGAGGGTGAGGGCGACTCCGAGTACACACAGCGCGAGCAGGTGATGGAGGAAGAGGGCGAACTCGACGACGACGGCAAACTGGAGATCGAAGTACCCGCCGGAGAAGCCGACCATGATTTGCAGTACCGCATCGAAGGCCGCGTAACGGATGCCACCGGTCGCGAGATTTCGGGCGCGGGGTTTGTCACAGCCACCGTGGGCCCGTACTTCCTCCGCGTGCAAGCGGACAAATGTCTCTATGCGCCGGGCGACACCGTGAAGGTGAGCGTCACCACGCGCGACTACGACAACAAAGCCGCGGCCAACGTCGCTTTTCAAGCTGAGCTCGTGAACTACCATTGGCGCGACGCCGACAACGCCGGGCGCGTGATCTCGTCGGCCCAAGGCACTACTTCGGCCACGGGCGAGGGCGTGGCAGAGTTGAAACTGCTGAATCACGGCGGCTCGTTCCGCGTGCGCATCACCTCCAGAACCCCGGGCGGCCGCCAAGTGCGCGACCTTGAATATCTTTGAGTGTCTGGCGGCGGCGCAGACCGGTCTGGCGCGCAGCGCGAACGCATCGAGATTGTCACCGACCGCAAGTCGTACGCGCCGGGAGATACCGCCAAAGTGCGGGTGATCGCCGGGAAGCCCAATGCGCATCTCTGGGTGACCGTGGAAGGCAAGACGCTGCATCGCTCCTACTACGTCACCGCGGCGGACGGCACGGTGAACATCGACGTGCCGTTGGCTGACGTGCATGTACCCAACGTGTTTGTGAACGCCGTGATGGTGAGCGGCAACAAACTCGCGCAAGGCAGCGAGAGCGTGAAGGTGCCGCCCACGGCCTATCGGCTATCGCTCGAACTGACGCCGTCCAAACCGCAGTTCAAGCCCGGTGAAGCGGGCGTCTACACGCTGCTGGCGAGGGACTCGGCGGGCAAACCCGTGGCGGGTGAGTTCAGCGTGGGGGTGGTGGACGAAGCCATCTACTCGGTGAAGCCGGACGGTACGCCCGACATCCTGAATCACTTCTACGGCAAGCAATTCTCGCGCGTGAGTACCGACTCTTCGCTCAGCTACTACTTCACCGGCGAGGCCGGCAAGCGCCGCATGCAACCGGCCGCCGTACGCCCATTCCGGCCGCGCGCGGCCATCAAGGCAGAGCGGCTGGTGGAGCCCAAGGTACGCAAGGCGCTTCCGGATACTGCGTTCTGGTCCGCCCTGGTGCGCGCCGACGCGAGCGGACGCGCGGAAGTCCGGTTGAACTACCCCGACGCGTTAACGACGCGGCGCACCACCGTGCGCGGCATCACTTCGGACTCGCGTGTGGGCAGTACGGTGAACAAGGTCATCGTGCGCAAGAATCTGTTGCTCCGCCTCACCACGCCGCGGTTCTTCCGCCAGGGTGACACGATGACGGTGACTGCGATCACACAAAACTTCCTGCCCACGGAGAAGACCGCGCGCGTTTCGCTCGAGACCAAGGGCCTCACGATCGTGGACGGCGGCACGCGCGAAGTGAAAGTGGCGAGCCGCGGCACGGCCACGGTGGACTACAAGGTGCGCGTCGACAACGTGAACGAAGCCGTGGTGCTGGGCAAGACACTCACCGACGAAGAGTCTGACGCCATGGAACTCACGCTGCCGGTGATTCCATTCGGCGTACGCATGACCGAGGCGCGCGGCGCAGCGCTTTCAGCTGGCAAGGGCGCCGAGCAGACCGAGATCACGTTTCCGGCGAATACCGAGTCCACCACGCGTGTGCTCGATATCTCGGCGTCACCGTCAGCCGCGGGTTCGTTGTTCGAGGCGCTCGAATACCTGACTGGCTTCCCGTACGGCTGCACGGAGCAAACCATGTCCAGCTTCCTGCCCAACGTCATCGTGTCGAAAGCGATCCAAAGCCTCGGCGTCAAGACGGGCGTCGATCCGGCGACTCTGCAGAAGCAGATCCGCGCCGGCCTCGAACGGCTTTACGGCTTCCAACACAAAGACGGCGGATGGGGCTGGTGGCAGAACGATGAAAGCCATCCGTTCATGACAGCTTATGTCGTCGCGGGCCTGGCGCAGGCGCGCGCGGCCGGCGTCAAGGTGGAAGATGAGCGGCTCATCAACGGCCGCAACTGGCTGAAGGAGAACCAGGACAAATTCACCAACGCCGACATGAAAGCCTACGCGGCCTACGCGGCGGCGCTCACCGGTGAACCGATCGGCCCGCTCAACCAGGATCTCTACGATGCGCGCGCCAAACACAGCGCCTATGCGCTCTCACTCCTCGGTCTCGCCTTCGACGCCGCCAAGGACAAACGCGCCGCGGAGCTCGCGGAGTTGCTGGAGGGCAAAGCCACCGTCACGGACCTCGAAGCTTCCTGGCAATCGAACCGCGACGACATGATGGACATCGAAGTGGACGCGACACCCGAGGCCACGGCCTTTGCCGTGAAGCTCCTGGCGCGGCAGCGTCCGAGTAGCGCGCTGTTGCCCAAAGCCGCACTGTACCTGGTGAATCATCGCAACCAAGGCTACTACTGGAATTCGACGAAGCAAACGGCGATGGTGATCTACGGGCTCACCGCGTTCGTCAGCCGCAGCGGCGAACTGAAACCCAACTTCACCGCCACCGTGTACGTGAACGAGAAGCCCGTGCTCACCAAGCGGTTCTCGGCGGGCGAGGCGTTGCAACCCGCCACAATCCGCCTCACCGCCACGCAACTGGCGCCGGGCAAGAACACGATTCGCGTCACCCGCGAGGGCAACGAGGGGCGCCTGTACTGGTCCGCCAGCGGCGGCTACTACTCGACGCAAGCCAAGGGCTCCGGCAACGCGGCGCGCAAACTCGACGTCTCGCGCGAGTACTTTCGCCTCTCGCCCACGAAGCAAGGCGAAAAAATCGTGTACGATATGGAAGCCTTCAAAGGCGCGGTGAAGCAAGGCGATCTTATTGCCGTGAAGGTCACCGTGTGGGGCGATGAGTGGCGCTACCTGATGGTGGAAGACCCAATTCCCGCCGGCGCCGAACTCGTGGAACGAGACGACCTATATGAGTTCCGCTGGAAGCCGGATTGGTGGGAACGCTGGTCCACGCGGCGCGAACTTCGCGACGACCGCGCCGTGTTCTTCCAAACCTGGTGGGCCCGCGGCTCCAACCAGTTCGTATATCTGATGAAGATCGTCAACACCGGCAGCTACCGCGTGAGCCCCACGCGCGTGGAGCCGATGTATCAACCGCAGCAATTCGTGGCCGGCCAGCCGAGCCAGTTGGAGGTGACCCAATGAATCCGTTCCGTGTCTGGAAGCAGCCCGTGGCGATGGCCGAACAAGCGCTTGGGCTGGCCGGCCTCAGCGTGATCTTCTACTGGTGGCTGGGCGTGGCCGAGACGTCAATGGGCCAGTTTGTCGTCTCGGCGCTCGGCTTCCTGGTGCTGCTAGCCGGCGTGTGGTGGCTGGTGCGGCGAGGCAGGGCGCGCGTCGCGGCGGAGGCCCCTGCCGGCGGGACCGGCGAACGAATCGGTGCACTGATACTGCTTGGGCTGTGCGCGTTCGCCGCGTATCACCTCGTGTGGTGGGTACCGGGCGTGGAGGGCATGCGCGGGCAACTGGCCAGCATGGTGGCGCGTTTTGGGGCAGCGTTGCTGCTGGTGGTGACGGGCTGGGCGAATCTCCTCGGAGCGTCTCCTCCCGCACCGGCCGCCGAGACAGCCGCCTGATCTCTACTTGGCGTAGCTGTCGAAGAGCCAGCGGGCGTAGTAGTTCAGCACCTTCGCTTCGTTGCGCGCAATCTCGTAGTAGACGGCCTTCAGCAACTGATCCTTGCGATTGATCAACTGCTCACGGATGTTCTGCTGTACGCGCGGATCGTTCAGCTCACGCTGCCCCGCGGGCTCTTTCGACACCACCCTCAGGATCCGGTATCCTTCCGGCGTCCGGATCACCGGCGAATACTGGCCCGGCGAGAGCGCCATCACCATCTTGCGCAATTCGGTGTGCGCCTGTTCAAGCGATGACTGGGGCACAAAGCCCAGGTCACCACCGTTGGGCGCCGTGTTCCCGTCTTCAGAATAGGCCTGCGCCACCATCGCGAAATCCTCGCCCTTCTTCAGGCGCTCCATGATCATTTCAATCTTGCGCTTGGCTTCGTCTTCGCTGCCCGCCTTGTCGCTTTTCAGATTCCGCACGCTGGGGTCCGGGTTGGGCGTGACAAGAATCTGCGCCAGGTGCACCTGCGGCTCGGCCAGATTGAAGGAGTTCCGATTGGCGTTGTAGTACTCGGCCACATCTTTGTCTGTGATGTTGATCTTCGACGTGATCTCTTTGTTGAAAAGCTTCTGAATGCTGAGGTCGCGCCGGAGCTGCGCTTTGAACTCTTCAGCGCTCACCTTGCGCGCGGTGAGTTGCTTCTGGAACTCCTCTTGCGTGTAGGGCGCCTTGATGTCGTTGAACTTGGCCTCCACGTCGGTCTCCGGCGCCATCAGGCTCAGCTTCTCGGCGCGCTGCAACATGATCTCGTTGTCCACCATGCTGCGCAGCACTTCCAGCTTCTGGATGGCCACCTGATCTTCGCTCGCCTCGGGCGTGGGATTGGGAAACTGCAAGCGATACTGCTTGTCGAGGTCCTCGTAAGTGATCGGGCGCGAGTTCACCTCAGCGGCGACGTTGGTGGACGTGGAGGTCTTGCAACCCGTCCATGTCAATACCAGCAGGCTCAGACCAAGGTTTACCGCGCGTGAACTCATAAGCCCTCCATTCTAGCCCGGTCACGCCGGGTGTTATGCTTCCGGGATGCGCTGGGTTCGGTTGCTGCTCGCAGCGGCGTCGTTCACCTATCCGATGCTCTGGCTCGCCACCACGCTGCCGCCGCTCGTGGCCAACCTGCCGCGCATCGTCTCCGGCGCCAGCCTCGGCGCGATGTTCGTCTCTCCGCTGGGTCTGTTTTTCGGAGGCTTCCGCATGCCGTGGCGGGTGCATCTGGCCGGTACGGTAGCCGTCGTCCTCGCCGGATTGGCGGTCTTCTTTTACCGTCGCGCGCATCTGGCCAACTGGCGCACCGTGCCCATGGGCCTCACAATCAGCGCGTCTCTTTATGGAAGCGTCACGTGGGTGGATCGCACGCGGCGCGAATAACGCCGGGAACAAACACAACAGCGTCTGGCTGCCATCGCTCCGCCGGCGGCGGACTCACCGTACCCCAAGCTGTTCTTCCAGCGCGGCGTGTGCTTCACGGCCGAGCATGGCGTGGGCTACGGGTCTGACGAATCGGTGGCGCAGTTGCGCGCTCTGGCGGCCTACGGAGTGAATGCGGTGGCGCTGGTGCCTTACGGCGGCGCACGGCGGCGCGGCGGCGGGTCGATCGCTATTCACACCGCGGGCCGCGGTAGTTGGGAGAGCGACGCGGGCATCGAGATCCTGGCGGCAGAAGCGCGGCGGCTGGGCATGCGCGTCACGTTGAAGCCGCACCTGTGGCCCCACGCCGCACAGATGCAGTTGACCGCCGAGGACCGGCGCGAGTGGCTCAAACAATATCGCGGCTTCGCCGAAACCTACGGCCGGCTAGCCGAGCGCATTCACGCGGATCTGTTCGTGGTGGCCACCGAAGTGGGCGCCGAACTCGCGCGCGAAGAATCCGCGTGGCGAGAGATCATCGCGGCCGTGCGCGCCGTTTATCCCGGCCCGTTGACGTTTACGCCCACGCAGGGCCCCGAGTTTGAGTCGATTGCTTTCTGGGACGCGCTCGACTATATCGGCCTCGACAACTACTACCCGCTGGGCGACGGCTACTCGGCTGCCGGGGTCCTGGCGCGGGTGCAAGCTGTGCAGCGGCGCTTCGATCGGCCGGTGATTTTCACCGAAGCCGGCTACTCGGCCGCCGAAGGCGCTCACCGCGGGCCCTGGGAAGACCGGCCAGACCGTCCGCTTTCGCTGCGCGAACAGGAGCGAAGCCACGAAGCGCTGTTGAAGGCCTTCTACTCTCAGCCCTGGTTCCAAGGCGTCTACTGGTGGAAACTCGGCACAGACGGCTTCGGCGGCCCGGACGATCATTCGATGACACCGTGGCGCAAACCGGCGATGGAGGGGATCAAGCGCTACTATCTGGCGGGCGGGCGGTGAAGCGCAGCGCGGGGCTGCTTGTGTTTCGCGACACCGCGGCCGGCGAACGGGAAGTGTTGCTCGTCCATCCCGGCGGCCCGTTCTTCGCGCGTAAAGACGCGGACGCTTGGAGTATTCCCAAAGGCGAGTACAGCGATGGCGAAAGCCCACTCGATGCCGCGCGCCGTGAGTTCACCGAAGAAACTGGCTGGACGCCGCCACCGGCTCACGGATGCCAGGATCTCGGTGAAATCCGGCAATTCCCGGCCAAATGCGTACGGGCCTGGGCAGCACGCGGCAACTACGATGTTGCCACGCTTCACAGCAACGAGTTCGAAATGGAGTGGCCCCCGGTTCTGGGCAAGTGCGGCGCTTTGCTGAGGTGGACCGCGCACGTTGGTTCACGCTGGCCGCGGCGCGCGTGGCGATCGCCGTCGGGCAGCGGCCCCTGCTTGACTACATGGTCCAGTGAGCATCACCATCGGTGTTGCGCCTTTCTGTCACGTTCCTCCTGTTGGCTGCTGGCATGGCTTCGGCCCAACCCGCCGTCTCGCCAGACGCCGAGTTGACGGCCAAAATCAACAGCCATGTGGAGGCTTTCGTACAGAGCGGCCGGTTCCAGGGTGCGGTGCTTGTGGCGCGCGAGCGCCGCATCGTGCTAGAGAAAGGCTACGGGCTCGCGCAGGCCGAATGGGGCGTCGCCAATGCGCCCGACACCAAATTCCGCTTGGGCTCCATCACTAAGCAATTCACCGGCATGGCCGTCGTGCTGTTGGAACAGGACGGAAAATTGAAGACCTCGGCCAGCGTGTGCGAGTACGTGACGCCCTGCCCGGAGAAGTGGAAGCCTATTACGCTCCATCATCTGCTGACGCACACCTCCGGCATTCCCAACTTCACCAGCTTTCCGGACTACGAAAAGAGGATGGCCTGCCCTCACCCGCCGCCAAAACGGTGGAGCGCTTCCGCGCTCTGAACCTGGAGTTCGAACCCGGCGCCAAGTTCAAGTACAGCAACTCGGGCTACGTACTCCTCGGCGTCGTGATCGAGAAAGCAAGCGGCGCAAGCTACGCCAGCTTTGTCCGCCAGTGCATCTTCGAACCTCTCGGCATGCGCGATACCGGCTACGACACCAACGCCGCGATTCTGCCGAAACGCGCTGAAGCCTACCAGCGCGCGGGCAAGGATCTCCGTCACGCCGCCCACATCGACATGACCATCCCGCACGCCGCGGGCGCACTCTACTCCACCGTGCAGCACCTGTTCAAGTGGGACCGCGCTTTGCAGGCAGGCAAACTTCTCTCGCCCAATTCGATGACCAAGTACTTCACGCCCGCGCTCGACAAATACGCCTATGGCTGGATCGTGCGCACCGTGCCAGACGGTAAATTGGTAATGCATGGCGGCGGCATCAACGGCTTTGCCACCGACATCAAGCGCATGCCGGAGAAGAATCTGGTGGCGATTGCGCCGTGCAATGCCCCGCCCTGCGATCCCGGTCGCATCACCAACGACGCGCTGGCGATTGTGCTGGGCGGCAACCCGGCCTCGCCCAAGGACCGCACCGAGGTGCAAGTGAGCCGCGAAGTGAAAGCGCGCTACGTGGGCGACTATGAGTTGATGCCCAGCTTCATCCTGACGGTGACGCTCGAAGGAGATCAGTTGATGACGCAGGCAACCCGGCAGGGCAAGCTTCCGGTCTTCCCCGAAAGCGAGACGAAGTTCTTCCCCAAAGTGGTCGACGCGCTCATCACCTTTGAAACCGATGAGGGCGGCAAGGCCAGGGGTCTGGTGCTTGAGCAAGGCGGCCGCCGTATGCCCGCCAAGCGGCGGTAACGCAGTCCTGGTCCGCGCAAGTTCACGGAACGAGGGAACTGGAGACCTGATGATAGGTGTTCGCCTGAATTGTTCGACGGAAGGCAGCCGTCCACAGTACTTATGTGGCTCGCATACTCACCCGCTCACACCTTCTATATTATCTCCCGTTCTTACCTGCGCGTCCGGTCAGGCGTTCGCACAATCGCAGAATGCCGATACGGTCCGCGGCTTGAACAACTGTGTTCTCCAATTCCACTCGCAACTGCAAAAGGCCAACGCCGCGGAGGCAGCCGCGATCCGGCTGCAAGCCTCGCCAGTTTTTGCGCAGCGCAACGCGGCGCTGGAAGCGCTCATCCGGCAAAACCCGCCAGCCGCGCTGGGGCTGGCGTTCTCGGCTGATCTCCGGGCGGACCTGGCCGACAAGTTCCCCGCTTCGGCCGCCAGCCTCGAACAGCACGGACAGTGGCGAGGAACTTCGCACCACGTCATTCTCGACGATCCGGACCGCCGCACAAGCAAGTATGAAGTACGGCTCCGTAACGGCCAGGAAACCATCGATCTCTATTCGGCAAACGGCGAACCATATTGCGTGTCGGGCAACATTGTCACGGCCAAGGGCATCCGCGTGAATAATATGCTGGGTGCCGACAACGTCACCTACACGGCAGCGGCTTCAGTGGCGGGAGCCGGCTGCACCACATCGGGCGCGCAAAACACGGTGGTGGTACTTGCGCAGTTCCCCGGCGTGGCACTGCCTTCCAACGTCACACCCAGCGGCGTTTCGAACATCTTCTTCGGCACAACGGGCCGGACCGTGAACACGTACTGGCAGGAAGCGTCGCAAAATCGCGCCTCCGCCACGGGCACGGTGGTGAGGCCGGTCACGCTCGATCGCGTCTAATCGTGCGACGAGTACAACCTGATGCGCACGGCGGCCATCGCCGCGGCCGACAGCGCCGTCAACTTCACCAACTTCACGCGCGTGTTCATCGTGTTCCCGAACCCTGGCTCATGCGGCTGGGCCGGGCTCGGCACGTTGGGCTGTGGAACGCTATCCTCGGCCGACGGAAGCTTCCAGGCCTCCACGTCGTGGCTCCTGGCTACCTAGATGGGCGACATCAGCAACGGCGTGAAGCTCTCCGTGCATGACGGCGTCCACAACCTGAGTCTGCATCACGCCAGTTCGCGCGCGTTCACCGGCGAAGCTCTCGGCGCGGTGGGCACAGCGGGCACGCTGAATGAATATGGCGATCCGTTTTCGACGATGGGCACCTAGAACTTCGGCCACTACGGCGTGCCGCACAAAGCCGCGATCGGCTGGTTGACCGGCAGCCAGGTGGTGACAACCGAAACCACCGGCAGCCACTCAGCGCTCCCGGTTGAGACAGCGGCCAGCGGCACGCAGGCGCTGAAGATCCAGCGCGGCACGGGTAACGACGCCTGGCTGTGGGTGGAGTATCGCCAGCCCACCGGATTGTTCCACAACTCCTGAAGTTCCACCGCGCTGGTCTTCAGCGGCGCCCTGGTTCACTATCAGGACTCGACCACCGGCACGCGCACGCATCTCCTCGATTTCACTCCCACCAGCACTAACGGTTTCAACGACCCCGCCCTGACTGGAACGTGGGTGGACCCCTACTCGAACGTGTCTCTTTCGGTGGCGGGCGTGTCCTCTTCGGCGCTTTCGCTCAATGTGAACTACGGCGCGCTACCCTGCACGCGCGTGGCGCCCACCGTAACGCTGACGCCGCCGAACCCATCCATGCAATCGGGCGCGGTAACCTCGTACACGTTGTCCGTCAAGAACAACGACAGCCTGGGCTGCATCAATTCCACCCTCACGCTGGGTTCGACGCTGCCGTCGGGTTGGGCCACCGCTTTCAGCCCGGCCACGCTGGCGATCGCACCCGGGCAAACCTTGACGTCGTCCATGTCGAAGACCGTGCCGGTTGGCTTCACGCCCGGTACGCACCCGGTGGATGCGAACGCGGCGGACGCCAACCACGCTGCCATGACGGCCGCGGCCAACATCACCGTAACCGCGCCGCCGGAGCCGATCCAAGTGACGCTCACGGCGAATCCGCTCACCGTGAACGCGCGCTCCAACGTGACGCTCACCGCCACGGTAACGAAGAGCAAGGGCCCCGTGCCCGGCGCGGCGGTCACATTCAAGGTGACGCGCACCGGAGCGGGCAACACCACCGCCACCACGAATAGCTCCGGCATTGCCACCTACTCGTACCGCGCGCAGCAGAAAGGTACGTATACCGCGGTAGCCACGGCTTCATTCGGCGGCGCCACGACCACCAGCAGCGACGTCACTTTCACGGCGAAATAACGGCTGGCCCCGGGGGCTACAATGGGAGTTTGCCTTCCCCGCCGTTGGCCCCCGGGCTCGCGTTCATCTTCGACATGGACGGCGTCATCGTTCACTCGACGCCGCTTCACAACCGCGCGTGGGAGATCTACCTCGCGCGCCATGGCCGCCCGTCAGGCGACATCGAAGCGCGCATGCACGGGCTGCGCAACGATGACATCGTGCGCGACTATTTCGGCGACGATCTGGATGATGACACCGTGCATCGCCACGGCGCGGACAAAGAAGCGCTCTACCGCGAATTAATGCGACCGGAACTGGAGCGCTGGCTCGTGCCCGGCGTCCGCGAGTTTCTTTCCGCGCACACACCTGTCGCCAAGGCGGTGGCTTCGAATGCCGAGCGAGCCAACATCGATTTTGTGCTAAGCGAAGCGGCTCTCGGCGCACACTTCTCCCACGTCGTCGACGGCCATCAGGCCGAACGCCCCAAACCTTTCCCCGATATCTATCTCGCCGCCGCCCGGCTCCTCGGCGTGGACCCGGCCAACTGCATCGTCTTTGAAGATTCGCTGGCAGGCGCACAGGCCGCGCATGAAGCGGGCACGCGCGTGGTGGGACTCACCACCACCTTGCCGGAGTTGCCGCGCGTCACGTTGGCGGTGCCGGATTTCCGCGCCCCGGCCCTGGCAGACTGGCTCGCCGGGCAGCGGGCAGTATGATTGAAACCACCGCGCCCGGCGTGCGTCTACAATCTTAGGTATGCTCCAGCTACGTCGAATCTTGAGCTTGGTGTTCATGGCGGGTCTGTTCACGTTCGCTCTGCCTCAATCTTCGAAGAAGTACAGCGGCCCGCGTCCGCCGAAGCCGGACCGCCCGTACCTGTTGCACGCCACCGATCTGGTGCCCACCGAAAGCGGCGTGGCCTCCGAAGAAACGCGCAAGGAAGAAACGGCCAATGTAATCAAAGGCAGTGCTTCACCGGCCCGCACGCCCCTCGCTGAACCGATCTTCCTGCTGACGTCGGAGAAGCTGATCCCCGAGAAATTGGAACTCTACCGGATTACGGTGGGGAAGACCGGTAACCGGGAACTGGCGATCCCGAAGAACGTCAAGAAGATGAAGGATGCGATGAAGCCCATCCGGCTTTCGATCGCCAAACTGGACAGCACCCTCTACCGGTTGGAAGCCACAGACCTTCTGGAAAACGGCCCCTATTGCCTGAGCCCGTCGGGCTCTCAGGACGTCTTCTGCTTCGACGTCTACTGAAGCCGCGCGTGCTAAACTCCGAGTTTATGTTTAATGGCCTCGAACACACCGCCATCGCCTCACCGGACCCGAAGAAACTCGCCGAGTGGTACCGCGACTTCCTGGAATTCCGCATCAACTTCGAGTATGCCGGGAACTACTTCGTCCGGGCCCGCAACGGCTCGATGCTGGAAATCATCCCGTCCGAAGGCGACAAGCCCGCCTCGGCCATGAAGACCCCCGGAATCCGGCACCTCGCTATTGAAGTAGATGACTTCGACGCAGGCCACGCGTTGTTGAAGGAACGCGGCGTACATTTTCTGGGTGAACGGTTTGAAACACAGGGCAATCGCCTTGTTTTCTTCTCCGACGGCGACGGCAACATCGTCCACCTGATCAAGCGCCCTCAACCGCTCCCGTAGCCGTCACAAATCGGCCCGGCCGGTAAAGGCGCATTGTCTTGCTCCAGCGAACTTTCAAAGCGTTTCAATATCCCGAGTTCCGGTTGATGTGGATCGGCGCCTGCACGTCCACCATCGGCACGTGGATGCAGACGCAGGCGCAGAGTTGGCTGGTGCTGGAGATGTCGAAAGATCCCCGCGTTTTGGGCCTCGACGTATTCCTCGGCCAGATCCCCATCTTTCTGTTCACCCTGGTGGGCGGCGTAGTGGCAGACCGGGTAGACCGCCGCTTCGTTCTCCTTGGCTCACAGCTCGTGCAGATGACGTGCGCCATTCTGCTCGCCACGCTGTTCCTGCTGGGTTGGGTGCAGATCTGGCATATCCTCGCGCTGTCGTTCGTTGTGGGCACGGCGCAGGCCTTTGGCGGCCCGGCGTATCAATCGCTCATCCCCACGCTCGTTCAGAAGGAAGACCTGCCCAACGCGATTGCGCTGAATTCCATCCAGTTCAACCTGGGCCGCATGATCGGTCCGGCGTTGGGGCTCCTCGCCTTCACGCACCTCGGCGCGGCATGGTGTTTTTACCTCAATGGCATTTCCTACCTGGCCGTGATCTTCACGCTGTGGGTG
>Ga0194119_10009073_pt1 | contig 13455 bp, 12 predicted proteins | sample TA2MahC100mmetaG_FD_148620 | JGI IMG/M metagenome (GOLD analysis project Ga0194119, IMG submission 148620) | Freshwater microbial communities from Lake Tanganyika, Tanzania - TA2015018 Mahale Deep Cast 100m | ecosystem: Environmental > Aquatic > Freshwater > Lake | place: Tanzania: Lake... | reverse complement strand
ATGAAGGTGAAGGTGCCGGACGAGGTGTTCGGCATCCGCAAGTGGGAGTGCACCGTCCGCAGCAACGACAACGTCGCCACCTTCATCAAGGAGCTCGTCGTCGACCTGCCCAAGGGCGAGGCCATCCACTTCGAGTCGGGCGGCTACATCCAGATCGACGTGCCGGCCTACAAGGACCTCAAGTTCAAGGACTTCGACGTCGCTGAGCGTTTCCGCGGCGACTGGGACAAGTTCAAGCTCTGGGACCTCGTCGCCAACAACCCGACGCCGATCTTCCGCGCGTACTCGATGGCCAACCACCCGGCCGAGGGCAACATGGTGATGCTCAACATCCGCATCGCCACGCCGCCGCCGAAGCAGATGGCCCTCAACCCGGGCATCTGCAGCTCGTACGTCTTCTCGCTCAAGAAGGGCGACAAGATCACGATCTCGGGCCCGTACGGCGAGTTCCACATCAACCAGACCAAGCGCGAGATGATCTACATCGGCGGTGGCGCCGGCATGGCGCCCCTGCGCAGCCACATCTTCCACCTGTTCCACACGGAGAAGACGACGCGCAAGGTCTCCTACTGGTACGGCGCGCGCAGCAAGCGCGAGATGTTCTACACCGAGGAGTTCGAGGCGATCGAGAAGCAGTTCCCGAACTTCAAGTACAACGTCGCGCTGTCGGAACCGCAGCCGGAGGACAACTGGACCGGCTTCACGGGATTCATCCACCAGGTGGTGTTCGAGAACCACCTGAAGAACCACCCGAACGTCGACGAGATCGAGTTCTATCTCTGCGGTCCGCCCATGATGAACAACGCCGTGCAGAAGATGCTCGGCGACCTGGGCGTCGAGAAGGAGATGATCCGCTTCGACGACTTCGGCAGCTGATCGCCGCCGCGATGGCAAGATGGGCGGGCGCGCGAGCGCCCGTCGTCGTTTGAGGAGACAACCCGCAGTGCCCCAGCGCCCTGTCCGAGTTCCCTGTGTTGTTCCGCTGGCGCTGGCGCTCGTCGCCTGCGGCGGCGAGCCCGTGGTCCATCAGATCGGCGGCCCGACGATGGGCTCGACGTACACGGTGAAGTACGTGGCGGCCGCGCCGCTGCCCGCCGTGCCGGCCGTCATCGCCGAGGAACTCGCCGCCGTCGACGCCGCGTTCAGCAACTGGCGCGCGGACTCCGAGATCGCGCGCGTCAACGCGCACGCCAGCGTCGAGCCGCTGCCGCTCTCGCCGCGCTTCGTCGGCGTGCTCGAACTCGCGCTCGCGATGGCCAGGGCCACCGACGGCGCGTTCGATCCGACGGTCAAGCCGCTCAGCGACCTGTATCGCGCGGCCAAAGACGACCCCGACCATCGCCTTGACGCCGACGCGCTCGCCGACGCCAAGGCGCGTGTCGGCTGGCGGCTCGTCGCGGTCCGCGGCGGCGCGTTGGTCAAGGCGCAGCCAGATGTGCAACTCGATCTCGACGGCATCGCCGCCGGGGCTGCTTGTGACGCGATCGCCGCCCGCTTGCAGGCGCTCGGCGTGGCGGACTTCTACCTCGAGGTCACCGGCGAAGTGCTGTGCCGCGGCCGCAAGCCCGGCGGTGAGCCGTGGCGCGTCGGCGTCGTCGATCCGACGGCCGACCAGATGGGGGAGGACACGCCGATCCGCGCACTGGCCCTGCGCGACCTTGCGCTGTGCACCAGCGGGGACTACCGCAACGCGATCGTCGTCGACGGCGCGCGCTTGCACCACGTGTTCGACCCGCGCACCGGCGCCAATCCTAAGAACGACATCGTCAGCGCGTCAGTGTTGGCCGACAGCGCCGCGGTCGCCGACGCGCTCGGCACGGCGTTGCTGGTGCTCGGCGCCGACGGCGCACAGGCGATCTGGCCGCGGCTCGACGCCTTCGGCGTGCGCGGCGCATTGCTGCTGTCGCCCGGTCCGGACGGCAGCGTGAAGCAGTTCGAGATAACCTGGCCCAAGGACGACGCATGAACCCCCGCTTTCCCGCGCGCTCCGCGCTGTTCGCCGTTGCGCTGCTCGCGTTCGCCGGCTGCCGGTCGCTGGGGCCGCTGGGCGTCGGCGCCGAGTGCTGGTCGCTCGATGGCCGCGCGCTCGTCTCGCCGCCGCCGGCCGCCGATACCGCAGCGCGTCTCGCCGCCGACCTGACCGAAGCCGAGCGCGCGCACGCCGCGCGCCCCGACGACCGCGACGCGGCCATCTGGCACGCGCGGCGCCTGGGCTACCTCGGCCGTTACCGCGACGCCGTCGCCGTGCTGACCGAGGCGCTGGCGCGCCATCCCGGCGATCCGTTCCTGCTGCGCCATCGCGGCCACCGCTGGCTGACGCTGCGCGAGTTCGCGCGCGCCCGCGCCGACTTGCTCGCCGCCGCTGTCGCCTGCCGCACGACGCCAGACGTGACGGAGCCCGACGGCCAGCCGACGCCGGGTCGGCCACCGCACAGCTCGCTGCACTACAACGTGCACTACCATCTCGGACTCGCGTGCTTCCTGCTCGGCGACTGGGATGCGGCCGAGCGCGCCTGGTTGTGCTGCCTCGCCGTCGTCGATGACGACGAGTCGCGCGTCGCGGTGACGCACTGGTTGTGGTGCGCGCGCATGCGGGCGGGCGACCAGGCCGGCGCGTTCGCCGTGGTTGCGCCGATCCACGCCGGCATGGATGTGGTCGAGAACGTCGCCTACCAGAACCTCTGCCTGCTCTATCGCGGCGATCGCAGCCGCGCCGACCTCGCGCCCCGCGCGGGCAGCTCGGGCAGTGCGCTGGCCTTCGGCCTCGCGCACCATGCGCTTGCCACCGGCGATCGGGTCCGGGCGCGCGGCGAGTTGCAGGCGCTGGTGGCGTCGCCCGGATGGTCGGCGTTTGGGGTGATCGCCGCCGAGGCAGAACTTGCCCGCTGGCGCGACTGACGCCGGGTCAGGCGGGGGGCACTGGCGGCTCGGCGCGCAGCGCTGCGGGCGGGAAAAAAAGCGGGCTCCGGCGAGGCACCACCCTCACCGGAGCCCATCCCTGTCACTGGCTCAAACCCATGCGTTCATTCCACCGGTCGCTTGGGAGCAGAATGTGTGCCGGCCGCGCCCGAGGCCAGAAAATCTCGGCAGAGAGTTCCTAAAGAACTTCGACAAATATACTTGTGGCGACTGTGCCAGCGGCACGTTCGGTGCGTCGCACCGCCGGTCGTCGGATTGCCGACAGTGCGCCGTCGGCGGGGCGTCAGCCCGTCGTCAGCGGTCCAGCGCCGTCCGCCCGCTCGGTTGCCTTGGCCGCGTTCCATGCTGCGTCCATCGCCGCGAGGGTCTGCCCGTGCAGGTCGAAGTCGAACGCCTGCTCGACCGCCAGGAAGCGCCGCTGGAACGTGTCGATCGTGCCGGCGAGCGCGATTTCGGGATTCACGCCGGCGTGGCGCGCGACGTTGCACAGGCTGAACAGCACGTCGCCGAGTTCGGCCGTGATCGCGGCGCGGTCGCCGCTGGCGAGCGCCTCATCCAACTCGGCGAGTTCTTCGGCGACCTTGGCGCGCGGGCCGGTTGCGTCCGGCCAGTCGAAGCCGGTTCTCGCCGCTTTCTCGCCGATGCGGAAGGCGCGCAGCAAGGCCGGCAGGGCCACAGGCACGCCGGCCAGCACGCTGCGGGCGGCGTCGCCGACCGCGGCCTTCTCCTTCTGCTTCTCCCGTTCCCAGGTGGCGTAGGCGACCTCGGCGCTCTCGGCCTTGCGGTCGCCGAAGACGTGCGGATGCCGGCGGACGAGCTTGTCGGCGGCCTGCCCGGCGACGGCGTCGAAGCCAGCGCCGCCCGACTCGCTGGCGATCTGGCGGATCATCGCGACGTTGACCAGCACGTCGCCGAGTTCTTCCTCGCTCGCGCGCAGTGCGCCGCGCCGCAGGGCGTCAGCCGCCTCGAAGGCCTCCTCGACGAGGCACGGCGCCATGCTTGCCTCGGTCTGCTTGCGGTCCCACGGGCAGCCATCTGGCGCCCGCAGCCGCGCAATCGTCGCGAGCAGGCGCTGCACGCCGGCCAGGGAAGCAGTGGGAGACGTCGGTTCGGCAGCCATGACGGCAGGGTAGCCACCAAGCCCCGGCCCCGCGCCGGTTTCCCTGGGCGCGGGCGCGCGCCCTCCGTATCGTCCTTGTCCGGCGATCCTCGCCCCTGGATCCGACGAACAAACCCCATGGCCATCGAACTCCCGCCGCTGCCGTACGCGCTCGACGCGCTCGCTCCCCACGTCAACAGCCAGACCCTGACGATCCATCACGGCAAGCACCATCAGGCTTACGTGACCAACGGCAACAAGCTGATCGAGGGCACCGAGTTCGCCAGCATGTCGCTCGTCGACATCGTCAAGGCGACGGCCGGCAAGGCCGACAAGGCCGGCGTGTTCAACAATGCTGCCCAGGTCTGGAACCACACCTTCTACTGGCACTCGATGAAGCCGAAGGGCGGCGGCAAGCCGACCGGCGCGATCGCGGCCAAGATCGCCGCCGACTTTGGCAGCTACGAGAGGTTCGTCGAGCTGTTCAGCCAGGCCGGCGCGACGCAGTTCGGCAGCGGCTGGGCGTGGCTCGTGCTGAAGAACGGCAAGCTCGAGGTCACCAAGACCGGCAACGCCGAGACGCCGCTGACGCAGGCCGGCGTGACGCCGCTCTTGACGATGGACGTCTGGGAGCACGCCTACTACCTCGACTTCCAGAACCGTCGACCGGACTACATCAAGACGTTCCTGGAGCACCTGGTGAACTGGGACTTCGCCAACGCCAACCTGGCGAAGGCCTGAGAGCCCGAGAAGGAATCATTCTACGGGCTTCCAGATTGCCCCTTGTGACCGCTTTCGCGGCCACGCCGAGCCCGAGAAACGGTTGTTTCCCAGGCTCTGAGTCGCCGCCGCGCGGCCAAACGTCGCGCGGGCCTGCATGAACGTCCCCGACGCGCGCATCCTGCACTTGTTCGCCAACTACAAGTGGACAGGTCCCGCGGATCCGGCGATCCGCGCCGCGGCGCGGTTGCGCGCGCTCGGTCTCGACGTCGTCTTCGCGCAGGGCGTGGTGACGCATCGCGGCGGCGAGCATCGCATCGCGCAGGAACTCGCGCGCGCCGGCGTGCCGGCCGTCGTCGGCCTTGCGCTGCACAAGCACTTCCACCTTGGCGCGCTGCTGCGCGACGTGCGCGCGCTGCGCCGGCTGCTGGCGCGCGACCGCTACGACGTGCTGCATTGCCATCTGCCGGCCGACCACCTGATCGCCGCGCTGGCGGTGCGCGGTCTTTCGCGCCCGCCAGTGCTCGTGCGCAGCCTGTACGACCCCGAGCCGCCGGCCGGCGGCCTGCGTGCGCGCGCGGCCTTCCGCGCCACCGGCGGCGTCATCGCGCCGACGCGCGCGGCCGCCGAGGGTGTCGTGCGGCGCTTCGGCCTGCCGCCGGCCCGCGTGCTGTGGCAGGAGCCGGTCACCGAGCCGCGGCCGGTCGACGGTCCGGACCTGCGGGCCGCCTGGGGCCTCGACGCGTCGCACCGCGTCATTGGCATCACCGCGCGCGTGCAGTCGCATCGGCGCTTCGACCTGCTTTGGGCGACAGCGCGCCGCGTCGTCGACGCCATGCCATCGGCGCGATTCGTGCTGCTCGGTCGCGGCAACGAGCAGGACGTCCGCGAGCACGTCACCGAGCCCGTCGCGCGGCTGGGGCTGCAGCGCCACGTCGTGCTACCCGGCTACCAGCAGGGCGACGCCTACCAGGCGGCGTTGCGGTCCTTCGACGCGTTCCTGTTCCTGGTGCCGGGCAGCGATGGCACCTGCCGCGCCGTGTGCGATGCGATGGCGTTCGGTCTGCCGGTGGTCTCGACGCGAGCCGGCATCCTGCCGGAACTGCTCGCGGAGCGGCGGTCCGGCGAGACGCCTGGCCATGCTTGCGAAGACACTCCGGCCGCCTTGGCCGCAGCGCTGCTCGCATACCTGCGCGACGACGCGCTGCGCGCGCGTGACGGCGCGGCCGCGCTGCGGCGTGCGACGGTCGACATGGATCCGACGCCTGCGGCTCGTCGCACTGCCGCGCTCTACCAGGAACTGTTGACGGCGCGCACCGAAGCCGCGCGATGAACGGCCGCGGCTCGGAGACGGCTGGCGCCGTCGTCGTCGCGCGCTGGTGGCGCGCGTTCGTCGACACGACCGCTTTGCCATCGGCGTTGGCGCTCATGCCTTCCCGCCTAGTCCGTGGCGTGCGTCGCGCGAGTCGCCGGCTGGCCCGGTCTTGGTGAAGACCATGGTCTTCCCGCGCGCGCAGGATCGGCCGTGCAACGTGTGTCGGGCGGTGTCAGCCGCGCACGAAGCGACGCTGCGGCGAGGGCTCGCCGACGCAAGCCTGCCGGTTCCCAAGGCCGTCGGCGTCCGCTGCCGGGCCGTCACGGCCGGCATCGCCTTTGCGCTGGATGCCTGTGCGCCCGCTGGCGGGGCGCCGACCGGCCAGGGAGTGCGCGCGATCGCGGAGTTCGGTTGCGAGCGCGGCATCCTGGTCCGCTCGCCGGCGGCCACCGCGGCGCGCTGACCTCGCGCCGGACACGGCGCTTTCCTAGGATCCCTACCCATGTCCAACCTGCTGCGCACGTTCCTCCTTCCCGTCCTCGGCCTCGCGGCCCTGATCCCCGCCCAAGACGACAAGGCCAAGGGCCAGGCCCCGAAGGCCGAGGCCAAGCCGGCGGTCACGGTCGACGACGCCGCCACCGCCGCCGACGCTGCGATCAAGGCGGTCGACGCCTACCTCGCCGAGAAGAAGCTCGACAAGTCCAACGCCCGGTGGCGCAACCTGCTGCCGAAGTTCCCCGACCTGACGTTCGACGCCAACAGCGACTACTTCTGGCACATGGAGACCGACGCCGGCGCGCTGAAGATCCGCTTCTACGCCGACACCGCGCCCAAGCACGTCGCCAACGGCATCTACCTCGCCCGCGCCGGCTTCTACGACGGCATCACCTTCCACCGCATCATCCCGGGCTTCATGGCGCAGGGCGGCTGCCCGAACGGCGACGGTCGCGGCAACCCGGGCTACGCCTTCGCCGGCGAGTTCAACGGCAGTCGCAAGCACACCGGCCCCGGCATGCTCAGCATGGCCAACGCCGGCCCGAGCACCGACGGCTCGCAGTTCTTCCTCACGTTCCAGCCGACGCCGCACCTCGACGGCCGCCACACGCTGTGGGGCGAGGTCGTGGACGGCAAGGACGCGCTGAAGGCGCTCGAGGGCAAGGGCACGCCGCAGGGCATGCTCGAGAAGGACAAGCAGCCCAAGATCGTCCGCACGTGGATCAGCGTCGCGCCGAAGGCCGCCAAGGCCGAAGCGAGCAAGCCGATCGACAAGAAGCCGGAAGCGCCGAAGGACGGCGAGAAGAAGTGATCGCCGGCGCGGCGCTCAGACGTCGGTCTCGAGCGCCAGCGCGATCTTGCGCGCGAGGTCTTCGACGAGTTCCTTGCGCGCGGACGTGAGGTCCTCGCCGATCGGCGTGCGGAACTCCGTCCGGTCGGTCACGCGGCGTTCGAGCACGACGCGGCCGTCGCTGCCGACCAGCCGGATCCAGACGGCGGCTGCGAAGGCGCCTTCGCGCACCGGGTCGCTGAGGATCGGGTCGACGTTGCGCCGCCCGACGACGAGCGTGCGCTCGTCCGCCGACTGCAGCACGACCGACAGGACGGCGTCGGCGCGGTTGCGCGCGGCCAGCATCAGGTCCGACGAGACCGGCAGCTCGCGCGCGAGCGCGGCGCCGAGCTCGACCTCGAGCCGCTGCCGGAACGTGTCGTTGCCGACGACGTCGAGCGCGACGGTGCGCACGCCCTGCTCGGGCAGGCCCGACCCCATCGAGTAGCCGCAGGCGGCGAGCGCGGCGGCGAGCGCGCATGCGACGACGAGCTTCACGGCTTGCCGCTCCCGGCGGCCTTGCGCGCGTTCGCTCCAGCAAGTTGCGCTGTGGCTTCCGCGTGCCGCGGGGCGCCCGCGAAGCGCGCGTCGGCGGCGCGCTCGAGATGCAGCAACTCGCCGGCGGCGTTGCCAATGCGCGCGTAGAACGCAGCGATGCCGAGCTCGCGCTCGAGCTGCCACTCGACGAGCGAGCGCGTGGTCGCCTCGGCGACTTCGTTCATCGTCGGGTTCTCGAATTTGCCGGCGAGGTACTGCCGCAGCTCGCGCTCGGCCTCGGCCATGCGCGCCTGGTCGTATTCTGGCCCCTCGAGGCTGGCGACGATGCTCATGGCGTAGCGGAAGCGCGCGTAGGCGGTCCACTCGTCCGGGTGGTCGAGCAACAGGTCGCGGTAGCGCTGCTGCGCTAGTTCGAAGTTGCCGTCGTCGTAGGCCATGTCGCCGAGGATCTTCAGCGCGTCGCCGATGCGCGGCGACTCGGGATGGCGGGCGACGAGGTGTTCGAGCACGGTGCGCGCGCCGGTGCGATCCGACCAGAAGAAGAGGAAGCCGCTGTCGCGCCGCCGCAGCGCCTCGGCGACGTCCCATAGCATCGCCGTCGCCTCTGGCCGCAACTCGCTCAGCGGGTAGTCATCGGCGAACGGCTTGAGCCCGTTGTAGGCGTCCAGGTATTCGCCGATGGCGAAGCGGGCGCGGGCTAGCGCGAGGTCGCGGCGATCGCGCAGGCGCATCGGACACTTATCGCCGTCGATCTCGTCGAGCGCGTCGAGCGCGCCCTCCCAGTCGCTGGCAGCGACGCGCGCTTCGCCTTCGGCGAGGAGCGGGTCGGCCTCGGCGAGCGGCATGGTCGTGGTCGTGCAGGCCGTCGTGGCGAGAGTTGCGAGCAGCGCCAAGACGCAGCAGAAAGATTGCAGGTGCGGCATCGACGGGGCCATGTTCGGGCGGCGTCGGCCGCGCTGCGAGAGGTTTCTCAGCAGCGGTCGAACAGCAGCCCGCGCAGGCGGGGGCGCTGCTCGGTCGCGGCCGCCAGCCACGCCGCCGGCAGCGCCGCGGCGACGCGGGCGGGCGCCGGCTCGGGCAGGTCCGGCCACTGCCGGCCGCTGGTCGCGTGCAAGCTGCGCAGCAGCGCCAGCGCGCCGGCCCCGACGGCGGTGCGGGGCGCGGGTGCGTGCGTCCGGCAGACGAGGCCGGGCGAGTCCTCCTGGCGGAAGGCGGCGTCGCCGAGCGCCACGCCGCAGGCAGCGCAGCGGTCGAGGTCGGGCAGCGCGCCGAGCACGGCCAGCAGGCGCAGTTCGAGGCCGAGCACGACGCGGCCGATGGCGGCGGCTGAGCAGCGTTCGAGCAGGTTGAGGCCGCCGACCAGCAGGTCGAACACCGCCGGCTCGGGCCGTTCGTCCGGCATCGCGAACTCGCAAAGCTGCGCCAGGTGGCTCGCCGCCAGGAAACGCAGCGGTTCGCGCAGCGAGCGGCGCTCGCGCACCAGCGTCGCGCGCTCCAGCAGGCGCAGGCCGCCGCGGTCGGGCGAGAAGGTCGCATCGATCTCGTTGAGGAAGTCGATGCGGCCGAGGAACGGCGAGTCGGGGCGATGCGCGCCCTTGGCCAGTCCCGTCAGTCGCCCATGGTCGCGCGTCAGGCAGGCGACGATGCGGCTGCTCTCGCGGAAGTCGGTGCGGCGCAGCACGACCCCCCGCACGGCCGTCGCGCGGGCGCGGCGGCGGCGGCCCGCGACGTCGGTCATCCCGCGCCCTCGGCCGGCTGCGGCGCCAGCAGCGTCGCGCGCAACCGTAGGATGCGGCGGTCGTCGGCCTGCAGGACGCGGAACTCGACGCCGGCGATCTCGAGCGTCTCGTCGACGATCGGGATGTGGTTGCAGAACGCGATCACCATGCCGGCGACCGTCTCCCAGTCGCTCGACTCCGGCAGCTTGCTGCCGAGCAATTCGTTGACGTCGACGACCGGCGTGCGGGCGGGCAGTTCGATGACGCGACCCTTCTCGACGACGCGCACCTGCTCGGCGTCGGTCGGCGACGGCAGCGGGTCGTATTCGTCGCCGATGTCGCCGACGATCTGCTCGAGCACGTCCTCGACGGTGACGAGGCCGACCGGACTGCCGTACTCGTCGAGTGCGATCGCCAGGTGCTGGTTGCCGGCCTGGAAGCGGCGCAACAACTGCGCGGCGCCTGTCGTCTCCGGCACGAACATCACCGGCCGCGCCAGTTCGCGCAGCGTCGGGTTGGCGGTCGCGTCGGGGCCGTGCAGGCGCTTGAGCGCGTCCTTCACGTTGAACACGCCGACGATCTCGTCGGCGCGCTCGCGGTAGACCGGATAGCGCGAGAAGCCGTGTTCCAGCGCGCGGTGAACTGCCTCGCGCAGCGGCAGCGACTCAGGCAACGCGACGATGTCGGGCGTCGGCGTCATCAGCGACGACACCGGCGTCTCCTCCATGCTGACGATGTTGCCGATCATCGTGCGTTGCTCGTCCGCGAGGGCGTCGTCGGGCGCGGTGTCGGCGACGGCGTCGGCGACGGCGGCGATGACCTGCTCGCGCACCTCGGCACCGTCGGTCGGCGCGGGGCGCGCAACTCGCAGCAGCGCGATCAACAGCCGGGTGGCGGCCAGGATCGGCATCACCAGCGGCCAGCGCAGGAGCAGCCACAACGGCCGCAGGGCCGGCAGGGCGAACAGCAGGGCCTTTTCGGGGCGGGCCTGGGCGATGCCGGCCGGCAGCGCGCCGCCGAGCCAGAGCATGACGACGGTGTAGGCGGCCATGGCCCAGACCTCGCTGCCAGGGCCAAAGGCCTGACCGAGCGACCACAGTCCGAGCCCCCAGGACGCCGCCGTGGCGAGGTTGGCGATCAGCAGGTATTCGCCAGTGTGCCGCTCGACCGCGTCCGTGCGGGCTCCGGCGGCCGCCTCCGGTTGGCCCTCGTCGGCAAACTGCTGCCGCAGGCGGGTCGGCGAGTACGCGAGCAGGCCGGCGGTCGCCAGGGTGCCGAACGAACCGAGCGCGGCAGCGCCGAGGGCGAGGACCAAGTGGGCCGGCGAGGCAAGATCACCCAGGAGTTCAGCGGGCGCGTCGGACGGCAGCGTGGCGGGCGCAGACAAGGGCAGGCTCAACACAGGCCGACGAGCATACGGGATCGCAACCTCCCGTTAGCAGGAACGCTTATGGGCCGTCGGCGCGCCCGTGCCGGCACCGCTCGGGAACCGCGTGCCATCAGCGTAACCGCTTCTTTGGAAGTCGCTTCGGTCAGCGACTCTGCGCGTCGTCGCCGGCTTCGATGTCGGCCGAGAAGCGGTTGCGGCCCATGTCCTTGCTGGCGAAGAGGGCGTGGTCGGCGCGCAGGAGCATACGCTCAGCCGTATCGCCGGGTCGGAAGGACGTCAAGCCGACCGACACCGTCAGCGGCAGTTGGAGTTCCTCGCCGCGCGCCTGCATGGCGGTGAACAGGCGGGTCGCCAGCACGGTGGCGTCGTCCGGGTGGGTGTCGGGCAGCACGACGAGGAACTCCTCGCCGCCGTAGCGACAGACAGTGTCGCCCTTGCGGACCGTGTTCTGCAGCACGTCGGCGGCGGCGCGCAGGGCGCGGTCGCCGGCAGCGTGGCCGAGCGCGTCGTTGAGCTTCTTGAAGTGGTCGAGGTCGCACATCAAGAGGCTGAGCGGCCGCGGCGCGCGCGACATGCGGGCGACCTCCTGCTCGAGCGTCATCATGCCCATGCGCCGGTTGAACAGGCGCGTCAGCGGATCGGTCAGCGAGAGGCGCTGGGCGCGCTGGAAGCGCCGGCGAAGCAGCAGGTTCTCGTGCAGCAGCGTGCCGACGTGGCCGAGCGTCGCCGCTATCGCGCCGTCGCGGGCGAGATCGATCGGCAGCAGGCGCAGCGAGCGGTCGAGCAGCAGGAACGACGGCGTGGCCAGTGCGTGCTGGACCGGCACGGCGAGCAGCTCGTCGACCGCGAGCGCGGCGGCGATACCGGGCGCGGCGTCGGCCGAGAGGCGCAGCAGCGTCGGCTCGTTGCGGGCGATCGCGTGGCGAAGCGCTGCGGCTTCCGCCGCGCTGGCCGGCGTCGCGCGCGCCAGCATGCGCCGCGGACTGCCGTCGAGCTTGGCCTGCAGCGTCAGCACGCCGGTCGTCGGGTGCCACTTGGCGTGCAGCACGCGGTCGTAGTCACCGTGCTCGCGCGCCGCCGCCATCAGGCCGCCGATGACGTTGCGGTAGCGGTCGAACCGCGAGCAGCGCAGCAGGCTCTGCACCGCAGTCGTCGGCGCGCCGCCGTCGGTCGCGCGCCGCGCCGGGTGGGCGGTGGCGCGGGCGCCGTCGTGCAGGTCGAAGGCGGCAAGCTGGCCGTGGACGGCGTCAGCGCGCTCCTGGCGCGAGCCATCGTCGATGTCGAGCGCGCGGGCGGCGGCCAGCACGCCGTTCCAGGCCGGGTCGTCGCCGGCGAGCGCGTTGCGGACCGCGGCGGGCAGGTTCCAGGCGGCGAGGCATTGGCCGAGATCGGCCGCCGTCGCGGCGCTGGTCAGCGTCGCCAGCCAGTCCGGCAGGTTGGCGAGCAGGCCGAGCAGGTAGGCGGCCTCGGGATCGAACGTCGCCGAGCGCAGGGCGCAGGCGCGCGCGGCGTGGGCCAGCCCCAGCGATCGCAGCCAGACGGCGCGCACGCGCAGGTCGTCGACCGGTCCCGCGGCGCGGGCGGCGAACAGGCGGCGGACGGCCTCGACGCCCAGTTCGCGCACCAGGCTCTGTGCCGTCGGCAGCCCGGTGGCCGGCGCGGCGTCGGCGAGCGCTGGCGTGGCGGCGGTGCGCAGGGCGCGCAGCAGCGCCAGCGGATCGAGCCGCAGGGCCGCCGCGAGGTTCGCCTCGCTGCCGGTGGCGAGGCGCGCGGCGGCCGCCGCGGCCAGCGCCGGCAGGGCAAGCACGCCGGGCAGACGCCGCAGCGGATTGGCGAAGTCGTCGTTGACGGTGCGGGGCATGGCGGCTGGCCAGGTGTTCGGCAGCGCACGCAGGGCCGCTCAATCGTTTCCGCGCCGTTGCGCTGGCAAGGGCGGTTGCGGTCGATCCCACGGCGCCTCGGGTCGTCCGAATCGGCGGTAACTCGGCACCGAGCCGACGCTTGTGGCGCTCGCCGGAGACTTGTCGACTTTTTGTCGCGCTTGGTCCGGCGTTCGCATGATGGCGAGTTGCCATGAGCAGCCCCCTCCTGCAAGCGGCCTTCCCCGCCCCCGTGCAGCCAAACCGCAGCAGTCTCCGCGACCACGCGCTGGCCCTGCTCACCGTCCACGGCGTGCCTGCGCTCGCACAGGACACCGCCGACGAAGCCACGCGCCACGCCGGCCTCGCCACCGGCTTGATGGAGGCCTTCCGCCGCACCCGCGACGCGGCGGTCTTCGAGTGCCTGGCGCAGTGGGTGACGCCGCACCTGCTCGGTCGGGTGCGCGTGCGCCTGCGTGGCCTCACACACCTGTGCGAGCCGGCCGAGGCGCTGCAGGACGCTCTGGTCAACATCTACCGCTACCCGCAGCACTTCCTGGCCAGCCGGGCCGGCGCCTTCGCGGCGTGGTCGACCACGATTGAAGGCGCCGGC
>Ga0194119_10009068_pt1 | contig 13460 bp, 10 predicted proteins | sample TA2MahC100mmetaG_FD_148620 | JGI IMG/M metagenome (GOLD analysis project Ga0194119, IMG submission 148620) | Freshwater microbial communities from Lake Tanganyika, Tanzania - TA2015018 Mahale Deep Cast 100m | ecosystem: Environmental > Aquatic > Freshwater > Lake | place: Tanzania: Lake... | reverse complement strand
TTGTCAAATTCAAAAACACCAAGTGGTCCATTCCAAATTATTGTTTTACTATTTATTATAACATTTACAAAATCTTCAATTGTTCTTGGACCAATATCTAATCCCATTTTATCTGATGGTATTTTATCTGAATCAACTATTGAAGTTGGAGAATCGTTTTTAAATTCTGAAGCAACAACAACATCTTTTGGAAGCAATACTTTTGCATTTGCTCCTTTAAACTTTTCTAAAGTTTCTTTTGCGAGATCAATCTTTTCAGCTTCCAACAAAGAAGCCCCTATTTCATTTCCCATCGCTTTATAAAATGTATATGCCATTCCTCCACCAATTAAAAGATTATCTACCTTGGGAAGGAGGTTTTCAATTACATCAATCTTTCCAGAGATTTTAGAACCACCTAAAATGGCTGTAAACGGACGTGCTGGATCTGCAATTGCACTTCCGAGATATGCAAGTTCTTTCTGCATTAAATAACCAGATGCACAAATTTTAATGTACTTTGTAATTCCTTCAGTTGAAGCATGAGCACGATGAGCACTTCCGAATGCATCATTAATAAAAATGTCCGCAAGTTCTGATAACTGCTGGGCAAATGCTGGATCATTTTTTTCTTCCTCAGAATGAAAGCGAAGGTTTTCTAATAATAATACTTCCCCGTTAGCAAGTGATTTTACAATAGCTTTTACTTGATCACCAATACAATCCGGAGCAAATTTTACATCTCGCTGTAATATTTCACCCAATCTAACTGCTACTGGCTTTAAACTGTATTTTGGATTAGGTGCTCCTTTTGGTCTTCCTAAATGACTCATCAAAATACATTTTCCAGATTCAGCGATTATTTTTTTAATAGTAGGAAGTGCAGCAGTAATACGAATGTCATCTGTAATTTGGAAGTTTTCATCAAATGGCACATTAAAATCTACTCTTACTAAAACTTTTTTCCCTTTCAAATCAACATTATCGATACTTAGCTTTTTCATTTTAATTATCTCCAAACTCTAAAATTAGTTGATAAAAAAAAGACGCAGACCCATAAGGTTACTGCGTCATAAAAAAATCTCAAATACATACTATTTTATCATCTTTGCCAGTAAGTCAACAACTCGTACAGAATAACCCCATTCATTATCATACCACGAAACAACTTTAAAAAATCTTTTTTCATCTTTTAGATTATTTTGCATTGTTACAAGTGAATCATATATCGATGAACGATCGTCATGAATAAAATCAGTTGATACTAATTCTTCTTTACAATATCCTAAAATTCCTTTCAAGTAAGTTTCAGATGCTTTTTTCATCAACAAATCAATTTCTTCAATAGATGTATCTTTCTCAGTTCTAAAAGTTAAATCCACAACGGAAACATTAGGAGTTGGAATTCTAAAGGACATGCCGGTAAGTTTCCCCTTTGTTGCTGGTAACACTTCGCCAACAGCTTTAGCTGCGCCGGTTGTAGAAGGGATAATATTAATAGCAGCTGCTCTTCCGCCTCGCCAATCTTTTTTTGATGGTCCATCAACAGTTTTTTGAGTTGCTGTATAGGAGTGAATAGTAGTCATCAATCCGGTTTCAATTCCTAATCCTTCTTTAAGAATTACATGTACAACTGGGGCTAAACAATTTGTTGTACAAGATGCGTTTGAAACAATATGATGTTTATCTGGGTCATATTCATTATCATTAACACCCATAACTAATGTCTTTACATCACCTTTACCTGGTGCAGTAATTAATACTTTTTTTGCTCCAGCATCTAAGTGTCCTTTTGCTTTATCAGATGACGTGAATAATCCAGTAGCTTCAATTATTATTTCAGCTCCAAGTTCTTTCCAAGGAAGTTGTGAAGGGTCTTTTTGAGCCATTACACACTTTATTTTATCACCATTGACTACGATTATATCATCAGTTTCAAGAGATGGATCACTTTTTTCGCTGAAGATTTCACCTTTAAATTTTCCGTGTACGGAATCATATTTTAACTGATAAGCAAAATATTGAGCATCAGTACTTACATCAACTACAGCCACAATATCAACATCCTTCCCAAGCATTCCCTTATCAACCAATGCAGAAAACACTAATCGACCAATCCTTCCAAAACCATTAATTCCAACTTTAACTGCCATTTTAATTACCCTCCAAATTCAATAGTTAGTAAAACTTGGGGACAAATATAATTATAACGGAATGAAGTTTCAATTTGGGTATTAATGACTGAATTAGTAAAAGATTTATATTGTTGATTACAACTAAAAAAATTATTTTAGCATCCAAATCAATGAGCATTAAGAATAAATTTGATAACTTTATAGTTAATTATGGAACAACAGAAAATTGACTTACATATGCACACTACTTATTCAGACGGTGCATATTCTCCTCAAGAATTACTTCAACTAGTTCATAAAGCTGGTCTTAACATAATTAGTATAACTGATCATGATAGTATAAACGGTTTGAAAGAAGCAATCAAAGTTGGTAAAGAATTAGGTATTGAGGTTGTTCCGGGATTAGAAATTAGTACAGATTTAGAAGAAAAAGAAATTCATATTCTTGCTTATTTCATAGACATTGAAGATGATGAACTGCAAAAATATTTAAGTTTTTTTAGGGAAGAAAGAATAAATCGAGCAAAAAGAATTGTACAAAAATTGCGCAATTTAGGTCATTCAATTACAATTAGTGATGTAATGGACCGTGCAAAAAATTCTGCAGTTGGCAGACCTCATATTGCATATACAATGGTGGACTTAGGCATAGTTAAAAACTACACAGAAGCTTTTGATAAATATATTGGAGATAATTGCCCAGCGTACGAAAAAAAAATTCATGTCTCTCCTCAAAGTGCAACTAAATTAATAAGTGATGCCGGAGGATTGTCGTTTATTGCTCATCCTGGATTTATGAAAGAATCAATTATTATGAATTTGATAAAAACTGGCATTGATGGAATAGAAGTGATTCATCCAAGTCATTCAGAAAGTCAAATCAATTTTTATAGAGGCGTTGTAAACCAGTATTTATTGTTGGAAACCGGTGGTTCTGATTTTCATGGTGGCAAAAAGGAAGATGATGAAAATTTGGGGAGATATTTAATTCAAGCGAACAAATTAGAAGCAATGAGAAGCATGCTTCATAGAAATTCAGCATAATGATGTATATAAATTTTAATTTGATTTATAATATTAATTAGGATCCATTTCGAAACTACTTCTACAATTTCTAAACAATACTGTTGATTTGTACTTCTTGTTCGTATAGAAAATACTAAATTTGTTTATCACATAATTCATCTTAATTCAAAGGAACAATGATGAAAAAAAACAAAGTAATTGTTTTACTTTTTGCAATGATTACTCAAGTTTATAGTCAAAATATTGGTGAATGGCACATCTATTCTGATATGAAAGATGTGAAAGCGCTTTCACTATCTTCTTCAAACGTTTGGGCAGCAACTACCGGCGGTGCATTTAGTAAAACACTTAATGATACATTGTTTTTAGTACTAAACAAGGCTAAAGGATTTAACAGTCAAGCACTTACAAGCGTAGCAATAGACAATCAAAAAAAAATTTGGTTCGGGTCTCAGGAAGGTTATATAATTGTTTATGATAAGGCTACTGAAAAGGTGACTAATATTCTAGATATATTCAAATCCGACAAAAGCAAAAAACAAATTAATAACATATTCATAAGTAGAGACAGCGCTTTTATATCCACTGATTTCGGACTTTCATTAATAAACACTAATAATCTCTCCTTTTACGATACATTTTTGAAGCTCGGTAATTTTAACAGTGAATCAAAAATAATTAGCGCATATAAATCTAATTTAATCTATGCAATAACAGAAAGTGGAATTGCTGTTCAGAAACAAGGAGCTAATAATTTATCTGCACCAGAATCATGGAACAATTATCGATTCGGTCAAAATTTTAGTATTCATATAAATTCAGCTTCCAAAATTTTATCTTTCAACGGGAATATTATTCTTGCAACAAATTATGGTTTGTACCGCTTAGTAAATAATGCCTGGCAGTTATTTCTTCTTGAAGGAATAGAGGTTGTTGATATTTATAATCAAGGTTCATCATTATTTATTGCAACAAAAAACAAAATTTATGAATTCAATGGTTCAACTTTAAACAAGTTATTTGAAACAACAAAGTTTTCATTCACAAGTATTACTGTATCAACTGATAGAATCATCTATGCTGGCTCATCAAATGGAATATTAGAAATTAAAAATAATGTGTCAAAATTTTTCTATCCGGATGGTCCTCCTAAAAATCAGTTTGTAAATTTGGCAGTTAATTCGAGTGGGAAATTATTTGTAGCAACCGGTAAAAATCTTTTAGGAGTTGGATTTTTCGAATTTGATGGTTCAAAGTGGAAACATTATAATAAGGAAAGTTATCCTCAGCTCCCTTCAAATGATTATTTGCGAGTATCAACTGATGCAACAGATAAAGTATACTTTGCCAATTGGGGAAGAGGTGCATTAATCTTCGATAATGGTAATTTTGAAATTTACACTGCAGAATCAAGCCCCATGGTTGGAATACCGAAAGATCCAACTTTTCTTGCAATATCTGATGTAAGAACAGATTCTAAAGGGAATGTTTGGATTGCAAACCATGAACCTGGTAATGGTAAATATCTAAGCGTTCTTACTAAAGAGAAGCAATGGTATCACTTCGATTTTTTTAATCCAACTTTAAATCAGTTCGATTTACTTGACCGACTTTTAATCGATCAAAATAACACAAAGTGGTTTGTAGTGCTGTATGGAAATCGCGGCATTTATTACTTCAATGAAAATAATACTTTTACGAATTTGACCGACGATACAAAAGGATTTATTACGGTTGCTGATGGATTGATAAGTGATCAAGTTTTCGCAATAGAAGTTGATAAACGAGGGTATATTTGGATTGGAACCAGTCAAGGTGTAAATGTTATTCTTGATGCAACAAAACCAAAATCAACATTAAAGAGCAGTTATGGATTAGCATTAAGAAATCAAACTGTTAATTGTATAGCAATTGATCCTTTAGATCAAAAATGGATCGGCACAAAACAAGGTGTTTTTGTTTTAGGTGAAGACGGAATAACACTTATTAATTATTATAATTCTAAAAACAGCCCATTACCAAATGATGATATAAAAAGTATTGCATTCGATGATAAAAACGGCAAAGTATATATTGGAACAGATAATGGATTGGTAATGCTTCAAACATCTTCTATAAAGCCGGAAGAAAAATTTAGTGAATTATTTATTTATCCGAGCCCATTCATTGTGAAGCAAAATGAAAATAATCTTGTTACAATTGACGGTTTATTGAAAAAAAGCGATATAAAAATTTTGGATATAACTGGCAACTTGATTAAAAATGTTAAATCTCCTGGAGGTCGGGTTGCATTCTGGGATGGAAAGGACGAATTAGGTAATTATGTTTCTTCAGGTGTATATGTAATAGTCGCCTATGATCAAGATGCTAACAATGTTGCTACTTCCAAAATAGCAGTTATTAAAAAATAACAGATGCTATGATTGTTATAAAAGATCTTTCAGTTCAATTCACCGGAGAAAATTTATTTGAAAATGTAAATATCAGAATTCATTTCAATGATAAGATTGCACTTGTAGGATCAAACGGAAAAGGAAAATCTACTCTTTTACGACTCCTCTGTGATTTAGAAAAACCAGAAACTGGACAAATAATTAAACAAAAGGGTATTCGTCTTGGATACCTTCAGCAAGAATTTTTGTCATTTAAAGGGAAATCAATTTTTGAAGAAGTAAAAGGTTCATTATACGAAATTCAATCACTTATTGAACATGAGAGCGAAATATTAAAAGAACTTAACAGCTCATCACTTGATGAAGAAACACGGAATGAATTAATAGAAGAACTTGGTGTATTAAATCATAAAAAAGAAGAATTGAATTTTTATTCTGCTGAATCAAGAATTCAAAAAGTACTATTGGGACTCGGGTTTAAGGAAAATGATTTTAATAGAAATACAGAAGAATTTTCGGGCGGTTGGCAGATGAGAATTCAGCTTGCAAAAATTCTACTGGCTGAGAATGATTTGCTTTTGCTTGATGAGCCCACAAACCATTTGGATATCGATACGCTTGAATGGCTGATTCATTTTTTGAAAATTTATGAGGGTGCAATTATTGTTGTATCTCATGATAGATATTTTGTCAACAATGTAACAAATAAAACTTTGGAAATTTTTGGAAAATCAATAAACTTCTTCCCGGGTATTTATGATAAGTATTTAACCTTCAAAGATGAAAGAGAAAATCAATTAATTGAACTTCAGAAGAATCGTGACAAAAAAATAAAAGAAACTGAAAAGTTTATTGAAAGATTCAGATATAAAAACACAAAAGCACGTCAAGTTCAAAGCAGAATTAAAATGCTTGAAAAGCTTGAAGCAATTGAATTAATCGAAAATGAAAAGCAGATAAACCTTCAATTCCCAGATCCTCCAAGAAGCGGTTTAATACCAATAGAATTAATGAATATTTCAAAGAATTATGAATCAATTTCTGCTCTCGACAATTTAAATGTTAAAATTGAAAGAGGAGAAAAAATAGCTGTTTTGGGACCGAATGGTGCCGGCAAAAGTACATTAGTAAAAATTCTTGGTTCAAAAATAAAACCTTCAAATGGGGAAATTTTGTTTGGCAGCAATACATCTGTTTCTTTTTTTGAACAAGAAGTTGTTATTGCATTGGAAGATGAGCACGATCTTATTGATGCTCTAGAAGATGTAAACAATGAAATTCCAATTGGTCAAATTAGGAAAATACTTGGTTCATTTTTGTTTTCAGGAGATGATGTTTTTAAAAAAATAAAAGTGCTCTCTGGAGGTGAGAAGAGTAGAATAGCATTGGCTAGACTATTACTTACTAAAAGTAATTTTATTATTCTTGACGAACCGACAAATCATCTTGATTTTACATCTAAAGAAGTGTTGCAAAATGCTCTTATAAATTTTTCCGGTACAATTATTATTGTATCTCATGATATAGATTTTCTGAAACCAATTGTAAATAAAGTTTTTGAGATGAGAGAAGGTAAATTGAAAGTATATTATGGCAACATTGATTATTATCTAACTAAGCGAAATGAAATTGTGACAACAGCTACAAACAAGGAATTAAAGGTTGGAGAAATAGTTACAAAAAAGGATCAGAAACGAATTGAAGCTGAACAAAGACAGAATAAATATATTCTTACTAAAGATTTAAAGAAAAATCTTTCCGATTGTGAAAAAACAATACAAGTTTTAGAAGAATCAAAAAGAACACTAGAGAAGAAATTAGCTGACCCGAAAGTATATACTGATGAGCAAGCTTCAAAACAAATCAATATTGATTATCTATCAACCAAAAAAAAGCTTGAAGTGGAATATTATAATTGGATAGAAATTTCAAACAAACTTGATATGATTGAAAAAAGTTTTCAAAACTAAGTATTAATTCCCCAAAAACTCATCGGCTAATGCAATTCCGCCATATAATGCTGCATCGTCACCTAATTTTGTTGCAACAACTTTTACACTCTTCCCTGGTTCTTCTAAAACAGCTTTCTTAAATGACTTATTAATAATCGGCATCATAAAATCATCCAATGCTTCAATAACACCTCCGCATAGAACTATTGTATCAAGATTTAATAAAGTAGTAATACTTCCTAATATAGTACCAATTGTTTTTGAAGCTTTAGTCACGTGTTTTACTGCAACAGTATCCTTTTTTTTTATTGCCAATTGTAAATTCTTACTCTTTATTGGTTTACTTGGAGATTTGAATTCGCTGAGTATACTTTTTTTCCCTTTTCTGATTTCTGATTGTATTTCTTTCACCATTGCAGTTCTACTGGCCGCAGATTCAAATGAAGCCGATTTAGATTTGCTTGATAACTTCCCTTTAGGCTCAACTAACATGTGACCAATTTCACCAGCATAAAATGAAGAACCTCTATAAATTTTCCCATCAAAAAAAAGAGCACCACCAATGCCGGTTCCAATAGCAACTACCAGCATATTCTTTACTGCATCTTTAAATTCATTTTTCTTAATACCAAGTCCAGCAAGATTAACATCATTTTCAATCAGAATGGGAATTGAAATAAATTTTGCAAGTGCCTCTTTTATATTGAAGTTTTTAATTCCAAGATTTGGAGCATTCCCAATAATACCGGATGATGGATTAACTGTTCCGGGGACACCTAAACATACTGCTCTAATATCATTTTCGTATAAATGATTATCAGATAATACCTTGCTAATCGACTCCGCTATTGAAATTACTAAACCATTCTTACCTTTGCTCATTTCTGTTGGAATTTTGTATCGATATACAATTTGGGCTTTTGAATCAATTAGAGCCGAAAGGATTTTCGTACCGCCTAAATCAACTGAAATTAAATACTGATTGTTCATTCAACTCTCCTATTAACTTAATAATTTAGTAATTTCAGCCTATATTAAAATTTATTAAATTCAGAATGGAATTTTGTACTCTTTTAAATCTAATAATATTCTATCAAAAAATAACTGATTCAAAATAATTTTTAGGAAAATTATGTATATAAATTTTTCCGATATTCCAGGCCATCAAAATTTATTCCTCGATTATCTGAATGAATTTGAAAACGTTCATGGTTTTTATTTAAAGAATTTCCGTGATTTTGAGAGCTATGAAGAATTATTTAAAACTCTTTCACAAGAAGATAAATCACATAGAGCTCAACTAGCTGACATTATTCGGGCTCAGTACATAGACACCAAAATATCTAAGCAAACTCAAAATAATATTGAATCTTTGTATTCTAAAAAAACTATTGCCGTGATTACCGGTCAGCAATTAGGATTATTTGGAGGACCGCTATACACAATTTACAAATCACTTACTGCAATAAAGCTCTGTAATTTCTTAAAATCAAAATACGATGCATACAATTTTGTCCCAATTTTCTGGCTTGAAGGAGATGATCACGATTATGATGAAGTAAGAACCGTAGGTTTGGTCGATACTAATAATCAGCTTTTCAATTTGAGTTATGTTGATGGTGAACCGGATGAATTTAACCGTGGCTGTATCGGATTACTGAAATTCAACCAAAATATAAATAATGTCTTTAACGATGTTACATCACAATTAAGAGATACTGAATTTAAAAATCAATCAACAGATTTTCTAAAATCCAATTATTCAGCCGGTAGAACATTTCTTGAATCCTTTCGGGATTTGATGATCGGGCTATTTGATGAGTATGGTTTAATAGTTTTTAATCCGTTAGATACTGCTGTTAAAAGATTGTTAATCCCGATCTTTCATAAAGAAATAACACTATATAGAGATCATACAAGCGACCTAGTTGAAAGAAGTGCAGAACTTGAGGAGTCTTACCATGCACAAGTAAAAGTTAAACCGGTCAATTTATTTTATATTGATGAAAATGAACGATTATTAATAGAGCCGGTTGAAAATGAATTCAGGTTAAAAGGAAAAAGAAAACGGTTTACTCAAGATGATTTACTCGCTCAATTGAATTATTCACCGGAACGCTTTAGTCCAAATGTGTTGTTGCGACCAATTTGCCAGGATTATTTATTCCCTACCGGATTTTACATTGGCGGTCCAAGTGAAGTAAGTTATTTTGCCCAAGTTACTCCATTGTATAAAATTTATAATATAACACAACCATTTATTTATCCTCGTTCTTCTGCGACAATTATAGAAAAAGGTGTAAAAACTATTCTTGATAAACACCAGCTTTCTTTTATCGATATTTTTTCATCTGAAGATGAAATTATAACAAAAATTTTAGCAGCTAATGCAAGTACAGATATAAATAAAACTTTTCATGATTCCATTTCATCAATTGATAAAGCTTTTATTCAAATTGCGCAACATCTTTCTGGTATTGATAAAACATTGGGAGAACTTTCACTAAAATCAAAAGAAAAAGTAATTCAGACTGTAGATTATTTAAAATCCAGAGCTATTGAATCGGAAAAAAAGAGAAATGAAACTACTATTCGTCAACTTGGCAAAGTTAAAAACGTTCTCTATCCCAATAATAATCTGCAAGAGCGAGAATTAAATTTTATTTATTTCATTAACAAATATGGAATGGATTTTATAAAATTTATTTATGGTGAGTTAACTATAAATAAATTTGAACATCAGGTGATTGAAATCTAGACGATTGCTTTTATTTGATTTAGAAAATCCGGATTTGACACGTTAACAGCTTCAAATTGATTAACACTTCCACCAAACTCGGTTAACATTGCCATTACTGCGAATGCCATCGCAATTCTGTGATCGCCATAACTTTCATAAGCAACTTTTGCATTGGTAGGAATTCCAGATATTTCAAATCCATCTTCAAATTCAACTATATTTAAACCAGCGAGTTTAAAGTTGTTACAGATAGATTTAATTCTGTCTGATTCCTTAACTCGTAACTCTTTTGCCTTTGAAATTCTAAAGTTTCCTTCAGCAAACACTCCAGCAACTGATAGAATTGGAATCTCATCAATTATATTTGGTATTATTGAAGAAGGAACATCAACATTTTTTAATTTACTTGATTTAACAATTATATCACCTCTCATTTCACCATTCTCAAGGATTATATTATCAATTTCTATATTTGCGCCCATCCTTTTCAAAATTTCTAAAATCCCAGTCCTTGTTTCATTTAATGAAACACTTTGAATAATTAATTCCGAATTCTTGGATAGTAATGTTAATACAATGAAAAAAGAGGCTGATGAAATATCCGAAGGGATAGTCATTTCAAATGGATTTGGATAGTTTTCCTTAGAAGCAAATATTTTTTTACCATCGAGCAATTTTTCGGTTTTAACTCCCAACATATTTTCAGTATGATTTCGTGTCGGATTTCGTTCAATTATTGATGTTGTTTCACTCAAATGGATTGCAGCAAGAATAATCGCACTTTTAACTTGCGCACTGGATATTTCCATTTCATAATCAATCGCATGTAGGTAATCAGAAGGGTTTATTGTTATCGGCAATGTGCCACTTTCTGATGCCTTAATTTTTGCCCCCATCGATTGCAATGGTTTAACAATTCTCATCATAGGTCTTGCAGATAATGATTCATCTCCATTAATATTTGAAGAAAAGTTTTGTGCTGAAAGAATTCCGCTAATTAACCTAGCTGTAGTTCCAGAATTACCAGCATCTAAATTACTATTAGATTTAACCAAATTTTTAAAACCTAGTCCAATGATTTCAATTGTCTTGTCATTAAATGAAATTTCTGCTCCAAGTTGCTTGAAACAATTCATTGTAGAGTTAACATCTTCGGAATTCGAACAATTAGAAATATTTGATTTACCATTAGCCATAGCTGCAAACATTACAGCTCTGTGAGAGATAGATTTGTCCCCAGGTAAAAGCAACTTCCCTTTCAATGAATTTATTTTAATGAATTCTTTTATCACTTTTCACACCATTTATCAATCATTTTTTCCAAATCATCATTATTTATTTGTGGAGTATTATATAACCCTTTTTTTGTTCTTTGCCTTAACACTTCATAAAGTGAAACAGCAACTGCAACTGAAACATTTAAACTCTGGATCATACCTTTCATGGGAATATAAAATAATTCATCGGATAAGTTTACTAATTCAGCTGATACTCCCCGATGTTCATTCCCAAATGCTAATGCTACTTTCTCTGTAAGATCTAATTCAAAAAGATTTATAGCTTTATCATCTATGCAGCTTGTAAAAACTTTAAATCCTTCACTTTTCAAAGAGTCGATGCAAGACTTGGCATCTGAAAATTTTACTGTTTCAATCCATTTACTTGCAGAAGCCGATGAGATTCTGCTAAGCTTAGGATATGATTCAATATTATATAGAAGATCAACTTTTGGCACTCCAACAGCATCGCATGTTCTTAAAATTGCACTTACATTATGTGAATCATAAATATTTTCGAGAACTACATGCAAAGAAAATTGACGGGCAGATGCTACGGAAATTATTTTATTAAGTCGTTTTTCGGACTTGAATCTACGCATGGACTTTATCAAAAATTATTTTGTAAATATTTTTATTCCCCTCAACACGTGCTTTATCAACTTTTATTTTAAAATCAGACTCTACTTGAATATAAAAACGAAACATTTCTAATGTATGAAAAATCGCATCATCCTCGTTGTGAGCCCATGATTCACAACCATTTATAGAAGGGATTTCAGAGGAAAAACCATCGTCGGATTTTGTGACAATTAAATCTAAAACCACTAATAACCGCCCGTAGTGGAAGTTTCACCTTTTACAATTTTTACACTTGCACTTGCACCAATTCTATCCGCACCGCTTTCAATCATCATTTTTGCATCTTCAGCGGTTCTGATTCCGCCCGATGCTTTAACACCAACTGATGAACCAACAACATATTTCATGAGAGCTACATCTCCAGCAGTAGCTCCTCCCTTGCTGAAACCAGTTGAAGTTTTTACAAAATCAGCTTTTGCTTCTTTGCTAATAATACAAGCTTTTATTTTTTCTTCGTCAGTTAAGAGTGCAGTTTCAATTATCACTTTGCAAACAGCATTGTTCCTTTTAGCAGCCAAGACAATTTGATTTATGTCATTAAAAACAAAATCATATTTCCCTTGCTTCAGCATTCCAATGTTAATAACCATATCAATTTCAGTTGCTCCATTGCGTAAGCATTGCTCAGCTTCTATCCGCTTTACTTCTGTAGTTGTTGCGCCTAATGGAAATCCGATTACTGTACACACTTTAACTTGACTGCCTCTTAATAAATCTCTGCACATTTCAACATGACATGGATTAATACATACTGAAGCAAAGTTATATGTGCGAGCTTCTTCGCAAAGTTGTTTTACCTCATCAGGTGTAGCTTCTGGCTTAAGTAATGTATGATCAATCATTCTTGCTACATTTAAGTCAATTGATTCCTTTTCAATACCTAAACCAGCTGCAATTCTATCAGCTCCATTCTTTATTATATTTTTTACAGCTAATGGTTGATCTATAATATTTCGTTCCCAGCCGGCGCAAGTTTCACCATGGCAGTAAAAATCTTGTAGTGCTTTTTCAATAAAAACTTGCGAAACAACTTTGTCAATTATTGATGAGTTCATAATCTTTAATTTTTTGTGAGATTGATATATGCTTTATAAGTATTTTCGAGTAACATTGCAATTGTCATTGGTCCAACTCCGCCAGGAACGGGAGTAATATAGGAACATTTTTTTTCAACTTCGTCATAATTTACATCGCCAATAATTTTATATCCTTTCTTAGAATTTTTATCCTCAACCCTATTGATTCCAACATCAATTACAACAGCATTTTCTTTGACCATATTTCCCCGGATGAAATTTGGTTTACCCATTGCAGCA
>Ga0194119_10009059_pt1 | contig 13468 bp, 10 predicted proteins | sample TA2MahC100mmetaG_FD_148620 | JGI IMG/M metagenome (GOLD analysis project Ga0194119, IMG submission 148620) | Freshwater microbial communities from Lake Tanganyika, Tanzania - TA2015018 Mahale Deep Cast 100m | ecosystem: Environmental > Aquatic > Freshwater > Lake | place: Tanzania: Lake... | reverse complement strand
GCGATGGGCGCGTACGGGCTGTACGCGTTCAGCGGCCGCGCGGATCACAACGAGGCGCGGCTTGCCTTCCTGGATGGGCTGGAACGCCACTACCCGGCGGACTATCCCTGGTTGCTGGCCAATCGCGGCTGGGCGCGCATCGAGATGATGCGCACGGACGAAGGCCTGGCCATGGCGCGGCGCGCGATTGCGATACGCCCGAAAAACGGCCACAACGCCCACATCATCATGCACGGCCTCTACGAAGCGAACGAGGCCCGCGCAGCATTGGAGTTCATCGAGGAATGGTTGCGGGGCTATCCGGATCACGGCCTGCTGTGGGGGCACCTGCAGTGGCATGCCGCCCTGTCCGAGCTGGCTCTGGGGCGCCATGCGGAGGCGATGCAGCGCTTTCTCGGGCCGATCACCCGCTACACGCCCCGCGGCACGCCCTTCATGATGCTCGCCGACATCGTCTCGCTGCCTTGGCGCCTCGCCTTGCTGGAGGTTGCGAATGCGCCCTGGGCGCTCGCGGAGCAGCACGTGGCGAAATATTTCCCGAATGGCAGCAATCCGTTCGGCGAATTGCATCTGGCAATGCTCGCCGCCGCGCGCAAGGATCGCGCCGCTCTTAACGCGAGCACTCAGCGCATGCAGGCCAGCGCCGATGCCGGCCACGCGGGTGCGCGGGTGGTGAGTCAGTGGGGCGAGGCCTTGCTGGCTTCCCTGGAGGGCGACGAGGCCCGCTTTCGCGCGCTGCTCGACGCGGTCTGGGCGGAATCGGCGCGCGTCGGCGGCAGCCACGCGCAGCGGGGCGTGATCGGGCTCACCCGGAACGCAGGCCGCATTCCCGGATAGCGGTCCGCGCCGTGCGGCGCTAGCCCGCGCGATCGAGCGGGAGTGCCACCGGCGCGGCGCCTCTAAGGAAGACCGTCCTGTTCCCGCTCCAGTGGGAGAGACCGGTCGACTTCAGACGAAGCCGATGTGCTTGCGCAACGGCAGCTCGCGGATTCGCTGGCCGGTGGCGCTGAAAACGGCGTTGGCCAGTGCCGGCGCGGCAGGCGGCACGCCCGGCTCGCCGATGCCGCGAATCGCGCCGCCCGTCTGAAGCACCTTCACCTCGATGCGCGGCGCCTGGTGCATGCGCAACGACTCGAACTGGTGGAAGTTCTTCTGCTCGACGGCGCCGTTGGTGAAGGTGATCTCGCCGAACATCGCCGCGCTCAGGCCGAAGATGACGGCGCTCTGCAATTGCGCCTCGATATTGCGCGGATCCAGCGCCGTCCCGACATCGGCGGCAACGCACACGCGATCGACGCGGATGCCGTCGGGCGTCCGGGTCACCTCCACCACTTCGGCCACCGGCACCCCGAAGGAGAGGTGATAAGCCACGCCCCGACCGCGGTTCTTGCCCAACGGCTGGCTCCAGCCGGCCATCTCGCCCACGGCCCGCAGCACCTGCCGTGATGGTTCGTGCGTCAGCAGGCCGAGCCTGAAGGCCAGAGGGTCGGCGCCAGCCTGGTGCGCCAGCTCGTCCATGAAGCCTTCCATGAAGAAGCCATTGAACGAGTTGCCGACCGAACGCCAGGAACTGACCGGAATCGACGTGGGTGCCCGGTACGCTGTGGCCCGGAAATGCGGGATGCCGTAGGGCTGCTCGTAGCTGCCGTCGGCGATCAGCTTGTCAGGACCGGGCATCATGATCCCGGCGCGCGCGCCCTGTGAGGCCAATACCAACAGGCTGGCCACACGAACGTCGAGCGCGCTGGCTTTGCCGCCTTCGATGCGTCCACGAAACCGTGCGACCGCGGCGGGTCGGTAGGCGTCCTGCGTCAGGTCTTCTTCCCGGCTCCAGGTCAGCTTGACCGCCTTGCCGGGCACGGCCATGGCAAGGCGCACTGCTTGTTCGATGAAGTCGGTCTCCAGGCGACGGCCGAAACTGCCACCCATCTGCGTGACATGCACATGCACTCGGGCGGCATCGAGGCCAGCCAACCTGGCCGCCTTGTCGCGCGCCAAGGTCGGCATCTGGGTGCCGGCCCAGAGGTCGAGTCGGCCATCGCGCAGCCGGGCCACTGCGCTCGGCGGCTCCATCGGCGCGTGGGCAAGGAACGGAGCGCGGTACTCGGCGAGCAGGACCTTGTCGCCCTGAAGCGCCGTGTCCACATCTCCTTCCTTGCGCAGTCGGCTGTCCTGGCGCTTGTCGTCGAAGGAAGCGCTGAGGGCCTCGATCAGCGCCGTGGTGTTGGCGGCGTGCTTCGGTTCAGCCCATTCACAATGCACCGCTCGCACCGCCCGCAGGGCCCGCCAGGTGTTGTCGGCGATCACGGCCACGCCACCGGGAACCTCTACCACCTTGATCACGCCCTTGAGTGCCAGGGCCGGCGCCGGGTCGAATCGCTTGAGCGCAGCATCCAATGCCGGGTTCTTGCGCACCGCGGCGTACACCATGTCGGGCTCGATCACATCAATCGCGAAGGTGGCCGTGCCGGTGCTCTTGTTCACCATGTCCAGGCGTGGCAGCGACTTGCCCAGCAAGCGCCACTGCGTGCGCGGTTTCAGCGGCACCGACACAGGCAAGCTGAGCTTTGCGGCCGCCGGCGCCAGCGCGGTGTAGGCCAGCCGACGGCCATCGGGGGCGATCACCTCGCCCTGGTTCGTCTTCAGCGTATTGGCCGGTAACTTCCATTGGTGGGCTGCAGCCTGCACCAGCGCCCAACGCGCGATCGCACCAGCCTGGCGCAATTTGTCGAAGGCGTCAGGCATGCTGGAGGAGCCGCCCGTGAACTGCATCGCGAGGAACTTCGCCATCACACCCAGGCTGCCGCGCATCATGCCGGCAGCCATGCCGTGGTCCAGTGGGGAGAAGGGCGCGCCTTCGCTCACGCCAGCCTCGTTGAAGTAGACAGCCGCTGGGGGGCCGTGTTCGATCCGCAGGCTGTCCCAGGCCAGATCCAGTTCTTCGGCCACCAGCGCGGCCAGCGTAGTCTGCACGCCCTGGCCCATCTCTGCGCGCGGGGTGATGACCGTGACGCCCCGGGCGTCGATGCGCAGGTAGGGGGTCAGCGCCGTCGCGCCCAGCGCCAGGTCATCCATCAGCGGGTTCGGGTGAGGCCGGTGGTACTTGTAGACGCCGAACACGACGCCGCCCGCAACGACGGCCGATCCGATCAGGAAGCTGCGCCGGGCCAGGGTACCCACGCGACTCATGCCCGCGTTCGCTGCAAGCGCTTGGCCGCATCGTGGATGGCGGCGCGGATACGAGGGTAGGTGCCGCAGCGGCACAGGTTGCCGGACATTGCGGCGTCGATATCTGCGTCGGTCGGCTGGCGGTTGGCCTGCAAGAGCGCAACAGCACTCATGATCTGGCCCGACTGGCAGTAGCCGCATTGGGCCACCTGGTGCTCGATCCACGCTGCCTGAACCATGCTCAACGCCGAGGGCGATCCCAGGCCTTCGATGGTGGTTACCGGACCGGTCACCGCACCAGCGGGGAGGACGCAGGACCGCACCGCGTTGCCGTCCACAAGCACTGTGCAGGCGCCGCACAGGGCGGCGCCACAGCCGTACTTGCTGCCAGTCAATTTCAGTTCGTCCCGCAACACCCAGAGCAAAGGCATGTCGGGTTCGACATCGATGACGTGGCTGCGCCCGTTGATGGTCAATTTCATGCACTCACTCCTGGCAGTGCCGGGTCCATCGAGCTCATTCAGTTGACGGAATCTGCGCCGCGCAAACGCTGCTCCAGCGCATTGAGCCACGCCCCTGCGTGCGGGTCGACCGACCAGGCCGACATCGCAGCGAGGAATTGCTGCCGGACGACCACGGGCGCGCTCTTCGCTGCTATCGGAGCGGGGGCCACCAACCGCGACATGAAGCGGTAGCCCATCAGGCGGCAAAGAAAGCGCGCGAGCGAAAACCCCGGCCGCAGCACCGCACCCACACGGTCCACACCGCGCAGGATCGCCACAGCGACCAGAAACAGTGGGTAGAGCAAACGCCCGCCGTTGTGCGCCAGCGCCAGGTCGGCCGAGGTTTCGCGGCCACACAAATAGCGCGTGGTCATCACCGGCATCTGATGCAGTATCGACGGCTTCATCGCGCGTTCAGCCGCCTGCCCCATGTCCGGCGCCAGCAGGGCATGATCGATGCCAAGGTAGTGTCCGGCCACGTTCCACAGGTGCAGGTAAGCCTCCTCGTCTTCAGGCGACAGCGCCAGGCCCAACTTTCTCAAGCTGCGCAGGTAGACGTAGCCGAAGGTGAGCAAGGTATACGCCATCTGCTCCTGATTGCACGGCAAACCGTCTTCGCCCAGCGCCCAGCCTGCGCAGGCCAGTCCGGCGAGGTGCACGCCTGCCACGGGCGCAACGGTTGAGACCGGAATCGCAGCCGCCCGCCGCGGCACTCCCTGGTCAAGCGCTTGCGCAACGGCGCGGGCAGGGTCGCCGCGCAGGATCAAGTGCCGGATCATGGCGTGGGTCAGCCGCGTCTTGAGGAGTTGAGCCACCGCGCCGCCGTCAGCCGCACACAACCCACCGCGCTGCATCAGCGGGAACAGGGTGCTGCCGGTGGCGCGTATGCGGTCCTCCGTGCGCCTCTCCAATTGACCGGTGGTGCGCAGCACCGCTGCGAGATCAGGTATCACATAGGTCTTAGGCAGGCTAGCGCAGGACAACAAGGTCATGGTCCTGGCGCCATGCTCGACGAACACGCGCTCTGCGCGCGCCAACTTGCTTTCGTCGAGCCAGGCAGGCGGCTGGCTGGCGACCCAGAGGTAGTCACTCACGCGGACTGCAACCGCCTCGGGCACGGTCGCGGCTGGCCGCCACGCGCGCACCCCGGCGTTGCCGCGCCACCCTGCTGCGATCTCACCGAGGGTCTTCAGTGCCTTGGCATTCGCGACAGTGAAAAACAGGTTGGCGCGGATCGCGTCGCCGTCCTTGGCAACATCGGCGCGCCCTCCTCAGTTGCCGACCAGATCGGTGACCAGGCTATCGGTCAGCGTGTCGGCATGCCACTGCATGCGATCCAGTGTCTCCGCCGAGACCGCAGCAGGGCATGACATCTTCGATCCATCCCCAACGACGAACCCGTCCACCGCGTCCTCGCCGATCGGGTGCGCCGCGTCGTGCGCTACTCGGCCGAGCGCAGGCCGGCGCTAGCGATCAGCGCGCGGAACTTCTCGCTCTCGCTGCGCGAGAACGCAGCGAACTCCGCGCGATTGCGGTACAGGATCGGCTGCGCGACCTTCTGCATGCCCTGGACGACCGCCGGCGAGCGGACGGTGCGCTCGCAAGCCTGCTCCAGGCGCGCCAGCACCGGCTCGGGCGTGCCGGTAGGGGCGTAGAGACCGGTCCAGATCGTGTACACGAGGTCGTAGCCCGCCTCGCGCATCGTCGGCACGTCCGGGAAGTCCGGGTTGCGCTGCTCGGTGAGGAAGGCGATCGGGTGCAGGTCGTACTGGCGGATGAGCAGCGTCTGGTCGGTGAACAGGTGCAGCTGCCCCGACTTGAACGCCACCATGACGTCGCCCGATCCGCGGTAGGGGATGTGGTTCATCTGCACGTTCGCGAGGCGGGTCAGGGCGACCATCGCGATATGCGGGATGGTGCCCGCGCCGGTGGACGCGTACGCGAACGCGGTGCCCTCACGCCGCGCACGCCCCACCACGTCAGCAACCGTGCTCAGGCCCGAATTCTTCTGCGTCATCATCACCACCGGGCTGCTCGCGACCTGGCAGACCGCCGCGAAGCCATCGAGGGCGTACGCGAGTCCCGGGCGGAAATGCGGCTGGATGGCGACCGGCCCGACGGGCGTGAAGAGCAGCGTCTGTCCGTCGGGCTTGGCGCGCGCCACCTCCGCGGCGCCGATGGTGCCGGCGGCCCCAGTGGCGTTGCGCACCACGACCGGCTGGCCGAGCGCGGCGGACAGGTCGGGCTGCATCAGGCGCGCGACGAGGTCGGAAGGCCCGCCCACCGAGAAATTGACCACCATCTGCACCTGGGCGTGCGCCGACGAGGCGGCGATGGCCGTCGCGGCCGCCAGCAGCAGGCGAATCGGTCCGGATCTGTACACGCGGGTCATGGTCATGACTCCTGAAACGAAAGTGCTACCCTAACCCAGGTCGCGCCGTGTGAGAATCCCGCGCATGCGAATCAAGTCCGTCGAAACGAAGCTGTACCGCGTCCCGCCTACGGTCCGCATCCAGGACTCGGTCCAGGCGGTCGGCCACTGGGAATGGATCGTCACCACGGTGCGCACCGATGCGGGCCTGACGGGAACCGGCTGGTCCTACACCCTCGGCATGGGCGGCAGCGCGGTGCGCGCGATCCTCGAGGATTACCTCGCGCCGATCGTCGTGGGCGAGGACGCGCTCGCCATCGAGCGCATCTGGCAGAAGTGCTGGCTCGAGCTGCACGCCAACGGCCCGGGCGGCTTCACCACGCTCGCGCTCGCGCCGCTCGACATCGCACTCTGGGACATCGCCGCGCAGCAGGCGAAGCTGCCGCTGTGGATGCTGATGGGCGGGGCGCGCGAGCGCATCCCCGCCTACGGCAGCGGCATCAACATGCACCTCGACGGCGAGCCGCTCGCCGAGCAGATGCGCGGCTTCCTCGCCGCGGGCTACCGCGCCGTGAAGATGAAAGTCGGGCGCGACGACGCGGAAGAGGATGTCGAGCGCGTCGCCACCGTGCGGCGCACCATCGGGCCGAAGGTCAAGCTGTTCCTCGACGCCAACCAGAAGTGGACCGCGGCCGAGGCGGTGCAGCGCGCGCGCATGCTTGCGCGCTTCGATCCGCAGTGGCTGGAAGAACCGATCCTAGCGGATGACATTCCCGGGCATAGGCACGCGCGCGCGCATGCCGGCATCCCGATCGCGCTCGGCGAGACGCTCTTCACCCGCTGGGAGTTCGCCGACTACATCCGCGCCGGCGCGGTGGACATCGTGCAGGCCGACGTGCCGCGAGTGGGCGGCTTCACCGAGTGGCTGAAGATCGCCAAGCTCGCGGAAGCGCACAACCTGCCGGTCGCGCCGCACTTCGCGGTCGAGCTATCGGTGCATGCGCTGTGCGCCGCGCCCAACGGCCTGATCCTCGAGGACCTGCAGGGCGGCTCGCTCACCGACCTGGGCTTGCTCGCGGAGCCCTGGAAGGTGAAGGACGGCTGGGGCGTGCCCCCGGCGCGCCCCGGGCACGGCTTCGTGTGGAACGAGGCCGGGTTGCGCAAGTACGAGGTGACCGGCCGCGTGAGCGGCGTGGTGCCTACGCGGCGCTAGCGCTCGCCCGGGATGATCGGCGGGGCGGTTTTCACCAAACACTACGGGATTCCCCGCCTTCCGGCCCGGGGTGTTGCATCCGCCGGTGGAGCAGCGGCTCACCGACTGGGCGCGGGCGAATGGCTGCGCGCCGGCGCCGGTGCAGGGCGAGCGGCGCGAGTGGAGCAGCGCCGCAGGAGCGCTGCACACGGCGACGCGCTACGCCTACCGCGACTGCCGCGCACCGGTCTTGCTGTGGAAGCTCACCGGCGCCGGACATGTCTGACCCGGCGGCGACATCGACTACCTCCCGCGCCTGCTCGGTGCGGGAACGCGGGTGATCGACGCAAACGAGGAAATGTGGCGGTTTTTTGCGCGCCATCGCTTGACGTCGACCTAACGCGCCGCTGGTGATGACGAGCGGCGCCTGATGCTTCATCCGCGCTAGATCCGGCACAGCGACGATGCCCGCTGTCTCCATCGGGCGGCTCCCGTCCGTATCAAGTACGCCCGGTCGCTCCCCGGCTCGCGAGCCAGACGCCCCCCAGCACCAGCACGCCGCCGGCGAGGTGATAGCTGCGGATCGCCTCACCGAGCAGCAGCCAGGAGAGCAGGGCGGTGTAGACGGGTGTCAGGTAGAGCACCAGCGAGCTGCGCGCCGCGCCCACTTCGCGCAGCAGCCAGGAGTACGCCTGGTAGGCGCCAAAGCCCGGCAGAAGGCCCACGATCAGCGCTGCCGCCAGCGAGCGCCACTCAAGTGGCGGGCTGCCCGTGACGATGGCCTCCGCGAGCGTGAGCGGCGCGAGAATCAGCACGCCGGCGATGGTGACCGCGGTCAGGCGCAGGAACGGATCGAGACGCGAGGGCCGGTAGCGCATCAGCACCGAATAGATCGCCCAGCAGCACGCTGCGGCCAACGTCCAGAGATCGCCCACCGTGAAATCGAGGCTGAGCAGAAATCGCACGTCGCCGCGCACGATGATCGCCAGCACGCCCACGAGTGCGACCGCCGCGCCGGCCACCTGCACCGCGTGCAGGCGCTCGCGAAAGATGGCCGCCGACAGCAGCATCACCAGCACCGGCACCCCGGCGTAGATCAAGCCGATGTTGGTCGCCGAGGTGGTTGCGGAGGCGATGTAGACAAAGGCGCCGCACACCCACATGCCAAGCGCGCCCAGCAGCAGCAGGTCGCGCCATTCGGCCAAAGCCTCGGCGCGGCGCCGCCAGAGCACCGCGCCGCAGATGACCAGCATGGGCGCCAAGGCCACCAGCCAGCGCCAGAACGCGAGCGCATGCGGCGGGAACCAGTCCGCCGACCAGCGCGCCACCAGCATGTTCGCCGACCACAGCATCGGCGCGAGCATGAGCAGCGTCCAGGCGAGCCGGTCGCGCGCCGCTTTTTCTTCGAAATCGGGAGTCACTTGCGCGCGCTGCGCCCTTCAGTGCGGCACGACGTATTCCCGCAATGCGGCGAGATCTGGCGGGGTGCCCAGGCCCGCCTCGTCGCCCAGCGTCACGCGGCCCTCGCGCACCATTTCGACCGGGCCACAGGTCAGCGAGCGCAGCGGATTCGGATTCGCGTCGATCTCGAGCATGCCATCGCCGCCGACCGCGGCGAGCAGGTGTGCGGAGGCCAGCAATCCGATGCCGGCGCCGAGGTAATGCGGGCAATAGCGCAGACCGTGCGCGCGGATCGCTTGGGCAACTCGCAGGCAGGCGCTCAACCCGCCCCATTTCGCGAGATCGGGTTGCACCACGGCGAGCGCGCCCGATCCGATCGCCTGCTCGAAGGCATCGTGACCGGCCAGGTTCTCGCCGCCTGCGAGCGGGACGGGACTCGCGCCAGCAAGTTGCTTCCACTCCGCCCAGGGGCGGTCGGCACGCAACGGCTCCTCCAGCCAGGCAAGCTCAAACTGCGCCAGCGTCGCGCTGGTCGCGAGGGCCGCTTCAAGGTCCCAGGCCTGGTTCGCATCCACCATCAGCGGCAGCTTCCCGATCACGCCGCGCAGCGCGCGCAGGTTGGCCGCGTCGCGCTCAGCGCCAAAGCCAATCTTGAGCTTGAAGGCGCGATGGCCTTGCGCGAGGCGCTGTGCCGCGAGTTTCTCCGGGTCTGTCGGATTCAGGCCGCTTGCATAGACGGGCACCGACCGCGAGGTGCCGCCGAGCAGCCGCCAAAGCGGCTGGTTTTCACGGCGCGCGTGCAGATCCCACAGCGCAGTGTCCAGCCCGGCGATGCACTGCGCCATCGGGCCGGGTTCAGCGGCCTGGATCGCCAGTACCGCGGTGTGCTCGGTCAAGCGCGCAAAAGCAGCCTGCGGGGAGGCGAACGCCTGGCCGAGCAGCAGCGGCGCGAACACCGAATCCACCAGCCGCGCGCGGTGCTCGGCGCCGACGGTCGGGAAATTGCACCAGATCTCGCCCCAGCCCTCAGTGCCGTCGGCATCGGTAACGCGCACGAAGACCGCGGGCCGGTCGCGCATGATGCCGAACGACGTCTGTACCGGCGTCTCGATCGCCGCGCGGCAGACGAAGGCTTCGACGCGAGCGGGCTGCAAGGGCATGCGTTGGCGCGCGCTCAGCAAGGAAGGTCGCTCAGGCCGCAACGGTCAACGCCGAGCACCACATCCGGCCGCATTTCCAGGTCCTTCCGCTGGTGGAGATCCGCATTCTCGCAGACGATCCCATGCGATGCCGCGGATGCGCTGACCCCTGGTGTGAAACGCCAGGCCGGCCCGAGGCCGCACGCGGTATAAATCCCAGGATGACTTTGCCGGCGCATCGCTCGCTTGCGCTGGGCGTGATCGCGATCAACCTCGCGCTCGCCTACGGCGTCTGGTACGCCTACAGCATCTTCCTGGTCGCGCTGTTGAACGAGTACGGCTGGAGCCGCTCGCTACTGGCCGGCGCGTTCTCGCTCTTCACGTTGGTCAATGGCGCGCTCAATCCGCTGGTCGGGGCGCTGTGCGACCGCTTCCGGCCGCTGGCAATGATGGCGGCGGGCGGGGTGATACTCGGCCTCGCCCTCTGGGCCGACAGCCATATTTCAACCCCCTGGCAGCTCTACCTCGGCTTCGGCGTACTCACCGCGATCGGCGTAGCCGCCGCAGGCTGGATGCCTGCGATCGTGCAGGTGCAGCGCGATTTCCAGGACAAGCTCGGGCTTGCCCTGGGCATCGTCAGCGCGGGGGTGGGCGTGGGCATGCTGGTGGTGGTGCCGATCACGCAGTTGCTCATGGATGCCTGGGGCTGGCGCGCGGCGTTTCGCATCCTTGGCGCGGTGTGCGTGCTGTGGATCGTGCCTACCGCGCTATTGCTCCTGCGCCTGCCGCCCGCACCCCGACCTGCGCTGCCCGCCGCGGCGCGAGCAGGCACCTCCGCATCCAGCGCCACCTTTGCGGAAGCGGTGCGCGGCCAGCCGTTCTGGCTGATGCTCGCCGCCTTCTTCCTGGGCAACCTCTGCTCGCAGACCTTGCACGTGCACCAAGTCGCCTACCTGGTCGACCAGGGCGTCGCGGCAATCGTTGCCGCGTCGGTGGTCGGGGTGGTGGGCGCAGCGAGCATCGTGGCCAAGGTGGGCGGCGGCTGGCTCTCGGATCGGGTCGAGCGCGAGCTCGTGTACGTCTGTGGCATCGCCGTCATGCTGGCCGCGGTGGCATCGCTTGCCGCCTTGCCGCACGCGCCCGCGCTGTGGGCGATCTACGGCTATGCCGTGCTCCTGGGCGCGGGCTACTCGGTCACCGCCTCGCTCCTTCCGGCGATGGTGAGCGACCGATTCGGCGGTAAGCACTTCGGCGCCATCGTTGGCGCGGGTCTAATGGGTAGCGCCTTGGGCAGCGCCGCGGGCCCCTGGATCGCGGGCCTGGTCTTCGATCTCACCGGCAGCTACATGCCGGCCCTCGCGATTGCCGCCGGTTGCGGCGCGCTGGCCGGCGCCGCAGGCTGGCGTGCGCGGCAGCTACGCGTGAGGGCGCTGCACGCGGCAAGCTGACGCTTCTGTCGCGACGGCCCCGCCAGGCCATCCAGGCAATCCGGTTACCGGATCGCTGGCGGGGGCCAAATGTAACCGATCGGTTACATTTGCCGGCCTCAGCCGCCCAGCCCCCGCGCCAGGTAGCGCTCCGCGATGGCACAGTGCGCCGCCACGCCGCGCGCCAGGACCGCTTCGTTGAGCACCATCTTGTTGGAATGGCAGGGGCAGGCGCTCTGCCAGGCCTGCCCTTCAGGGCACACACCCAGGAACACCATCGCCCCCGGCACCCGGTGCAGGACGTAGGAGAAATCCTCCGCGCCCATCACCGGCGCCTTCATGTCCTGCCAGGCGTCCTTGCCGAAGGTGGCAGCAACGGACGCGGCGGCGTGATTGACCGCCTTCGCATCGCACACCGTGACCGGGAAGCCGAGCACGATCTCCACCTCGGCCTCGCAGCCATGCGCGCGCGCGAGGTTCTGCGCCACGCGCGCGATGCCCTCGTGCGCCGCCTTGCGCGATTCCTCCGAGAGCGAGCGCACCGTGCCCAGCAGCCGCGCGGTTTCCGGGATCACGTTGTCGGTGGAGCCGGCTTCGATCTTGCCGAAGGTAATCACCACCGGGTCGAAGATGTCGATGCGCCTTGTGACGAACACCTGCAGCGCGGTGACGATTTCGCAGGCCACTGGAATCGGGTCCACCGCGTGGTGCGGCATGGAGGCGTGGCCGCCCTTGCCCTTCACCGAGATGTAGATCTCGTCGGCCGAGGCCATCATCGGCCCGGCCCTGCCGGTGAACACGCCCGCCGGCGCATTGGGGATGATATGCAGCGCGAACGCGGCATCGGGCGACGGGTTATCGAGCAGTCCATCGTCGATCATTTTCTTCGCGCCGTGCCAACCCTCTTCGCCCGGCTGGAACATGAAGAGCACCGTGCCCGCCAGCGCGTCGCGCCGCGCGCACAGTGCCTTCGCCGCCGAAGCGAGCATCGCGGTGTGCGTGTCGTGGCCGCAGGCGTGCATGGTGTTCTGCACCTTGGACCGGAACGGCAGACCGGTGTCCTCGGGCATGGGCAGCGCGTCCATGTCGCCGCGCAGGAGCACGCTGCGGCCGGGCTTCGCGCCTCTCAGCACGGCAATGGCGCCGGTGCAGGACGGGCCCTGCTTCCATTCCAGCGGCAGGCCGGCGAGCGCAGCTTTGACCTTGGCGAGCGTCTTGGGCGTGTCCAGCCCCAGTTCCGGCTCCTCGTGGATCGCGCGCCGCAGCGCTACCGTGTCCGGCTGCAGCGCCTGCGCCGCGGCCAACCAACCCGAGGAATCCATCGCGATGTCGTTCATGCCTGCCTCCTGAACAATGCCTTGATCGTGTCTGGAATGGTCTCGCCCTTCATCGGCGTGCCCGGTCCGCTCGCGAAGCGGCCCCAGACGCGGGTTTCGCTGCCCGAGGCGAGCGCCACGCCATCGGCCCGCACGATGTCGTGCTGCACCACGAAGGACTTGCCGCCAAAGCGCGTGATGGTAGAGCGCACCTCACAGCGGTCGGCCTGCTCGGCCGGGAACTTGAACTGGCAATCCGCCGAGACCAGCGGCATCGCGAGGTGCTCGGCGCGGAAACGCTTGGCGGTGTAGCCCACCGACTCGAAGAACGCCCAGGTCGCCGAGTCCATCCAGCGGAAATAGGTCGGGTAGAAAATGATCCCGGCGGGGTCGCAATCGCCCCAGTGCACCTGGCAGGGGAACACCCCGGTGATCGAATCGAAGGCGGGTTCGGTGCGCATGAACGGTTCCGGAAGGAGCGGCATTATAAGACCTAAGGGTTTGACAGATCAGGGGTTCGCGGGCAGAATCCCACCTCGCGCCGATTTGAAGTTCAGCTTGCGGGCGCCGCACCGTCGAACGGCGGGGACAAAGAAATCCAGCTAAAGAGACGACGCGCCAACGCCCGTTTCTGCCGACAAGCTGAACGGGCGTTTTGTTTTCCAGGCTTCGATGACCGATCGCGTCACACTGCTGCAGTCCCTGCTCGCCGAGAGGATTCTCGTCCTCGATGGCGCGATGGGGACCATGATCCAGCGCGAGCGCCTGCCTGAGGCGCAGTTCCGCGGCGAGCGCTTTCGCGACTGGCCGAGCGACCTGCGCGGCAACAACGACCTGCTGACGCTGACCCGGCCTGAACTCATCCGCCAGATTCACACCGGCTTCCTGGACGCCGGCGCCGACATCATTTCCAGCAACACCTTCAATTCCACCGCGATCTCGCTCGCGGAC
>Ga0194119_10009045_pt1 | contig 13480 bp, 14 predicted proteins | sample TA2MahC100mmetaG_FD_148620 | JGI IMG/M metagenome (GOLD analysis project Ga0194119, IMG submission 148620) | Freshwater microbial communities from Lake Tanganyika, Tanzania - TA2015018 Mahale Deep Cast 100m | ecosystem: Environmental > Aquatic > Freshwater > Lake | place: Tanzania: Lake... | reverse complement strand
TCCCTAAGCTATTGACAAAAAACGTTGACAGAGAAAGTCGGATTCGAACCCACGGGTGAAATCACCCCCACGCCGCATGTCGAGTGCGGTACAATCGACCACTCTGCCATCTTTCCTGGAATAAGAGTTTAGCAGAGCACTGAGTCGTGCTTCCGGCAATCCCTCAAGGCTTAAACTCGTAGCCTTGACCGACGGCAACCGAAGCCGGTATCGGTGGCAAATCGGAAAAAAGCTTAGGATGAGCAGCCATCACCTTAAGCATGAAACTTGGATCGATATGTCTATTCACGTCGAATATTGACTTAAGAATACCTAAGCGGGCAAGGCGATCCTGTGCACTCCACAACGCACGGTAATTATTGGCGGAAAGGCGGCGGTCGTTTTGCTTGATATTGAAGGCCATGGCAGCTTCAGCCACATCCGCCTTTAAACCTGGAATCCATCGCGTTGCAACCTGTGCAGCGCCTTTAGGATTTGCGCGCATCCACTGATCAGCTTCGGATACTGCTGCCAGAAATTTCTCGATCGACGCACCATTTTTCGCAACCCAGCTGCGAAGCGCGACGTTGTAACCAAGGTAGGCAATCACATCACCACCACGAATCACTTCAACAGCGCCTGGCACATCCTTGAGTGCAACGATGGGCCAGGGGTCCCAGGCGGAAAAAGCATCAATGCCCTTGGCTAGCAAGGCAACCGTCATGTCTGGCGGCGGCGTATTTACTAAGGTGACGTCATCAGGCGTAAGTCCCGCTTTTTCAAGCAGCGCAAGGATATACAAATGGTTAATCGTGCCGAAGGACGCTGCAATGCGCTTACCCTTTAGAGTTTTAAGGTCACCCTTAGCGATCCCCGAGTCGGAACGTGCGATGAGCGCCATCGTGGCATCTGAACCAAGCCTAGTTGCGCTACCGCTATAGTTACCTAACGCGACCAGATCCATGCCTCTCAGCACCGCACCAATCATCGGCACACCAACCTGAACGATTTCACTCTCACCGGCCTGCAAGGCGTTGAGAGCATCAACGCCCGTGGCATAAGGTCTTGCAATCGTGACCTCGAGACCGTACTTCTCAAAAAAGCCACGTTCTAACGCAATTGGCAAGCCAATTTGATCAATGCCCGTGACCATACCAGCCTTGAGCTTGACCAAGTTTTGAGCATGAGCCCACGACGTAGCAGCGAGCAAAAAGGCAAACAACATCGAGCGAATCATAAATGTCTCCTAGCAGTTGGTGATTCAGTCTTTAAGCGGCTCGACCCTTCGAACCCAATATGGCCTCGCGACTCGAGTCATCTCGGTCTGCGGTACACCGCGGACCTCGATCGTGTTGCCGTCGGTTCCCGATACCCGGCCATGGCGCTGAAAGAAGAGCACATGAAAACGTTCGGGGGGAAACGAAAGTGTGACTAGCAAATTTTGGCGACTCCGCCGGGAATCAAAGCCCTCTGCAATCTTGCCTGCTGCCATAACTGTCAGCCAGGCCTGAAAGAGCACAAACGCTGTAAGACTCGAGAGCACGATACGCCCACGTGCCGACCCGAAAAGCGCTGTGATCGAGCGACGAAAGAGATTTTGTCTGCGCGGAGGGAATCCGCGCCCCTCCCTTGCCGTGTCGGTACTTGAGTTCATGTCGGCTCGATGCCTGGTCGGTGATAGCCAAGTTGTATTTGGTTCAGGTACGCCGGTCATGCTGCACGTACGCGTTGCAATACGCGTGCCGACAGTGATTTAAAGCTGTCGTTTTCAATCAAGTCATCCCATTTGCGTGGGTGCTGGAGATCGACCGCAATCTCGTCCATAACTCGCCCCTTTGAAAGGACCACGACCCTGTTGGCTAGAAAAACAGCCTCCGGCACGTCATGCGTGATAAAGAGCACGGTGGTTTGGCGATCTAACCAAATGCGAATCAGTTCTTCTTGAAGCGTGAGACGGGTCTGTGCGTCAACACTTGCAAAGGGCTCATCCATAAGCAAAACATCGGGCTCATTGGCAAGTGCACGAACCACACCAACGCGCTGTTGCATCCCACCTGACAACTCAGCGGGATAGCGATCTGCAGCATGAGCCAAGCCAGCGAGTTGCAGGTACTCCATGGCGATCGCGTCGCGCGCTTCGCGCCCCACACCTCGCATCTTTGGGCCAAATCCAACGTTATCGAGTACGGTTTTCCACGGGAATAATGCAAATGATTGGAAGACAACACCGCGATCAGGCCCCGGCCCGGAAATCGGCCTACGGTCAACCCGAACCGAGCCTCCAGATTCGGGCAAAAATCCGGCGATGACATTAAGTAGCGTTGTCTTTCCACAGCCTGAAGGCCCAACGACTGACACAAATTCGCCTGGCGCAATTGAAAGCGTTACGTCCTCGAGCGCGGTAACCTGCGTACCTTTGTAGGGATCAAAATAGGTCTTGGATAATTGATTGAGGGTAAGTGATTTCATCGTGTCACCATGCCCCAGCGCTCTCCAGTTGCACGTTCAATCGGCGCAAGAATCCAGGCATCGACCACATACCACAGCAAGCCAAGAACAATCATGCCCAACATAATTTCAACCACCGATCCCGCTCGTCGAGCATCGAACATCAAAAAACCGATACCACTTGTGCCAACGATAATCTCTGCTGCAATCAGTGCGCGCCAGCCATAACCCAATCCATTGCGCAGACCTGTCATGATATTTGGTAGTGCACCGGGAAGCACCACTTCCCAAATCATGCGGGCCTGTGAAGCACCAAGGCTGCGCGCTGCACGCAGTAGATCAGGATTAATTGAACGAATGCCAAGCACTGTATTGAGAACCACGGGAAACAGCACTGTGTAAACAATGACAAAGGTCATCGTCGTCAAACCAAAGCCAAACCAAATCAGCAGTATCGGCAACCATGCAATATCACCGACCGCTTGAAAGAAAAGAAGTGGCGGCCACAAGACCGTATTTGCGCGGCGACTCATACCGATGAGTACCCCGAGCGGAATGGCAATTGCAACACCAGTACTTGCGCCAACAACCAGTCTCGTCACACTATCAAGCAAATACTCGGGAAGAATCCCCTTGTAAATGAGCGAGATCATGCTCAAGACTACATCCCCAGGACCCGGGAAAAACGCGCGCGGAAAAACCTCGAGCCATGCAGTCAGCCACCAGGAAAAAACAAGTGGTACGAATGGTAAAGAAGCAGCCAGGTTTGGCCAGCGTTGATGAAGCCTCACCCATGCCATTTGCAATTTATTCCATAAACCGGGCTGAGGATTAGCGCGCTTGACAATCACGACCGAACCATTCCCCAGCGCTCCGTGGTCACCCTCTCCAGGGGTGCTAGCAACAGACGGTCAAGCGCAAGCCAGAGCAAGCCTATAACCACCATACCAAGAACGATGACCTCTGTCTTATAAAAATCTCTCGCCGTGAACAACATATACCCGAGTCCAAGGTCCGTCGCGATCATCTCTGCTGCGATCAGACCTCGCCAGGCAAAACCCATCCCAGTGCGAATCCCCGTCACGATATTGGGCAATGCGCCTGGCAATAGTACTTCAAAAATCATCGCCATGCGGCCCGCGCCGAGCGAGGCGGCAGCGTTGCGAACCTGCATGGGTATACTCGAGACACCGAGCAAGGCGTTATAAGCAACAACAAAAAAGACCGCGTTGAATATGACAAAGGTGATCGCACCAAATCCGTAACCAAACCAAAGTGTGGCAATGGGGATCCAGGCAATACCAGCTAATACTGAAAAGAAACGGACAAGTGGGCTAAAAAAGCTCGCCACTGCAGGAACCACGCCCATCGCTATCCCAAGTGGAATACCGATCGCCAAACCAATTGTTGTACCAACAGCGATTCGCCAAAGACTTGCCCCAATATGGCGGACAAGCGTTCCATCGAAAACCGACTCGAGGCCCGCCTGCCAGACTGACGTAACGCTTGGAAAAATCCTGGGGTTGACTTCGAAGAGGCTGACAACACCCGCCCAGATCACTACAAGTAGCGCCAAAGGAATCAGGAACCACACAGCTGACCGGACTCTAGCCGCCATAAGCTGCGAGTTATGCGCTGAGAGTCCTGCGTTGTTACCTGACGAAACCATGTAGCACTTGTCTCCTCTAGCGTCTGCGTTTAACGCTACCTGATCTTATTATTCGCCCGGCCCAGCGGCGCCCTGGCGCCATTTGATACCGCAAAACGAGTTTAGATCACGGCCGCTCAGGGGCCCGAATGTCCACCTCAAACTCCTCCACCTGTGGCCACCCAAACTCCCCCAGGCGAGGCGGGTTGATTATGCCTCGGAGTTGGGTGCGAAGGCAATGCGCGTGGCGACCTCGCGCAGCCTGTAGCTTTTGCCCTCGAAGCGCAGCATAGCGGCGCGGTGTATGAGGCGATCGAGGATGGTCGTGGCCATCGTGTTGTCGCTCAGATAGTTGCCTCAGTCTTCGAGCATGCGATTGGAAGTGATGACGAGGCTGGCGCGGTGCTTGTAGCGCGCGTCCACGATCGCCTGCAACACCTCGGCGGCCGGCTCGCTGATGCGGCGCGCGAGGAACAGGTCATCAAGGACGAGCAGATCGGGGTCGAGGAACGCGCGCAGGATGTCGGCGCGCTCCGGGGGGCTGGCAAGCGCGTACCGGGCCAGTTCGGGGTCGGCTTCGGCATAGCGCACGCTGTAGCCCTGCAGGGTGGCTTCGTAGGCGACGGCCTTCGCGACATGGCTTTTGCCTGTGCCCGGGCGCCCGATGATCAGGGCGTTGCCACCGTCGGCGATGAACTTTAGGGCTCTTCGGGGTTAAATCTCAGGTCGGCAGCAAACCGGTGCGGCGCAAGCATGAACATTTTCTGTGCGCCGACGAAGCGTGGATCGTCAAACCGGATATCGATCAGCCAGGCCAGCGGCACGCCTTCGGCCAGCAGCCGGAGCTGGAACGAGGCAAGCAGTTCCGGGCGCTGCCATACGTCGGCCGGCGTGACGCCACGCGTCAGCGAGAACGCCGCCAGCGCACCAGCCGCTTCGCCGACGTTCCACTCGACTGGATGAAGCCGATAGCAGCCGTTGGTGATGTGCGTGCTGCCGAGGTTCTTGCCGCCGGCTAGCAGGTTGACGAGCCGCACCGGAATCAGTGACCCGAGCGGGATCTGGAACGGCCGGGTACGGCACGACGCGCCGACGTCGTCCGGGCCGCTGCGATGGATGTCGATCGGATACCAGCCGACGCCGACCGAGTCGGCGAAGTGCGCGGCACGCAGTCCCGGCTGATGATGCGCGGAGACTTCCTGCTCAACGATTGTTTTCAGCGCCCGGATGCGGCGCGACTCGCGGATGTACGGATGCTTGGACAGGCCGTCGACCGAGCCCATCACGTCGGGACGCAAGCGAAGCTCGGGCGCACCGCGCCGCGCCGTGGTGGCTGGCGCCTCGGTCTGCAGCCAGTGCAGGAAGCCCAGGCTGACGCGCTTGGCCTCCTGCAGCGCGCGCGCGACCTCGACTTCGTCGCCGTCGAGCAGGCTGCGGTCGCGGTAGTCGTTGCCAGGCCAGTTGAACATCGCGACGTCGTGCGGGACGCCGGTAGCGAAGCTGCCGCGGTCGAGCAGGCGCCGGTAGGTCCACAGGCCGCCCTTGGTGCCGGGCATCGTGTCGAACAGCCGATAGTCGAGCCAGCCGCTGGTCTCGCCGTAGATCTCGCCACCATGCACCTCGATGCGAAGGCTGAATGGCTGCGTGTCGCGGTCGTGCGCGTAGCGATCGGGCGGCGCGACGACATGCTGTTCGCCCTCCGGCCGCCGCTCGCAGGCGAACGTGTAGGTGAAGCTCTGCACGCAGTGGCGCTTGGCCTCGACCGGCTGCGCCTGCGGCTCACCGGTCTGGGCGACGGTTTCGGCGCCGACCACGTGCTCTGCGCCGGTCAGTGGCAGCAGGTCGCCGAGCTCGGTCGCATCGATCACCATCGACGCAGCAATCGTGTGCAGGCGGCGGTCGTCGAGTCCCATCACGGTCACGCGCTCGATGCGGTCTGCCACGACCTCCGCGGCGACCGGCTTGCAGCGATACAGGATCGTCAGCCGGTCGGCATGCGGCTCCAGCATCTGCGTCAGGACCTGCGCGGCGACCCGCGGCTCGAAGGCGAGGCGCGAGACCCAGCAATTGCCGGGGTTGAAGTCGGGCTGGCGCCCCGCCTCGCCCGCGGTGGCACGGTAGTGGTCGCGCAGCCTGTGGCGCAGGTCGTAGTAGCGAGCGGTTCCGCCAAAGGCCTCGATGTGGTCGTGCTCGTCGAGCGCAGAGACGCCCTGCGAGGTGAACTGCCCGCCGAGCCAGTCGGTTTCCTCGGTCAGGACCACGCGGCAGCCGGCGCGCAACGCGGCGAGCGCCGCTGCCGTTCCGCCGCTGCCGCCGCCGACAACCAGCACACCGCAGGAGACCTCCGCAGCGCCATCCAGCGGACCGACATCGATGACCGCGCGCGCCGGATCGCCGTCGACCGGCACGCGCATCACGTCGACGACCCGGTTCAGCGCGCGCAGCACGACCATCGACTCAGTTGGACATCGTGCCCGGCAGCCAGAGTGCGATCTGCGGGAAGGCGATCACCAGACCGAGGGCGACGAACTGGATACCCAGATAGGGCCAGATCGAATTGAAGATCTGTCCGATCGTGATGCCGGGCGGCGTCACGCCCTTCAGATAGAAGGCGGCGGGCCCAAACGGCGGCGAGATGTACGAGATCTGCATGTTCATGCAGAACAGCACGCCCATCCACACCGGGTCGAAGCCGAGCTTGACGATGACCGGAACGAAGATCGGTGCGGTCAGCAGCAGGATGCCGATCCAGTCGATGAAACAGCCCAGGACAATCCAGATGATGTTGATCAGGATGACAACGGCGATCGGATCCAGCGGTAGCGCAGTCATCACATCCTGGATCAGCTTGGTCCCGCCTGCCAGTGTGTAAACACCGATCAACGCCGACGAGCCGAAGAAGAGCCAGTACAGCATGATCGTGACCTTGGCGGTGTCTTGCGCAGCCAGACGCAGCTTGTCCCACGAGAACTTGCCGTTGACCCACATCGCAGCCACCGCGCCGAGCACGCCGACACCCGCAGCCTCGGTGGGCGTGGCCCATCCCGCGTACAGCGAACCGAGCACGGTCAGCGCCACCAGGGCCGGCAGCACGAGGTCACGCATCATCGACAGCCGCTCGGGCCAGGTCATCGCCAGTTCCTCGGCGGTCGCCGGCGGCGCCTCGTGCGGATTGCGCCATGCGCGGACCATGATGTAGGCGATGTACATGCCCGCCAGCATCAGCCCCGGAGCGACACCCGCGGTGTATAACTCGCCGATCGACACACCGGCGGTCAGGCCGTACATGATGAAGACGACGCTCGGCGGGATCAGCGTGGCCAGGCCACCGCCGGCGCAGATGCAGCCGAGCGCCAGATCCTTGCTGTAGCCGCGCGCGAGCATGGCCGGCAGCGCCACCACGCCCATCGTCACGATCTCGGCACCGATCACGCCGACCATTGTCGCCATCAGCGCGCACGAGATGATCACCGCCACTGCGAGACCACCGCGCAGCCGGCCGGCCATCACATGCGCCGACCGGAAGATCGCCTCGGCGATGCCTGCACGCTCCAGCACGCACGCCATGAACACGAACAGGGGCACCGACACCAGCACGTAGTTGCCCATCAGCGTGAACACACGGCTGACCACGAGGTTCAGCCCTGGTAGACCGAACAGCCCTAGTGCGAAGACCACTGCAACGGCGCCGGTGGCAAAGGCCAGCGGCAGGCCGGACAGCAGCACCGCAGCGAACACGACGACGAACAGGATGCTCAGCAGCTCGATGCTCAGCAGCTCGATGCTCATGAAGCCTTGCTTTCCGGGCGTGCGATGCCGATATCGCGCAGCAGATTGGCAACGCCCTGCAGCAGCAGCAGCAGCGCCGCCAGCGGGATCGCGAGCTTGACCGGCCAGATCGGCGGATTCCAGGGCGTACCCGTGCCCTCACCCTGCTGGAACGACATCCAGCCCATCTTGGCGCCGACCCAGAACAGCGCGCCGATGTAGAGCACGAAAAACAGGAACGTGATGCAGTCGAGCACGGTTCGCGTGCGCGGGCTGAGCCGCTCGTAGATCAGATCGATGCGGACATGGCGCCGATGCGCCATCGCGTACCCGCCGCCCAGCAGATAGGCGACCGCCGAGACGTAGATCGTGGTCTCGTTACTCCAGATCGTGGCCTGGCCCAGCGCCGAGCGCGCCACGACCTCGATCAGCACCGCCAACACGACGATGAAGATCGACAGCGCCCAGAAACGGCCGACTGCACAGTTAAGGCGGTCGATCGCGTCGCAGAAGCGGTCGGCAGCACCCGCGGGTGCTGGCGGTAGCGGCGTCGCCGCTGCCGCCGCGCCCGTGCCTGCCGCGTCGGTCAAGCGACCATTTTCAGTTCACGCAGCCACGCCAGCTGCGAGTCATAGGCGGCCTTGGCCAGCGGCGTCTTGCGCGACCACTCTTCCCACGTGCGCTGCGCAAGCGGCCGGATGCGGTCCATCTCGGCCTCGCTCCAGGTCGTCGCCGTGATGCCCTTGGCCGACAGTTCCCGGACCACCCGCGCATCGTCCACTGCGATGCGCTGGACCTGATCCCAGCACCACTCGCGCACCGCGGTCGACAGCAGCGCCTTGAGGTCGTCGGGCAGGCGCTTCCACGCATCCTGGTTGACCGTGAACTCCTGCACCGGCATCGAGTGGAAGAGCTTGGTCGGAAACCGCGCGATCGCCGAGAAGCCCATGCGCTCGTTCATCGAGACCGTAGCCCAGTCGGCAGCATCGACAACGCCCTTGTCGAGCGCGGAGAACACTTCGCCGCCGGGCAGCACGACGATCGAGGCGCCAAGCTTGGTCAGGATTTCCGCAGTCATGCCCTGCGGGGACCGGAACTTCACGCCCTTAAAGTCTTCCATCCGGTTGATCGCCCGCTTCGAGACGATCGACTCCACGCCCCACCAGCCGACCCCCACGACGTGGGCGTTGTACCGGGCGTAGGCTTCGCGCAGCATCTGCAGACCACCGCGGTGATAGAACCAGGCCTCTGCCTGCCACGGGTGCTCATAGCCAAACACGAAGTCGCTGATCACCGCCAGACCGGCATCCTTGCCGGTCCAGTAGCCGGGCCATGAGGATTGCGCCTGCAGCACACCCGCCGACACGGCGTCGAGCGTCTCGAAGGCACCGGTGACGGCGCCTGCCGCGAACGGCTGGATCACCAGGCGGCCATTGGAAGAAACCTTAAGCCGCTCGCAGAAGTCGATGAAGCTGCGATGAGAGAGTTCCGCCGCGCTCCAGAGCGTCTGTGCGCGCCATGTGGTGACAGTCTGCGCCTTTACGATTGCAGGGGCTGCGACTGCCGCTGCGCCCACTCCGCTGGCAACCGACGCATGGACGAACTTTCTCCTCGATAACACCATGGCATGTCTCCTCGGGTTTTGACCGGTTGCCGCAAACCGCCGGCAGGATGCCGACGGCATGGCACCGAATCATGTCTTTGATGTCTTGTGATGCCGCCTGATATGTCAAGGCAAGATTTGGGCATGGTCTGGCGGCTGTCAACAACGCACTGCAGCAAGCGTCACGACGGCTGCAGCACGGTGGCGCGCGAGAAGTCCTCGACGTAATCCATCAGCCGGTCGGCAGCCTCGGCCGCACCGGCTTCGTTGCCGAGGGCGACCGCTCGCAGCACGCCCGCATGCAGCCCGGCGGCAAGCGGCATGTCGTGATTCGTGCGGTAGTGCAGGTAGTAGAAACGCCGCGACACCGCGTGCATCGGCGCGATGGCGGCCGCCGCGTAGGGATTGCGCGCGCAAGCCGCCAGAAAGACCTTGATTTCGTAGTGGTAGCGCAGGAAAGTCAGCACGTCCTCGTCGGCCAACCGCTCCAGCTCGACGGCCATCCGCAGCACCGCTTCGCGCTCGTCGGCGGAGGCACGCCGGGCGGCCGACTGAGCGATAAGCCGCTCCAGTACGCGGCGCACTTCCAGCAGCAGCAGTTGATGCGCGACGTTGACCTCGGTGATCTGGATGCCGAAGCGCGGCATGATCTTGACCAGTCCATCGGCCCCGAGGCGCTGTAGCGCCTCGCGAACCGGCGTGCGCCCGATGCCGACGCGCTCGCTGAGCTGCAGCTCGGACCACATGCTTCCCGGGGCGAGCTCGAGGGTGACGATACGGCCCTCAAGCTCGATGCGCGCGCGATCGGCAAGGTCAAGCAAAGGCGCATCTCCACCTCGGCGAATCGCACCCGCCGTCGCGCGCACGCGCGCACCAAATGACTTGCGCGGCGCACTAGGCTCGCTGCGCTTGTTTGCCGTGTTGACTTTAGACATGCTTGTGATATTTTAGAGGTATATTAATGTCGTGCGAGAGTAATCATGCCCAAGTTGCTCACACAGACGCAAATTGAAGACTACAACCGCGATGGCGCCGCATGGCCGATCCGTGTCATGGGCGAGGACGACGCCCGCTCATTCCGCCGCGCGCTCGAGGCCCATGAAGCCGTCGCCGGCCAGCCACTGCAGGGGAACATGCGCCACAAGACGCACCTGCTTTTCACCTGGGCCGACGCGCTCGTCCATCACCCGCGCGTGCTCGATGCGGTCGAGGACTGCATCGGACCCAATATCGTCTGCTGGACCACCAACTTCTTCATCAAGGAAGCAAACAGCCCGGGCTTCGTGTCCTGGCATCAAGACTCGACCTACTGGGGTCTCGATCCCGACGACGTGATCACCGCGTGGGTGGCGCTGACTGAAGTGACCGAGGAAAACGGCTACATGCAGGTCATTCCGGGAACGCACAAGGTCGACCAGTTACCGCACCTGGACACCTTCCACAAGGACAACCTGCTGTCGCGCGGCCAAGAGATCGCGGTTGAGGTCGACAAGTCCAAGGCGCGCGGCATCGAACTGCACCCCGGCGAAATCTCGCTGCATCACATCAAGCTGGTGCACGGCTCCGCCGCCAACCGCAACAATGACCGCCGCATCGGCTTCGCGATGCGCTACATCCCGACCCACGTCCGGCAGACCAAGCTGCGCGACTCGGCACAACTGGTGCGGGGCGTCGACAACTACGGCCATTTCGACTGGGAGCCGCGGCCGAAGGCCGACCTGGACGCCGATGCCGTCGCCGCACACGCGGACGCGATGGACCGCCAGGTCAAGGCGCTCTACCAGGGCACCGACAAGAAGGCGTTCCGCGCCTGAAGATGGCCAACAACGATAGACCCCCGACCCCCGCGCGGAGACAACGATGGCTGAAGAGCGCAAGAAACTGACGGTGCCCGACCTGATCCAGAAGAAGCGGGCAGGAGAGAAGGTGGTGATGGCGTCGATCCCCGACTACCCGTCGGCGGTCTGGGCCGAGCGCGCAGGCATCGACATCGCCGCCGTTGGCGACAGCCTTGGGATGGTCAGCTACGGCTACCCGAACACGCTGCCGGTCACGATCGACATGATGATCGAGCATGCCCAGGCCGTTCGCAGAGGCGCGCCCAACTGCATGATCATGGTGTCGATGACCTATGGCAGCTACGCCACGCCCGAGATCGGCGTGACCAATGCGCTGCGACTGATGAAGGAAGGCGGCGCCGACATCGTCAAGATGCAGGGCGGCAAGGAGAAGGCGCCGATCATCCGCGCCATCGCCGACGCCGGCGTTCCCGTCATGAGCCATGTGGGCATGTGCCCACACTTCATGCACCAGTACGGCGGCTTCAAGCTGCAGGGCCGCACGGCAACCGAGGCGATGCGCATCATCGAGGACGGCATCGCCATCGAGCAGGCCGGCGCGGTCGGCTTCGAGATCGAGGCGGTGCCCGGCCCAGTGGCCAAGGCCATCGATGACGCAGTGAAGATCTTCACCTTCGGCATCGGCGCGGGCAACGCGTCCACCGGGCAACTGCTGCTCGCGTTCGACCTGCTCGGGGTGTTCGATCAGTTCAAGCCGAAGTTCACCAAGCGCTACGCCAACCTGGCGGACATCGCGGTCGATGCGCTGAGCCGCTACGCCGCCGAGGTGCGCGAGGGCCGCTTCCCGGACGATGATCACACTTACGGCATGAAGCCCGAGGAGCAGCAGCAGTTCGCCGCAATGTTGGCGGCGGCAAAGCGCTGAGCGGCGAACCGACAATCACGCCCCGCAGGCTGCCGCGCCGCGCACCGCTGCCCATTCGGATGCGCGGTATCGCAGCACGGCCCACCCGGCACGCATGCGCACCCTGCTGACACTTTCCTGCCGCGACCAGCCCGGCATCGTCGGCTGCGTTGGCACATTCCTCGCAGATCGACGCTGCAACATCCTAGAGTCGGTTCAGTTCGGCGATGTCGATTCGGGCCGCTTCATGATGCGCGTCCTGTTTGAAAGGCTGCCGGGTGCCGCCGCACCTCCCGTGCTGCGCGACTAATTCGCCCTGCTCGCCGAACGCTTCGCGATGGCGTGGCAGATCGACGAAGCAGACCGTCATCAGCGTGTGCTGATCATGGTTTCCCGGCAGGATCACTGCCTGAACGACCTGCTGTACCGGCACAAGGTCGGCGCGCTGGCGATCGATCCGGTGGCCTCTTCCGCATCGACATTTGACAGGCGAGGCCGGATTGCGTTTGTTTTTCCTAGCGCTGCCTACGGCCGCAACCAAGGTGCCGGCGCGTTGATGATCCTGGCATGCTGATCGTCCCGCAGCTGCGTGGTGATCGGAGTCTGGCATGAAGGCATTCGTCGACAAGTACGAGGACCGCATCCACGGTGTGCTGTCGTGCTTCGACCGCATGCTGTTACGGGGCTAGCGAATGGAGCTGGGCGATTTCTTTCGGCGGTGCTCCGTCCGACTATTTCGGTCGTTGAGGGAACAGATCTGATGATTGCTACGGAACTGCACCAGAAAGTTGATGAGTACTGCTTCATTGCACGATCTGTGAATTTCCCTGTGCGCTATGAGCCAACCATTGATGTAGTCGCTTGCTAGCTGAGCCAAGCGGTGAGTTGAACCGATAGGTATAGATAGCGAATCGGTTTCAAAAGTCGATGTATCCTTTGCTCAACTGGACGATGACTGCGTCTTTGTCTCGCATCGTGCCCAACGGGTATGTCGTGCACATGATTCGTCATGGTCTATGGAATAGGAATGGAAATGAAGCTTGGTTGACATGCTCCGAAGCGAGGAGGGCGTTGGTCAACTGCCCATAGACTTGCTTACGCTATCACTCGTTGATAGCATTGGTCCGTGAATTCCAGACACCGAAAGACGCTTGCCGCGATCTTCTCCCGCCCTACGTCGGCATCGATTGTGTTCGCCGACATTGAGGCCCTAATCAAGGCATTGGGTGGTTCTATTTCGGAGCGGGAAGGTTCGCGTGTCCGGATTGATCTCAACGGAGAGCAGTGGCGCTGTCATCGGCCGCATCCTGGCAAAGAGGCCAAGCGGTATC
>Ga0194119_10009040_pt1 | contig 13482 bp, 6 predicted proteins | sample TA2MahC100mmetaG_FD_148620 | JGI IMG/M metagenome (GOLD analysis project Ga0194119, IMG submission 148620) | Freshwater microbial communities from Lake Tanganyika, Tanzania - TA2015018 Mahale Deep Cast 100m | ecosystem: Environmental > Aquatic > Freshwater > Lake | place: Tanzania: Lake... | reverse complement strand
GTGGGTGGACCGCGGCGCTGCCGAGTTTGAGGAAAAGCGCCGGCAACGCGAACTGGCTTCGCTGCAACGGAAAGCTGCCCAGCTTGGTTTCCGCATCCAGCCTGCCGCTTAATCGAATCAATCGGTTGCGGGGGAGTTTGTGGAGAGTCCCGCGCGGGCCGAAGCCCGCCCCACAGAAGAGTAGTTGGGTCATTGGGGAAAGATCCGGTCCAGTTCGGCCAGGGTGGGTTGTTTGCCGTACTCGCATAGTTCAAAGGACTCGGTTTTTTCGATGCTCTTCGCCTTGGCATCGCCGTAGCGGCGGACGAGCGTGGCACGCGCGGCGTCGCTCAAGCGCTGGATGCGGAGTTGCGAGAGCCACTGCTTGCGCGCCGCCGGATCCTTGGGCACTTCGTTGAGGCGGTGGTCCACCCAGGGGAGCCACTCGTAGAACTGCGAGACATGTGCGTCGAGGGCGTTCACCTTCTGTTGCCACACGTCATCGATTGCGACCACGATGTCGGGGCGGAAAGGTGCGGGCTTCTGGAAGTTGTCCTGGTAGTAAAGGAAGATGGGGTTGTTCTCGATCGGCGGCACGTCGGGCGTGACGTTGGGCACCACCACCATATAGGCAGCGTCTTGCACGAGAACACCCGTGTAGCGGTGGTCCGGATGATAGTCATTGGGGCGCGGCGCAATGACGATGTCGGCCTTCCAGCGGCGGATGGAGCGGATGATTTGGCGGCGCACTTCGAGGTTCGGCGTGAGTTCGCCGTCGTGGTTATCGAGGACCTCGTACTCGGCGATTCCGGCGCGGCGGGCGGACTCCTGCGTTTCCAGGTAACGGCGCCTGGCGAGCATGCCACCGCCCATTTCACGATGACCCGCATCGCCGTTGGTGACCGAGAGGAACTTCACGGCATGGCCGGCGTGGGCCATTTTGTACGCGGTGCCGGCGAATTTGATGTCGCAGTCGTCCGGGTGCGCACCGATGGCGATGATGCGGAGGGGACGCGGCGTTTGGGCCGCTGCAAGGAGCGCGGCGGCGGCGGCGAGAAGGACCAGTCTCATGGACTCACAGGATATCGCGAGCGTGACCGAGCGGGGCGAGGGGGCGCCGGATTGGCGCAGACTCATGGGCGGACCTCCGCTTTCCAGGCGGCGAGGGCGATGGCGAAGATGAGGCCGTCATGGGCGGAGCGGCGGCCCCAGCGGTGGAACTCGGCGCGAAGCTGTTCGACGGCGGAGCCGGCGGCGGTGACGCTGAACATCCGCTTTTCGAGTAAGACGCGCAGATTGACGAGTAAGTCCCTCAGGGGCACGTGATAGAGGTTGTGCTGGGAGACGGGGACGAAACACGCGGCGGCGGCCGTCGGGAGCGAGCGGCGGCGGAGTCCAGTGGGCAAGCGCTGTGCACAGCCCGGCGGCCTGCCCCAGGAATCGGCGCCACCAGAAGTGGCCGCGCTAATACGGCAGGGGCGGTGGCTGTTGGCCGGCGGACTCGGGCAGTAAGCGGCTGAGTAACCAAAGCGCGATCACGACGACACTGGAGCGCAGGAACGGCAGTGCCCAGTGCGGCAACAGCGAGACCGTTCGGCGGCAGACTTCGCATAGATAGCGGCGCACGCGGATCTCGTCGTCGAAATGAAGATCGACGAGCGTGCGGACGTATGAGGGGTTGGCTGGCGTCGCACTGCGGGCAACGCGCCCAACTCGGCGACTCGAAGTCGCCGAGTTGGGCGAGGTACTGCTGCACGGAGCCACGGCAAGGGTGCAGGATTTGCATTGTAGGATCGGCCTTCGGGAGAGCATTCTTGCAGGGTTGCTGATGGTACGGCGGGGCTCAATTTGAGAGAAACGGCCCGCTACGCGGGCAAAGATTGCGACCCGTTACACTTGTGCCTTCGAGCCTCATTGGCGAAGTTGGGATTGTCGCCGCCGCCTGACCCGAGCCGCCAAGGGGACCAACTCGCGCCGTCTGGACGGCTGAGCCAGCCCTTAGCGTACGTTGCATTCTGTTTTCTGAGGGGAGCCCTGCCCTCTCGTCCTCGTAAATCGTCTTATGACAGCCGGCGCAGTTGCTATCTGCTCTGCTGCACCGAGTCCTCGGCGCCCTATTACCAGAGCAGTTTCAAACCGAACTGGACTTGCCGCGGCGCGTTCGCCTGCGAAGAAATCGTGGCGATGGCCGCCGACGTCACGTTCGTGTTCGGCGAACCAAACCGCGGCGTATTAAACGCATTCAAGAACTCCGCCCGGAACTGCACCCGCACGCGCTCCACCGGCTTGAAATCCTTGAACAGCGACAGGTCATGATTGCGGACGCCGTCGCTGCGCACGTCGTTGGTCCGGATGCCCACGTTACCGAACGTGAACGGCGCCGGTTGACTCAGCGGCGCGCGGTTGAAATACGCATTCAGGCGCTCGTCCACCTTGCCCGTCAGCCTCACACTGGCGCCCGTCGTGTTGGGCCGCGTCTGCTGCGCAAACAGGCCCGAGGTGTTACTCGCCGCGAAAGCGAGCGGCGCTCCGTTCTGGAAGGTCGTGAACCCGTTGATCTGCCACCCGCCAAACAGCGCGTCCGTCAGACGTGAAACGCTCGAACCGAACCGGCGGCCGCGGCCGAACGGAAGCTCGTAGATGAAACTCATCACCAAGCGGTGCGTGATGTCGAGGTCTGAAACCGACCGGCTCGCGCGGATATCGTAGGCGTTCTGGTGGCTGGTCCCGTTGTCGATCGCCTTGGACCACGTGTACGATCCCTCAAACGTCAGCCCGTGCGAGAAGCGCTTGGTGATCGTGTTTTGCCAGGAGTGGTAGGTGGAAGAAGCGCCGGCGACGTTCACGATGCCGATAGTGGCAAACTGCGGGAAGGGACGCAACAGTTGCCCTCGCGCCACTCGCGGCGCGGTCAGCGTCCCGAGCGACACCCTGCCGAAGAACGGGTTGTCCACCGTCGCGTTCAACTGCGAGCCCAGCGACATCAACTCGGGCCGGAGCTGGTTGAACGTAACGCCGCTATTCAATTGCAGCCCGCGCGTTCCGACGTACGCCGATTCAAGCAGCAGTTGGCCGGGCAGTTCACGCTGCACGTTGAAGTTCCACTGCATGGACAGCGGCGACGGCGTCTGCTGAATCACCGCTTCCAGATTGCCGCCCGCGCCGGTGAGCAATCCGTCGCGCGCGCCCGGCAGCGGGCGGAAGCCCTGCGGATACGGATCGCGCAGGAGATTGGTGGGAGTGATGCCGTCCACGGAGTTCACCCACAGGTTGTCGATGCGCCAGCCCGTGGTGCCGATGGTGCCGTGCGCGGCCTGGTGCGATTGCCCGAAGATGTTGGCGTAGCCGGCGCGGATCACGGTCTTGCGGTCCACTTGATAGGCCAGGCCCAAACGCGGCGCGAGGTTGTTCAGGTCCCAGATATACTGGTGCCGGCTGATGCCGTTCACCCGGACGAACACCAAGCCGCCGCGCGCGGGCGCGCCGAGCGGCGAGGCGACGTCTGAGTCGAAGTAGTTGGTGCGGTTGAAGCGCTCGGTGCGGGGCGTGTCAAAGTCGTAGCGGATGCCGAGGTTCAGCGTGAGCTTCGACGTCACGCGCCAGTCGTCCTGCACATACCAGGCCATGTACATGTTCTGCGTGGCGACGTTCTTGAAATTCTGAATCAGGTTGTTACCGCTCGAACCAGTGCCGAACAGCATCGAGGCCATCGAGTTGCCGGCGGTGGCGCTTGCCGCATTCGGGTTCGGCCCCTGCGTCATGCCGGCCGAGAAATTGAACACGCCCTGATTGTCGAACTCGGCAACGCCCACGCGATGGAGCCGGCCTTCGTAGCCGAACTTCCAGGTGTGTTTGCGGGCGATCTTGGTGAGGTTCGCGAGCGCGGTGTGCGAGTTGAAGGCGTTGCGCCGGTCGCCGTTGCCGCCCAGATTCACGTAGCCGCCGGCGCCGATACGTGGAAACATCTGCACGTCGAGGATCTGGTCGAGATACCGCGGAAAGCCCAGCGTGGACGGCGAGAAGCCCAGCCCCTGGTTGGCGAACAGGTACAGCGTGCGGGCAAAGCCGAGCCGCGCGTTGAGAATCATCGTTGGCGAAATCGTGTTGGTGTAGTCCGCCACCGCGCCGTGCACGTTGTCGGACTCGATGACGCGGCCCTCGGCAATCGTGATATCGCGCGGGAAGAAAATTGCCGGCACGTTCTCCGTATTGCGCTTGGAGTAGCGGCCGAAGATCTTCTGCTTGTCACTGAGGTTGTGGTCCACGCGAATATCCCATTGCGTGAGGTTGATGCCCGCCGAGCCCTGGCCGGCGAAGTTGAGCTGATTGGTAACGGCGTTGCCCGCCGTATTGGCGCGCGGCATATACCTGAGCACTCCGAGCGCCACCGGGTCCTGCCGGCTGGCCGGGATGATGTTGCCGGGAACGGCGTCACGAACGAAGCCGCCGCCGGCACCGGCGCGCGTCGAGAACGGATCGTAGATAACGATCATGTTGCCGTTGGGGGCGCGGGTTTGCGTGAAGTTGCCGCCGCGCTCCAGATCCGTGGGAACGGTGGTCAGCGTCGAGGATGCGCTCCGCTCCCGCAGCGCTTCGAACGAGGACATGAAAAACGTCTTGTCGCGCTTGATGGGGCCCGAGAACGTGCCGCCGAACTGGCTACGCTTGAAGCTCCTGAGCGCCGCGCCCCGGCGGTTGTCGAAGAAGTTGTTCGAGTCGAGCTTCGAGTTGCGAAGAAACTCGTAGGCGCTGCCGTGGTACTGATTGGTGCCGGACTTGAAGATGACGTTGAGCACGCTGCCCATGCTGCGGCCGTACTCGGCCGGGTAGTTGGCGCCCATGACCTTGAACTCTTCGATCGCGTCGACGGAGGGGAACACCGAGATGCCGCTGAAACCGGTAACGGTGGCGTGCGAGGCACTGACGCCGTCCACCAGCGTATCCATCTGCCGCGCCCGAGCGCCGTTCACCGCGTACCGCATGTCGCCGTAGTTGTTCCCCACGCTGCCGGCCACGCCGGGCGTGAGGAAGATGAGAGAGTAAACGTTCCGCGTGTTCAGCGGTAGGTTGACGATCCGTTTGTTGTCGACCACCTTGCCGATTGTGGAAGACGTGGTTTCCAGTTGCGCCGCGTCGGCCGAGACCAGGACGGACTCGGTGACTTCGCCGACTGTGAGCGTGATGTCCACACGCGCCTGCTGCTGCACCTGGAGAACGATGCCCTCCTGCAGGAACCGCTTGAAGCCGGTGGCGCTCGCTTCCACCTTGTAGAGCCCCGGCGGCAGCAGTTGCGCCGAGTAGTTGCCCGTTGCATCGCTCCGCACTTCCGAGCGGGCGTTGGTGCCCGCATTGATCACCACCACCGTCACACCCGGCACTTTGGCTCCGGAAGCGTCCTGGATGGAGCCCAGGATCGCACCAGTGAACGACTGCGCAGAGAGCGAGGCGGCTAACGCGGCCACGCCAAGGGAAACTATACAGACACCCAGCCAGCAACGGGACTTCATTGTTACGGGATTGTAACAAATCGGCGGTGGAACCATCGGCTCTGGGATCAGGGCTGGGAGACAAAATCGGCGAAGGCGGCCTTCAGGTCAGGCGTCGCGTCCGGTGCGCCGGAGTGCAGCAGGACGCCATATCGCAGCTTCAGCGATTCGCCGGGTTTGACCGTCACCTCGCTGGCCGGTCCCTTGCGGAAAGACTCCTGCCCGAACGGATTGGCCACGAGCGCGCCATAGTTACGCGCGTGGTGTCGGTTCTGCCGGAAGTTACGGGGATGGCCCATGATCGTGATGCCTGCGTGCCGCCCCGCGATCGTACCGCTGTAGTCGCACCATTCGGCCGCGTTGCCCCACACTTCGGGCTCATTGCGGCGCCCGGCGGCGTCGAGAATCGTGCCACCCTGCTTGACTGCGATCGGCGTGGCGACACGAATGCCCAAGCCCATCTCTTCCTGATCGCCGAAGACGAGAGCTTGCCGCTCGGGTTTGAACTCGGCATCCCAGATGAGGAGGTAGCCGGCCGGACGAGCCGACAGCGTCACTCGCGAAATCTGCCGGCACAACAGTTGACCATCGGTAGCCTGGAACTTATTCTCGGCTGTGAAAGTAACCCGTCCGCCGCGAACCATGGGCTTCTTGACGAACCGGGCATGAACGATGGGCGCCTTGTTCCGCCAGAAGTCCTGCCCGCTTACTTTGCCGAAGCCGAGCCATATGCCGGGGTGGAAAGTGTCGTGATCCATCGCATCCACACCGGCCTGGGGCGGATGGTTGCGTGTCACCTTGATCCCGCCGGGCGCGTGCACGTGGGCGAAGTAAGGCCGCAGAATCTTTTCGTCTCGATAGACATAGACCGCTACCGGCCGGCCGCCGTCGCCGGTGATGACGACGCGATCCGGCTTCTGCTCGACCGCGAAGCCGGCGGCGGCAAGCACAGCAACGGACGCAGCGAGTAAGAAACAAAGGGGCAAGCGTAAGTGTTTCATAGCGGCAGAGCCTTCCATAAAGACCTTCATCATACTCCTCGCGGAATCGCCCAGTGTTCACCCCTCCCGCAGGTTGTGGCTGCAGGGCTTTTCGACGTAAACGTGTTTCCCCGCCTCACAAGCCAGAATAGAAGCCGGGGCGTGCCAGTATTGCGGGGTCGCAATCACTGAGGCTCCACTGACTTGTCGTCCAGAATCGGGAAGCCCGCGATGCCGCGGTGGACCGTGTACTGAGCTGCCTGTAGCTACGGGGATTTCTCCGCAGCGGGCCGCGCCGGATCGCCACTCTGGAATCGTTCGACCTGTTCGCGCAAACGGCTGTGGCGGTTCTCCTCGGATTGTTGGAACAGGCGTAAGTGGCGCTGCGCCTGATCCGGTTGTCCGGCCCTCCGGTAGAGCCGGCTCAGCACATAGTGCAGGCGGGTGAGGGAGGGATCGCGCGAGAGCGCGGTCTCGTATTGCTCAAGAGCCCTGGTGGTCTCTCCGGTCATTTCGAGCGCGCGCGCCAGTTCCGACCGCAGTTCGCTTTCTCCTGGATTCCGGCGCAGCACCTCTTCGAGCATTTGAATTCCCAGCTCTGGACGCTGCTGCTCAATGTGGACCCTGCCGATGCAGCCCTTGGCCGCGGTCGAGTACGGATTGAGACGCAACTCCTCCTGGCAGACCGCGAGTGCTTCGTCGTATTCCGCGTTCGAGAGAAGATACGAGGCGAGCGCCATGCGGATTTCCGGTTGTTCCGGATCGGCGGCAATCGCGGCGCGGAATTCGTCTAGCGCTTCCCGTTTTCCGCGGATGCGCCACGTCCGGGCTTGTACGAAATGCGCGTGCGCCGATCCGGGGTACTCGCGGAGGAGACGGTCAAAGTAGAAGAGGCTCAGATGTTGAACGAGAGTCCAGCGAAGGAGCCGGATCGCCGGCGACGGCGCAGGTTCGATGCGCAAGGGTTCGAAGGCAGCCTCGGCTCCCGCGTAGTCATCAGACTCCATGAGCTGCCGGACCAAGAGATACCGGGCGACCCAGCCGTCCCTGGACGGAACCGTACCTGCCGGCGTCCCGAGCTTCCGGATCACCGGCGCGGCGGCCGCCCAGCGGCCCACTCGCAAATGCCGCGCGACATCCTTCCAGGCGCCCGTCCGGTCCGTCCGCGTCCGCACCCGCACGGCTTCCCGGACGTCGCGATCAAGCAGCGGCAGGAAGCAATCGGCTTCCGTCACGGTGGGAAGCGACGCCAGGATTTTGCCGTATTCGACCGGAGCGCCCACATCCGTGAGCGAAGCCTTCGGCAGATCCGCCGCGTTCCAGCCTGGATGCGGCGCATCCGGGAGCAGAGCGTTGTAGCGCTCCAGCGCCACGCGGGCCGGTTGCTCCTGTCCCAGTATGAACAGTGCGCGGGAGAGCGCCAACAGGGCCGCTGCATTGGCGGGGTCCAGTTGAACGGCGTGGAGATACTCTCGCGAAGCCAACTGGTGGAAGTCCTGCATTTCGAAAATGCGGCCGGCGAGAAGGTGGCCGAAGCGCAGGTTCGCCGCCTGATCGGTCAGCCGGTGTACTTCCTGGTTCGCTATGCGAAGGTAGAGGTCGCCGAGTTGATAGAGCGTCGCCTGCAGATCCTCGCCTGCTCGGAGCCGCGCCAACAGCAGTTGGCGTGCGCCCTCGAGATTGCCGGTCTGAATGTGGGCGATGGCTAGGTACTTCCTGGTCTCCGGTGTCGCGCCGATCGCATGCGCGGCCTGGAGATGGGGCAACGCCTCCTTGTATCGTTCGACCGCCAACAGGCAAATGCCCAGGAACAACTGCGCTCCCTGCATACGGCGATTGCGCCGAATGCCTTCCTGGAACACGCCGATGGCGTCCTCGTGGCGTTTCTGCAGATACAGCACCACGCCGAGATTCTGGTAGAGCTCCGGAATGCGGTCGGAGAACTTCGCGAGAATCGCGCGATACTCGGCCTCCGCCTTCGGGTAGTCACGGAGATTTTCGGCTTGGCGGGCGGCGGAGAAGCGCTGCTCGATGAACTGGCCGTCTGTATCCGCGGAAGCCACGCCGGCTTGCCCGAGGCAAGCCTGAGCGGCGAGGAACAGGACGAGGAGGAGCATGCATGGCTTCATGGCTTTGCCCGGATCCAATGGTCAGCGAACTCGGTGTGGTGCAGGACACGGGCTTTCGGCATGTGGCAGCGCGAACAATTCGAGGAGGCCTTCGGACAAATGGCGGCGCCCTTGCGTCCAGGAGAGTGGCAGGTCCGGCAGGGAGTGTCGAGAGCCTCCGGGGACGACGCGACATCGTCGTGGGGGTCGTGGCAGACGGTGCACTTCAGGCCGCCGTCCGTTTCATTGAAGCAGCGGCTGAGTACCAGGCGCTGGCTCGGAAAACGGGCCGCGAGCGGGCGCTCCTGAATCTGGCGAATCTCGTCGAAGTCGATCTCGCGCGGAGGGCGTCCATGACAGGCGCCGCATACCTGCGCCATGCGAAATCCGGTGAGCTTGCGGGGATGGAAGATCGAGGACCGGCGGCTCTCGGCCGAGGCTGCGCGGACATGCTGCAATCCGGGACCATGGCAGCGTTCGCAGCGAATTCCCATTTCGTTCCTGGCCGGCACAGGATCATCCGCCAGTGGGCGGGACGTGTGACAGCCGAAACATTTCTTACGATCTTCGTGAGACAGGACCTGACCGAGGGTTTCGGCAAACGACCCCGGGACGCGTTCGCGCGCGCCCGGGGTCAGGTCAAAAGCGCCGGCGCCACGAAACCAGGAAACGCGGCTTTCGACATAGTCGCCTCGATCGTTCACGGTTACCGGCGTGACGGCCTTGGCGCCCGCGCCGAAAGCCCAGCGAAGGTTCACCGAGGTCTCTTCGCCGCCGCGTACCGACGACAAGAGAACCGAGCCGGAGGGATCGAGGCTCAAGCGGAGGCGCGCGTTACCCAGGCGATCCGGCAATTCGAACGGAAGGCCCTGCTTGAATTCCGCTACTTCCGAAAGCGGCCGCAGCGTACGTGCGTGGCTGCTTGCCTCCTGCTTGTCGTATATCCCGGAGTGGCAGTTCCGGCAGGATTCAGCCCCGGCGTACCCGGACTGCTGCTGCCAGAACCGCTCAGGCGTCCACGTCTGCCCGGCGGCGGTTGTCACCGCCGCCTGAAGCAGCATACCGGCGGTGATGCTCCACCGCGCGCGTGCCGGTCTCACACCCACGATTATGGGTCACTCCGTGATGGCCTGTCTACCATTCGACGCGTAACTTCACCTGCATCGCCCGCGCCCCGAACGGCTGCACCGGTTGGATTTCGCCATAGTTCTGCCCGTTGATGTCCTGCCCGAAGCCCGGCGTCTGCCAACTGTGCCGATTGAGCAGGTTGAACGCTTCGGCACCGATCCTGAGCCGGACCAGCTCTTTTATTCGGAACGACTTGGTGATGGAGATATTTTCGTTAAGCTGCGCGCATTGCCGCGACTTGGGATCCACGTTGGCCGCGCTGCCGAGGCGGAAGTCGCCCGCGGGCCGGAACGCGAGGGGTCTGCCCGTCCGCGTCGCCTGGGTGGGATTGCCGGCGTTCAGCACGTAGTTCCGCGCCGGGTTGCCGAATTCAAGATCGCTGCAGGCGATATTGCTGCGCAACGGAACCTGCTCGTGGGGAACCTGATCCGCGCGCGACCCCAGGGTGGGAATCCCGAGATTGAGCGATCCGTTCGATGCCGACACGGGTTGGCCGGACTGGTAGTGCTGCAGGCCGGCGATCTGCCATCCACCGATCACCGCGTCCACCACAGGGTGTGCGCTGCCGAGGAACTTCTTGCCCTTTCCGACCGGAAGCTCATACGTGTAGCTGATCGCGGCGCGGTGCGTGACGTCGAAGCGGTACAAGCCCTTGTCGAGCGCGGGGCTCTCGGTCACGCGGGGAGCTCCGCCGAAGGCGCCGGGGAGCCACTGCGAATCGGTGATGTACTTGGACGTGGTGTAACCGACCAGGAACGACAGACCCGAAGAGAAGCGCTTCTGCACCCGGAGGTTCATGGCGTGGTACGTGCTCGATTTGCCCGACGTGAACCGGTCCGTGACGTTCCCCATGTGCGGGAAAGGCCGCAATGCCTGGAACAGCGGCGAACCGTCGGGGAAGGTGGCGTAGGGCTTGGAGAATCCCGCGGCGCGGACTTCCGGCGAAGTGATGGGCCTCAGCAACAGCGCGCCGAGGTTCCAGAAGCGGGTGGGCAGTTGATTGAGTTCAAGGCGGCCCGACGCGTTCTTCATGTTATTGGCGACGTAGCCAACCTCAACCACCGTGTCTTTGCCAAGGTCGCGCTGGACCGTGAGGCTCCAGTTGTACAACTGCGGGGACCGTCCCACGTCTTCCGGATTCTGGATGTGGTCCAGGCTCTGGCCGTTGCGGAACGTCGGATCGAGGTTGGGCGTCTTGCCCAGGACCGCTTGTGGAAACGAGTCGTCCCACCGGTAGTAGATCGCAAACGGGTTGGCGGGCAGAATGGGGCTGCCGTTGGCCGTGAAGCCGGTCACGTTGTGCGACTGATAGGCCCATGTCTGGACCCCTTGAGCAACTATTCCGGCAAATCCGCGCACCACGGTTTTGCTGTTCAATTGGTAGGCGAAGCCGAGGCGTGGCCCGAAGTTGTTGTAGTGGATCGTTCCCGGCCGGTTGCGGCCGATGCGGCCTTCCCCGATGCCGTAGAACGCCAGCGCTCCCGGCAACCCACCGGCGGCGGGATTGGGTTTGTTGACATCGAAGGTGGTGATGCGTCCCTGCACTTCGCTGTAGGGAACATTGAGGTCCCAACGGAGGCCGATGTTCAGGGTCAGTTTCCGCGTCACGCGCCAGTCGTCCTGGACGAACATGGCAAAGTACGATTCGCGGTGATTGGCGATATTAGGCGCGCCGAGTTCGGCGCTCGCGGGCAGGCCAAGGAAGAAGTCGGCGTAGGTGGCGCCGCCGGAGAAGTCCGTCTGCGACGTGTTCAACTCGAATCCGTGATCGTTGATGCCGCCGCCCCTGCGCCGGCCGCCTCCGAAGTTGTACCAGCCCGTGGCGCTGTCCACGGACCCGATGGACGCGGCGCGGAAGTCATCGATCCACTTGACGTAGGTGGCCCCCATCTTGATCGTGTGTTTGGCGCGATTCCAGGTGAGGCTATAGTCGATCGTGGGCACCCAGTTCTCGCGAAGGGACTCGGGTACCTGGCAGACCCGCATGGCGTTGAAACGGGTGTAGTTGAACTCGATCGTGGGGCACCGGGGATCGAGCGTTCCGGTGATACCGGCCTTGCGTCCGATGTCGTCATTGGCGTTGTTTGCGACACCGCCGCCGAGATTCCGGGTGAAGCCCGCCAGGACCTGCTGGACGACCGTGGGGCCGTAGTTCCGGGTCCAATCGAACCGCGTGCGGTGCAACTTGGTGACGCCGCTCGATCCGAACGAAGCGCCGAGGACGTTGCCGCCGAAGCCGGTGTTGTTGCTGTGTTCGTAAAACCCGGAGATCCGGTCGGATGCGGTGATGTATTGATCGATCTTGATGGTGTTGTCCCAGTTGTCGACCCTCGAGGGCGCAACGCCGAGGAAGTTGTTGATGATGCCAGGACCGGTCGGCTTGGGTAGAACGTTGTCCAGGAAGTATTTGCTAACCCGGCTCTGGCGCGACGCGGGGATGCGGTTTGCGGGGAACTGCCCGAACGTCACGCGCCCGCCGACTGCTCGCGCGTCGAGCCGGTCGTAGATTGGAAGGTTGCCGGCCTCGGAGAAGTCGCCCCCCCGCATCGGGTCCGTCGGCAGGGTCAGGAATCCGCTCGCCGCGGAGATGCGCCGTTTGTACGCCGTGAGGTTGTTAAAGAAGAACGTCTTGTTCTTGCCGTTGTAGAGCTTCGGAATGTAGACGGGGCCACCCACGGCGATGCCGTATTCATTCTGCTTTTCGATTTCGCGGGCAGCTGCCTGCCAGGGGCGCGCGTTGAGTTTATCGTTCCGAAGGTATTCGTAACCCGCGCCGTGAAAGGCATTGGTGCCGGACTTGGTGGCGAAGGTCGCGGTCACGCCGCCCGTGCGGCCGTATTCAGCGGGAATCGAATTCTGGAGGATCTTAAACTCGCCGAGCGATTCCACGGAGGGGAGAGAACCGGAGCCTACGTTGACGGAGGTCGTGTCGGGCGCTTGCCCGTCCAGCAGGATCGCGTTCGAAGAAGCGCGGCCGCCGCCGAACGTGCCGTGTCCGCCGTATAGAGGCTGTTCGGCGAAGGTCGAATTGGTTTGGAACAGCCCCACCGGATTGCGCTTGCCGCCCGAAACGAGCAGGGGAATTTCGTCCTTGATCGCCTGCTCCAGGGCCACACCCACCGATGAGGTGCCCGCCTCCAGCAGGGGCGCGGCGGCCTCTACGGTCACTTCCTCGGCTTGGGACTGCACGGTCAGGGATATGTCCAGGCTGGCGGTGGTGGCTGTCACGAGCGAGATGCCCGTCATGGTGTATTGACGGAACCCGGCGGAGCTCACCCGCAATGTATACGAGCCGTAGGGCAGCAAAAGGAACTGGTAGTATCCGACGTCGTTCGAAACGGCCTCGAACTTGACGTTGGTCGCATTGTTGGTAATGTCGATCTTCGCGCCCGCAACCAAGGCTCCAGACGCATCCAGGATCCGCCCGGTGACGCTGCTTCGCTGGCTCTGCGCAGTCAAACCCGTTGCTGCAAGCAACCCCACCAGCAGCAAGCTAATTACCCTGTTTCGAAGACTCATTGAGATTTCCCCTGTCGAGATTTTTCTGTGGCCGGCCAATAGACAGACCCGTAACAGTGTACAGGAAACTCGGGCTCTGGTGCAAAATCTGGGTTGACACTGGCTTGATACCGTTTCGGTCCGCGGGTCTCGATCGAACCCGACTCCGATCACGTTGCCAACGCGGCTCGCCAGATCTCCGGCATCGTCGCCCCTGCCCCGCCTAGTTTGCTAAATTTGAATTGCCCTTTCTTGATCTTCTCCGCCAGTTCGATACCGCTAATTACAATGGTCGCCGATTCA
>Ga0194119_10009036_pt1 | contig 13484 bp, 12 predicted proteins | sample TA2MahC100mmetaG_FD_148620 | JGI IMG/M metagenome (GOLD analysis project Ga0194119, IMG submission 148620) | Freshwater microbial communities from Lake Tanganyika, Tanzania - TA2015018 Mahale Deep Cast 100m | ecosystem: Environmental > Aquatic > Freshwater > Lake | place: Tanzania: Lake... | reverse complement strand
ATTGCTACTTTAATAATTGATGGGTTTGAATGGTCGTATGTACCTGTTGCTGGGTCGTATTTGGGCTTATATTGTGATTTGAATGTTTGCGGCAAGTTGTTGTCTTTGCCTTTAAAAATATAATTCGGTATTGCGTTGCCACCTACCTCTTTTATTAACGAGTGGTTTTCACCGTTATATAGACGGTAAATAATCGGTAATTTTCCGTAAATCACCTGTTTGCTATATAGAAGATTTGTCAATACGTAATCACTTTCCTTATAGTAATCCCCACGCGCACTTCCTGAGACTTTGATTATTTGCTGCGGCATAAATTACCTTCTGTTCTGATATTCATACATAGACCTATCAATTGCTGCCTTAATCTTGGGAATTGCTTCATCCATTCCCAAACCATGAAGATTCACATTGACGGATACTGGGGCGCCACTTCCGCTTTGTGAAACTGGCGCACTTGCCATTGCTTGTGTGTATGGACCAACCGTGTCGCCCATCGGGCCGCCACCATTGCCAGGAACAACATGCAAGTGACGGTTGGTTGAACCACCGTGGAATTCTGCAAATCCACCGTCTCGCTCGACAATTGTCTTGTACATACCAAGTTGATTTCCAACCAAGTCATATGCCCTTCCAGTGATGTGGTCGGAATTGATGGAGCCCAAATGGTTTGTTCTATACGACGAAGTAATTGTTCTTTTACCAGCAAGCATTGAATTTATTGACTGATGCCTAGAAAGTGTCTGCGCAAGTCTTGAAGACGTGTCTCCAATTCCTTTTCCGCGCGGTGTCTTGGTGTCCAAATCAGCGGTGTCTATCCCTGCTGCTTTGAAAACTTCTATCAATGCCTCTTTTGACCACCACTCTGGTTTTTCTGCACCAGGGGCAAAGAATTTACCGAAGGCTTCAATGTTCTTCCTTTCCGCTTCCAGAAGGACCGCTTTTTTACCCGTTTCATCCGCGATTGCAAACGCTTTTTGGTCATCGGTCAAGGTATTAAGGTTGGAGTTGTTTATTAAACCACCCAAACCCATTTGCGCAAAGAACTGTTGCGGGTCTGTACCAAGGCTTCCAGTTGATAACTGATTAACTATTCTCTCCTGTTGGTTCAAATCCAACTCCATGAATGATTTTTTAAACTGAGCAAATTGTTCAGGACTTGAAAATCCCACACCCGCTTCGTTAGCCATTACCGCTGTAAGTTGGTCCTTCACTGTCGTATTGAACATATCCTCTTTCATTTGTTTGATAAAGTTAATATTTGCTTGACCACCAAGCGTTTGCGCGTCAAAAAATTTATTACCCAATCCACCCAGGACATTCTTTTTCCCGTCTGCTGAAAATTCTCTGAATGCGGCACCACTGGGGTCACCCATCATGCGCAGGAATTCAAAGGACGCTCTCGTGGTGTCCCCGCCAAACATGTCTGTAAGACCAGTAATTGCGGCAGTATTTATATTTTTAAAGTCCTCAGCGGTCACGATTGCGTTCGGCCCACGTTGGTCAAAGTCTTGCCTAAAGTTCTTCATTACCTCATCTGAACGATTTGGCGCCGTTTCCTGTCGAATTGCGGCATCAAAAACCGTTAAAGAATTAATAATCTTCTCGCTTAACGCTTGGTCTATTTGCTCTGCGGTTTTTACAACCGTCAAGCCCAATTTCATCATGACATCATTTAGGTCTTGTGTATTATCGGCAAGATTGACGCCCATTGTTTGGGCTAGTTGAACTACTTCAATTTCGGTCATGCCAAAAGTTTTGGCAAGAAGTTGAGTTCTTGCCTGGAGCGAGTCAGCAATTGACAATTCTGCTGTCATTTCTGCTTCCTGCTTCTCTATAAATCTTTCAATAAAAGTTTGCATGCCGTGTTGGTCGACCGTATCGCGGCCAAATCTTTTCTTCTTTTTCTCGGTCAATGATTCAAATTGGTCTTGAGTGATGGAGCCATCTTTGCGCATTTGTTCAAGTGTCTCTAGTCTGACTTTATTGCGTTTTCTATCTTCTCTGTTAAAAAGAAGGTCTCCAACTTTGTCGACTCCAAAAGCAACTGCACCAAGCGCACCGCCGACGCCACCGCCAATAAGTGTCCCCTTGGCGCCACCAATAAAGGCTCCTGGCACTGCGCCGACGCCCCCCGCTGCTGCACCAACCGCCGCACCTGCTGTCATACCAACAGCCATGCCAATGCCTGCGCCAATTGTGGCGCCAAAGGTAACATAATCTCTTAAGCCCCTACCACTGTCCTCGACTTTTGCATTTCCTTTCTGTGCTGTCGCAAGGTTCTTTTTTCTTTTTTCTGCTGATTTACGCAACGAGTCTGCAAGCGTAGATTTTCCTTTACCACTTTTTATTTGTGCGCCTTCAAGAAGAGCCATCTGCGTAAATTTGTCTTGTCTATCTTTCTCTATATTTTCAAACAGCATGGCATCTGCTTCTTTTTTGTTGTTTCTATCTCTCGATTTATTTGAATTAATAAATCCAGTTATTGAACCTATTGTTGTTCCGATTGCCAAACCCTTTGCTCCGAATTGAGCGCCAAATAATCCGCCAGCAAGTCCACCACCCGCAGTTGCGGCCATTGCGTTTTCGCTTCTTAGGGCCATGGTGCCGCCAGCAATCCCCAATCCAAGACGAGGGCTAAACATTGCGGCAGTGGCAGCCAAAGACAAACCACCAGCAATATCTTTACTTAGATTTGGATTTTCTGAAAGTTTTGACATCAGCATTGCCAATCCAAAAGCCGCTGCGCCACCATCCAATCCCTTAAACCCAGTTCCAGCCCTTTGTTGATTTGCTCGGTCCGCAGCATCTTTTCCGAAGCCGCCCACAGCAGCCATCCCGCGAGAGGCTAGCGAGAACATCTGAGCCGCAGCACGGGGACTACCACCCGCAGTCGAGTGCCTGCCGCCAACGTGTCTGGACCCCGTCGGCGTCGGCGTTGGTGTTCCTCCACTGGGCGTCCCACCACCAGAACGCAAACCGCGTGATGCTGCGCCAAGCGCCCTATTAAACGATGAGAGCCCTTTGGTTGTTTGTCTCAAACCGCCTGTTGTTGAACCACTTTGACTTCGAAGACCTCTTAGGCTTGCCGTTACCCCTTGGGCAGCACCACCAACACTGCTAGTCGATGATGATGCGGCGCCACGAGTAGCAGCGGCAGTAGCCGCAGCACGTGCTGCTGCAGCACCATGACCAGTGACTACTGGTGCACTTCTTGATGCAGCCGCTCTCGTAACTGCTGGAACTGCCGATGCCGCAGCCCCAGCAGCAGTTGTCGCTGCACCGACTGGACTTGTTGCAGCCGTGACTGGGCCAGCAACACTCATGAACCTGCCAAAAAACGCCTGTGCCTTTGGTCCAAGCAGTCCACTGTTTGCTGCTGCACCAATCGCCGCACCAACTGGAATACTCACACCAGCAGTCGGTCCTGCTAGTGCGGGGTGAGCACCAACTTTTGCTCCCTGTATGGCACCCTTGATGGCACCAGAGATACTAACGCTTCCTGCTTTAACATTCATTTGATTCACGGTTGAGGTATCAACCAGTGTTCCTCTATTGGTCTTCATGCCACGAGCCATACCCATCATCGCCATGAAAGCACCTCGGTCACCAAACATTGACGACAGGAATTTGAACGTGTCCGTAAATTGCTTAAAAATAGCCGAAAGTCCATCAAATACGCGGGCAATAAATGGCAGTTCTTTTACAATGAGGCGTTCAAAGACCCTTAGTATCTGCAGCAATCTTTTTACTGTTTCTCCAAGTGAAGAGCCAAATTTTTCAAAAGCAGGTTGATTCTTGACAAGGCTCTCGTTGAACTCTTTTGTTCCGCGTTTTACCTCTGCCCAAACAGGACGCCAAGCATTTCCAAATGTTTTTTCTATTACCCGCGCACCATCTTGAAATTCTCTTATTGAATCAACCCATCTGTCCCAGCCTTCCCTAAAACCATCCCACCATTCACCCAATCTCTTAAATCCACCGACTGATGCTGGTAGCCAATCTCTTACCAGATACAGATAAAAATCAGATACTTTTTGGACCGCATTCACCATTGCATCAATCAAACCGCCGCGTTTTTCCCATCCAGCAACTGCACCAGAAGTCATGTCCATGGTTCTAACAATGATGTTGTAGATTCTTTCCAAACCAACTTTTGCTTCTGGCAAAAATTGTTGACCAAAATCGGCAAATTTTCCACGAATTAAATTAAAATACTTTCTCAACTGACCGACTAAAGTATTGTTTACTGCCTCAAATTGACCAGTTACCCCGCCGAGCATGGAGAGTTTTCCGCTCTTCATGGCTTCAATAAATTCTTTCTTGGTGTCTATTCCCTCTTTCTTGGCTTTCTTCAAGGCTTCTTCTGCTGCTGGACCAAGTTCCTTAAATGCTGTATGTACTGCGCCCAAACCCTTCTTGGGGTCCTGTAGTGCGACCACAACCGCCGCCGCTTTTTGTAGCCCTTCTTCCAATGGTTGTCCAGCAGCGGCAAAGTCACCAAGCCCCTTGAGGAGAGTCTTGCTTGAAGCGTTATAGCCAGTCTTTGACTTTGCTATTTCTGAAAATGCTTTGTTGAGCGCCTCCACACCAGCACCAGCCAGTTGTGCATCCATATGCAATCCACGCATGTTCACTCTGGTCTGATTCAAGCCAGACCCAAATTCCTTGTTGTTCGTGCCACGATATGCAAATATTGCTGCTTGCTGTTCGCGTATCGCAGCAGATGCGACACTCAATGCCACCGCAAACGAAGCGGCACTCGCAGCCAGACCCTTCAATGCAACGTGGTATGACTTTACCAGAAATCTTCCAGTAATAAATAGGGCATGGATTCCGACCAGCGCTAAAGACATAGCACCCAGGGAAAGCGTTGCTGCTTTCAATCCAAACGTCAAACCTTTCATCATCATGCCACCAAATGCGCTTATCAATTTATGAATCTTGAACATCATTCGTTCAAGTTCTTTGCCGTTGTGGTTAAATGCCCTGAGGGCTGCATTCGCTGCGGTTGTCGCTACAGCGACTTTTGACATCGAGCGGGCAAATCTGTCGCCCGCTTTTCCAGCAGCCAATAGTCGTGCTGTTGTTTTACTGGCGTGGTCGCCAAGTTCGTCAATTCGTTCGGTTGATTTACGGGGACCCTGGTCGGCACGGGTCCTAACGTCAATCGTTATATCTCGTTTAACTTCACTCATATGTTCCTAAGTCGTGTTGAAAGAGCGTTGTCTTTCGTTTGACTCGGGCTAAGGGGAGTGCTACCGATGCTTGTCCATCTCGCGCCGTTCTCGCTCGCGGTCGTTGCTTATAACTTTAGCACAAGCAAGCAATATAACCCATTCAATATCAGTACAATTCATCAAGTCAAGAGGATTGGTTCCCCACAATTCACCAAGCCTTGCGGCGTTAATTATTAAGGAATCCGCGACTAATTCGTCGAAGACTCCTTCATAGGGTCCTCTGTGTCAACAGTGTCGGAATATCCAGCCGCTTCCAGAATTGCTACAGCCGCCGATTCAACATGTGGGTCAACACCAAAGAAAGCCCGAACACAATCGGGTTGTGGCCTGGTTGTTTCGGTCATGTCCAGGATTGCCGCGGAAGCAAATGTCAATTCGTTTCCGTCTGCGTCATGAACCTCTTCGCCGTTAATCATCATGCCCTGCGTGGTGTGTCCAACAACCAGACAGGCAAAGCGCAAAGCGTCCATGCCGTTCTTGGTGTCTTCACCAGCGGCTTTTCGCCAAGAGCGAATTTGGTGCTGCGTGATATTTGGGCTAATGATAATTTTTACATTTGGCCGCTCAGGGACATTAATGTAAACCGAAGGACGCTCCACCTTTTTGCGGACGGCCAATGTAAGTTGGTCAAGAAGAGTCAATTCGGTTTTCTTCTCGACCTTTTCGGCTTTTGTTTGCTTTTTGGGCTCATCACCCGATGTGTATAGTTCACTGTTGCTCATGGGCACAACCTAGCACACCAATACCAACTCAGGTGTAAATTGTTGTTTTAATTAAACAACAGTTGATACAGAGAACGTAAGCGCAAACGTTGATGGTGCGCCCGAAGATGAGTCGCCGTCTGGTTCGGTCAAGCCAACCAAAAGGGCCTTTGAATACAGGCGGTCAGTTCCCTTAACGACCAGGTCGCAGTCGCGAACCTCAACAGTCACGTCGTAGTAGGCCTTGCCAACATACTTACGAAGTTCCTTAATTTTTGCCTGCAAACCACTTGCCAAGTCCGACGGTACCAAGTCATCGTCAAAGTGGGCGGTCAGCGTAATGTCGCCAATGTCAAACGGAGCGCAAAGTACGGTCGGCGATGCTTTTCCACCCTCGTAGATTTTTTCTACAGATGCGGTGATTTCGCCGCCAGAGACCTGAGCGAAGACAAACGTCTCAAATTTTGGAAGGTTGCCAAGGATGAGCGTTGACTGACCGCCGTGTGGCGCAATCTTTGCCGTGACTTGTCTTTGTGATACTTTTGCCATTTGTTATCTATCCTCCGTTGATTAGACGACCGACTTGGTCAGGTTCGACTTGACGATGTCAATTTCAATTTTGTCCCCAACACCAGACACTCGAACACCAACCTTGGCTTTTACAAGACCGTCAGCAAGTTGAGCAGTTGGATTGAGCGAACCGTCACACTTCACGGTGTATCCGTAGTCGACTCGCTTGCCGTTCGCGTCAAATGCTTCAAACAGTGCTCCGTTTTGACGGAGTGGCTCAAGAATCGCAAGCAACTTCGATTCCACCGCGGTGAAAATCGTGTTTCTTCCATCAATGACACTGAAGATGAGGTCTTCGAGTGAACGATTGGCTTCCACGACAATCTGGTTGACCACATCTTGCGCTGTAATGTAACGGAAGTTTGATGTGTCAGACGAGATTGAACGAGCACCATAAACACGAACCGTGTTATTAATGACGCGGATTGCGTTCACAAATGCTTCGTCAAGCGAGTCGCCAGTGGATTTGTCGATATCTGTGGCAACACCATTGACGAATGCTGACACGGAAATCAAACCAGCGCCAGGTCTGTGTGCACCAACCTGAGTGTGTGCAACTGCTCTTTTGCCAGCAGCATAACCGACTGGTGGAATTAGTCTGTTGACACCAGTGACACCCGTTGGAACGAACACCCACGGATAAAAGTATGCAACGTGTTCTGCGGCGACATTAGCCGCAGACAGTGTGTTCCCAGCCGATTTTGCTTGGGCAACCGTGTCGTCGAATGCTCCATAGAGGAATGCAACTCTGTTGTAGGCATTGGCGTGATTGGCCAATGCGGTTCGAACGCTGACTGTGATTGACTCTGGGTTCATTACAGCGCCAGTTCCGTATGATTCAAGGAACAATTCGAGCGCGGTATTATACGATGCGTCGACGATATTGCCTTCATCCGCCGTACCAGCGCTCAATGCAACGGGCGACGCGTCATCGTGCGGCAATCCTGCTGCTCCCAAATCTGTAGCAATCACTCTCTTTGATGCGGCAAGGTTTGCGTTGATTCTGCCGACTGCCTGGGCAACGGTTGTGCAATTACCAGTCGAAACTAGCAATGTGCCAGAGTCAAAGACTTTCACAACGAAGGTACCAGCAACAGTACCTGGATTTACAACCTGAACTGTGATATTGCTACTCCACGAACCAGGACCATTGGCAGTAATCGTCATGACGTTTGTTCCGCCATCGCCAGCAGTTGTGTCGAGGGTTCTTGAACCAGTGGTCGTGGTTGGTCCAACTACGCGGGCAATCCACGCTCTTGTTCCGCCCTCTTCAAAGAACGTTTCTACCGATGGGTGCAAATACGCACCCGTGTGATAGGTGCCAAACAGCGCTTCGAATTCGGCTAGGCTTGTCACCAACTTTGATGCGTTGACTGGGCCACGAAGGGCCTTGCCAACAAAGAATGCCTGAGAGGTTTCAACCGAAGTTGCTGCCGCTGGACCGACTCTTACTGCTGTTTGTATGCTTACGCCTGGCATGGCACCTTCCTCACTACTTGAGAACTTTGCGTATTAATTTGATTCCTATTGTACAGAATCATTGTCTTCTGGGGATGCAACTGTTGATTCTGTCTGCTGTTTTGGTTCAGCGACACTTTTGGCTTTTGATTTTGCGGATTTTGAACCGCCAACCTTATCCAAAACAATCAATTTCCCACTCTTAATGCCTTCTGCACATTTGTTGTGTGACTCATCCACTGCGGCAACTCCCATACTGTGCAAGGAGCGCCCTTCGTCATCAATCACGAACGGGCCGACGGTCACGTTTTTGACAATTGTTGCTGGACCGTCAACGGAAGACCAGTCATGATTGTCAATGATTTTGAACAAATGGTGACTCACTAGAAGCCTCCTTGCATGGCTTTGCATAAATTGTACTTCATAAATAATTAATTGACCGTATGAGTATCCGTCCAGGTGCTCTGCAAAAGATTTGTATCAGTCAAAGGCTGCTGGGAAACGGCAAATTCGATTTCTGAAACTTCACCAATATCTTGACGGGTAACCACTTCGTTAATTGAAAGGTCATACCCAACGTACGCACCGCACAAAACCCTGTCGCCCTTTAGGAGAGTGATTTCCGAAAATTCTTCCCTCATGCTTGATTCGTCAATCATTACCTGAAATGACTGCCTTGGGTCAACTGCCTGTAGGCACGGATAGTCAAGAAGCGCAGAACGGACAACCGCCGTAAGCCTGTCTCTGGCAACGGTTGCCTCATCGGCGCCTACCGCCCTACACCAAATGTAGGTTCTCATCGCATAAAAAACCCTGTACAGCGGGTCTGGCCCATCAAACCCCAATCGCTCAAAACGTGTTGTCGAAATCGCAACCGTAATTACAGTCGGCCAAGTATCAAGGGCCAATGGTTCATGAGTGTAAAACTTGAGTGGCGTGGGCAATTCAGTGCTTGATATGTTCCAGCCGTTTCGATAGCGCACCACTCGTTTGGGTAAATCATTTTGAAGGTACGAAGAGACGTAATCCTTTGCAAAGTGAGCGCCGTGCATGAGGTATTGCGACATATTTACTCAACTCCACCCTCAACAACCCAATCCGCCATTGCATCAGTAACTTCATTCACCCAAACATCTGGGGCAAAAAGTATTGTTCTTGCTGGCATCTTTGTGGTTCCATATTGGTGAAATCTTGCTATTCTGCCGTCAAACATAAAGCGTGCACTTTGTCTGTTGCCATCTACTTTGGGACCCTTTGCAATCGTGCTAAATAATTTGCCGCTTTGAACCAGCATTGGAGCGCCAGGAAAGTTCCTCGTTTTCCACGCCCCATACTCTGCGTCCAAGGGTTTCCACCCCCCAGACGGCAAACCCTGGGCAGTGAAGTTGCCAATCATGTATTGCTTCAAACTTTGATTAAGCGCTGGCCAAACTGTGCGGAAGTCACGCATTCGTTTTCTTACATTATCCAAATAATCCAACGTGTCATCAATTCCATCAATATCAATCTTCATTCTTAATTTGAATTCTGACATTATGCGATTCTTCTTCTTGAATACTTTTTGAGTTGCATCAATTCTGTTTCCAAAAATCCAGTTTCAACAGTAGAAACACCGCGCGGATTGAGGTCCTTAACACCCACGACGTCGTCATGCATATTCTGCATTTCTCGTGTTGCTGCGCGAAGAATCATTAACTTGAACATTTTAATATTCGCGCCATCAAGTCCAGCCTTGTAGGTAACTCGTATGATGTCATTCGCAAAGCCAGTATAAATATCTAATCCGTATCGTCGAACGGTGTATTCACTCCCGTTTGCTGTCGCCGTTCCACCCGAAGTATAGGCACCAGTTACACCAGAATTAGCAACAGAAAAAGTATTAGTTGCTACAGCAGTTATTATTTTGGCATTGATATTGTACGTTGTCGGTGTTGCGCCAATTACTGTCACTGTTTGCCCAAGGGTGAACCCGTGATTTGCGGCAGTAAACGTAGCCGTTCCAGAGGAAACTGTTGCCGCAGTAATTACCGCAGTCCTTTTTACGGCTTCGCCAAGAATCTTGTTGTGTATCGTTGGCCCATCCATCTCTACTTTTGAAACAGAAACAATCGGAGTATTCCGCATATAAATGGTGCTTGGTGGGGCGGCATAGGTAATGACACCATTTGGGTCTGAATCACCAAGACCAAGTCCCTGATTATAAAAATAAGAACCCATCGGTACATTGACGTGGTTTGCTTCGAGAACGTGCGTCTCTTCAACAAAGTCGTTTACTTCAACAGGGCGACCAAGATATGTTTCCATTTCACTTTGCAAACCTTGCAAAATCATTTCCGCCGCGTCCTGCTGACGCAAAGACAGACTGATGTCCATGTACGTAGTGAGGTCAGAAAGTGTTACCAGCATTACTTAACCTCAATGTTTTTAGAGTTTTAGCCTCTTAGTGCTCGACCCGCTGCTCCAGCCAATCCACCACCACCAGGTGCAAGTCTTCGCAAAATACCACGGCCAAGATTCTGTGCGCGCTCAATGACTCTTCTTGCCCCACGACGCAATCCGCCCGCCCTACCGTCGTCTCTTTCTCGACCAGCCACGCGGGTTTTTGGCTTGTAGCAACGGGTCATCCCGTGCAACTTGCCGTCAAGGGGTCGCTTTACGCCACCAATGCCAAATCTTTCAAAATTGCCCTCTGAATCAAACATGAGAGTGTTCTCCTTGATTTTTTGGCGCAACGATAAACGAAGCGCTCGCATCAAATTTTATCACTACTGGCACTGGGGCAGTGTTATCTATCTGAATTCGGGGGGCGTTCAGCCTCAAATTTGTCAACTGTACCTGGCGGAGCCTCAATCGGAACCCATGCGCGAGAATACTTATGCTCTTTGTAATCAAACCGTTTAAGGATTGTGCCATCCATCAGCAAATCAAATTCCTCAGAACTCATTGACAACAATCGATGCAAATCGTCTTCTGTGTACTTTTTGCTCTTGATGAGATTCTTGACAACCTTGGAAACACGATGGGCAAGCAACGACCCCCGAGACCTATTCAAACGCAGATGCAACATTGCCGCTTCGATTGAATCACAATCAATCACCACGCAGGGAATATGTGTAATTGTTTTTCGTAATGTCGCATTGTCTTTGACTATCCGCCATCGGTGATATCCGTCAATTATTGAACCATCACGCCGCATCACAGTTATTGGTGAAACGAATCCAAGTTCGCCTATTGACTTTGCCAAAACCAATAAATCGGGTCTAAGAATATGTGTGCTTTGCCAAGAGCCAGCCCGCAAATCGTCCACGGGAATATCTTCAATTTTCATCATTGTTCTCGCTTTCCGCCAGTCTCACTGTATGTGCTTTGGTTTTTGGCCCAATCGGAGAAACTGAAATTGAATTAATTATTTCGCCCAAAAACATTTGATGCATGAGGGAATAAAACGTATACGACTTGGGGTCACGAATGTGTTTCTTGCGGAATTCAGAAACAAAAGCCATAGCCCTACGCTTACTGTAATCGTCCAGCATGTGGTCATCAATAAATTTTTTTGCTCCGTCGAACCCTTGTGCCGCGTAACCCTTAATTAGTTTGTCGTAATCAAATGATGACCAGTATCTACGCTGTGCGTCAATATCTGGGTAGCACCTAACTAAGTCGTCATAAAATTCTGGCTCAGTGGCGACAACATCACCAATTCGTCGAATCGCTATTGCGTGCAGGGGGACGCCCACCCTGGTGTTCCCTCCAGTTACTGCAGCCCTATCGTAATACTCACAATATCGTTCATTGTGCTCTTCAATAATGAACTTGAATACATCGGCTGTTTGCCAGTCGTAAATGACTTTTGCAAACTTCATTGGTATCCCACGTTTTGATTTGTATGGTGTAACGATGTAATTCTCGTGGAGTTTTTGCACAAGCGAGCGATATCGAATCATCGATTCGCTTGCCCGAACCCCAGTCACAAACGCAACGTTGCCCTTCTTGCCCTGCATGGTGTAATAATCGCAAATTTCTGGAATTCCCTCGTCGCTTGATAGCCCAAAATGTTCGGCGGTTATTGCCCACGGCGGCATGTCTCTGACCCATCTGCCAGCCGCTTTACGCTGGGAGCCCCAGGACACAGTCGACGAGCGCTCACCCAAAACCCATATTTCAGTGCTTTCTGGCAGGCAATACCATTCCATGTCAACCCATGGTTTTTCGCGCACGTAATTTATGTAGTCAATCACGAGAGGGCTTACATGCTCCTCATCACGAAAAATGACTTTTACAGGACCAAGTCCGCGTTCTTCGTGGACTTCCTTGGCGAGCAGCAATATCGCAGTTGAATCTTTTCCACCAGAAAATTGAATACAAACGGTATCGAATGTGTCATAGACGTGGCGAATTCGTTGACGTGCAGCATCAACGCAATTTATGTCCAAAAAAAGGCGTTGCCGTGTCATGCGTCTGTGTGTGCGTCAATGAAATTGATTAGTCGTTCAGCGGTTGTTGTTCCATCAATTGCTGGGTCATTACGTAACCAGCGAATAAAGTCGTACCAGCGGCGTTGCTGCTCTGGGGAATCAAATACAACCTGAACGGACACAATTGCCTGCGGCGCAGAACCAGGAACAGCAATCGTGGAACCCTGCAAAACTATGTTCTTTTGGTCCATATCTTTTGCAGCAATCAATTTCGATTCGCCATCATCATCTTGTTCAACCAACGCCGATATCTGCTTTTCCACTTCTTCTGAAATTGGAGTTTGGGGAATAATCATTACTGGAGCGACGTAATCCGCATTGGTCGTCTTGTCTAACTCTTTTATTGTTGCCCGTTCATCCATGGCGGCCATTTCAAATTCGTCCCACCCAAGACCACTCCATAGTTCACTAAAATCTTGAGAAACCTCTGTCAAAAGTTTTTGCAGCATGTCATCATCGGTGTAGCCAAGTTCCATCGTTCGGTTATCGGCTAGGGCATATGCAATCGCGCGCTTGTCATCACCATCAATGAATACAACCGCAATCTCATTCCAGCCAAGTTGTTTGGCGGCCATAACCTGGTGGTTGCCTGCAACAATCGTCGCCGTTCCATCATCGTTTTTCTTGACGACGATGGGCTTTATTTGCCCGAATTCTGCATATGATGCCGCAATGGCGTTTACATCACCCTTTCGGGGGTTGTTGTTGAGGTGTACGAGTTGGTCAATCGGAAATACCAATGATTGCAACGAGGGATGGATGTTGCTCATACCTGCACCCGCACATTTGCGTTGAGGGTTCGCAGCGAATCCATTGATGTTCGCAGGGAGAGGAGTTTTTCTCGCTTGGATTTGACCAGCGCCTCTGCAATTTTGTAGTCATAATCAAAGTCAGCCATTTTGTAGTCGGCCCACGCTTCGCGTTCCTTTATGGAACCTTTGGCCGACAGATATTCCTTTGCCCAATTGGCCTTGTACAGCGCCTCTTTTTTGGCAGCATCCTCGGCTAATTTTTCAAATGCTTCAGTTTCGCTTTCCAGTAAA